>Ga0081539_10003060_pt1 | contig 21579 bp, 21 predicted proteins | sample TabmetS4T2R2_FD_71023 | JGI IMG/M metagenome (GOLD analysis project Ga0081539, IMG submission 71023) | Tabebuia heterophylla rhizosphere microbial communities from the University of Puerto Rico - S4T2R2 | ecosystem: Host-associated > Plants > Roots > Rhizosphere ...
GGGAGGGGGGGGGGGGGGGGGGCGGGGCCGGCCGCGATCGCCGCGTCGGCGGCTCGCAGTTGAAGGTTGTCGAAGCCGTCGGCTGCAGGTTCGGACGGCATGGAGCCGTCAGGCGAGCGTGCGGCCTCGCCGAGCGCCAGGCCCATCTCGAGCAGATTCAGCTCGTCCTGGGGCGCGTTGACCGAGGCGGCCCGGTCGGCGGCCTCGATGGCCGCGTCGCGTGCCTCGAGCGGCGCCTGCGCCAGCTGCCAGTGGTACGCAGCGGCGCTCGGGGTTTCGGAGAGGGCGAGTGCGAGCGCCGCATGATGGCGGGCGCGGTGGACGGGCAGCATGTCGGCATCGATTGCCCGCGCGATGAGGTCGTGCCGGAAGTCGATCGTGCCGTCGGGCGCACGGACGAGGAAGCCGCCCTCGATCGCCTCGTCGAGGGACACCGACAGTTCGGCGGGCACGGGACCGTCGGTCTTTCGGCGGACCGTCGCCCGGGCACGCGGCGCCTCGCCGGCCATCGCATCGAGCTCGCTCGAGACTTCGACGATCTCGGCCTCGGACAGCGGCCTGCCCGCCGGCGCGAGGACGCGCAGGAGCCGCCGGCATTCGACGGACCGCAGAGCAAGCCGCGCCGTGACCAGGTCCTCGAACGTGCCGGTCAGCGACGCGCCGGAGAGCTCGCGGCGCGCGGCGATGAGTTCCTCTGCGATCAGCGGGCTACCGCCGGACCGCTCGGCAACGAGGACCAGGACCGATGCCGAGGGTCGCTCGCCCTCGATGCCTTCGATGACCTCCGCGAGCTCGTCGCGCTCGAGCGGCCGCAGGTCGAGGCGCTCCGGTTTGCGTGGCGCCTTGGCCATCCCGGCAAGGTCCTCGGTGAAGGGATGTGCACGTGTCAGCTCGTCCGGCTGGTAGGTCCCGATGAGGCACAGGCGCTGATGACGGATGACTCGGGCGAGGAATGCGACCAGGGCACGCGTTCCGCCGTCGGCGTTGTGGAGGTCCTCGATGACCATGACAACCGGCTGGCGCTCCGATAGTCGGCCGAGGACGCCGACGACGCTCTCGAGGAGACGCGCCTGGCGGCGCTCGGGGGACGTGACGGTCGGCCGTGCCGGGAGCAGCGCCGCGTGAGCGAATCGGTCGCGGAAATCGGGCAGGAGCCGGGCGACGTCCTCGGCACTCGTTCCGACGATCGCGGCAAGCTCGTCGTCCGGCATTCGCGACAGCACCGGCTCGAGGGCCCGAAGGACCGGCGCGTAGGGTTCGTCGGGGGCCGGATAGGCTCGCCCACGGAGCGTGGTAACTGGATTCTGGAGGCGATCGAGCCTCGCAAGTGCCTCGGTCAGGAAGCGCGAAACACCGACACCCCCCGTGCCGGCTACGAAGAGCGTGCTAGCACGTCCCTCGGTCGTCGCGTCGAGAACGGCGGCCATGCGGCCGAACGCACTCTCGCGGCCGACGAACCGCGCGCTCGCGAACCGCATGGGCCATTGTATGCAGCCGTCCAGCCGCTCCGGGACGCTTCGCCGACCCTTGCCGTCGGCTAGGCTGGCGGCGATGCCAGCCCGACGTGCGCCCCACCCGGCCAACGTGCTCAATGAGCTACCCGGCGAGGAGTGGCTCTACTTCACGAAGTCGGTCTGGTCGACTGCCTATCCGTCGGAGCTCGGTCACGAGCGGCGCAAGGCCCACGGAGCGAACAAGCCACCCCGGCTCATGGCTCGACTCATCGAGTTCTTCACCCGCTCCGGCGAGCTCGTCCTCGATCCCTTTGCCGGCGTCGGCGGAACGCTTCTTGGCGCGGCTATCGCCCGAGGTCCCCGGCGGGCCATCGGGATCGAGCTGTCCCCAGCCTGGGCCGAGGTGTATGAGGCGGTCGTCCGTGATCTCATCGCCGAACGCGACGGTCTCGGTCCCGAGCTGGCCGATCTCGGCCAGGCCGACCCGGGCGGTCCTCGGGGCTTCGATCCATCTGGCCTGGAGCTTCGCGTCGGGGATGCGCTCGCGATCCTGCCGACCCTCGATCCGGAGTCGGTCGACTTCATCGCGACCGATCCGCCGTACAACGTCCAACTCCAGCTGACGATGGCCGGCGGCCCGCTCGCCGAGACCCACGCCAACCGGCGCACCGACTACGCGATGGTGACCGACGATCCACGCGACCTTGCGAACGCTGCCGGTTACGACGCCTTCCTCGGGGCGATGACGCGGGCATTCGCCGAGCTGACCCGCGTCCTCCGACGCGGACGCTACGCCGCAGTCATCGTCCGGGACGCCTACCAGAACGGCCGCTACGTGTTCACCGGGGCGGATCTCGCGGCGCGCGCAGAGTCGGTGGGGTTCATCGTCAAAGGCGACCTGATCTGGTACCAGGCCGGGACGCGACTACGGCCGTACGGCTATCCGAACGTCTTCGTCCCGAACATCGCCCACCAGCACATCCTGGTTATGCGACGAGAGAAGTAGAGGCAACCTTAGCCCGGAACGATCACTCGCTCTCCGAGGTCGGAGGCTAGGATTCAGGCCTGACCGCGGGCCGACAGGAAGGCGGACAGGACGTCCTCGTCGACGCCGTCGGCGTCGGATCCGTTCGAGGCCCACGTCTCGCTGGCGCTCGGGGACGGATCGTCCCCGACGACGTCGCCGAGCGTCATCTTGTGGATCCAGCCCTGCCTGCCGTCCGGGCAGAGGACCAGCCAATACGTGCCTGACCTCTCGAGCAACTGGACCTCGTCGTCCTTCGCAACGGAGCCGATCGCCGCCGAGCGGAGCTCGTCCGGTGCGTCGAGGAGCGTGACGGTGCTGTAACGAATGAGCCTCCGCTCGCGGCCCTCGATCGGTCCGACGAGTCCGTGGGCGAAGCTCAGCGGGGCCAGCTTCACGGCGCTCCGAAGAGGGTCCTCCTTGCGGGCCTGCATGAGCGACGGCCGTCGCCAACGCGGCATGTCGGCGTCGGGATCGGCCGTTTGCGGCAGGACCGCACCGTCGCGGGTCAGGGCGGACGTGGCGACGACACCGGTGCCGCGAGCGGCAGCTGCTGCCAGGACTTCGTCCGGCGCCGGCGGCGCGCCGTCACGACGGCGCTTGCCGAAGAAGAGGAACGCCATCATCAGGGTCACGCCGCCCGTCGTTCCAACAAGCGTCGGCAGGAGGCGCAGCACTGGCGGATCGACCGGCGACAGGCCGAGGAGCTGCGTAAAAGCGGTCAGCGTCCCCCAGCCATGGGGCTGGCCATCCCCGGCGGAGCCCGCGGCTCCGTTGACAGCCGACCCGCCACCGTTGTTCTGGGGATCGCCGGCGCCGGCTGACCCACTGCCGCCCGAGCTGGTGCTGTCAGGCCCGCTGCCACCGGAGGTGGAGCTGCCTATGGCGGGCGGCACGCTGCCGCCCCAGCCGTCATCGGGCTGACCGGCGGGATCGGTCTGGCCGTTGGCCGGCCGCTCGGTGCCGGTCGGCGTCGGTGTCGGGGTTGGGTTCGAGCCTGCACCCGTGCTGGCGGGTGTCGGCTCAGTCGTCGGGCGGCTTGTGGGTGCGGTGGTTGGTTCAGGTTCGGGTGTCGGTTCGGGTGTCGGCTTCGGCGTCGGCTTTGGTGTGGGCTTCGGTGTGGGCTTCGGTGTCGGCGCCGGAGGTTCGACGACCTTGACCGATCCCCCGTCGATCGAATCGGCGAACTTGTCGCGATCGAGGGAGGTGAACTTCACGGAATGAGTGCCGACCGAGAGCTTCGAGGAGTAGGTGAAGATCGCGGGCTGCTTCCAGGACTTCGCGTTGGTGGTCATCAGGTGGGCGGTCCCGTCGATGACCACGCTCACGTGGTCGGGCTCCGAACCCTGGTGGTTCTGGTAGCGGACGGCGAAGACGAACGTCGTCGCGGTCGTTCCGGACGACGGCGAAACGTCGGGATTGGAAAGCCGCGTTGGGCCGGACGAGGCGGTTGCGGGCAGGACGAGCAGGGCAGCGAGCACGAGGGCGGCCGCGAGGGCGCCGAACGAGGTGCGGATCATCACCCGCGTCCCCCGTCGAACTGCGATGAACACGAATACACGCCTCTTCCCCCGGGGCTCGATGACCCGGTTCGAGGCGAGCATCGCCAGCACGCAGCGGCCGTTCAATGGTACTGGCGTCACCCCATGTCCCATCGGGGGTCCGGCCCAGGCATGGTGCGCTCGCGTGAAGGCCCGCTTGTGGAACGTGTCGGAGCGGGCGGCGACGGGATCGCGCCTCCCATGATCGGTGTCCGATCGCACCGCAATCGGGTGCGGTCCGCCATGGTTCGTACGACATGGTGGTCCGGTCAGGAGGTGCGGATAGGTCGAACAGCCCATTCCCTCGACCATCCGGCGCCGCGACCATCAGCGCATGCAGGTGATCAGCCCCCGACCGACGCGCCGTGTCGCGCGCGCGTCGATCGTCATGGGCACGCTCGTTGGGGCGGTGCTCCTCGTCGGGGGGCTGTCCATCGGGTGGCTGGCCTTCGGGACGCCGTTCATCTCGCATTTCACGCCTCCAGGTCGCATCGGCCCGGCGCAGTTCGTCACCGGCATGCTCGCCTGGTCCTTCGCGCTCATCGCGCCGGCCGCGTTCCTCATGGCCGGTCTCGCGCGACTCGTCACCGTCGTCGACTCGGTGACGTCGAGCCGCCCGAAGGCGACACCGGTCGCGAGGCTTGCGAACCAACTGGGCGAGGACTATGTCGTCGCCTCGCGGCTGCGCCTCCCGGACGGCCGGGTCATCCCTGACCTCGTCCTGGGGCCGTTCGGTGCCGCCGTCATCGAGCAGGCTCCGCCGGCTGGTGCGATCCGCCGCCACGGCGATTCCTGGGAGGTCCGGACGAACCGCGGCTGGATGCCCCTCGAGAGCCCCCTCGACAAGGCGGCACGCGACGCCGAGCGGATTCGGAGCTGGTTCACGAATGACGACCGCGACTTCCTCGTGAAGGTCTACGCGGCGGTCATCGCTCCGGAGGGCTCGCTCCAGCGGTCGGCCAGCTGTGCGGTCATCGCTCCGGACCAGGTCCAGGCGTGGATCCAGTCGTTGCCGGCCCAGCGGAGCCTGACCCAGAGCCGCCGCGAGAGCCTGACCGAGCTTCTCCGAAACCCCAGCTGATCGTCGCCCTGGCGGGCCTTCCTGGCGCGCTAGGCTGCTGCGGCCTTTCGCGCGACGACGAGATCCTCGACAAGCATGCGCAGACCGGCCTCGCGCTCCTCGCTGCTCCGTGAGCGGAGGATCGACGAGGGGTGATAGGTGGCGACGATTCGTGGGCCGCCGGGGCTGACGGGCGGCAAGACCTTGCCGTGGTCGGCGGATACACGGAAGTCGGGGTCGATGATCGATTGGGCAGCAGTGGCGCCCATGGGAACGAGGACCTCGGGTCGGACGAGATCGAGCTCGAGGTTCAGCCACGGCCGGCAGGCCCTGACTTGAGCCGGGTTGGGACGCTCGTGCAGCCGGCGCTTGCCGCTCGGACGCCATTTGAAGTGCTTGACCACGTTCGTGACGAAGACGTGCTCGCGATCGATGCCGGCCTGGTCGAGAGCCTCGTCGAGCATCTGGCCCGCGGGCCCGACGAACGGATGACCGGCGAGGTCCTCCCGGTCCCCGGGCTGCTCGCCGACGAGCATGAGACGCGCTTTGGTTGTGCCTTCACCGAAGACGGTCTGAGTCGCCCGTTCCCAGAGATCGCACGCGCGGCATGCTGCGGCGACGTCGCGGATCGAGTCGAGGCCGAGGTTAGCTCTGAGGTCGGCGGCGGGGTGGTCGGTGGGCGCCGACGGGAGCCCGAGGGATGACTGGGTCATTTGGCCATGCACAGTAGTTCCGCGCCCATCCCAGCCGGACGGGTTGCTGCGCGTGGCGTCTCGCTCCCGCGTTGCACTTGATTCGATGAACGCCTATGCTCAGCGAATGGAGGCGAGCGGGAAGCGGCCATACCGGCTTCGGCGGCGTGCCGAGCGACAGGCCGAGACCCGCACCCGCATCGTCGAAGCGGCGGTTGCCCTGTTCGAGGATGTGGGCCCAGCCCGCACGACGATCAGCGCGGTGGCAGCGCTGGCGGGCGTCCAGCGGCTGACCGTTTACCGCCACTTCCCGACTGACGGCTCTCTTGCCACAGCCGCGGCCGAGCGTCATCTCACGCGGCACCCCCTGCCGAACATGACCGACTGGTTCGCCTTGCGGGATCCGGCAGCCCGTCTGGAGCGGGCCCTGACCGAGCTCTACGCCTTCTACCGTGCGTCCGAGCGCGCGACGGCATCCGTCCTTCGTGATGAGCGGGCCGTGCCGGCTCTGCGTGACGGCCTGCGGCCCCTGCTCGAGCCGCTCTCCGTCCTCCCGCGGGCCCTGTCGGATGGGTGGCCGACTCTCGGTCCGGATGGCAGACGCCGCCTGTCGGCAGTGATTGCCCACGGCATCGACTTCGGGACGTGGCGATCGCTGACGGCGGAGGGGCGACTGCGGGACGAGGAGGCGGTGACGCTGCTCGTCGGCCTGGCACGCTCGGCAGCGCGGGACGACTAGAGCAACGTCACTGACTGGGCTGGTAGGGGAGCCTGGATTCGAACCAGGGACCGGCCGTGTATAAGACGGCTGCTCTCACCACTGAGCTACTCCCCCGCACTCGATCCTACACCTCGCTGCGGCGGGGACGGGTCAGCCATCGGCCACTTTTTGCGATCTACCGCGGCGGGCGGTGCAGGCTGGCCGAATCCATGCGAAATACCGCGCGCACCGGTATCCGGCCGAAAGGCGGGCGGCGCCACGCTCAAGCCCTGGATTGCGGTGGGCCGAAATAGACGACCGGACCGCCCGGGGCGGTATCTCGGGAAAGGACGCACGCTCGCTCCCCGTCCTCGCCAACTCGGGCCGGAGCGTGGCCGATTTACGACCAGCAGTGGTAGGCCGGCGGGAAGAAGGACGGAATACCACTCTGAACTGTAATTCGGACGCAAATCGGCCGACGCCACGCTCGAGAGGTCCGAGTTACGAGCCTCCGTGAGGACGGACTACCACCACCAGTTGTAACTCGGCCTAAGCGACCCGTCGGCCTAAGCGACCCGCGGGGTTCATCTAAGCCCGAGCGCGGGGGAGCTGCGCTGTGCAGAGAGCGATGCCCGACTCAGTCCCCGCCGAGGAGTCGGTTGGCGATCGCCCGGAGACGGAACGGCCGGGCCTTGAGATGCCGCGCAGGCGGGGCTGCATCCTGGACATCGAGCATCAGGCCACCGCCGGGTGCCCAGGCGCGGGCGGGCAGCTTCTCGACAAAATGACGCTCCTCGTCGGTCTGATCCGCGGCGATCGGGAGGTCGTCCGGATCGAACGGCTTTGGATGCTCCTCCACGGGCATTGGCGGCCGTGCATACGCCGGAGCGCCGTAGAGCTTGGGCAGGGCGACGTGCTGCTCTTCGGGCATGGTCACGAGCTCTCTCCGGGGATGAATCGGTGACGGATGATTGCACCGCGCCCCATTTCGGACGCGGCCCGATGATAGTCACGACAGGTTACCGGGGAATGGTACAAACGGACCAACTTCGGGTCGAAAAGCATGACGAAGTGGTGCGTCCGGGCGACGTTCTTCAGGAGCCCACCAGGAGCGGCTTCAACACCTGGACGACGACGACCAGGACGAGATAGGCGATCGGCACCGCCGCGAGCAGGCCGAGCGCCGCACTCCACGGCGTCCGCCGGGCTCGAACGGCCGAGCCTGCCGGTAGCGGCACGATGAGCCAGGTCAGGAAACTGCCCGCAGCGAGCACGAGAGTGACATCGAGCGCCAGGGCGAGGGCCCGCAGATCGCCGCCCGGCAATCGGGCGCCGCGCGTCAGCGCGACGTCGTAGGCGAGATAGGCAAGACCACAGGCGACTGCGACCACGAGGCTCGTCCCGACAGCCCGGACGACCGGGCGCGGCGCGTTCCGGAACTGCCTCCAACGAACCTCGAGCGCGGACCGGCGGCGCGGCCGCGGCGTGTCTGGCGGCGTGTCCGACTCGAACACCTCAGCGGTCGCCGCCGATGATCGTCAGTTGGCGGCGTGGCGGAAGGTTCTCCGGCGTGTGGGTAGCGAGCAGCTCCACGGCCGCGGCGAACCGATCGATCTCGTCCTCGGTCGTGAAGAACCCGGGGCCGATGCGGATCGCGTCGGCCTCATCAATCACCGACGCCAGGGCAAAGACCCGCGCGCCCAGCTCGTCGAGGGCGGCTTCGCCATCCCAACCGTCGATCCGGAACGCGAGCGAGGGGGTGACGCCCTCGCCGGGGGCCTGGAGTCGGACGCCCGGGATCGCGCCGAGCCGCTGGCGGGCGGCCGCGGCGATGGCCGCGGAACGATCGAAGATCCATTCGAGGCCGACGTACATCGACAGCCAGCCGCAGCTCCGAGCCATCCCGACGACCGACGGCAGGTGGAATCCGCCGTCGGCGTTCCGTGGCGCCAGGCGCCTTCCTATGTCGCCGGCCGCAGCCATGCCGGCGATCCCCTCGGGACCAAGGAGCCACGTCCAGGCCGGAACCACGTAGAGATCGGCGCCGAGCGCTTCGACCGAGACGGGGATCGCCCCCGCCGCCTGACTGCCGTCGACGAGGAGCATCGCCCCGGCCTCGTGCGCGACGCGTGCCAGCCTGTCGACCGGCAGCAGCTGGCCGAAGACGGAAACGTGGGGACAGACAACGAGCCGGGTCCCTGCCGTGATCCCCGCCTCGACAGAGGCGACCAGCGCGGCGTCGTCGGAAGCATCCGGCTCGGTCGACAGTTCGACAACATCCGTCTCGCCGTCGGCCACCGGCGGGCGAAGATGTGTAAGCGTCGCCTTGGCGCCCGCGTCGGAGACGACGAGGATCCGCTCGCCACGCCGCCAGTCGACGGCGCCGATGACACGTCGAAGGGCGTCCTCGATGCCATGGGTGAGCACGATCGCGTCGACGTCCGTGCCGAGGATGGCCGCCAGGCCCGCCCGCGCCTCGTCGACGCGGACTGCCACGTCCTCGGCTCGGTCGCGGTGAGCACGGCCTGTCGTCAGTTCCCACTCGGCGATGTCGGCCATCGCCCGTGCCGTCTCGGCTGGGAGCGGCCCTACGACCGGGGTATTGAGGTAGATGCCCGCGCTGACCGCCGGGAGCGCGTCGCGGACGGCGGCCAGCTTCTCCGCGTCCGGCAAGAACGGGCCGACCACTTCCGTATGATACCGGCGATGCCCGTCGGTTCCGGTAGGACGCGCCGTTCATGAGCGGGCTGGCCAGGCCCGAGTTGCTCGCCTCCGCGGAGTGGGTCGCCGACCATCTCGGTCGCCCTGAGCTGCGCGTTCTCGACGTGCGCTGGCGGCCCGACGGGACCGGCCACGGGGCGTATCAGGCCGGTCATATCCCGGGCGCCGCCCACCTCGATTGGGCGAACGACCTCGTCGCCCGCGACGAGACGAGCCAGGCGCTCCTGCTCGCCGGTCCTGAGCAGGTCGCCGCGGCGCTGGGTCACGCCGGTGTCGGTGACGGGACGACGCTCGTGATCTATGACGACACCCTGAGCTTGTACGCAGCCCGGGTCTGGTGGAGCCTTCGCGCCTACGGTTTCGAGTCGGCCCGCATCCTCGACGGCGGCTTTCCCGCGTGGGCCGGCGATGGCCGGCCGATCTCGAATGCGGAGGTCCACCCCCCGACGGCTCAGTTCACGCCGCGAGCCCAGATGCGGGTCCGCCTGACGACCGCCGACATCCGGAGCCTCCTCGGATCGCCGGACGTGATGCTCCTCGACGCTCGAGCGCCGGCAGAATACCGCGGCCTCGAGGGGAATAGCCGGCGGCTCGGTCACATCCCCGGGGCCGTCAACGTACCCGTCGCCTTGACGAGCCGACCGGGCGAGCAGCGCTTCCGCGAAGCTGACGAGCTACGCGACGTCCTCCACCGCTCGAACGTCAGCCGTGGGCGGCGGATGATCTGCTATGACGGCTCGGGCGTGGCCGCAGCGAAGCTCGCTTTCGTGCTCATGCTGCTCGGCCACGACGACGTCGCGGTCTACGACGGCGGCTGGGCCGAGTGGGGGGATCGCCTGGACCTACCGGTCGACCGCTAACCGGGCACACGGGCTAGAACTCGCTCGACCCTCGCAGATCAGCCTCCGGCCACGCGCCCGCGCCGGAGCCGCCGAAGTCGTCCGCTCCCGGGTTGCCCGACGCCGTCGATTCGCCCGGCCCGCGGCTGATGCCCTCCCAGGGATCGACCTCGCGATGCGGAGCGAGGATCTGAGCACGGGAGTGGTTGAACGCGATGAGCTGGGTGCTCGTCCGGGCCTCGCCGACGGATTCGGACCAGTAGGTCGCGTCCGTGACCGGCAGGAAGCGGCCCGTCAGTTCTTCGAGCGCGTCGCGAAGATCGCGTTCGGGGAGGAGGTGGATGCGGCCGGTGATCTTGAACGGCGGGATCGAGATGAGCGCCTGCTCCGGGATCTTCGGCGTTCGCAGCTCGGGGATCGGCTGGACCGGGTTGTCGGCGATGGCGAAGAGGACCGCCGCGAGGTTGATCTGGGCGAACTCCGCGCGAACGGCCGATGAGCGGCTGCCGAACTCGTCGAGAGTCACGTCGTTGAGGACGACGAAGTCGTGGTCGGGCTGATTGAGGATGTCGGTGATCCGGCGGTGTCGCGTCGCGATCTGGCCGCGGACCACGAACGCATCGGTGTAGAGCGTGACGCCGAGGCGTTGTTCGTCGCCTGCGATCCCTGACAGCATGGCGGCAGTCTAGCGTCTGGCCGCGGCCGTCACGAGTTGCTCGGCACCCTGCTGGAGGCCTTCATAGAGCGCCCGCACGTTGTCGAGCGTGTCGATTTCGTCCGCGGTCTTGTCGGTCCGGAGGCGGGCTATCCGCGGGAATCGCAGCGAATAGCCCGACTGGTGGCGCGTCGATCTGACGATGACGTCGAAGGCGACCTCGACGACGACCGTCGGCTCGACCTGCCGATAGCGTCCGAAGCGCTGCATCGTGTGGGCTTCAAACCAGCGCGTCATCTCGGCGATCTCGGCGTCGGTCAGGCCGCTGTAGGCCTTGCCGATCGTGACCAATCGGCCGTTCTCCTCGTCGCGGACCGCGAACGTGTAGTCGCTCAGCACGCCGTGCCGCTTGCCATGGCCGACCTCGACGCCGACGACGACACAATCGATCGTCGCGAGGGCCTTCTTCATCTTCAGCCAGCCGAGACCGCGCCGGCCCGGCGAATAGCCGCTCCGGGGGTCCTTGACCATGAGGCCCTCGTTGCGTCGCGCTCGGGCTTCGCGGAACGCGTCCTCGAGTCCCTCCGGTGTGTCGACGCTGACGAGGTGCGAGAGGGCGAACTGACCGCCGTCATCGGCAAGTGGCAGCCGGAGACGCTCGAGCTGGCGCCGACGATCCTTCAGTGGCTCGCGCAGGAGTGGTTCGACTTCCTCGCCGTCGCCATTTCCGATCCCCAGCAGGTCGAAGGCGACGAAGATCACCGGGATCTCGGCCTTGATGGCGTCCGATGGCTGCTTGCGCCCGAGCCGGGCCTGGAGCGCCTGGAAGGGCATAACCGTCTGGTCGCGGTAGGCGAGGATCTCGCCGTCGAGGATGCCGTCCCAGGTCTCGCCGGTCGCCGCGTCGACGACCTCGGGAAACTGGTTGCTCACGTCGTGCAGGTCGCGCGAGTACAGGCGGACGTCGCCGCCCGATTTGTGCAGCTGCGCCCGGATGCCGTCGTACTTGTCCTCGACCCAGACGGGCACGCCCAGACGATTGACGATCTCGTCGGCGTCCTCGGCAGGTGAGGCGAGCATGAACTTGATCGGGTGAAAGAGCGCGAGGCCGGCGTCCTCGAGCTGATCGTCGCGCGCGAGCTCGGCCGTCCGGCCGATGTCGCCGGTCAGCATGCCCGCCCACTTGACGGTCTCGAGTGGTCGCTCGAAGGCCTGGGCGATGGCTGCCTCGACGAGCCCTTCCCTGAGCCCGATGCGCAACTCGCCCGACAGGATCTTGACGACGTATTTCGCAGTGAGGGGATCGCAACGCTCGAGGAGGGCAGCCAGAAGGCCGGCCTTGGCGGCGGCGCCCGAGGCGCGCTCGATCGCGGTGTAGGTTTCGGCCACTTCGGACAGGTTGGGCGAACGGTCCGGATCCGGTGCGTGGCCCGCGAGCATGAGGACATCCGCGACGGCCATGCCCAGGTCGGACGTGCGGTCGTACGCCTCGCCGAGCGCCGAGCGATTGACCCCGGCCACCGCAGTGACTGTCGTGGCGATCGCCGCCCAACCGAGGCCTGTCGTTCGGGAATCGGCCTGGGCGAAAGGACGGCCGGTGAGGAAGACGGTCGCGACGGGCAACTCGGCCGGGGTGAGGCTGCGGAGGTAATCGGCGAGCAGGGCGGTCTTCTCGGACGTCCGTGTCGTCGCCGCGACCCGCTCCGCCAGCTCGCTCCAGCGGCGCATGGCGGCGATGGTATACCGTCACCCCGCGATGGCTCAGAACGCGTGGTTCCCCGACCTCCTCGAGGGATCGCGGGTCGTCCTGCGCCGCCACGTTCCGGACAACCTGCGCGCCTTCGAGCGCTGGTATTCGGATCCCGAGGTCGCCCGGCTGACGCGCTACCAGGACGGCCCGATGCGGCACGACGAGATCGAGCGCTTCTTCACGGCGCGGGTCGTCGGGCCAGATTCCCTGGCGCTGGCTGTACACGTTCGGGACTCTGGCCGGCTCGTCGGCACGTGCGCCTTCAGCCAGCTCGACGGGGATAACGGCTCCGCGCTGTACCACATCACGATCGGCGAGAAGGATTCGTGGGGTCGCGGCTACGGCACGGAGGCGACCCAGCTGATGCTTCGGCACGCCTTCGAGGCGCTGAACCTCCACCGGGTTGCGCTCTCGGTGTTCGAGTTCAACGAGCGAGCGATCAGGTCATACCTGCGCTGCGGATTCATCGTCGAGGGTCGCTCGCGGGAAGCGATCTGGCGCGAGGGTCGCTGGTGGGACGAGATCACGATGAGCATCCTCGAGCCGGAGTGGCGGGCCGCGCGGAACGATGCCAAGCGTCGCGGCGACGTTGACGCCGTGGCGGCGGGCTCCGGCGCCAAGGGACGGTCCGGGTGATTTCGGCGGGGTCGGCGTGATGTCCGCGGGGTCGGCATGAGCTCGGCGGGTCCGGCCGCCGACGCCGCCCGGGCCGACGTCCGCGCGCTCATGGAGGCGAAGGGCCACACCGTCGACAACGCGCGGGCGGCCGTTGATCGCCTCGAGGCCGCGTTCGCTGCCGGCGACCTGGTCAGGACGCCGGCCCTGGACCAGATGCTCGGGGACCTAATGGTCGCGCTGGAGCAGGACGAGGGTCAGAGGCTGGGCGGCAAGAGCGCGGAGGCGGCGCGGTTCATCCTCCGGGCCATCTCACGAGAGCTGGATAACGCCTGACGGGCAAACGGTTGGGGGCTTCGTCCCACGCGTGTCACGCGTGCTATCTCGCGAATTCAACCCGCGACATTGCACTCACTCGCCACACGATTGGTAAGTAGGTCGGAACGGCGTTTGAGGGCGGCCCGAGCCCCCGGCTGAGCACGGATCGGGTTCGCGGGGACGGCGACTGACTCTGTTAGCGTTCGTAACACTCGCCACGCGAGTAGCCGAGATGAGGGGAACACCTCACGCAGCGGCCCGGCCGTTCGTCGGCATGGATGGCGGCGAGCTACCGGAAGGCTGAGCACGATTTCGCGGTTGCGGCGCCCTGGACTGGCTGCTGAGCGTCCTCATAACTGCCACACCGTTGGCTGAGACGAACGCCGGTCACCAGGCCCCAGCCCCTCCCGGATCATGCAAGCGTGTGCGGCGATAGACTTCGAACGTCTTCCATCGAGCCGAGTGGAGCTACCCCATGCCCAACCTGTCGTTCGGGATCCTGCTCTGGAACCAGGCCACCGATTGGCCGAGCTATCTCGACGCCGTCCGGCGGGTCGACCGTCTCGGCTATGCCCATCTGTGGGCGTGGGACCATCTCTACGCCATCTTCGGCGACCCGTACCAGCCGATCTACGAGGGTTGGACGAGCCTCGCTGCCGACGCAATGGCCACCGAGAAGACACGCCTCGGTCTGCTCGTCGGGGCCAACACGTTCCGGAACCCGGGCGTCGTTGCCAAGATGGCCACGACCCTGGATCACATGTCGAACGGGCGGGCGATCCTCGGCCTCGGCGGCGCCTGGATGGAGCCGGAGCACACCGCTCACGGCATCGAGTTCGGCTCGGGCTTCGGTGACCGACTGACCTGGCTCGACGAGTCCGTCGCAGCCTGCCGGGCCCTGCTCGACGGCCAGTCCGTCACGTCCGACGGCACCGGTCATTACCAGTTCAACGACCTGCGACACGCACCGCTCCCCCTCCAGAAGCGCCTCCCGATCATGATCGGCGGCTCTGGCGAGAAGAAGACCCTTCGAACCGTCGCCAAGTACGCCGACATGTGGAACGCGATGGGCGAGCTCGAGGTCATGCGTCACAAGGTCGACGTGCTCCGGGACCACTGCGCGGCGGTCGGTCGCGATCCAGCCGAAATCGAGTTCACGCTCGGCATCAAGGCCACGATCCGGGACACCGAAGAAGACGCCGTCCGGGTCTGGAAGGCGGCCATGGATCACAACCGGACGCCGCTGTCGGACCTCGAGGACGACTCGACGTTCTGGACGGGCACGGCGGAAATGCTCGCCGAATGGCTTGCCCCTTACGTCGAGCTCGGCTTCCGGACCGTCATTTCCGAGCAGCCGGCGCCGTACGACACCGAAACGATTGATCGGCTCATTGGCGAGGTCGGACCACTCGTCGAACGGGAGGTCGGTGCCCCGGCCTGATCGAGGCCGCTGACAAGAAGCGGAGCACGGGTTAGGGTTCGGGGACTTTCTCGCTGCCCGGAGACACCGCCCGATGTCCGACCAACCGCGGCGCGCCGCCGCGACCGTCGAATTCCGACACGTCACGAAGCGCTATGACGCGCGCGCGAAGGGAACCCCCGGCGCGGTCAACGATCTCTCGCTGACGGTCCCCGCGGGCAAGATCTGCGTCCTCGTCGGGCCGTCGGGTTGCGGCAAGACGACGAGCCTGAAGATGGTCAACAGGCTCATCGAGCCGACGTCCGGCCAGATCCTCATCGACGGCCAGGACGCCGCGAAACGCGATCTGACCGACCTGCGGCGCAGCATCGGCTACGTCATCCAGCAGGTCGGCCTGTTTCCCCACCAGACGATCGGCGAGAACGTCGGCACGGTGCCGCGGCTGCTCGGCTGGCCGAAGCAGCGGATCCGGGAACGGTCCGACGAGCTGCTCGGCCTCGTTGGCCTCGATCCGGGTCGCTACCGCGGCCGCTATCCGTCGCAGCTGTCGGGCGGCGAGCGCCAGCGCGTCGGGGTTGCCCGTGCTCTCGCCGCCGACCCGCCGATCATGCTCATGGACGAGCCTTTCGGGGCGGTCGATCCGATTGTCCGGGAGCGGCTCCAGAACGAGTTCCTCCGCCTCCAGGAAGAGCTGGCGAAGACGATCCTCTTCGTCACCCACGACATCGACGAGGCGATCAAGATGGGCGACCTCGTCGCGGTCATGCAGGTCGGCGGGGTCCTCGCCCAGTTCGGCTCGCCGGCCGAGATCCTGGCGAGTCCGGCCTCGGAGTTCGTTGCGCGCTTCGTCGGCGCGGACCGGGGCCTCAAGCGGCTGTCATTGAGCCGCGTCGGCGACCTCGTCCCGGATCAGGTCGTGACCGTGAGTGTCGGCGAAGAGGCGCGAGTCGCGCGGGACCGGGCCAAAGCGGACGATTTCCCCTATGTCCTCCTCGTCGACGGCGACCGGAAGCCGGTCGGCTGGGTCGGCGACGACCGACTGCCGGAGGCCGGCACGGTCGGCGAGGAGCTGGCAATTCCGATGTCACCGCTCCTCAACCGCCGGACGACGCTCAAGGACGCGCTCTCGCTGCTGCTCGACGCAGACGTCCAGGTCGGGATCGTGGTCGATCGGCGTGGAGCGGTCCAGGGAGTCGTAACGGTCGACACGATCGCGGAACGCATGCGCGAGACCGCGGGTAGCTCGGAGTTTTCGAGGGAGCTCGTAGAGGTCGAGGCGTGATCCGCTGGGACTGGATCGTCGATCATCTCGACGACCTCCTTCCGCGGGCGAGCCAGCATCTCTATCTCGCCGCGATCGCGATCGTCGCTGGGTTCATCATCTCCTTTGCCCTGGCGATCGTCTCGATCCGGAGACGGCGCCTGTACCCGCCGATCATCGCCCTCTCGGGCATCCTCTACACGATCCCCAGCCTCGCCCTCTTCGCGGCCCTCGTGCCGATCACGGGGCTCTCGGTTCTCACGGCTGAAGTGCCGCTCATCATCTACACCATCCTGATCTTCGTTCGGAACATCGTCGCCGGCTTCGACAGCGTCGCGGCCGACGTCCTGGAAGCCGCGGACGGAATGGGCTACCGCGGCCTCACCCGCCTGTGGCGCGTCGAGGTGCCGCTGGCCTTGCCGCTCATCGTCGCGGGGGTCCGGCTGGCAACCGTCTCGACGATCGGTCTCGTCGCGGTCACAGGGATCCTCGGTGACCGCTTCGGCGGGCTCGGGTTCTTCATGTTCGAGGGCTACCGGCGCAGCTTCGCGACGGAGATCTTCGCTGGAGCGCTCTCGTCGGTCCTCCTTGCGGTCGCCGTCGACGTTGTGCTGGTGACCGTTCAGCGCCGGCTCACACCGTGGACCCGGCCCCCTCGTCTCGAGCAGGTCCAGGCAGCCGCATGAACCTCGTGACCGAAACGGCAACCTGGCTGACGGACCCGCGGCACTGGCAGGGCTCGGGCGCGATCCCGGTCCGTCTCCTGGAGCATGTCGAGCTTTCCGTTGTGTCCCTGCTCATCGCCGCTGCGATCGCGGTTCCGCTCGGCCTGTGGATCGGCCATACCGGCCGTGGCGCGACCCTCGCCGTCAACCTCGCCAACCTCGGCCGGGCGTTGCCCTCGCTGGCCGTCATCGGGCTGATCGTCCCAATTACGGCTGCCATCGATCCACAGCTCGGCTTCAAGGTCTATCCGACCGTTATCGGCATGGTGATCCTCGCCGCGCCGCCGTTGCTCGTGAACACCTATGTCGGTATCTCTGGTGTCGACCGGGAGCTGGTCGAGGCCGGCCGTGCCATGGGCCTTCGGGAACGACAGGTGCTCGGCCAGGTCGAAATCCCGGTGGCCGTGCCGGTGATCGGTACTGGATTCCGGTCCGCGGCCGTGCAGATCGTGGCAACTGCGACGCTCGGGGCAATCTTCGGCGGTGGCGGGCTGGGCCGCTTCCTCGTGGAGGGCATCGCTCAGAACAACGACGGCATGGTCTTCGGCGGTGTCGTCCTGATCGCCGGCCTGGCGCTCCTCACGGAGCTGCTGTTCACGCTCGCACAGCGACCGTTGACCTCGCCGGGGCTTCGGGCCGGGGGCGGTGCCGAGAGTGCCGTGGCTGCGCGCGCCGATGAGATATCGCCCGCCTGATGGCAACAAGCCTGGATACCTGACAGGGTCTTGCGGCGATTCACGGTAAGGTTCGCGGGCATCTTCGTGCCCTGATACGAAGTAGAAGTGGAGGAAGACCCATGCGGTTGTCCCGCGTGCTCGCCCTTGGGGCGTCGACGCTGGTGCTTGCTGGCGCCTGCTCGACGGGTGGGGGCAGCAGTAGCGCTCCGGCCGCAAGTCCGGCAAGCAATGCGCCTGCTGAGACCAGTTCGGCCCCCAGTGCCCCGCCGCCCGAAATCAAGATCGGCGCGGTTGGGTTCGATGAGGCCCGCGTCGTCGCGGAAGCCTACGCGCAGGCGCTCGAGGCCAATGGCTACAAGGTCAATCGTGACGGGATCGGGCTCGGCCAGCGCAAGGTGCTGTTGCCGGCCCTCGAGAGCGGCCAGATTGATCTGCAGCCCGAGTACATCGGCAGCGGGCTCTCAGCTGGCTACGGTGGCAAGTCCACCAGCGATCCGGCGAAGAACAAGGCCGATCTCCAGGCCGCGCTTGACGCGAAGGGCGTAAACATCACGGTCCTCGACTACACGCCGGGCGTGGACACCAACGCGCTTGTCGTGCGGAAGGAGACCGCGGATCAGTACAGCCTGGCGAAATGGAGCGATCTGACGGCCGTCGCGGACAAGATCAAGTGGGGACTCGCGACGGACTGCCCGACCAATCCGGTCTGCTCCGGCGCGCTCAAGGACCAGTACGGCATCGACACGACCAAGATCGATCTCACCCTGATCGATCCCTGCAGCACGCCGATGTCCGACGCCCTCAAGGCCAAGACGATCGACGTGGCCGAGCTGTGCTCGACCGATCCGCTGATCATCACCGAGGGCTGGGTCCGACTCGAAGACGACAAGCAAACCCAGCCGGCCGACAACATCTCGCCGTTGGTCCGCAACGACTACCTGGCGAAGGTCGACAAGACCTCGTTCGAAAAGATCCTCAACGACGTTTCGGCCAAGATCGACACGCCGACCCTGGCCGACCTGTACAAGCAGGTCGCAGTCGACAAGAAGGACATCAAGGACGTCGCGGGGACGTGGTTGAAGGCGCAAGGCCTGGTGCCGTAACCGCACCTCCTCGCTCGCCATGAACCCCCGGCTGTCCGCCGGGGGTTCATTTTGGGGCCACGGAACAAGGAGCGCGACCATGAGCTGGATCGATGTCAGCGTTCCGATCGAGGACGGCATGATCACCTGGCCCGGCGATCCGCCGTACGTCCACGAGCTGGTCCAGACCATCGCCGAAAGTGGGATCTGCAACGTCACGCGGCTCGACTTCGGCGCCCACACGGGCACCCATGTCGACGCGCCCATCCATTTCATCGAGGGCGCGGCCGGCATCGAGGAGACACCGCTCGACGCGCTCATCGGTCCGGCCTGGGTTGTCGATGCGACGGGTGTCGGGGGGCCGATCGACGCCGGCGCCTTCCGCGAGCTCGACATCCCCGACGGTGAGACGCGTCTCCTCTTCCGGACGACGAACGGTTCGATCCGGTCGCGGGGCATCTTCGATCCGGCCTTTGTCGCGTTCAATGCGAGCGGTGCGCAGGCGGCCATCGATGGAGGCGTAAGCCTGGTCGGTCTGGACTTCCTCTCCGTCGCGATATTCGACGATGCCGTGGCCACGCATCGAACGCTGCTCGGGGCAGGCGTCGTCGTCCTGGAAGGACTCGATCTGCGTTCGGCAAAGCCTGGACCGTACGAGCTCGTGTGCCTGCCGCTGAACGTCGCGGGCTGCGATGGTGGGCCGGCCCGAGCGCTTCTGCGTCCGCGGGCAGGGTAGCCTCAGCTCCTCGACCGCTCCGGCGCCTCGGGCTGGAGGACTTCGAGCACGTCGCGCTCCCAGCCAATCCGGACGAGCGCCGTCACCCCACCGATCGAGGTGAGGACGACGCTCGTGCCGTGGATGAGGATCGCCATCGCGAAGGCCGTCGCGTCGGGCACGCCGAGCACGACGCAGATCCGAACAACCGCCAGCTCGAACGTACCCAAGGACGCAGGTCCAGACGGGATCGCCGCTGCCAGGGCGGTTCCCGATGCCAGGAGCGCCGCCTGGCCGATTGTCAGTTGGACACCGACGGCCTGTCCCGCCGCGGCAAACCCAAGTAGCGACGCCGTCCAGGCGATGCCGGTGAGAACGAGCACTTCGACGAGGGTCCGCGGCCGGCTCGCCACCGACAGGCCCTCGCGCAGCTTGCGAGCCAGCTGGCCGACCTGTGGCCAGCGCCCCACAGCCGCGGCCACGCGGTCCGCGCCCGGCAGGCGATGGGCGGCCATCATGAACGCCAGCCCGACGACGAGCAGAATGCCGATCGCGCCACCCACCAGGACCGCGTTGGCGACCATGCCCCGGACGCTCAGGACGAGGATCGCGACCGCGGCGATGGCCACGACGACCGCGACGTCGATGACCCGCTCGACCACGACCGTGCCGAGCGCCGTCGTCCGGCTGATGCCCTCGCGATCGCCGAGGTAGTGGCAGCGCACGAGTTCGCCGAGGCGGGCCGGCAGGACGTTGTTCGCGAGGTAGCCAATCAGCAGGTAGGCCAGCGTTCGCGGAAACGGCACGTCCTGGATCGGCGCGAGGAGGCGTCGCCAGCGATACGACCGCGTCGCGATGTCGAGACAGAAGAAGGCCGCGAGAACGACGATCCAGCCCGGGGCGGCGTGAAGGAGGACGTCGACGGTCTCCTGCGAGTCGACCGAGCCGAACACGAGGGCGAACGCAAGGACCGATACGCCGATCCCGATCGCAGCCCGAACGAGGGTCCCCGATGACATCGCTGTCCTCGCCTAGCGAGCCGGCCGCCGTGCGACGAGCTTCGGCGAGCGACGCACCCGCAGCCAATGGAGCAGGTAGCGAGCAGCGACGCGCAGGGTCGACAGGCCGTAGACGACGCTCCGCCGGAAGCCGACTGAGCTCGCCTCTTCGAAGTAGCGCGTCGGGACCGCGATCTCGCCGATCCGATGACGCATGCCCGCGGCGACGACCTGCGCGATCAGCTCCTGGTCGAAGACGAAGTCGTCGCTGTTGAGGTGGTACGGGATCGTCTCGAGGAGGCGCCGGCTGTAGGCCCGCAGACCCGTGTGGTATTCGGACAATCGCAACCCGAACGCGACGTTCTCGACGAGGGTCAGGAAGCGGTTGCTGACGTACTTCCAGCGCGGCATCCCGCCGGCCAGCGGATCGCCCATGAAGCGCGATCCGAGCATGAGGTCGGTCTCGTTCTGGAGGATCGGCTCGATGAGGGCCGGGATGCGGGTCGCGTCGTACTGGTAGTCGGGGTGGAGCATGACGACGACGTCGGCACCCGCCCCGATCGCGGCGTCGTAGCAGGTCTTCTGATTCCCACCATAGCCGCGATTCTGGCGATGGACGATGACGTCGAGCCCGAGCTTGCGGGCAACATCGACCGTCTCGTCGTGGGACACGTCGTCAACGAGGATGATGCGGTCGATCAGCTCGTGCGGAATGTCGGCGTATGTTCGTTCGAGGGTTCGGGCCGCGTTGTAAGCCGGCATCACGACGATGACGCGCCGACCGGGCTCCGTCCCGGTCATCGGGGCGTCGGCGGGCATGGTCATCTAGGGCAGTCTCGCAGGCGAATGCACGCGTGGAAGCGTAACCGACGCGGCGGGCACGACGACCGGACGGATGGACGGGTATCGTGGACCATCGGTACCGTTCGCACGCGTCTTACCGCACGGAGTAACCATGTTCGAGCGCCTCTTCGGCAAGCCCGACGCGGATCCGGCCATCGCGGCCCGCATCCCACCCGGCCAGTACAAGACCGAGAAGTTTCCCGTCCTCCACTACGGCTCCGTGCCTCACACCGATCTGGCGACGTGGGATTTTCGGGTCTGGGGCGAGGTCGATTCGCCCTTCACGCTCACGTGGGACCAGTTCAAGGCGCTACCTCGCAAGACGGTCCACACGGACATCCATTGCGTCACCCGCTGGTCGAAGCTCGACACGGACTGGGAGGGCGTGCCGATCCAGGAGATCATGCGGCTGGCCCAGCTCCGACCGTCGGCCAAATTCATCGTGGCCCACTCCGAGCAGGGCTACACGGCGAACCTGCCGCTCGAAAT
>Ga0081539_10003061_pt1 | contig 21573 bp, 19 predicted proteins | sample TabmetS4T2R2_FD_71023 | JGI IMG/M metagenome (GOLD analysis project Ga0081539, IMG submission 71023) | Tabebuia heterophylla rhizosphere microbial communities from the University of Puerto Rico - S4T2R2 | ecosystem: Host-associated > Plants > Roots > Rhizosphere ...
GGCGCTCAAGGAGGACGGCACGGTCGTGGCCTGGGGAGATAACTACTTCGGGCAGACCGATGTCCCGGCGGGACTTGCCAACGTGAAGGCGGTCTCCGCTGGCACGGATCACAGCCTGGCGCTCAAGGAGGACGGCACGGTCGTGGCCTGGGGAGCTACCAACGTCCCGGCGGGACTTGCCAACGTGAAGGCGATCTCCGCTGGCGGGCGTCACAGCCTGGCGCTCAAGGAGGACGGCACGGTCGAGGCCTGGGGAGCTAACTTCTTCGGGCAGACCAACGTCCCGGCGGGACTTGCCAACGTGAAGGCGGTCTCCGCTGGCGCGAATCACAGCCTGGCGCTCAAGGAGGACGGCACGGTCGTGGCCTGGGGAGATAACTACTACGGGCAGACCGATGTCCCGGCGGGACTGAACGAGACCGAGATGATCTCCGCTGGCGAGAGTCACAACCTGGCGCTGAACGTCCCGACCGCTCCAGGCCCCGTTGATTTCTTCAACGCCAGGGCCGGTGATCAAAACGTCTCCCTCTCGTGGTCCAACCCTCCGGACCCCGACTTCACGGCGGTTAGAATCCTTCGCTCCACCACCGGCCCTGCGACGAGCGCCGTTCCGGGCGCCACCCAGACGCAGGTCTACGAGGGGACAGGCGAGTCATTCAGTGACACCAATCTTACCAACGGCACCACCTACTACTACACGGCTTACGCAAGGGACGACGCCGGGCTGTGGTCGGCGCGGGCGACCGAAAGGGTGACGCCCGTTGACACCACAAAGCCGACCGTGATCTCGACGAGCCCTGCGGCGGGAGCTACCGGAGTCCTGGCGGGATCTAATGTCACTGCTAACTTTTCGGAGGCGATGATCCCGAGCACCATAAACGGCACTACCTTCAAGCTGGTCACGGGTGGTGGCAAGCGCACGAGCATCGCCGCAACGGTCACTTACAACCAATTGGACAAGCAGGCGGTACTGGACCCGACCAGCAACCTGAAGCCCAAAACAACCTATGTCGCCACGGTGACAACGGGAGCAAAAGACCTTGCCGGCAACCCACTGGCAAGCGACCAGAGCTGGAGCTTCAAGACAAAGTAACCCAACACCGCAAAAACAAACTAAAGAGGCCCGGACTTTCGTCCGGGCCTCTTCGCCCGTTCGGAAGAGAATCAGTTAACTTCAAGCAACGATACTGACGTCTCGTAGGCATCGAAGGCGCTCCGATCGGCCCCGGATTTCGGGGCTCTGTATAATGCCGGGGCTGATGGCTCAGGGGAGAGGGATGGCGCACATGCTGGTAGATTCTCACACGCACCTCTTGAGGCTGGAGATCTCGCCGGAGCAGGCCGTCAAGGAGGCCACCGAGGCCGGTATCGGGGCGGTCCTCAACGTCGGCACGGGGCTGGAGGACTCGCAGCGCGGCGCGGAGCTGGCCGCCGCCCTGCCCAACGTGTACTCGTCTGTAGGCATCCACCCGCACAACGCCGGGACGTACACGGCGGCTGATCTGGAGGGGCTTGCGGAGCTGTCCGAGTCGCCCGGGGTGGTGGCCCTGGGTGAGGTGGGGCTGGACTATTACCGCAACGACTGGTCGGCTGACATACAGAGGGCGTTGTTCGAGGATGTGATCTCACTGGCCAATGATACGCGCCTGCCCCTCATTATCCACTCCCGCGCCGCCTTCTCCGACACGATGGCCTGCCTGGGAAACGCCCGCGTACCCGTCGTCCTCCACTGCTTCGAGGGCGGGGACGGCGAGGTCCGGGAGGCCAAGGAACGCGGTTATTACGTGGGACTCGCGGGGAACGTCACGTACAAGAACAGCGAGACGGCCAGGGTGCTGCGTCTGATCTCGGAGGACCGTATCCTGGTCGAGACGGACGCCCCGTACCTGAGTCCGCAGCCCGTGCGTGGCGGACGGAACGAGCCGAAGTACGTCGTTCACACCGCCAGTTTCGTGGCCGAGCGCCTCGGTATGGACGAGGAGGAGTTCGCCACCCTCACCACCCGCAACGCCCGTAACGCGTTCTCCCTGCCGCTGGAGGTGTGACCCAGATCGGCCCGAACCCCGCCGAGCGTCCCAAGAAGCGATTCGGGCAGCACTTTCTTAAAGACCCGAACACGGCCCGCATCGTGGCGGCGGGCGTGACGCAGGGTGACGTTGTGCTCGAGGTCGGGCCTGGACGCGGCTTCCTGACGGGCTTTCTGGCGGAACGGGCACGGCTGGTTCACGCCGTGGAGATAGACCCTGACGTGTTGCCCGCGCTGAGAAATATTGTCCTCGGCAACGTGGTGATCCAGAGCGGCGACGCCCTCCTGTTCGACTACGCTGCCCTCGACCCTGCCCCGAACAAGCTCGTGGCCAACCTCCCTTACAACGTCGCGTCGCCCCTGATTCTGAAACTGCTGGAAGAGGTACCGGGTATCTCCGACCTCCGCTTCATGGTTCAACTGGAGGTGGCCCGACGCATGGCCGCGGGACGGGGGAATAAGGACTACGGGGCCTACGCCGCGCTCGTCCAGCTCTTCGCAGAGGTACGTGTCGAGCACAAAGTGTCGCCCAATGTCTTCGATCCACCGCCCAGGGTACAGTCCGCCGTGGTCCAGATGACCCGCAGGGAGGCCGCTGTTCTAAAACCTGGCGAATACGAGGGCGTCAAGCGGCTGTTGCTAGCCGCGTTCCGGAGCCGGAGAAAGAGGCTGATCAACAACCTGCCAGAACCCGCGCGGGGCGGAGCGCCGGGGGCCCTGAACGCACTGGGACACGGTCCCGATGCCCGCGCCGAGGAGCTCTCTCCCAAAGATTTCGTGGCGCTGTACCGGGCGGTTTCGTGGGCGTTGTAGGTCAGGTGCGGCTGAGGGCGCGCGCCAAGGTCAACTACGCCCTCGATGTGACAGGCCGCAGGCCAGATGGATACCACAACATCCGCAGCGTAATGCAAAGCATCTCGCTCGCCGACGATGTGGAGATCGAACGCGGCGGCGAAGGTTTTGAACTTCTGGTCGAACCGGAGAGGACAGAGATCGGCCCTCCCAAGATGAACACCGTCTATCGCACATGGCTGACGCTTCGCGAGATGACCGGACAGGGACTGCCGGTGCGGGTACGGCTTCGCAAGCGGATACCGGCAGGCGCCGGGTTGGCCGGTGGTTCGGCGGACGCCGCCGCCGCGCTGGTGGGGATGGAACTTCTCTTCGGGCTCGGGCTTGGCGCACGCGAGGTGCACAGGTTGGCCCTCCTGGTCGGGGCCGATGTGCCCTTCTGCATTGCCGGGGGCACCGCGCTCGGGAAAGGCGTGGGTGATGTCCTCGATCCACTTCCGCCGCCGCCGGAACACTTCCTGGTGGTTGCCAAGCCGGAAGAAAGCGCGGACACCGGCGCCGTTTATCGTCTCCACGACGAACTCCCGGCGGAACCCGGTCACTCGGTCCTTTCCGTGAAGGAGGCGTTGCGGGCCGGAGACCTCACCGCGCTGGCCCGTTCCCTCGGCAACGATCTCGCGCGGGTTACTGGGGATCTAGTGCCGGAGGTGGCGGTGTTGCGCGAACGTTTGCTGCAGCTCGGCGCGCTCGGGGCTGGGATGACCGGCAGCGGCACCGCTATCTACGGCATCTTTGAAACTGAGGATCATGCGCGCTCCGCCGCCGGGAGAATATCCGCTCCACTGGTCTTCGTCTGCGAGCCTATGACGGCAGGCGTGGAGCTACTGCGGGACGCTTGATCTCTGCTGATAGCCTCCCTTCGCTTCGGTATAATCGCGGCGCGGTCGAGGCTCTGGGGCGTGGCCAAGTGGCAAGGCACCGGGTTTTGGTCCCGGGATCGCAGGTTCGAATCCTGCCGCCCCAGCCATACAAGTTCGCGACCGCCATCTACAAGCCGTCTGAAGGAGCTTTCGAGAAGCATGTCCCCAGGAGAATCACCGCCGACCTACGCTGTCGTCCTGGCGGCGGGCAAGGGCACCAGGATGAGGTCCAACCGGGCCAAGGTGCTGCACACTCTATGCGGCGTGCCGATGGTGAACTACGCGATCGCGGCGCTGAGATCCCTGGGCCCCGAGCGCACGCTCGTCGTGGTGGGCCATCAAGCGGAGGAGGTGCGGGCGGTTCTACCACCGGATTCCGAGCCCGTTCTTCAGGAAGAACAGCTCGGGACGGGCCACGCCGTGCGGGTCGCGCTGGAGCACATCGAGGAGGAAAAGGGTGTTCTCCTGGTGGTGAACGGAGATGGGCCTTTGATCTCGGACCGCACGCTCGGGGAGCTGGTGGAGCGTCACCGCTCTGCTGGCGTCGGGGCGACGGTGCTGGTTGCCGAGCCGCCTGATCCTACCGGGCTCGGCAGGGTTATCGAGGACGCCGGGGTGGTGCGGATCGTCGAGGACCGGGACGCGACGGAGGAGGAACGCGGTATCCGGCAGGTGAACCTGGGCCTGTACGCCTTCGGGCTGCCGGAGATCCGGGACGCCCTCGGCACGCTGGGCTCGGACAACAGCCAGGGCGAGTTGTATCTGACGGACGCGCTGGAAATTATCGGCAGGGGAAGCCGCGCGGTGACGTACCGCCTGAAGGACTTGGAAGAGGCGAATCTGGTCAACGACCGGGCGCAGCTGGCGCGGGCTGAGGAGATCCTGCGCCGCCGCATCCTGGACGCCCACATGCGGGCCGGGGTAACGGTGCGCGACCCCGTCTCGACGCACATCGAGGCTTCCGTGGAGATCGGCCGGGACACCGTAATTCTGCCCGGTACGTTTCTGCGCGGGGAGACGAGGATCGGGGCTGACTGCGTGATCGGCCCTTCCACGGACCTCCTCAACACCGTGGTTGGGGACGGTGCGAGGGTGGAGCACTCGGTCGGGCGCGGCGCTGGTGTCGGGGCTGGCGCCACCGTCGGGCCTTTCACGTACCTGCGTCCAGGTACTATTCTGGGCACGGATTCCAAGGTCGGGGCGTACTGCGAGGTCAAGAACACAAAGGTTGGGGACGGGAGCAAGGTCCCGCACTTGAGCTACGTGGGGGACACGGAGATCGGGGAGCGGGCCAACCTGGGGGCCGGGACCATCACCGCCAACTACGACGGGGTGAACAAGAGCCGCACCCGGATCGGGGACGGCGTGTTCACGGGGGTAAATACGAGTTTGATCGCCCCGGTTACAATAGGTGACGGTGCGTACCTGGGAGCTGGAAGCGTGATCAACAAGAACATCCCGGCGGGTAAGCTAGCCGTCGGAATGCCTGCACGTGTGATCCGGGACGCTCCCGGGAACTATAAGAACGAGCAGACGCGAGAAGAGACGGAGGGTTAGCGCGGCCATGCACAACGGCTACCTGTCGCAGACGACCGAGAAGCGGCTGATGCTATTCTCCGGACGCGGTTACCCGCTGCTCGCCGAGAAAATCGCCGATCGGCTGGACCTGGATCTTGGCGGGGTCCAGATCGAGACCTTCCCCAACGGTGAGGTCTACGCCCGCTACCTCGAGTCCGTGCGCGGGGCTGACGTGTTCATCATCCAGTCCCTCTGCCAGCCCGTGAACGACAACCTCATGGAACTTCTGGTGATGATAGACGCCGCCAAGCGGGCTTCGGCCAAGCGCATCACGGCCGTCATCCCCTGGTATGCCTACTCCCGCCAGGACAGGAAGACCAAGCCCCGCGAACCCATAACGGCGCGGCTGGTGGCCAACATGATCCAGGCCGCAGGAACCGAGCGGGTGATGACGATGGACTTGCACGTCGGGCAGATCGAGGGTTTCTTTTCCTTTCCGGTGGACCACCTGACGGCGATGCATACTTTTGTGGACTACTTCGTGGACGCGGGTTTCCGCGACGCCGAGGATGCTGTTGTGGTTGCCCCGGATACCGGCGAGGCGAAAGTCGCCAAGCGGCTGGCGGATCACCTGGGGTTGCCGTGGGCCATCCTGAGCAAGACCCGCGGCGGGCGTGGAGAGACCGAGGTGACGCACGTCATCGGCGAGGTGGAGGGGCGGCGTGCGATCATGATAGACGACGTGATCGCCACCGGCGGCACGCTGGTGAACGCGGCAGGGCGGCTGATCGAAGAGGGGGCGACGGAGATATTTGCTGCCGCCACGCACGGCGAGTTCTCGGGTGATGCGTATAGGAAGATCGAGGACTCCCACATAAGGGAGGTCGTGGTCACGGATACGCTTCCCTTGAAGGAGGGCCAGCCGCGTTCTAAGATACACACGCTAAACATCGCCCCGATCCTAGCGAGCACCATAAAGAACGTCTTCACGGACGAGTCGGTGAGCGGGGTCTTCATGGGAGAGAACCAGCTTTTTTAGGCGTATCAGGCTTCGGATTTCAGGCACCAGGAGGTAGTCGAAGTGGCGGACAACGTAGATTTGCAAGCGAGGGCGCGCGAGGGCCGGGGAAAGAACGACGCCCGGCGGTTGCGGGCTTCGGGTTTCATCCCCGCCGTGCTCTACAGCGAGAGCAACGAGGCTGGCGGGGGTACCGTGCTGGCGGTGCCTGACAAGACGGTGGACTACACCCTGACACACCTCGGGGATAACGCCCTGTATGACATAACCCTGGGATCTGACAAGTCCACAGCCCGCGTGGTGGACGTGCAGCGAGATCCAGTCTCCGGACGGCTGGTCCACGTGGACTTTATTCCGGTGAACATGGCCGAGAGGATCGAGGTCACCGTCCCGCTGCGGGTCGAGGGCGAGGCCCCTGGCGTAGCGGAGGAGGGCGGCGTGTTGCAGCAGGTTGCCTACGAACTCCAGGTCGAGTCCCTGCCAGGGGATATCCCGCAGGAGATAACGGTCAACGTCTCCAACCTCCAAATGGGCGACAACCTTACGCTCGGCGAAATTACGCTCCCCGACGGCGTGTCGCTGGTCTCCGAACCCGAAGAGACCGCTGTCACCGTGGTGGCGCCGACGGAGATCACCGAGGAGGAGATCGAAGCCGCCGGTATCGTCGAGGAAGAGGGCGAAGTGGTCGAGGGCGAGGAGGCTGCTGCCGAGGATGTGGAGGAAGGCGAAGAGGTTGCTACGGAGCAATCCTCCGAGGAAGAGGGCGAGTAGCCCGACCCGTTTGGCGGGAGAGGGAAGCAACTACGGGGGACCGCAATGGTCCCCCGTAGTTTATGCTCTGGGCAACCCCGGGAGCCGCTACGAGCGCACCCGCCATAACGCCGGCTTTCTCACGGCCGACGAACTGGCACGCCGTCACGGCGGCGACTGGCGAAAGAAGAAGCGCTCCGAGGCCGCGCAGGTAAACATCGGAGCCGCGTCCGCTGACCTCGTCAAGCCGCAGACGTTTATGAACAACTCTGGCGGGGCGCTCGGCAACTTTCGAACGGAGGACCTGATCGTGGTCCACGATGACCTGGATCTCGAAGCGGGCGTGGTGCGCGTGAAAGTGGGGGGCGGTGCGGGCGGCCACAACGGCCTTCGTTCCATCATCTCGCAGCGCGGCAACGACTTCGTCCGGGTGCGTATCGGTATCGGGCGGCCCCCGGCAGGTATGTCCGTCACCGACTACGTGCTCAGCAGGATGGACGCGGTGGTCAAGGACGCCATCCCGCGTGCGGCTGACGCGGTGGAAGCCGTCATAGAAGCCGGTCCCGAAGCCGCCATGAACCGCTTCAACGTCAGGGGGTGATGCGCCTTGCGGAAGCCAACTTCCGCAAGGCGCGATGATCAGTCGGCCACCGTTCACCTATTAGCTCGCTGGCGAGCATTCTCAGTGTACGCCCGCGCGACGCGCCTCCGCCACAGCCTTTTCGGCGCCGGCGTTCCACGATTCGCCGTACTCGGTGAGCACGGTTCGAGCGCCCGTTGCACGTTCAGAGGCTTGCCTGTCTCATGCGACTTTCTGGTGGTTCGTCGCCCGAATGCTTGCTGACGGCTCCGCTCTAACGGTGCTCCCTTGTTCGGACGGTCACCGGTCACAGGATGCTAGTTTGCCGGGTGTTCGGTGGTGGTGAAGAACGGGCCTGTGGACCGAGGACGGTATCGGGCGCCAGCCATGCGCCTGGCCTGGGGTTGCGTGTGTTCCCGTCCATACACGATGGTCCGTTTTCGTGGCTACAATGGGATACATGGCCGGGAAGCAGGTAGAGAAAGTGCTACGTGTGGGGGCAGCCCGTACGCTTCTGGCATGGGCTATTCCACTCGGGTTGCTGGTAGCGGCGGCGACCGTTGCCCAGATGGTCCTACTGGGCGGGGTAATTGCGCGGATCTTGCTGAACGAGGGCGGTGAAGTGGGCCGCCCACTCTACCTGTTGCTGGGTGTCGTGGTGGCGCGCGCGGGGCTGGTGTGGTTGCGCGAGGTGATCTCGCTTCGGGGCGCCGTGTGGGCGAAGCGGCAAGTTCGCGGGCGGCTGGTCGGCCACATCTTCGTGCTCGGCCCGGCCTTGTGGGGCGGTGGGAGAACCGGCGAGCTCGTGACGAGCGCTACGGAAGGCATCGAGAAGCTGGAGGCGTACTTCGCCCGCTACCTGCCGCAGGCGTACTCGAGCGCGCCCATGGCGCTCCTGGTCGCCTGCTCGGTGCTGTGGCTAGATCCCCTGAGCGGGATAGTGATGCTCGCCACCGGCCCGGCCATCCCCGTGCTGATGGTCCTGATCGGACGCCGGGCTGAGGAGCGAACACGAAGCCAGTGGGAGGCCCTCTCCCGCATGGGGACCCACTTCCTCGACGTTCTGCGGGGCCTTCCGACGCTGAAAGTGTTTGGCCGCGCGGAGGCGGAACGCGGACGGGCGGAGAACGTGAGCGCGGAGTTTGGCCGGAGGACGATGGAGGTATTGCGGGTGGCGTTCCTCTCCGGCTTGGCGCTGGAGTACATCTCCACCGTCTCGGTGGCCCTGGTGGCCGTGCTCCTGGCCGTGCGCCTGCTCTTCGGCGACCTGTCTTTGGCCGCCGCCCTTACCGCCCTCCTGCTGGCCCCAGAGTTCTACCGTCCCCTGAGGGATCTGGGCGCCAGCCGTCATGCCGGCATGGAGGGCAAGGCCGCGGCCGAAGGGATAGCCGAGGTCCTGACCATGCCAGCTCCCGCGAGCCCGTCGAACGAGTCGGGCGGCATCCACCAGGAACTCCACGCTACCCCCACCGTGGAGTTGGACGACGTGGGCTTTACCTACCCCGGCGGTACGCCAGCCCTCTCTGGCGTCAGCCTCAGCCTGCCGGCCGGAACCCGAACTGCCCTGGTCGGACGCAGCGGGGCGGGCAAGAGCACCCTGGTGGATCTACTCCTGCGCTTCGCCGACCCGCAGGATGGAAGTATCCTGGTAAACGGCGTCCCCATCGCGAACCTTGCGGCTGAAGACTGGCGCGATAACGTGGCCCTCGTACCCCAGCGTCCACACCTGTTCTACGGCAGCGTGCTGGATAACCTGCGCTTGGCCCGGCCGGAGGCCAGCCGGGAGGAGATAGAGCAGGCGGCGGAGCTGGCCGGGGCGCATGGTTTCGTTCGACGGCTGCCGCGGGGCTACGACACCCAGGTCGGGGAACTCGGCGTCCGGTTGAGCGAGGGCCAGATCCAGCGTCTAGCTATCGCCCGCGCCTTCCTCAAGGATGCGCCTTTGCTCGTTATGGACGAGCCCGCCTCCAACCTGGACCCGGAGAGCGAGCGCGTCATCGAGGAGGCTCTGCGCAGGATCGGGCGGGACCGCACGGTGCTCGTGGTCGCCCACCGCCTGGGCACGGCGCGTGCTGCGGATCGGATCGCTGTCCTCGAAGATGGCCGTCTGGAGCAGTTCGGTACCCACGACGAGCTGATGTGGACCGATGGTCCTTACGCCAACCTGGTCAGGGCGACATACCACGAACAAGGACAGGAACGGCGGGGAGAGCATAGTTTCCGCCCCGGAAGAACGTCCCCTCGGGAGTCATACCGGACTTCCTTGCTGGAAGAGCTGGGGAACCCCGTGCGGTTCCGCGGAAAGGTGCTCCCGCGGCTGCTCCGATTCCTGCTGCCGCACAGCCGGCGCGCCGGCCTCGCTTCCTTGCTCGGGGGATGGACGGTGGCCGCGAACGTGGGCCTCGTGGCGACATCCGCGTATCTCGTTTCGGCTTCCGCCCTGAAACCGCCTTTGAGCGTTCTGGTGCCGGCGGCGGTCGTCGTACAGGTTCTCGGCGCGTCGCGGGGCGTCTCACGCTACTTCGAGAGGCTCGTATCCCACGATACCACCTTCGGGCTGCTGACTACCCTGCGTACCTGGCTCTACGAACGCCTCGTGCCGCTCTCCCCGGCCCGCCTTGTCCAGCGCCGCAGCGGCGATCTTCTCTCCCGCATGGTCGCTGACGTGGACGAACTCCAGAATCTGTACCTCGGTGTGGTTTCGCCTCTCGCCGCTGCGTTGCTCGTCCCCGCGCTCGTGCTGGCGGTTCTGTGCGCCTTCCACCCCTCGCTGGCCCTGAGCACGCTCCTCTTTCTGGTGTTCGCTGGCTTCGGGGTCCCGCTCCTGGTGGGAAAAATCGAACGGGGGATTGGTCACCGGCAGGTGGGGCTCAGGGCCGCCCTGGGCGCCGGGCTGGCGGAGGGAATAGGAGGAATGCGGGATCTACTCGCCTTCGGAAGGGCCGGAGAAAGGTTACGGGACATCTCGGGCATCAGCCGTAAGATGGCCAGGGTGCAGGGGCGTGCGGCCTTCGCGACGGGGCTACGGGAGGGGCTTCACGACCTATCCGCGGGGCTCGCCTTATGGACGGTGCTTTTTCTCGCTGTACCACTCGTGGAGGATGGCTGTATCGGCGGCGTCTACCTCGCGTTCGTGGCCATGGCCTCGCTGGCGAGCTTCGAGGCCATTCGGCCCCTGGAGGAAGCCTTCCAGTCTCTTGGCCGCACGACAGCGGCGGGAGAACGTCTCTTCGAGATCTCGGACTCGGATCCCGCCGTCTCCGACATCGAGGAGCCGTTCCCCGCACCTATGGGAAAGAGGCTGCAATTCGACCGCGTCTCCTTCCGGTACGAGGAGGATGAGGCCCCGGTGCTCGAAGACATATCTTTCACGCTTTCGGCCGGGGAGAAGATCGCGGTCGTGGGTCCGAGCGGCTCCGGCAAGAGCACGCTGGTCAACCTGATGCTGCGTTTCTGGGACCCCACTTCAGGAGCGGTGCGCCTAGATGGGGAAGACCTGCGTCTCTACGCCCAGGACGATGTCAGGGACGCGTTCTCGGCGGCCACCCAGGACGCCCACGTGTTCGACGCTTCCCTGCGTGAGAACCTGCTTCTGGGCAACCCGCGCGCCACGCAGAAGGAGCTATTCGCGGCGATGGAGAAGTCGCAACTACTCCCGTTTGTGGAAAACCTGCCGCGCGGCCCGGAAACGCGGACGGGAGAGCAGGGCTCCCGTCTCTCAGGCGGCGAGCGCCGGCGGCTGACGGTGGCGCGGGCTTTGCTGAAGGAAGCGCCTTTTCTGGTGCTGGACGAGCCCACCGCCGACCTCGACGGCGAGACCGGGCACTGGCTCATGCAGGCGGTCCACGATCACACGGATGACGGCGGGTGCGGGATGCTTCTCATCACCCACCGCCTCGCCGGGTTGGAGCGGATGGATGGGATCCTGGTACTCGAAAACGGCCGGATCACCGAGCGTGGAACACATGAGGAGCTGATGGAGGCGGGCGGCGCGTACCGGCGGATGGTCGGGATCCAGGAGCAGATGCTGGCGGAAAGATAGACGAAACGCTTACACGGCGATCTCCGGGCAGGTTACTTTTTTCTGCAAAATCTGTCTATAAAACCGTCTAGCCGGCCCCGGACGTTGCGTTGGGTTTGCTCTCTCAAAGCCCGTGGTCTCAGGTGGGCCTGAAGGTCCTGCACGTCCCGCGACATCCGGTGCCGTATCTCCCACATCTCGTCTTCGATCAGGTCGAAGTGCTCCGTCGTCTCCTGGCGCGCCGGAGGCAATCTTTCGCGGTCTATTCTCCGCTGCTCCATCCCGACGAGCGCCCGGACCCGCGGGGTCAGGGCGAGCGAGGCCACCGCCAGAAAAGAAAGTTCGAACAGCACGGCCATCCACGCCAGGAAGTTGAACCATTGCCCCACGCCAAAGGAGAAACCGGGAACCCCCACGAGGCGGCTCCAGAGGAGCGCGACGAACGCCCCGCCCGCCACGGCGACCCCGAACAGCCAGGCCCAATTTCGCCCTGTCCACACGATCCCTACCGCCGCCACCGCCGAGGCGGCGAAGTTCAGGAGGAACAGAATCCCCAGGTAGGCGGCGTAGCCGAGGTGTTCGCCAGCCTCCAGCAGGTGTAGGAGGCCGACGAAGGAGATCAGATATGCCCCGGCCCACTCGACGAGCCTGCCCGCGAATCCCTCCGGTACGTCACGTTTTCCGGGCGGATTTCCGGATGCCACTGCTACTCCGCCTCCTCGACCTCGGAGGGCTCCGGGGCCCGGGAAGGACGACGCTTGAAAATGTAGAGGAGCAGGGCGAGGGACGGGCCAAGGACCACCGCGTAGAAGAAGGAGAGTATCAGCAGGGCCACGAGCACAGAGGAGGGGGAAGCGGCGGAGCTTATCGTTATGTCGGGAACTAGCAGGTACGGATACTGGGCTGAGGCCCAGGCCAGGAAAATGGACACCACATGCGTAATGGCAGCTGTTCTAGCCCACCAGTAACGATTGGCGTGGAGCAGGATCAGCGATCCGATCAGGGCCGCAGCGGCCAAGACCATAAACAAGATCGCCGGAATCTGGAGAATCCCGCGCCACATGTACAGGGCGTCGAAGCTCATGATGGGCAGCACGGCGATACCCAGGACGCCGAGAACGATGCCAGAGGCGATCCCCCGCTTGCGATACAGATTCTGCAAGTCCGGCGACTCACCGGCCTCCACGGTGAGGTACACCGCCGCGAGGTAGGCGCAGATGACCAGCGCCAGGAGCCCGCACGTGATCGGGAACGGCCCGAACCAGGGCTCGAAGTATCCGTTGGTGGGGGCGCCTACCGCGAACCTTTCTCCGTCCGTTCCGGCGCTCTCGAAGCGGAGCCGGCCGGAGGCGATGGTCCCCGCCGTCAGGCCGAAGAAGAACGGCGAGATCACGCTGACCGCCCCGAAGGCCTTGCCGAACGCCATGAAGGCGTGCGGGACGGGCGCATACTCGGCGTGCTCCTGGAACGAGAAGAAAGCCCCGCGCAGGACAATACCCACCAGGACCAGGATCATGGGGACGAACAGGGCGATGCCGAAGGTAGAGAACACGGAAGGGAACCCACTCCACATGATCACGAGCGCCACCACGATCCACAGCTCGTTGGCCTCCCAGATCGGACCTATCGCCCGGTCTATGAGGCTGACTTCTTCTTCGGCGCTCTCGCCGCGGGCGACGAACGTCCACATCCCGCCGCCGAAGTCCGCCCCGCCGGCCAGGGCGAAGAGCAGCAGCGCGAGCGCCATCGCGCCAGCGACCGCGACCTCAAACACCGAGCGCCCCGCTTTCCGCCTGATTGCTTTCGACCTGATCCGGTGGCCCGGTCGCCATGCCCCTAAGGAGCCGGACGTATATCATCCCGACCACCAGGTACAGCGCGGCGAAGCCGAAGAAGGCGAAGGTTAGCCCCGGTGCGGACGTGGCGCCCTCCGTGGTCCGCATTACGCCCTGTATGGCCCAGGGCTGGCGTCCTTCTTCGGTGGCGATCCACCCCAGTTCGATGGCGAGGAAGCCGAGGGGCCCGGAGAACACCATGGCGCGCATGAGCCACTTGCCCGTGGGCACGCCGCGTGCCCGCCAGTACGCCACCCAGAACCAAGGTATGAGAAAGGCCAGGAAGAAGCCGATACCGACCATCGTATCGAAAGCCCACCAGACGCGCCTGGGATCGGGCCGCTCGTCCGGCGGGAAGCTGCTCCAGCCCGGGGCTTTCGCCTCAGGGTCGTCGTAGGCCAGGATGGAGAACATCTTGGGGATCTCGATGGCATAGCGTAACTTGCCCTCTTCCATGTCAGGCCAGCCGTAGATGGTGAGGGGTGCGCCCGCCTCCGTGCCGAAGGTCGGCTCCATCGCGGCCATCTTCGCAGGCTCTTCCTGAGCCACGCGCTTGGCGGTGTGGTCGCCGCTGGCGATCATGATCGGGGCTACGAGCGTCGCCACCGCCATCGCGATGAAGAGCCCTTTTTTGTGGTAGTCGTCGCGCTTCCCCCTCAAGAGCGCGAAGGCGTAGACGGCGGCGAAGGCGAACGCCACCGACTCGAAGGCGGCCACCGTCATGTGGCTCGATTCGTACCACCATGCCGGGGAGAACATCGCCCGCAGCACGTTCGCCTGGACGACGTTACCGGCCGCGTCCAGCTTGTAACCTACGGGTGTGTTCATCCACGAGTTTGCCAGCACGACCACGATCATGGACATGAACCCCCCGACGAAGATGGGTATGCCGCTGGCCCAGTGCAACCAGGGCGAGAGCTGATCCCGCCCGAACACGTAGATGCCGAGGAAGATCGCCTCCGTAAGGAAGAACAAAACCTCTATCGCCAGCGGGTAGCCCGCCAGGGGGCCCGCCACGTTCATGAAACGCGGCCACAAAAGCCCGAATCCGAAGGTCAGCACCGTGCCAGACACCGCCCCTGTGGCGTAGGTGAAGGCAAAGGCCGTCGTCCACTTCTTGTTGAGCGCCTCGTATACCGGCTCGCCCCGCCTCAGATAAAGCCACTGCGAGACGAGCATCATGAACGGCATGACCACGCCCAGGGCCGCAAAGTTTATGTGGAACATGAGCGCCATCGCAAAGGTGCTCCGGGCTGCTGTGATGGTATCTATCATGGTTCTCCGCTCCAGGAAATCCCGTAATGCTACCAATTACCCCATTTAACCTCAAAGTTGCTCCCGTACACCGGGCTCTCATTCGAGGCGCTAGAGTTGATCATGCTGAACGGTGCGCTGATGGCCGGGACCAGAGCGCCGCGTCGGCGAGGAAAGTCGCAGGGTCTGGCCGATGGGGCTCGGAGAACCTTTGCGATGCGAATATTGCCCGGAAGGTGCGGGAGTGCAACGTTGCATCGGGAGCTTCATGCGAGCAGCCACCGATCCGGCCGGTGGTGAGATACAAAAGCGCCGTGGCCACTAGAGACCACGGCGCATTAAGTCGCGCTATCCTCGCGCTTACGAGTAGATCAGGCGCTGCGGGCCTGATCCTCGTGCTTGCCCTCGGCGAACTCTTCCACGATCTTGGCGCAGAAGGCGTCCAGGTCGCCGGGGTTGCGGCTGGTGACGAGTCCCTGGTCGGTCACGACCTCCTCGTCCACCCAGTTGCCGCCCGCGTTGCGGATGTCGGTCTGGAGGGTGGGATAAGAGGTCAGCGTTCGCCCTTTGACCACGTCGGCCTCGACCAGCGTCCAGGGGCCGTGGCAGATCACGCCGACCGGCTTGGCCTGCTCGAAAAAGCCGCGGACGAAGGCCACCGCATCCGGATCGCCGCGCAGGGTGTCCGCGCCGACGGTGCCGCCCGGTACGATCAGGCCGTCGTAGTCGTCCGCGGACACGTCGGAGACGGCCTTCTCCACCTCGAACGTCTCGCCCGGGTTGACGTCGCTGTTCATGGTCTGGGCCTCGCCGGTCTGGAGCCCGATCACGTCCACGTCCGCGCCCGCTTCCTCGACGGCCTGCCGGGGCTGAACGAATTCGGCCTGCTCGGAACCGACCGGGGCGATGAGTATGGCGATCTTCCTACCCTGTAGCTCGTTTGCCACGATGTCTCCTTTCTCGATCGTCTTGCCGTAGCTGCTCGCGTTTTCTGTGCCTCGGACGCGGGATAACGCGGTTGCGCGGCGACGACGATCTTTGCGCTTTCACTCCAGTTCTTACCCTGAGTCCCGGCCTCCTGAACATCGAGCGCCAGTCTTCCCATAGTAGTTCAAAGTGTGTATCGTGGGCCGGGTGTCAGTCTTCCGTGCCGGTGCCGGCGCTCTGGTCCACGATGGTCTGGCGCTCCGGGACGATCCAGAGCATCACCCGCTCGGTCTTTATGGCGTCCGGGTTGTAGTCCTGGCCGTGGTACTTCTGGGACAACTGGTCTATATGGTCGCGGGCTTCCTGGCCGCGCACGGTCTCCACCACCAGGCCGCGAACCTCCGCGTAGCGGTAGGGATCCTGCTCGTCGCGGATGGTCAGGGTGATTCTCTGATCGCGCTCTATGTTCTTGTATTTCTGGCGGTGTATCTCGGTGTTTACGACTAGGCGCTCGCCGTCGGTGTCGACCCAGATCATCTGCGTCTGGAGCTTACCGTCCGGCAGCACTGTCGAGATCGAACCGTAGTTGGCCTCCCGCGCCAGCTCTACGGTGTCTGGATGTAACTCGGGACCATTCTTCGTATCAGCCATGTCTCGTGTTCCTCCTTCTTCGTGTTGCTCTTCACTCTTCATTAGCGGGACTGGCTTCGATCCAGATAAGAGTAGGCGAGACCGGCGGCCGCGGCCGTCCCGGCTAGGTCTGCGAACAGGACCTCGCCGAAGTTCGCGGCCACGTCTCCGAGGGTCGTGCTCATGGGACTCATCGCTCCTTCTGTCTCGCTTGCGTCATCGAACCAGCTTGTCCGGGGTTATGGGGAGATCGCGGATGCGAACGCCGGTGGCGTGGTAGACGGCGTTGGTCACGGCGGCGGCTGAGCCGACGATGCCGATCTCACCTATCCCCTTGGAACCCATCGGGTTGACGTAGGGGTCGTCCTCGTCGATCCAGGATACGTCCATCTCGCCAACGTCGGCGTTGGTGGGGATGTGGTACTCGGCGAAGTCGTGGTTCACGACGTGCCCGAACCGGCCGTCCACCAGGCTCTCCTCGTGCAGCGCCATGGAGAGGCCCATGGTCATGCCGCCGACGAACTGCGAGCGGGCGGTCTTTGCGTTGATGACGTTCCCGACCGCGAACACGCCGGTCATGCGGGGGACGCGTACCTCCCCGGTGTCCGCGTCCACGCGCGCCTCCACGAAGTACGCGCCGAAGGCGTGCATGGCGTAGTTCTTCGTCTCCGGGTTGTCCGGCGTGCGGGCCTGGGCCTCGTCGCCTTCGGAGGGATCGTCGCCGTGCCGCTCGCGGAACACTCGGGCCGCTTCGAAGATGGCCGACCCCCAGGCCGTGATGCCCGACGAGCCACCCGCCACGGAGGCGAACGGAAAGGTCGTGTCTCCAATGCGCAGGTCTATGTCCTCGACGCCGACCCCGATGGCGTCTGCGGAGATCTGGGTGAGCGCCGTCCACGTCCCCGTGCCGATGTCCGCGGCCCCGATCTCCACGGCGTACTTCCCGCCGCCCTCGTGGCGGATCGTCGCCCGCGAACCCGGCAGCCTGTAGACGGGATAGGTGGATGACGCCATCCCGGTCCCGACGAGCCAGTGGCCTTCCTGCCGGGAGCGGGGGGCAGGGTTGCGATCCTCCCACCCGAACCGCTTCGCCCCTGCGCGAAAGCAGGCGACTAGGTTGCGGCTGGAGTACGGGAGGCCCGTCTCAAAGTCTATCTCCGGCTCGTTGCGGATGCGGAACTCGATAGGATCTAGGCCACATTTTTCCGCCATCTCGTCCATCGCCGATTCCAGGGCGAACACGCCTGGGGCTTTGCCGGGTGCGCGCATCCAGGAGGGTACGGGTACATCGAGGGCCGCAAGCCGGTGCGTGGTGCGGCGGTTCTGCGTGGCGTACATGGAACGGGTCACGGCGGCCGTCTGCTCGGCGAACTCTTTGATCTTGGCGGTCTGCTCGACCACGTCGTGGCTTATCGCCGTAAGATTGCCTTCATCGTCCGCTCCGAGACGAACCCTCTGTATCGTCGGGGTGCGGTACCCGACGCCGGTGAACATCTGCTGTCGCGTGAGCGCGAACTTCACGGGGCGGCCTTCGATCATCTGCGCGGCCAGCGCCGCGAGCACCGTGTTGGCGTGGGGCAGTCCCTTGGCCCCGAACCCACCGCCAACGTACGGCGCAACGACCCGCACCCTGTTCCTGTCCAGGCCGAAGACCTTGGCGACCGTACGCTGGACGGGATGCGTGCCCTGCGTGGATTCGTAAAGCGTCAGGTCCCCGCCTTCCCACACGGCGACCGTGGTGTGCGGCTCCATTGGATTATTGTGCTCCATCGGCGTCGTGTACCGCCCGTCGAGCGTCACCGCCGCCGAAGCATACGCCGCATCAAAAATCCCTTCATCGGTGTCCGTGGGAAACCCCGCGTTCAACCGTTCGGGCGTGTACAGGTTGTCCCCGTCTTCCCGCAGCTCCGCCTCGTGTGGCTCTTCCTCGTAGGCAACCTCGACGAGGCCCGCAGCGTGCCGCGCCGCCTCGAACGTCTCTGCGACGACGGCCCCGATATACTGGCCCCGGAACGCGACCTCGCCGGACTGCAGGATCGCAAGCTCCTTATCTCCCGTGTCAGCCAACCGCGGCGCGTTCTCGTGGGTGATTACGAGAACCACACCGGCGTGTGTTTCGGCGGCGCTCGCGTCTATCCCCGTGACACGGCCGAGGACGATCTCACTGCGTAGCGGGAAGAGATAGAGCGGATTGTCCAACCGATGTTCGTAGGCGTAGGGAGCGGTCCCCGTTACCTTCTGCGGGCCGTCCAGGCGGTCGAGGGATGCACCAATGGCCCCGCCAGCCGTGCGTGTCGTCGCGCTCATCGTCCCTCCTCTGAAAGCTCCATCAGCGTGCGGACGATAACGTTGCGGGCGAGAGGGACCTTGAACGCGTTGCCGCCCAACGGTTCGGCGTCCTCCATCTCGATATCCGCGGCGGCCCGGAAGTTCGCCTCGGTCACCGGCTCGTTCCGCAGCGCCTCCTCGGCCTTCGTGGCCCGCCAGGGCTTGTGCGCCACCCCGCCTAGCGCGATGCGGGCGTCACGGATCACGCCGTCTTCGATGTCGAGCGCGGCGGCGACCGAGACGAGGGCGAAGGCGTAAGAAGCCTGCTCGCGTACCTTGCGGTATTTGGAGTTGGAGAAGAAGTCCACTGGCGGCAGATCTACGGAGGTGATTAGCTCACCGTGCTCCAGCGTCGTGTCGCGCTGGGGTGTGTCGCCTGGGAGGCGGTGCAGTACTTCTATCGGGATGCGCCGTTCGCCGTCGGGCCCGCGCACGTTGACGTAGGCGTCGAACGCCGCCATCGCCACGGCCATATCGGATGGATGTGTGGCGACGCAGTGTTCGGAAGCGCCGAGGATGGCGTGGTTCTTGTTGTGGCCCTCGATGGCGGAACAGCCGGAGCCCGGCTCGCGCTTGTTGCACGGGGTGGTCGTGTCCTGCCAGTACACGCAGCGCGTATGCTGCAGCAGGTTGCCGCCGGTCGTGGCCAGATTACGGAGCTGGCCGGAGGCGCCCGCGAGCAAGGCTTGCGAGAGAGCAGGGTAGCGCGTCCTGACCTTGCGGTCCGCGGCGAGGACGCTGTTCGGTACTGCCGCCCCGATGCGGAGGCCGCCGTCGTCCAGGTCTTCGACTTGATCCGAGGTCAGGCGCCGCACGTCCACGAGAACGTCGGGCGTCAGCACCTCCAGCTTCATCAGGTCCACGAGGTTCGTGCCGCCGGCGAGGAACGCGGCGTTCGGGGCTTCGGCCAGCGTGGCCACTGCGCCGTCCACGTCCTCGGCGCGCACGTAGGAGTAGGGCCTCACCGCTCCAAGACCTCCCTGATGGCCGGGACGATGTTCGCGTAGGCGGCGCAGCGGCAGAGGTTGCCGCTCATGCGCTCCCGGATCTCTTCGTCGTCCAGCACGATCTCCTCGACGTTCAAGTCTTCGGTGACGTGGCTGGGCCATCCGTACCGGACTTCTTCGAGCATCCCGACGGCCGAGACGATCTGTCCCGGCGTGCAGTAGCCGCACTGAAAACCGTCGTGCTCGATGAAAGACTGCTGTATGGGGTGCAGGTCGCCGTCCTCGGCAAGCCCTTCGGCCGTGGTGATCTCAGCCCCATCGTGGGCGACGGCGAGCGCCAGGCAACTTTTGGCGCGCCGTCCGTCGAGCAGCACGGTGCAGGCGCCGCACTGCCCGTGGTCGCAGCCCTTCTTCGGGCTGATCACCCCGAGGTGTTCGCGCAGCGCGTCCAGGATCGTCGTCCTGGTGTCAAGGGTCAGTTGGCGCTCGACGCCATCCACGTGGAGTGTAATCTGGGCGTCCATCTTCCCTCCTCTCGAAGGCCCCTGTGACCGGCGGCCCGTGGTTCGTATGCGATCCGTTGACCTCCTATCCTGCCCGTCTGCCCCTGATTTCAAGCCGGTTGCCCGTCGGGCGCCCGACCCGAAGCAACTTCCCGATGCCCACGCCGCGTTGTCCGGACGGTCGGCTCCAGGCTCGTCCGTCTGGCCCTCGCCGCCGGGATCAGTATGCATCCCGCGTGCCGCAGGAAGGAGGATGTTCGTACCGGCCCGGTGTACCCGCATGGAGCCGGTGGAATTCGCCGGTAGGGACCTTCGCGGCGCGGGTGGCTATGGGAACATGCCCTCCGGGGAGTCCTGGTAGCTTGTCTGCGGGGCGGGCTACCCTGGTTGCGTCAAGCCGGGATGCTCTCTGAGATCCACGACCAGCAGGCCCGTGTCGCCCGGGACTTCGAGCACGTTCAGGACGCCGGCTTCGACCCACCGCCACGCTCCGGAGGCGTCCCGCAGGCGGACTTCGATGCTCGATGAGGAACCCGGGCTTTCGATTATGGAGGAGATCGTGGCGCGAAGATCCGGCAGGTCGTGTTCGTGGATCAGGTCGAACCCGTCCAGCCAGAAGAGATCCCGCACCTCGTGGCCCATGAAGGGCTCACCGTCCCGGCTGAGCGAGCGCAGGCCGCCGCGGGCGAGGAAGAAGACTTTGCCCCTCGCGACGGGCTGTTCTGAACGGGCGCCGTCGCTGGCGCCGGGGTCGAGGTCCCGGCAAACGGATGACCGCTGATCGCTAATATCCATCAGCCACTCTTACCGCCCGACGGGTTCTGCGGAATCGTTCAGCGCGTTGTAGATGCGGAAGAAACGGTCCATCTCCTCCCTGTACCGCATCAGCGAGTGCGCCCAGAACTCCAGGTACGCCTCTCCCGCCTCGGTCGGCTCAAAAGTCCAGCGGGAGAGAAGGACTTCGCCACCATTGCGGTTGGAGACGATAAGCCCTTCCTCCTGCATAGCGTGGAGCGTCTCGTACACCGTCTCCGGGCTCGACAGGTCGAAGCCAAACTCCTCTGTCCTGGCCCTGATCTGACCACCGTAGACGTTGCCTTCGAGCATGGCTGCGATCAGGAGAGGAACCAGCCAGCCCTCGCCGGTTGGCAAAGTCCCGGTATCGCCGTCCCTCCCTTCGGATTCCTGGTGTCCTGAAATGGTTGCGTGACGCCTGTTTGAAGGTGCGGCGAACCGTTGTGTGAACTGTTCGTATACCATGCATCTCCTTCCAAAAACCCTCCGCTTTCCGGCAACACTCCTTATAGCCCAGTTGCGACTGCCAGTACAGTGTTTTCCGCGGTTTGCGGGCAGAATGGCCCAAAGTGTGTAGGGATGCATGGACGGCACGGGCCGGTGTCATACAGCGTGTTGCGATGAGGATGGGCCGCATGGGATCATGGGCCGATGAAAGCGTACTCAGAAGACCTGCGTCGGAAGATCGTGGACGCTATAGAGCGGGGCATACCCAAGGCCCAGGCGGCC
>Ga0081539_10003062_pt1 | contig 21565 bp, 16 predicted proteins | sample TabmetS4T2R2_FD_71023 | JGI IMG/M metagenome (GOLD analysis project Ga0081539, IMG submission 71023) | Tabebuia heterophylla rhizosphere microbial communities from the University of Puerto Rico - S4T2R2 | ecosystem: Host-associated > Plants > Roots > Rhizosphere ...
GGGCTAAGCAAAATCGAGTAGACAAGATGCAGAGGAAAGCGTAAAAACCACTAGTCCCGGCCACTCTCCATTGGCCGGTTTTGAAGTGACCATCTATGGCCGGTTTTCAGGTGACCACCGAGGCTTCGACCAGCTGGCTTATAACCTTGTGATCGACTCCGAGTTGCTTCGCTAACTCTCGTGGACCTAAGGTCTGCTCATACCTGATTTTCGCATTCTCAACATCTACGAGCCGGAGAAGATAACGTAGAGTTCTGTCTTGGTTTCTTATGGCGAAAGCAATTTCGCCCGTCTTTACGAGATCTACTAATGAATCGTGACTGATCTTCAGCGACCTTCTGGCTTCTGTGACTGAAATGTATTTGTCGTCGTCGGATGCAGGAACTGAAGGTAATGCAGCTTCATCCTCATGCCGGGCCTTCACTCTTTTGTTCAGGTATTGCGCAAAGGCCTCGCGCAGGAAATCGAATTGAGGCCCTCGAAGATCGCCGTATAGCCGTTTGAACAGGGCGCCAAATTCTTCTTTCAACGCCGTATCAAGTTTTCCATCGCGTGGATTGAGTATTGCGTCTCCTCTTGATTTCTCATCGAGTAACTGATGAAAGTTATGGGGCCAGTCTTCGAACACCCGATACGCTTTGGTTATGTACGTATGAAGATCCTTGTTCCGTAACTTTATTGATTTTGATGGTCTTCCCGTCGCCCATGACATTTCACATTCCAAGCCGGCGATAAACGTGAGTACGGTAACAAACTCTTGAAGGGCAAGGCTGCGTAACGGATTAAATCGATCTTTTGAATGATGGTCCAGGGGCAAAAGGCCGCAGAGCTGATAAATACGTCGCGATACTGCGATCTCATGCTCACGCCTAAGATCTAGCTGTAGCCCACTCCAATCACATCCACATGCGCAGACACTCATCCGATTCCTAATAGCTTTGAGACGCCTTTTACATTTTGGACAAGTATCAACAAGCAGACATTCGTGGATGGGGCATACGGTTACAAGTGAGCAATCCCAAATGCGACGACAGTAGCCGGATTCATTCAGGCACTTAACGCAGACTTTAGGACAATGAGGTCGGATGATAGAGCGGTTAAAGAAGGCTCCATAAAAATTGTAATCGACGTCGCAGGTCGTGTGCTTCGGTGAAGGTGCAGGGAGATAAAGAAGTCCAATGAGATCCGATAGTGCGTTGCCGGTGAGCTTGGCGAATTTCTTGAATCCCCCAGAGCAATTGAATACGAAGGTGAACTTCCATTGAAGCTCCATGTAGTCGATTCCGCTCAGGGACAGTATCCACGATGGTGTGTCGTAACCGTTGGCTTCGGTGAGGCGCAATAAATAGCTTATGAAGCCCTCATCCTTTTCAGGCTTCGGGGTAATTAGCAATTTCACTTAGGGACTGTCGCAGACAGGAAGTTTTAAGAGATGGCGTCTAAGGCCGGAAGAATGCAAACCGCTGCATTTCTCCATGAGAATACTCATTCCTCGTTGACTTAATCTGCGGAGGGAACCGAGTTAATGTTATTGAGTTACTGGCAGGCGTGAGGCGAGAAGGAGAGATCTGTTTCTAATGGAGAACGGCCTTCCAACGCCGTTCGCGTTTCGACCGGTATCATAGTAATAACTTTTTGAGTTTTTCAAAATCGCTTCGCGAGTACATAATGTATGGTAAAGCTAACGGATATGGATTATTAATAGGTTTGATCCGTTCTCTGCGTAAAAAGGTCTCGATATACTTTCGCGATACCCCAAGCATTATTGCTGCCTTTGGCCTTGTCACGACCGAGTTTATGAAAGAGGCTATGTGTTCAACCTCGGACTTGACCAGAAAGCGCTTCTTTCCACCGCATGAGCTTTCGTATTTCAAATAGCCGCCTTTTATCCATACGGAGTAAATGGTGCCTGGCGATACCTGAAGAATCTCAGCCGCGACCGTCTGAGATATAAGTTTAGTTAAATCCGTGAACTGGCCGACAAAGCTTTCGATTAGAGAGCGGTGAAATAGATATTCTCCTGCTTTTCCCGGTCGTTCAGAATAGCCTACCAGCACTCCATTCTTAACCAACTGCACTATCGCTTTCTTTTTTAGTGAAAGTATTTCGGCTGCGCCTTGAGAATCGACAATATGTGAGCTTTTTTTCCTGAGATTAAGATAGAGACCTTCATCCCGAGTCGTAAGGAACACTTTCATAACACTCCCAACCCTCTGTCTTTCAACCCGGAATCTTGCCAAATCGGTCTTTAAGTAAACAGGGTGGCGGAAGGCTTGTTGGTAGGGATTAGCCGCAGGTCTTAACAACTTATCTTTGGTCCATTGTCGAACGTAAGGCCGAGGTACTCCAAGCAAAATAGCTGCCTCGAATGCCGTGACGACCGATCCCTTAAAGGATGCCAATCCATCGACGTCTGCACGTCGGAGAAAACGTTTCGTACCGTCCTTTGAAATCTCATACGACAAGCAGCCGGTCTTAACCCATCTGACGTGCAGGTTACCGACGCTTAGGTGGAGGAGTTTAGCGGCCACCTTTAGTGATATCAGTTCCAGTAGATTCCGAAACTGGCCTCTGAATCCTTCGATGTAGTTTCGATGAAATGAGTAACCGCGTGCTGAATCCAGCGACTCTGGATAAGGTCGCAGAACATCATCTTCCACCAACTGAAGGATTGCGCTCTTTGGCATGTTGAGCATCTTCGCTGCCTCACTCGAATTTATGGAGCGAGACTGCTTGCATGTCGCTTTGGTGGGAATCAAGCTGATAATCTTTTTCAAGTTAATATGATCAAGGTCTCTCCTCCTGAAAATATACCGCGGACCGCCATCGACAGACTTGCCCGACACTGGATGGATATTCAATTTTTTTAGTGCCAGGAGAAGAGAATTCATCGAGGTCCCTATCTCATGGGCCATTTCGATCCCCAGTCTGTATTCGGATTTGAACGAGACAATTGCTTCACGGGTTATCACTTTGCACCGTCTGCCGTTACGTCTTGTAGCACTTGTCGCGATCAATCTTTTGCCGGCGAGGAAGTAGGTTAACTTGGCCCGCGAGCCAAGACTCTCAACTCCGCCTACTGCTCGCAGAGTTACACCGGTTTGGGCCGGAATCATCGTCTCAAGATATTCATGGACCTCTTGAGTGGAGAACTGCAAACGTGAAAGCCCAACCTTATCGTCAGCCTCCGCTCTGGGAGTTAACAGTCCGCTTAAAATGCTCCTGATAAGAACATCTATTGCCGGGCTTGAGAGTCTCCATGTGAATAATCTAAGCACACTGCTAAAGCTCTTAAGTTCAGTATTACGAGATCCACGAGGTTTAGTTGTTTTGGCAAGCACACTTGAGAGGAAATCTTCAACCGCCCCCTTCTCAAATAGGGGAGTTTTGTGCTTGTACTGATAGATCGAGTCGCAGCGAGCGGGCGTCAATAAGGAACTTTCAACCAATCTCAAGATGAGGGGCCCACTTGTGCCCAAAAACTTGGCGGTGGCAATTAACGTGAGGTGACGAGCACGATACAGGCGCATTTCCTGGAGGCTTGCCGCTTCGACTAGATAAAGTCGAGTCACGCTTCGCCGCCTAACGATTGCTCGTAACTTACCTTCCGATACGAGCCGGTCGAGTGTTCGGGGATCGACTCGTAGCATTCGACATGCCTTGCCCCGGGTAATGTATTTGTCTCGGTAATTGCCGGACTTGAACCAATTAGCATTGCCCAAATACCCATTGTCCCAGTGCTCTGACACATACTGTTGAAATTCTTTCCTCAGCATCACGACCGTAGGCGGCGACAGCGATCGCGAAACGTAAAGCTGGCGATAGATACCGCCAAAAGCCCCTTCTAGAGTGGTATGTCGTTTTAATGATTTACTAAGCGAACGCACTTGGTCCAGGAATAAATGGAAATTTCCGGGCCAGGAGTCGAAAACGGAAAAGGCGTTGACCAGTTGATAGTGAATTTCCCTCGACTTTTTCCCGGTGAATATACGCTTTCCGTTTGTATCGACGACGAGCCTTTCCTGTTGGCTTGCGACTAGCAGCAGCGCCTGTAGAACATTTGGAAAATCCAACCCATAGAGCGGATTGTTCTCCGAGTTGTCTTGCACAAGAGGCAAGAAGCCCAACCATTGATAAGCAAGTCTCGATAGCGCAATCTCATGTTCAGGTACCTGCGTGTTTGGCGCCTCGCGCCAGTCCGCGCCGCAGTGACAAAGGCTTACATTCTTTCGTCCCCATCTGAGCTGCTTGCCGCACGCATTACACTCGTCGAGCAGCATGATCTGATGGATAGGGCAAGCGGTTACCGCCGTGAACTCCCACTGTTTCCGGCAATAGTTTGATTCGCGGAGGCATTCGGAACACACCCGTGGGCGACGCAGGTTGATTAGACTTCGGGGAAAAGTGTGACCGAGAATTGACAAAGCATGCGGCTTGTCGGCACGGGACGGGACGAGTTTTTTTAGATCGCTTATCTCCAGCCCGCATAGATCGGCGAGTGGGCCAAGATCAACTTCTGAATTTGATTCACACTGAGGTCCGGTGAGGGTGGTACTACGGAGCCTCGCTGCCTGAATGATCCGATATGGAGTGTCGTAAGCATTAAGTTCTGCGAGTCTAATCAAGAAACCAAAATAGCTTTCATCTTCTTTGGGCCTTGTGCGAAATAACAAACTTCCGTCTGCTGACAACTGGTCAGCAATGAGTTGTCCCCGTGATCGTTGAGTTGGCCTCCCCACAGCACGTAGGTTGAGCTGAAAGATTTGTTGTTGATGGTGAAATTACGCTACTAGAGCAACATCGCCAAAGGGATTCGGTTTGCCGGGATTGTTAGCAGCGAGTCGTTGTTCGTAGGCGAGACTCAGTATTTCCATGGTCAGTTTCTCGCGTCTCGATTCTAAAGCGATCACTGTCGCGCATCGTATTAACTTCATCACGTGCGCTACCACGCCGTTAGTTGCTTCGTAAATGCAAAAGGCCGTTGCTGGATCTGCTAAGTCGGACCCTTCAGCGAGAGGGAGTTTTTCATCGATGATGCTGAGGAACCGCCGGAAGTCTTGTCGTTCACGTGACGTGTTGAAACCAAAAGGTGCAAGTTCAATTCTAAGGGCGAATCTTCGTCGCAGTTGCTTATTATTTTCATCGTCAAGAACGGTATGTGAATAAGGCAACCCTGCCAGCACGATCGGTACCCCAGTTTCATCCATCAGGACCTTTAACCAATCGGAGACAGTCTTGAGCACCCGTAGAGATTCCCGATCCTGAAAATGTTGAAACTCGTCCAATATTAGGAGCTCAACCTTGCATGCTCCTATGTACCGCTTTAATCGCAGAGTCTGCGTGACCTGCGATCCCTTTTCTGCGGCCGGATCCCCGATTGCAGTAAGAAGCGCCGTTACTAAGCTCTTGCAGGTCGCCGGTACCGGAACGGTGGCATACAACACAGGAACGACTGTGACTTCTTCTGTGACGATTCTTGGATGAGACCGCATATATAGTTTGACTACCGTGGTCTTACCAGCTCCAGTATCGCCCAGGATCAGAATCCCTTCGGGCTCTTTGGAGAGTTTGGCGTGTGAGTGACAGTTCCCGATTGCGTTCAGGGCGGATTGGTTCCTTGGAAAGTTTATGTAGAGACGTTCCACCATTTGAATCCGATCCTCGATAGGCACTTTCTTGTAGGTTTTGCGATCGGTTTGCTTTTTAGACATTTCGAGATCTCCTATTTGGGAAGGTTGTAGTCACCGCTCCACCCGGTCATGTCGAGCTTGTCATCAGGCTGATCAGCCTGCGTTGGTGTTTGTTCGGCGCCCTCGTGTTTAGCTGTCTTCTTTTTCATTCCTGAAGTTGAATCACGCTTGGTACCCGACTTCTTAGTAGCTGGTTGTTTGTTCGCTCTTCGTTTCTTGTCTGAGCTTGTTGCGGTGCGAGCTGCTAATAGACTCTCTTCAGTTCGGACAAGCTGCACATCGGTAGACTCTTCACTACCGTCCATGTCAGTCGCGTTCCACTGAGTTTGGATGTCTAGCATTCGATGGTTCGAGAGGTTGGCAGGTGGAAGCAGCAGATTGGGCTGCGCCGGCGCGCTAATCCGACGAGCTTTTGGTTGGTCATTGACACCGTTTGGTCGCTCGATCCCCTCGCGATTGTTTTGCACGCCTTTTTTCAAATAGCGCGCTGCACGTTTCCGTCCCAGCATCCTGCCGCCTGCCGCATTCCACTCCCGTTCGACAATCTCTTGAACCTCCTGTTTCGCTCGGGCGAGTGCAAAGACGTCCACGCTGCACTTTAATCGCTCCCGAACATATCTACTGATGACTGTGTGTTGATAGAGGGTCAGACCTTTGGTGTAGTCCTGATCTATGGCTGGGACAGGAAGATACTTATCCTGTTTCTCGTCGTAGACGTGAATCAGCGAGAGGTCCGACGGATCGCGTTTGATGATGACTTTCTTATGCGGTTCGAGTGCCCGGCGGACCATTGCCAGCTCTTCGTCATTGTAAAAGAGGTTATCTAGTTCTATTCCTCTGTTTGAGACAACCCTCTCTTCCGTGTAACCCAGAGCGACGTCAAGAAATTCGCTGTTCACAGGAAGAGCAGGCGGCCACTCGGCGATGCCTTTTTCCCAACGCAGAGCTGGAATATCTCTAATGCCCCTATGTCCGGAAATCTGGTAGATATCAACAATCCACTTATGGGTAATCTCGTCCAGAACGTCGGGCGTAATTATGGCTATCTTCCCTGGTTCATAGTCGGCTCTCTCAATGATGTCTGAGAACGTTGTGCCCGGCATTTGGTGATGCAACTGCGTAGCGATTGTGCGAAAGCTCCTCTCCACAGTCGTTCTAATCCATGGCTTACCCCTCGGACTAAACTGAAGAACAATGCCAAGTTGATGACAGGCGTCTTTTAAGTTGTGGCCATGAAACTCGCGGGCATTGTCCACTACCAATACTTCGGGAATTCCGTAAACTTTCCAATCATTTCTAATGTTTGAATACTTTTCATGGACGTAAGTCTTTGGCCTAATCGCGTGTTTTAGGCATTCCATTACTGTGAGGTAACTCGGCGGATTGAAGCTGATATAGAACCCAAGGATCATCTTGGTATAAACGTCGACCATCCAAGTAAGGAACGCCCTACCAATAGGCAACATCGTTACTGGATCGACGACGAAGAGATCTGTCGTAGTGTGATCGCATTCGACTCGTTCAAGAGGTCGGGTGGGCCTGGCTCCCTGAAGAACAGCGCGGTACTTTTCATCAGCGATCTTCTTCCCGTAACGGGCTTCGATCACGTCGTAATCATCGAGCTTATTTACCTGGTCATGAAGACTACTCACGTCGGGGAGCGGGAGTTGATCATCGAGATCTCTAAAACGATTAGCGTTATCGATCTTTGCTGTCAAAGCGTCGTAGACTGCGCGGACTGTGAAGCGTTGATCCTTGAGGTAGACTTCGTCGATTGCGTTGTCGATCAACCCTGCGACTCTAGCGGCTCGCTCTTGCGCCTTCTGATTGTTTTTCAATTCACCTTTTTGGGCGCGTCTACCGAGGAAGCGTCGTTGACGGTTCCCGCGGGCCTTTGTCGCGGGCACAAGCGATCTCGCATCGCGGCCGGACTTGTCGTAAAAATGCAGCCATCTGTAGAGAGTCGCCGTCGAAGGAGGCTTATGATCGGCTATGAGCGAAGCGACTCTTTCAATGATTGGTTTGAGAGTGTCTTCCGTCGTTCTATCTAACCGTGCCGCAGAAACTGCCCTAACGTATGAGAGCCGCCGTTGCAGTTGAATCTTTCTTGGATCATCTTCTTTGAGTATTCCAATATCGCAAACCCCGGTCTTTTCGAGGCGCTCTTTAAGTGCATCCTGATTACGGTTATGACCGAGAAGTTGCGCTCCCTTTTCGAAGAGTGCCTCAATCAGCTCCTGTTCGGGCATAGCGATGCGTTCATCGGTGAGAACATCCTTGATTCGGATGGTCCTGTCAGGTAGGCGCTTTTCAATTACGTACTCCCGGCTTCGGAGTGTGATGTGCATGTTTCTGCTGAGTCTGTGCTGGAGCATCCTAGGAAGTCCTCCTTTTCAAGGCCCTTAAGGCTGAGGACGAAGGCATTGTTATTCGACTATCTCGATTCAGCGGCTGCATCAGATCGAACTCAAGTGCGCCCCAAAAAAGAAGTGAGTAGAGGGTTTGGATGGGCACTTGTTTGCTCTTGAAGATTTGAATGAGATCACCGAGTGTGACCGGTTCATCCTTTCGGCTTTGAAAGAATTGGCTACTTATGATTTGGTGCTGCGGAAGCACGGGAGTACGAGCATATTTCCAAAGTAGTTTTACGTTCTCAAGCCTGGGCTGCATCCTGATTACTTCGTCAGTTAGAACCAGAAATTCATAACCTTCTTGCTCGCAGATTGATGAGGCTGCTCGAAACAGAACGTCCCACTCTCCGCTATCTACTTTGTGTTTGGGCTTGACCTCGATCAGTTGTTTTTGGGCAGCCCTATGAACTTCTAAGTCAGGCGTATAACGGTGGACCATCTCTCCGTGGCTAAAGCGAATTCGCAGCGGCTGTTCATGCCAGTAACTCACGTCGCGGTCGTAGTCCAGCAGATACATGAAATCCTTCTCGAGGAGCGACTCGTACCATGCCACGCGGCCTGTCTTAACACTTGCGAACTTGCCAAGATTTTTTCGGCCCGCGCCGTACCTGGGAATGTTTCTTACCGGCATTAGAATTTCCTTTGGACTAAAGTTTCAGATTCCGTAAATTTGCCTGCCGCCGGATTTTCGAGTTAAGGCTTCCTGGCGCAGGTCATGATTTACGCCCGACGCCCTAAGAAACAGAACGAGCGGTGCTTAAGTTTCACGAACTTGGGAAAATGAGGTTTTAGGAAGCAACACATTTGGTCTCATTTTTTTCTGGGATTTGGTGCTGTTTGACAGTCTAAGTGTTACAAGCAGAAGACCTCTGCCACGCTCTTCCAACAACGATTGAACTGGACATAGTTTCACCATGCCGAGAAGGACACGAACGCAGTTCGACCACGATTTCATCTATGGAAGATGGAAAGTTTTCGGAGAATGGCTCACGATGCAGAGAAACAACCGAGGTCTCACACAATACGAAGCGGCGAGAGCTGTGAAGATTTCTAGGCAGCAATGGATGCGGTATGAATCTGGATCGAAGGTGCTGAAAAAAAGGATGCCGGCTATGGCTGCGGCATTGGGTGTTCCACTCGAAAAAATGCTGGACAGAGCAGGCTACAGAGCCTCTCCTAAGCGTAATGCTGCAAAGGATCGTCTCGGCCGGATCTATGACTTACTCTGCGCTGGAAATGTAGACTTGGCCATACTCGAATTGCTTAGGCTGAACGATAGGGTTAGAGGTAGTAGAACCGCTGTGGGACCTAGATTCGGCGGCGTCACCGCTACGAACTTTGCGAGGGCGATCGTGTTACTTGACACGTTGCCTGATTGGCTCGTGGATGAAACTCTAAAAGTCCTGCAGGAGCGAACTAAAGGCAACGGAATTGATGCCACTCAACCCCGCGTGAAGAATCTGATTTGGAAGAAATGCGGCGAAACACTGCGCTCCACAATACCCTGATTTCACAATTCCTCCACTTCAGTCGTCTGATAGCGATCGGCGATGTGAGACGGGGCAGAAGTATTCCACCGCGGCTTTGCACTAATAGTCGTTAAACCGCCGACATTTTTGGGCGGCATCTGGACAATTTGCGCAAAGAGTCAGATTGAATGATTAAGCCAAAAGCGAAACGTATCATAATCGGTGCAGTCGTACAGGTGCTCCCACTCAATCCACTTGTACCGTCCATCTTCTCTCTCGACAACAACGAAAAGTCCATCGGTTATAGGTAGCCCGCACTTCGCACAGATCATAGTTTCGCTGGATTTGTCCATTGCTAATAATCCCTAAGAGCAAGGGCGCTAGAGACACCCACCTGTCCCTAGCGCCCTCTAAAGCGTCACCGATCACATCGGCCCCCTCTCAGATCGATAACGCTAACCGTGGAGCGTCGTGCGCACTTGTGGTGAGGTCACTATCGTGGTGAGGTTCACCAGCGCCGACGCTCCGAGCCTCATGCGTTGCTGGGCATACGCGTGAGGCTGTCTCAAATCTCAGGAATTCTTTCGACGTAAAGCTGACCTATGATTGCCGCCACAAGAATGCGCTTTAACAGGAGTCCCACCGTCACGTTAAGATTGCTGGCCCACTCCTGTAGAAATTCCCAATCTCTCCCTTCAAGGTCGTTGGGTGTGAGCTTGACTATCGCGCAAGGCGTTTCACCGTGAGTGTTCGTGATAACATTATTCGGCATGGTCGATTCCTCGTTCTTAACCGGATTAGGAGTCGGCTGTGTAGGGTTGGCGAGTGTTACCAGCACTTGCCAGCCCGCTGTTTTGGTGTGGGCCAATATGTAGTTTGGATTTTCGCTTGTCAAGAAAATTATCCACTTACCTAGACAATTTTTCTCAGTGATATACTTGGGCCATGAAGATCATCAGCACGGCAGAGGCAGCGAAGCGTTTAGGCGTGACGCAGAGTAGAGTGCAGAAGATGATTGCTGCGAAGCGTTTGAAGGCTATCAAAGTCGGACGTGAGTGGCTGATCGATCCGAAAGACCTCGACGCCGTGAAGGAGCGAAAGGTGGGTCGTCCGCGTAAGTCACGCAAAGGTACTAAAAGTAGAAACTAAGTGTTGACTCTGGAACAAGTCCGGGGTGCAAGGGCCGAGGAAGTTGCCGGTCCGTTCTAGTAACACAGATACGACCGAGTGTCCTGCGAGCGGCATTTTTTTTGCGGAGTTAGTAGCAGCGGGGGAAGACTACTTCCCATATGCCAGTTCATCCATCATTTCAGCAAACCGACTCCAAGGAATTCGTTTTCGAATCTGGCGGCGCTTGCCAAACCAAAAAAGCGATCCACTGCCAAGGATGAGTGTTCCAATCTTTTCCTTGTTTGCGTAGATTTCAAGGTCCAATGAGGAGCCAGCCTTGGTCAGTTCTTTGACGTGCAAGTTGGCCCGCACTGAATGCTTCTTGATTGTTTTGTTTTTGGGCATCTGTCTTTCCGTTTAACGAGTAGACTCAGTCATTTGCGAGTCGCTCGAACTTCACTCAACAGCTTCCGCGCTTGATTTATCGTCTCGTCATCAACGCGCTCGGAATGAAGTATTAACTCCAGCGCCTCTTTTTCGAGTCCGTCTCGAAATATCTTCCGAGCATGAGACGTGCGTGAATTGCGGGATTTCAGCGTGTACTCTTGAGGCAGTAATGCCACAACATCCTGAATCGAGAGGCGAGAGTCTGCAAATTCGCGGTAGTAACGCACAAACGTGCTCTTGCCGATACTGTTAATCAAACGAATGAGGTTGGTACTTGCCATCGATCTTTGAACAGTCTCACGGTTAATTTCCCGCCGTTTTCATAGTGAGATACTCCAACTCCTTCTCAAGCAATTGCGGGTTTCTACAAACGTGAAAATCCCACACACCCAATTGTCCCCAATTATTCACGGCTGACTTCCAGCGCTTTGCGGCGTCGTGTTTCGCTTTGTCCTGGTTATCTTCGAACCCTTTGATCTCGAGAATGAGTGTTACATCATTGGCTAATCGAACCAAATAATCCGGCTCATATTTGTGGTCGAGTCCTTGGTACTCATAGGGAATCATAAAACCTAAGTGATCGTTTCGTGCGTAGAACTTCACCAATTTACTCTGCTCGAGTCTGAATGCCGCGCTTGACTCCCACGTCTGAGTGTCTGCGACAACTTGGTTGATATGACTACGCTGCGTAGCGAAACACGGCCGCTTTGTCATGAAACCAACTTTCTCAGTCGAAGCAATTGGCTGATATCGATAAAGCACGGGCAACAATGGTGCTTCGCCCTGCTCTTCATCCGGCTCAATACCATCGCGCAAACGCTCAACGATTCGTTCCACATATTTTGCGAGCCCGAGCTCCGATGGATGAGCACCCTGGAAATCGACTCGCCTCTCGATGTACTGATGAACAAACCGATGCACTTGTGGGAAGAGCTGATGACGTGACTGTAACCTCAAGACCTTCTTCTTCTGCTCCGATACACTATTTCTCTCTCCCATTAGTTGCTCTAACACCAATCGCGTTATTTCAAACTCGATCGTTTGAATATGATTCTGTTTGTAATACAAGCCGCGATCTTGTACGACGGTTCCAAATTGACCACCCGATTGAGCTTGCGAACCCGTTTTGTAGCCGACTTGAGGAACAAGAAAGGTAGCGGTGGGTTCACGATTTGGCTCGATCAGGAGTGACTCCATTCCGTCCACATTGCAACGAATCAGATTCTTCTTCAATGCAAACGTGTATCCCTCGACAATCGGAAATCGAATCTCCATTCCAGCGCGTTCAGGCAAAGAACGAACGTATTGCAACGGCTTGTCATCGGGCTCTTGTTTTGTGGACGGGCGACCTTTAAACGGAATGACCGAAAATGGAATCCCGTAGACATCAACATACTCCTCTGGCAGCATTCCAGTTTCAGTGTCCGGTGTGTAGTTGATTCTCCGCAGTCCTCTTCCAATCACCTGTTCGCATAACAACTGACTACCGAAAGCACGCACCCCCAAGATGTGAGTGACATTATTAGCGTCCCACCCTTCTGTCAGCATTGAGACTGACACTACGCAACGAACATGTTCGCCTGGTTCACCGACCTTTCCAACCGTCGCCACGACACGACGAAGTTCTTCAGCAAGATCAGACTTCTTCTTTTTCGGGTCATCGCTCTCAGCTTCAGCTAATAATTTTGTATCAATGCGAATGGTCCGTTTCAAGGTAGCCGTGTTCGTAAACTCAGCCAGTATCTTGCTCGGTCCGAAAATCGTCATTGTCTTCTTCGTCTTCTTCTTACTGTCCTTCTTACTAGAGTTACCGTTCTCACCGAGGACAGCTTCCACATCAGCCTCGGTTACCAGTTCCTCCGTTCGTTCTCCACTTAAGTTTTCAAAGAAGATCTGCGCGATATCTGTGTTATCGCATACGACAATCAGCACTGGTGGAATGTGAGCTTGTCCGGGCTTCGCATCCTGAATGTACTTGAATCTTTCTGCCCATTGCCCCGCAATCTGGACAAGAGCAGGCTGAGCTTCTTTATATACAACGTCCGGTCTTGGCTTCTTGCCTTTTCCCGCCATGAATTGTGCGGGCTCAAGGCCATCCTTAATCCACTCCCAGAGCTTGAAGTATTTCGGATCAGGACGACCCGTTGTGTCGGAAACCGGCAATCGCGGAATCTTGACGATCCCGCTCTCGATAGCATCGACCAAACCGAAGTCGCTAACTAGCCATGGAAACGGTCGCCCTTCGGGATGTCCACTCCCACCGATGTAGAACGGCGTAGCCGAGAGATCGACACAGAATGAAACGCCGCGTTCTAAACCTAAGGCGTTATTCAACCGGTCGAGGCCTTCAATCCAAACTGTAGCCTCCTGCTTTTCGTCCTCAAGCAATTTCTTCTCTTCAGTAGTCAGACCCTCAGGATTAGTACTTGCCGGCCGCCAACAGTGATGCCCTTCATCGTTCAGAACCATGATCGGCATGCGATCGTACAAATCTCCCAACACTCGCCTTGCAAGTGTCTCCGCTGTTTCCGGCCCCTTATTCACAACTGCATAGGTCGAGTCGCCTTCCTTATGTTCCGATTCTTCCGCTAGTGAATGCCAATTCTCAATTAACACCTTGCCGGTTTGTAGCAATGGCCGATACTTAACCGGAACGATGTCGAACTCGGCGTAATAGTTTTTGGGGTTCTCCGGGCGGAGCACTTGTAGACGTTCTTTTACTGTGAGGTTGGGACAACAAATGAGGACCGCGTTGGCAAACTCCTTACTTTGTGGGTTCTGAGCACGGTTGCAGAAGGCCCAAGCTATCAGCATGGACATTACTACTGTTTTTCCTGAACCAGTCGCCATCTTGCAGCCCAGGCGGCGCAATGGAAGCAATTCCGGGTCAGATGGAATGTCTACGAGACGTGGGTAATTTTGATCTGCAGCAATATGAAAGGTCGGCTTCTCACCGCGCAACAAACTGCCGATGGCCTCGTCATCAAGACTAAATTTTTGAAATTTCGTTCGAGATGATTTTCCAGCGAGGCGCAATTCACAGAGGTAAATAATGGTCTCAACAGCTTCACGCTGACAGAAAAACAGCCGACGACCTCGCTCTTTAGAATTCCAATGAAGCAGTAGATCTCGTGTCACACTAGACACACCCCGGTAGCCAGCTTCACGCCAACGCTTCACATCCTCTCGAACCAGATTCACAAGTTCTAATAGATCGAGCTGTTCGTTTAAGAACAAACCGCGCTGGCCTGTGCCAACCTTTTCAGTCTTGTACCAATAGCCAGCGGGTCGACGGTGCCCTGGACGTGTTGCCTGCCCACTTTCGTCATAGAACCAATGATCATTTGGCTCGTCGTAAGGGTTACATATGATCGGGTTATCTACCGGTTGAATTGGAATGTCAATTTGAGTTGCCATCATTCTTGTTGTACGTGCCCGGGACTTTATCAAGCTGCGAAATGCGGAGAACTTATCACTACAGTTGTAACTCTTCGGAGCATCACCATATGTTCCAATGAACGAGCGAACTAGTTCGACGCCCATCTTAAGTGCGACCTCGCTGTTGAGTGACGTCGCTGCAACAAGAGCCCCGAACTCTGTGAATGCGTAAGTCTCTACTGCTGAAGACCGCAGTCGCCTAAACCGAAAGCTCTGTTGGGCCAGTTCAACCTTCTCAGCCGCCGAAAGTTGAAAGCGACATAAATCCGGCGAGCTATCGCAGTATGGCGCGACTCGACGGTTCAAAACCTTCACTCCGACGTTGTAAAGTTTTGCCAGGTCGGTATCGAGAATTACATTCTGATCACGAATTACAAAGATCGATTCGGCCAAGAACTCGCTCGACGGGAGTTCGCGTGAGGATTTCATTGTGAGGTTCCTTTCAATAATGGGAAGAACGTGTGAGGCGTTCTTCACGTTTTCTATCTTTCTTTCTTCGCTCTTGCACAACGATCTTCGATTACTCTAGTTTGTGCACCTTCATTACTTCGTTCCCACGCGGGTCGATAACTTTCACCGCTACTGTTCTATTCTTTCCCGCGGGAAAAGGCAGCGACACTGTTCCACTCAAAGCGGCAAACCGTTCTTCATCAATTACACCGCCCGGACCATTCAATGCGCGCCTGAGTTTGTCCCATGCTGAAACGTCGGGAAAGAATGCCTGGGTTATACAGAACGTCCAGCCATCGTAATCGCCATCAATAAACCATGCCGCAACCTTGTCTGCGCCAGTGGGCGTAATCGAATTATCGACTGGGTTGTAGATGTCCACGCCTTCCATGGTTACAGTGTAGTTGCCGTCGTCGTCTGGACCGCTAACTGAAGTACGCGGTTGACCGAATACGGTGAACAACTGATTTCCGGGTTGCTCTTTCAATAGTCCAGCCATGCCGGGATTTACATCAGGACGGATGTTCGCCATGTGAATCCGCAGATCTTTTCTTTGTGCTTCCTCGATCACTGCTTGAGCTGGGCCGTCGAAACTGAATCCCGCGACAACGAGTTCATCGTAACCACGCCGACTCGCATCTCGTATAAGTTGCTCGACTTGTTTAGCGGTTACAGGTCCGTATTGCGGACCAAACCCAATGCACACAGTTGCGCGACCATCAGGATCCGAGTCGGTTTCGCCTTGAGGAACCCACCGACCGTCCGCATGAAGCCCGCTGTCGGTACCGACCAGGGGTTCCAGTCGCGTAAACTGCATCTGCTTGTTATTGGGAAAGCGAACACCATCTGTGCGAAGCAAGCGGGTCATTTGATCAAGGTATGCTTCAACGTTCTGCACTTGCATATCGCCGAGCGGCTCAATTACCCTAACTTCGAACGTGCCCTCCAGTTCTTCGGGACTGCCTTCAAACATTCCTTCGCCATCGAACGTGGCAGTTACATCGCCCATCGATAGTTCAGGTGGCTGCACCGCCTCGACCGTGAAGGGCCCACTCACACGCACAATGCCCTGAACTATCACCGGTTGATCGACTAACTCTTCCTGTTCAGCATTAGCTTCTATGCACGCGTTTACTTCGTCCATCTTTGCGCGCCAGGCCTTGCGATATTCAGTAACTGCTGTTTGAAGTTCTTTTGGCCAGTCTTCGTCAGTGTCGAATGGTAGTTGCCAGTGCTCCCAACTCGTCGGAAGCTCCCACCGACGGCGATCGGCCTCAGTAATCGATCTTTTTCCTTCGGCTTTCTGTTTAGCCGCGAGCTTCGCGGTAAGCTTTCGCCGAAGATCGGCGGTAACCGTTAACAGCGCGGTATTGCAGGCTGCAAGTTGGGCTTCGAGGATCGGCTCGTGCTTGGCAAAGATAGGGTCGAGATTCGTATTCTGAGCAATGCTCTTGAGGGTGATGTGTGGAACGGTTTTGTATTTGAATCCGCTTTCGATGCCACGCGCTTCAGCTTTGAATTTGTAATAATCGAACTTCGAAGTGAGTAAGCGTTGACGCGCGATCGCAATGGAGACCCGACTTGTGTCAATAGTTATCCATCGCCGTCCCCATTGCTCAGCAACTAGAGCAGTAGTACCGCTGCCGCAAGTCGGATCGAGAACAAGATCTCCAGGGTTGGTCGCCATTAAGAGACAGCGTTCGATGACCTTTGTACTGGTTTGAACTACGTACCTCTTAGCATCTATGTAACCTGGTCTGTTTGTGTCGTTCCAAATGTTAGTGATCGGCTGAACTGGAAAATCATCCAAAAAGCGCACGTATCGTACGCTGTTCTCGGACGCTTCGATCCGCTCGGCATAGGCAAGACGACCCATCCCCTCGGTGTTTGTTTTCCAGTGAGAATTGTGCGGCAAAGAAAACTTGCGAGCCTGAAATTCAAAGGGCCCACTTCCGGTGGTGGTAGCGCCCTGAGACGCAAGACCATCCTGAGAGTAAGGTCTCGCCGCCTCGCCTTGCGAAAGCAGCATCTTTACAACGTCTACACCCACGTTTTCTCTTCGCCCATCACTTAGTTCTATCCTTGAATGCGCCCAGCCTCCACCTTCGCGCAACTCCTTCTCAACATAGAGCTGGTTGTACTTAACTTGTGTTGAATCGCGGCCATACCAAAGCGAGAAATCGAAAACGCTTCCAAGTAACTCTGCCGACTGGCCACCTGTTGTAACGAATGCTATCAATCCAAGGAAGTTATCTGAACCGAAAACCTCATCTAGAAGGTTCCGAACTCGATGCAAATTCTCGTCCGAGATCTGGACAAAGATGCTCCCGGTATCAGCCAACAATTCTCTTGCGATCACTAGACGATCCCGCAGATAAGTCAAATACGAATGTACGCCGAGATTCCACGTGTCGCGATAAGCCTTAACCATTTCTGGCTCACGAGTAAGATCCTGCTCTTTGTTGGAGACATCGCGTTTACCAATCTCAGGCTGAAAATTGCTCCCAAACTTAATGCCGTAGGGCGGGTCGATGTAGATCATCTGCACTTTACCCGCTAGGTCTTCACGTTTCGCAAGCGAGGCCATCACCTGCAAGCTATCTCCTAGAATCAAACGATTCGCCCAATCAACATCATGTTGATAAAATTGGACCGCCTCGTGATATTGCTGTTGCGGATCAGCAAACAACTCGCGCTGCACATCTTCTCGCGCAGCTACCCGCAAAATAGCCTGCGCGCTCACACGCTCATGTATGTGCAACGCCACAGGATCAACTGCGAACAAAGGCTGTTCACGTTTGCCCGCCCACTCCAGCCACGGTTCTCCTTTCCGAAGCGCCTCGGCCAACAACCTCAACTCATCCTCAGTCAAACTTCGCGTACGTGCCTGTTCGAGGAGTTCTGGTAGTTTGTCCGGCGCACCCGTCGGATCAAATCTCAACACCGGAGGCAGCCGCGGACTGTAGCTATACTCAATCTTCGGCATCGGCGGCACTGCGCCCTCAGCCGCAATCTTCGCTGGCGGATTGTTCTTACGCTTCGCCTCCTCGTGGCGATAATCGGCCATCACCTCTTTTGCCGATTGATTTCGTTTTGAAGTTCGTCTTGTAGCCATTGTCGTTCAGTCTTCATCAACCACATCGCTGGCGAAGATAGCTGTCTTAGTGTTCCTGGGCGTCATCAAGACCGGCCAATAGAACGGCGCCCCGCGCCAACCTTGTGCTTCGTGACCGTTTTGACGCAGCAACATCAAAGCGGGAATATCTGTTGCGACATCACGCGCTTTCTTCGTTTCGTCCTGCGGAGTGTCAGGCGCGTTCGAAAATTCCCCGTGTCCCTTAGTCACCAACTGGCTGATGTTTCTATTCTTTCTAACGATGCACCACACCATGCCGTTGTGATCAGGATCTTTCGCACTCTTACTCAGGTGTTGCATGCAGGAAAGAAAAGCAGGGACATCCCAAGCATATCCTTCCTCGAACTTTAGCGTTTTTTCGATTTTCTTGATGATCTCCTTAGCAGTGACCCAGGATATCAAGAACGGCTTCGTGACTGGATCGCCGTCGGCAAGATCAGCAAGCATTTCATCGATCTCTTTTGTCACCGGTGCGAGATAGCTCTTAAAGTCGGTTTGGAATCCGACCGGTAAAAGACGCTTATGAGGCTTCAAGGTAGTCGTCGTAGAAAGCAGAATCTTGTTAGGTGAACAAGGAATCACACGGCCCGAATCATCCTTCTGAATGAAAATGACTTCCTGATTACCGTTCGCTATAGACTCGCGCAACGCCGCGTCACTGTCTTGAATTCGTCGCATTGCGTCATAGATCACAACCGGAGTGTAAAAGCGTGTGACTGCCAAATCCTCCAATGGTCGAAAGCCGAACATCCTGGAATGTTGAAGCACAGTATCCTGCTGGTATTTGTTTGGCCGTCGGCCATAGAAGAAGCCGATGAGGTTGGCCACTGTAATGCCACGGTCAAGAATCTGACCGCCAATAAAAATATTCAACGGCGTTCTCAGTTTGAGCTGACCCTGATCATCGAGAAGGTTCATCACTTCCTCCTCAGAATTAACTTTGGTAATCATTAATTGGCCTCGACTAGGGTCTAACGCCTCGTAGACCGCTTTGGAAAGGTCTGTGAACGACGGAAGGTAATGACCTTTCACATTTATAGATCGAGACAAATTGTCATATGCAGATTGGATCAGTTGATTGAGAAGTGACTTGTTCTTTTGTGTTGCAGCCTGCAGTTGGTCCGTGAGCTCTCTAACTACTTGTTCCTGCCATTTGTGAGCGGCCTTTCCGGCCTCGGTGTGAATAATGAAGCTGAACTTTGCTTTTGGCTTTGCCTGTTGTTGAGCTTGCAGCCTGCGGATACAGGCTCCAACTACGAAATTAACCAATGCATCTCTAATAGCCTTCACTTTTGGACTTGTCAGAGCGTCTTCTATTTTGAACCTACGGCGATCCTGTTCTTTGAAGACTTCTAACTCTTCGACCGTGACTGGCTCATGAAGAAACGACGCGACGGATCCTTCTTCCTCGCTCCCATAAAAATAGTAGTCACCCCCTACGTACCCATCATGTACCGGCACCAGTTCAGTAAATGCAGGACGAACTGCTTTGAATGTTTGCTGTCCCGCTTTAAGCTGCAAATCCTCAGGCTGAAGATACAGAGAATATGGTGTTGCTGTAACTTGTAGAAACGATGTGTCTGCGAGTCGTTTCCTCAAACCATCGATCTGCCCGGCGATCTTGTTGATCGTGTAGCCCTCTTCTTTCGACTTTCGGAAACCGATGCTCGCGTAATCTGCCTCATCGTCAATGATGAGAATTTTCTTCTCGGCAAGACTTGGATAGGTCTCAAACAATGCCTTGCTTAATCGATCCAGGTTGTCTGATTGCTTCTTAACTACGAAGACGAGTTTCTGATTCAACTCGTAGCCAGTTAGACCAGGCGGAATAGTCATAATGTCGAAGACCTGGGCGAGATCATCACCGGTAAAGTCTGAAAACTCTTTCTGAACTCGCTCGTAGGTCTGTTTTGCTAATGCCTTTGTTCCTTTAGTAAGCACGACACATACGTCAAACCCGTTATCGAACGCGAGCGCGATGGCGCCCATAAAGGTTTTGGTCTTGCCGCTCTGAACTTTACCGAGCAGCATCCCGGGTCTACTGGCAGTGGTTGGTTGGGCGAGCAGTTGCTCAACGGTTCGTTTTATTGCGATCAGCGCTTCGGGAGAATACTCTTTCTTTTCGATGAACCTCGGATAAAAGTCACCGTCTAGTTTGAGGACATCAGTGGGAGCAGCTTTCGTCATGTGAGTTGTTTCCTTAGGTTTCTATATTCATTTTTCTTCCTACAGAAGCAAATGACTTCTCAATTGGTAATGCTTGAACCGCCTGCTGAAGATTTAGAGGTTGGCGGTTCTGTCGGAGAGAACTCGTTAAATCGTCGCCATTATATGGGGCTGACGATTCTTTGCAAACAGTGCGAACTCATGTTATCAAACCCAACGGCCTCGCAGTCAGATGCTCAGTAACAGAAACGAATGTCCTCTTCACCACGACGGTCAGATCCGAAAAGATTTAATGTTTACATGATAGGTCTCGCTCGTGATGTCTTGAATGAGCGCCAGTTTGTCGAGGCAAATCCTCAATTCAACCTACGGAAGCCATGTGTTTATGTAGGAATGACTGGATTGACGCCGTCAGAGCGATTTCTGCGCCACAGGAGTGGAATCCAAGCTTGCAGATTCGTTCGCCTGTATGGCGAGTGTCTCAAGCCTCGTCTTTATCGACGATTCAATCCTATGACCTACGTCGAAGCACAAGCAATGGAGCGCGAGTTGGCGCGACGGCTGCGCAACCGAGGTTATGCAGTCTGGCAAAAGTGAGAGCTGAACAAATTCGAATTTGCTAGTGAGGCATTGATTCCCAATGGGTCGACAACACTCTGCCCCCTACCTTGTTACAGATAGCGTCACCCAGCTCTTGAAACCGGACCACGAGACTTTCGACGAGCCATGGTTGCAAGAATTCCTATTTACTCACGGCGACGTTTTGCCAATCGCTGAGATAGAGGCAGCTTTCGGGCGAATGATTCCTGTTTGCCGAGAGCTTGGGACTAAGGCGGGCCCTCTGGACATCCTCTTCATCAATCGCGAAGGACTACTGACCGTCGTGGAGTGCAAACTGTGGAACAATCCTGAGGCTAGGCGGACAGTGCTCGGACAAATATTGGATTACGCGACGGAATTGAGTTCTTGGAGTTACGAGGAATTAGAGAACGCAATAAAAAAGGCGCGTAAAGGAAGGACAGATTCTCTCTATCAACTCGTCGCAAACGACCATGATGAGACGGACGAAAGCGACTTCATAGATAATGTAAAGCGTAATCTCAGACGAGGTAGATTTCTATTGCTTATCGTCGGCAGTGGTATCCGGGAAGGTGTTGAGCGCCTCAGCGATTTCCTCCAAAGACACGCACACCGTTACTCCCGATGTGGCGATCACACGAGCATTGGGTCTGAACCGTACTACGGTAT
>Ga0081539_10003063_pt1 | contig 21559 bp, 24 predicted proteins | sample TabmetS4T2R2_FD_71023 | JGI IMG/M metagenome (GOLD analysis project Ga0081539, IMG submission 71023) | Tabebuia heterophylla rhizosphere microbial communities from the University of Puerto Rico - S4T2R2 | ecosystem: Host-associated > Plants > Roots > Rhizosphere ...
CCAAAGGGGGGAAAAGCGAGCCGATCCCGATCGCGCCGGCTATCCCCGGGGAACCCGCCGCCGAGTAGCTGCCGCGTCGAGGTCCTCGCGGAACTGCGGCAGCAGCGCTAGCGAGTACAGCCCGTCGATCGACCGGTTCTCGAGCAGCCGAAAGATTCTCCGAAGATCGCTCTGGCGCCGATGCCAGCCGAGTCCGTCGACGATCACGAAGACGAACTGAGTCGGAAGCCGGACGGCGGCCATCTCCTCGATCTCGCGAGCGGCGTCGGTGAGCTTCGAGCCGGTCGAGTCGAAGCCTTTCGCTGCGCAGACGATCTCGGCATGGCTGCCGCCTTCGGGGATGGCGAAGTCACACGGCGCCGCAGCGTTCCTGCCGAGGAACCGTGTCCGCGCCTGATACGGAAGTCGCAGGCCACGAACGACCGCCTCGATCGCGTCTTCGACGCTTCGGCCGCCCGCGATCGCTTGACCCGCCGACTGCCGCGCTCCTGCGCGCGCCACCAAGACGTCTGCCCAGGTGTACTCGCGACTGCGTGCCTTCCCGAGCTCGCTCGACAACGAGAACTCGCGGTCGAGAAAGTCGACTATCTGCTTCGGCTGGCGTCGCTGGTGGGAATCGAGATGCGCGTTCAGCTCGCTCCGGAGCCGCTCGTGCGAGAGACCGATCGTCAGCCCGAGCACACGGAGGACATCGGGAGAGACTCCGCCAGCGGTCGTCGTGAGCGCCTCAGTGATCCCCTCGAGATCAGCGTCGGCGAGATCGAGCAGCGCCGCGGCTGCAACTCGAATCCGCTCGTGCTCAGGTGTCTCGACAAGCGGCGTCCGCACTTGCACTCGGCCGATGGTGGACTTGAAGGCGGCGAACCGGTCTGCTTCCGAACCGGACGCCTTCACGTGCCGACGACGAGGAACTCGGTGACGACCGCGCGCTTTTGGTCGACCCGTCCATGCGTGCCGAAGTGGTACCGATGCCGCTGTTCGTGGACGACCACTCGTGGCTTGTAGACGCTGATCATCGACACGAGTCGCTCAAGATCCGGATAGCCATTCGACGAGTACGAAAGCACGATCGTCGTGTCAGCGAATTTCTCGAACAGCCGCGCGAAAGCATCCACGGCCATCCGCCGGTAGGAGAAGGGAGTGAATCGCTTGCGGAGCTTTCTCACCTTGCTTCGCGGATCCAGCTCGACGCCGTGCCAGTACGTCGAAAGTCCCTCGAGGAAGTGATAGCGCTTGATGTAGCAGTTGTCGTCGGCGCGCGGGACGTACGGCGGGTCGAGGTAGACCAGATCGATGTCGGAGACGTCGACGTCGAAGACGTCGCCCCGAGTCGCCGCGTGCATGTGGCCGTTATCGAAGAGAAGGCCGTTGAACACGTCGACGGACTCGAGGAAGTGCTGCTGCAGGCTGATCCTGAGATCTCGCCGCCCGTCGTCGTAGCGCCGACCTCCGACGGTGAAGACGCCTCGCGGCTGACGCTTCAAACAGCTTCGGTAGAGCGCAGCCCGCGCGAGTGCGGCTTTATTCGGCGACAGTCGCTCGAGCCGGCTCGAGACAGCATCGAGGAACCTGTTCTCTTCATCCGTGAAGAAGATCCCGCTGAAGGTCCGTTCGATGAAGCCGCCGCGGGCATCGCCGTCCGCGACGAGCATCATGACCTCGTTCGAGGTCAAACGCTCCGACGAGTTCACCACGGTTGCCTGAGCCAAGTCACGCGCGAATGACAGGAAGTCATTCGCGTGCACCCGCTTTCCCATCGCCTTGAGCAGGTACGACACGCAGGCGCTCCCCGAGAAAGCGTCAAGCGCCGACTCGAACGCGAGCGAGCCGAGGACATCCTCGATCCACGGCAGCAGCCGATGCTTCGACCCCATGTAGCGCAGCCGCGGGAAGGCCCGATAGTCGGGTAGAGGGACAGGGGTAGCGGGAGCTGCGGCGCTCACGAGAGCACACTAGCTCCCGCCCCGGATGGCACCGTTGTCCAGTTCGGCGACGGCGTCTCGCGCTACGTGACGGTGAACGAGCCGTGCATCAACGCGGCGTGCGGGTCGCACAGGTACGTGTACTTGCCCTTCTTCAGCGTGACCTTCCACGTCGACGTGGCCTTGCCGGCGACCGACGTCTTCTTGTTGATCCCCGGCCCCTTGAGGTGGAAGTTGTGGAGCTTGGACGTGTCCGTGACGACGATCACGTACTTGCCGGGCTTGAGCTTCGTGACCTTCTTGCCGCCCTTCGTGAGCGAGATCTTGAAGCTCGAGTCCGGCCCGACGTGCGCGGCGAGCTTCGGCGTCGCGGCGGAGCTGCCTCCGGCCGCGACGAGCGCGACTGCGCAGGCAGCGAGGATGAAGCGAAGGCGAGACATTGCGCTCCTAACGGAAGAGTTTGTGACAGCGTTTTCCGGTCTACGGGCGCAACGAGGGGCTGGATTGCGCCAACCGCTCGAGTCTAGCCGCGCCCGCGTTAGGCGGCGGTTAATTCGACCTGCTCGCCCGTCTCGGCCGAGCGGTAGAGCGCTTCGATCGCGCGCGCTTGCCCAAGCGCGTCCCCGCGTCCGAGCAGCGGCTCGGCCTCGCCGCTAATCGCGTCGGCGAGGTTCTCGAGCTCGAGCTGGTACCGGTTCGGGTTCTCGATCTCGATCCGCTCGACCTCGCCACCGCGACGCAGCTCGAGACCCGCCGTCCGGATCAGCCACGGATCGCGCACGAGGATCGAACCCTCCGAGCCGATCGCCTCGAGGTCGCCGCGCGGCGGCAGGTCGAGGCCGGAGTCGAAGTGGGCAAGTACGCCGCCGCCGAACCTCAGCGTCGCGGCGAAGCGGAGGTCGACACCCGTCGGCCCGACGACCTGGTGCGCGCTCACCAACTCCGGTTCGCCGGCGAGCAGCCGCGTCCCGCTTACGCAGTAGCACCCGACGTCCATCAGCGAGCCGCCGTCGAGCTCGGCGCTCAGGCGGACGTTCGCGTCGTCCTCGACCGTGAACGAGAACGCCGAGCGGACGATCCGCAGCTCGCCGATCGTGCCGCCCGCCACCAGCTCCGCGAGCCGCTTCGTCTGCGGGTGGTGGCGGTACATGAACGCCTCCGTCAGGATCCGCCCGGCGTGGCCCGCGGCGCCGAAGGCGCGCTCGACCTCCTCCCACCGACGGTCGAGAGGCTTCTCGCAGAGCACGTGCTTGCCGGCCTCGAGCGCACGGATCGACCACGGCACGTGAAGCGAGTTCGGCAGCGAGACGTAGACGGCCTCCACGTCGTCGTCGGCGAGCAGCGCGTCGTAGCTGCCGTGCGCGCGCGGGATCCCGTGCTCGCGCGCGTACGCCGCGGCGCGCGCAGCGTCGCGGCTCGCCACGGCAACCACCTCGACGCGATCGGACAGCCGGGCGCCGGTGAGAACGGCCCGGTTGATCCGCGCCGTGGAGAGAAGCCCGAGCCTCAGCGTCCGGCCGCGGCCTGGCGCCTTCGCGCGACGGTGTCGAGCGTCACGGCCGCCAGCAGGATCCCGCCCGTCGTCACGTACTTGACCCAGTCGGCCGAGCCGACGAGGTCGGTGCCGTTCGAGATCATGCCGATGATCAGGCCGCCGAACAGCGCGCCGCTGACCTTGCCGCGGCCGCCGAAGAGGCTGATGCCGCCGATCACGGCCGCGGAGATCGCGTCCAGCAGGAGCGTCCCGCCGCCGAAAGTCTGGTCGACGCTGTTCAGCCGCGAGGCGAAGATGATCCCGCCGAGACCGGCAAGGGATCCCGAGATGACGAAGCAGAGGATCCGGATCAGCTTGACGTTGATGCCGGCGCGGCGAGCCGCCTCGGCGTTGCCGCCCACCGCGTAGACGTGGCGCCCGAAGGTCGTGCGCCCGGCGACGTAAGCGGCGAGCACGACGACGGCGAGCACGATCAGCCCGACGAGCGGCACGCCCCGATAGTGGTTGCAGACGGCGATGGCGGCGAAGGCCAGCCCGCCGTAGAAGACGACGCGCAGGAACGGCCATGCGACGTTCCCCGTCGGAAGACCGGCGCGGCGGCGGCCGATCCAGGCCCCGAACGACCCGACCGCGAGCAGCGCCGTGAAGACGATCGCGATGATCCAGCCGGTGTTCTTCGTCAGAACGTAGTTCGCGACGTCGTTGATCTGGTTGTCCTGGATCAGGAGCGCTCCCTGTGCCGAGATCGTCTTGATGATCAGCCCCTGCGCGATCAAGAGGCCGGCGAGCGTGACCACGAACGACGGCACGCCGATGAACGCGATCGCAGACCCTTGGATCCCCCCGATGACCGCTCCCGTGAGGATCGCGAGGGCCATCGCGATCAAGCCGGGGTAGTCGTGGCCCGAGCCCGGGAGCTGCATCTCGACGACGACCACGCTCGCGAGTCCGCTCACGTAGCCGACGGAGAGGTCGATCTCGCCGATCAGGAGCACGAAGACGACGCCGATCGCGATCACCGTCGTCCCGGCCATCTGCTGGATCAGGTTCGAGAAGTTGACGGCGGTGAAGAAGATGTTCGTCTTCACCGTGAAGAAGGCGGTGATCGCGACGATCCCGACGATCACCGGCAGGAAGCCGACCTCGCCGCCCTTGAAGGCCTCCCACCGCGCGCGGATCACGGACACGAAGCTGTCCTCGGCCGCCGCCGCCTGGACCTCTGCGGGCGCGGCGGAGCTCATGCCGGGGCCGTGGCGGCCGCCGTCCCGGCCGTGATCGCTTGGACGATCGCCTGCTGCGTGGTCGCCTTCCGCTCGTAGACGCCGACGTTGCGGCCTAGGCGCAGCACCGTGATCCGGTCGGCGACCTCGAAGACGTCGTTCAGGTTGTGCGAGACAAGGACGACCGCGAGCCCCTGCTGGCCAAGCCGCTTGACGAGCTCGAGCACCTGGTGCGTCTGCGCGACGCCGAGCGCGGCCGTCGGCTCGTCGAGGAACACGACGCGGTTGTTCCACATCACGGCGCGCGCGACCGCGACCGACTGACGCTGCCCGCCCGAGAGCGTCGCCACCGGCTGCCGCACCGAGCGGATCGTCGTCACCGAGAGCGACTTGAGCGTCTCGCTCGTCCGCAGCTCCATCGGCGCCTCGCGCAGCCGGAAGAGCGGGTCGCGCGTCTCGCGGCCGAGATACATGTTCTGGACGACGTCGAGGTTGTCGCAGAGCGCGAGGTCCTGGTAGACGACCTCGATCCCGAGCTTTGCCGCGTCCTTCGGGCCGTGGATCGTGACGGGCTGCCCGTCGAAGAGGATCTGGCCGCTGTCGATCGAGTAGATGCCGGCGACGCACTTGATCAGCGTCGACTTGCCCGCGCCGTTGTCGCCGACGAGCGCCATCACCTCGCCGTCGTGCACCTCGAAGTCGACCCCGTTGAGCGCCTGCACGGCGCCGAAGCTCTTGCAGACGTCGTGGAGCTCGAGCGTCGGGCCGGCCGTCGCGGTCACGCGGGGTTTTTACCACGGTGGAGGCGCCGGAAGCGACGCCTCCACCGTGAGCGGTCTCCTACTTGCAGTACTTCGCGTACGAGCCGTTGCAGACCTGGCCCCGCTTCAGGAAGCCTTCCTTGAAGAGGAGCTTGTAGTTCGCCTTCGTGACCCACACGGGGGTCAGGAGGATCGACTTGGTGCCGCTGACCTTGCCGTTCACGCCCGGCACCTTCTTGCCCTTGACGAGCGCGATCGCGGCGGCCGCTGCGGCGTTCGCCTCCTTGCGGACCGACTTGTAGACCGTTCCGCTCTGCCAGCCGGCGATGATGAACTGCACGCCCGTAGGTGTCGCGTCCTGCCCGGTCAGCGGGATGGGCTTGAGGCCATGGCCCTTCAGCGAGGCCACAACCGCGCCGGCGAGCCCGTCGTTCGCGGCCAGCACGCCGTCGATCCGGTTCCCGTTGCGAGCGAGCATCTGGTCGAAGATCCGGCGGCCCTTGATCGGGTCCCAGTCCGTCCACTGGTCGCCGGCCGTCGCCTTCTTGAACGTCCCGGCCTTGTACAGCGGGCCGAGAATCGAGTCGTAGCCCTGCTTGAACAGCTTGGCGTTGTTGTCGGTGATGCCCCCGTTCAGCTCGGCGATCGTCGGGTGGCTCGAGTACTTCCCGTTCGCCCGTAGAGCGGCGACGAGCCCCCTCCCCTGGAGCTTGCCGACCGTGACGTTGTTGAACGACACGTAGTACGACGCCTTGCTCCCGACGACCAGGCGGTCGTAGTCGATGACCTTCGCGCCCTGACCGACGGCCAGGTTGGTGATCGCGGCCCCGGACGCGGGATCGAGCTGGTCGAGCAGAATCACCTTCGCGCCCTGCGCGAGGCACTGCTGCGCCTGCGACTTCTGCTTCTGGGCGTCGGCCAGCGCGTTCAGCACCTGGGCGGCCACGCCTGCCTTGCGGAACGCGGCTTTCAGGTACGGCGCGTCGAACAGCACGTACCGCGTCGACGACTTCGTGTCGGGAAGCAGTGCGCACGCCTGGATCGACGCGTGGCTCGCGGCAGGCGTGTAGACGCGAGCCGCGGCCGCAGCGACGACCACGAGCGCCCCCAGCGCCGCGACGAGAAACGTGGTGCGAAACCTCTTCAAGTGCCCTCCTTTGCAGTGCGAACGACCCCGCCCGAAGCGACGCTACCGCGCCCCGGACTCCAGATCAATAGGCCGAGCGGCCCGTTTTCCTGTGCTTAACGTCAGTTCCCGGGACCGTGCTCGGCCGGCGCGTGCTCGCCCGCAGCCTCGCCGCGCTCGCGCTCGCGGCGGCGCTGCTCGAACGTCACCGCGAGCTTGTCGATCCGGGAGCCCTCCACGTCGACGACCTCGAAGCGCAGGCCGTCGTGCGAGACCTCGTCGCCCGGCTCCGCAGCCCGGCCGAGCAGTCCGAACACGAACCCGGCGACGGTGTGGTAGTCCTCATCCGGGAGATCGGTCCGGAACCGCTCGTTGAAGTCGTCGATCGGAAAGGTCCCGTCGATCCGGATCGTGTCCTCGTCGACCTCCTCGACCGACTCGTCCGGCAGGTCGAACTCGTCCTCGATCTCGCCGACGATCTCCTCCAGCAGGTCCTCGAGCGTGACGATGCCCTCCATCGCGCCGTACTCGTCGACCACGATCGCCATGTGCTGGTTCGTGCGCCGGAACTCGGTCAGGAGCGCCGCCAGATCCTTGGTCTCGGGGACGATGTACGCGTCGCGGACGAGCTCCTCGATCCGCACCTGCGCGAGGCCGCGGTCGTGCATCGCCTTGATCAGGTCGCGCACGTGCAGGATCCCGACCACGTCGTCGAGCGACTCGCGGTAGACCGGGTAGCGCGTGTACGGCGAGTCGATCACGGCCGTCAGGGCCTCCTCGGGTGGCATGTCGACCGAGATCGCGACCACCTCCGGCCGCGGCACCATCACGTCCGAGGCCTCCTTGTCGGCGAAGTCGAAGACCTTGTAGAGCATCTCCTGCTCGTCCTGCTCGATCTCGCCCGACTCCGCCGAGGCGTTTAGCAGCATCCGCAGCTCGGCCTCCGAGTGGACCTCGTTCTCGGCGCCCGGCGGCTCGAGGCCGAGCGCCCGAAGGACAAGCTCCGTCGAACGCTGGAGGACCCAGATCAGCGGGTTCATGACGACGAAGAAGCTGCGGACCGGCGCCGAGACTGCGAGCGCGACCGCCTCGGAGTGCTTGAGCGCGATCCCCTTCGGGACGAGCTCCCCGATGACGACGTGGAGGAAGGTCAGGAGCAGGTAGGCGAGCGCGACCGCGATCGCGGTGGCGACGATCGGGTCGAAGGCGCGCGTGAGCGCGTGCTCGCCGAGGGCGCCGATGCCGAGGCTCGTCAGCGTGACGCCGAGCTGCATCGCGGCGATGAAGCGCGGCGGGTCGCCCACGATCTGGACGACGGTTCGCGCGCGGCGGTTGCCCTGGTGCTCGAGCTCGACGATCCGCGTCCGGCGCGAGGTGACGAGCCCGTACTCGGCCGCGACGAAGAACGCGTTCAGAAGGATCAGCGCCGCGACGGCGACGAGCTCGAGGAGAAGGCTCATGCCCCGACCCCCGGGGCCTTGGTACTAGGCGGGATCTCGTCCTGCAACTAGGTCGCAGTATAGGTAACGGATCGGCCGTCCTCGGCGCGCTCGGCGCGTCCTCGCGCAACGAGATGCTCGAGGTGGGAGAGCGTCTCGGCGACGGCGAAGCGGCGCTGCGTCGGGGCGAGCTCGTGGCCGAAGAGGTCGAGGGAGACCTCGAAGCCGTTGCGCGGTCGGTCGCGCTCGAGCGCGGCGGCCGTCTCGTGCAGGCGGCGCGCATGGTGCTCGAGGAGCTCTCGGGCGCGGCCGGCGGGATCGCGGATCGGCTCGCCGTGGCCCGGGAGGACGAGGCGTGCGTCTAGGTCGATCGTCCGCTCGAGCGAGGCGAGGTAGTCGCCGAGCGGGTCTGGCCGGCTCTCCGGATAGAGGCCGATCGCAGGGCTGATCTCGGCGAGCAGGTGGTCGCCGCCGACGAGCAAGCCGTCGCGCTCGCGGAAGAAGCCGAGGTGACCGTCGGCGTGGCCGGGGAGCTCGAGCGTCGTCCAGCCGGCGACCTCGTCGCCCTCCCGACGCAGCTCGGGGTCGCGCGCGTACGAGATGAACGGCGCGAACGCGTGGCCCTGCTCGATCAGCTCGTCGGCGACCGGCGGGGGCACGCCGTGGCGGCGGAACCACGCGGCCATCCGCTCGGGCCAGTCCGTCGTTCCCCACACGCGCTCGCACTGGGCGTAGTCGAGCGCGCCTTGGTGGACGGTCGCACCGGTCTCCGCCGCGGCGGCCGCCGCGCCGCCGACATGGTCGGGGTGCATGTGCGTGATCGCGACCCGCTCGATCCCGAGCGCGCTCCAGCCGGGCTCGCCGAGCCCGAGCCCCGTGTCGAAGAGCGTCCCGTCGACGAGGTAGCAGTGGACGTGCCGCGGCCCGGTCGGAAGCGGCAGCGTGAGTCGGCTGATCTCCGAGTCGAACGCGTGTTCTATAATGGCTGCTTCGATGGGGGTCGAGTATCGCGAAGAGCCTTGCCGCAGCGCGCTGAACGCGGTTCGCGGGATGCCGTTCAAGTGGTCGCTGAACCCGTACATGGGTTGCGTCCACCGGTGCACGTTCTGCTACGTCCGGCACTTCGAGCACCGCTCCGACCGGCCCTCGGACGATCGGTACGGCCGCTCGATCCGGGTCAAGACGAACGTCGCCGAGGTGCTGCGCCGCGAGCTCGCTCGGCCGTCGTGGGAGCGCGAGTCGGTCGCGATCGGCGCCGCCACCGACCCGTACCAGCCCGCCGAGGGCCGCTACCGGCTCACGCGCGCCTGCCTCGAGGCGCTGGCGGACGCGGCGAATCCGTTCAGCATCATCACGCGCGGCCCGATGATCGTGCGCGACGTCGACGTCCTGGTCGAGGCGGCGCAGCGCGCGGAGGTCTCGGTCACGTTCTCCGTGCCGACTCTCGACGCCGAGGTCTGGCGGAAGACCGAGCCGGGAACCGCGCCGCCGCGCCAGCGCCTGCGCGCGCTCGAGCGTCTCGTGGACGCGGGCGTGCGCGCCTCGGTCGGGATGGCTCCGATCCTCCCCGGGATCTCCGACCGACCCGAGCAGCTCGCCGAGGTCGTACGCGCCGCGCGCGAGGCGGGCGCGTGCGGCGTCTGGGCGAACGTGCTCTTCCTGCGGCCGGGCACCCGCGAGCACTTCCTCGAGAGCCTCGCCCGCGACTGGCCCGAGGAGCTCGAGCGGTACGAGCGGCTGTACGCGGGCCGCGCATACCTCGGCGCCGGGGACGTCAAGCCTGTACGGGCGCGCGTCGCCGAGCTGGCACGTGAGCTCCGGATCGCCGACCGGCGCGCCGTGAGACTAGCGCCGCCACCCGAGCCGGAGCAGCTCGCGCTCGCGGTATGACGGCGGGTTACCCTTGCAACGAGTGGCAACCAGAACGACGCGGCGGCTGCTTCTCCGTCAAAGCGACGGCTCCGAAGTCATGATCGAAAGCGTGCAGCGGCTCGTCCCGCTCGCGCGCCTCGACGCGCAGGGGGCACTCGGAATTACGGCGCTGTCCATCGCGTCAGTCGCCATCGCGGTCGTGGCTGCACCGGACCGGTGGCTCAGTCTGATTGTCTCGTTCGCAATCGGGCTCTGCGTCGCGCTTGCCGTCGGTTGGCGGTTTCGCGTCGGTGGCATGCGCAAGCGACTGCGTGACGTCGAGATGGCTCCGGCGTACTGCGTCGTGGGCGACAGCGATCGCCGCGGCTCACCAGAGATCGTGGTCGGCGTGTGTCTCCTGGTTGCGCTCGTCGGCGCGCTGCTCAACGGCGAAAGCCTCGCCGAGGGCATTGCGGCCGCGACCAGTTTCGCCGTTGGGTTCGAAGCTTCGGCCGGAACCGGGGAGCGGCGCGTCATCGAGGAGTGGGAGCGGGAGCACGGGCGCCTGCTGACGCCGAAGCGGATCAGTCGCTGGCGCCTCCACCACCCGCCGCTCTACTTCGAGCCGTAGCTCGGCGGTCGCGGCAGCCGAGACCGGTCGTAGAATCCGCGCGAGTGTCGACCGGCGGCGACATCACCTGCCTGATCGTCGACGACCACGAGGTGGTGCGCGAAGGGTTGCGCCTCTCGCTCTCGCGTGCGCCGCACATCCGCGTGATCGGCGAGGCAGCCGACGGCGCCAGCGCAGTTGCGCTCGCGGAACGGCGCCGGCCGGACGTCGTGATCATGGACGTCCGCATGCCCGGCATGGACGGGTTGCAGGCAACGAAGCTCCTCACCGAGCGCATGCCCGAGACGGCCGTGCTCATCTTCACCGCGTACAGCGAGCGCTCGCTGCTCGGCCGCGGCCTCGACTCGGGCGCGAAGGGCTACATCCTCAAGGAGGCTCCGCACCAGACGCTCCTGCGAGCGATCGAGAAGGTCGCGGCAGGGGACGGATACGTCGACCCGGCGCTGATGCCGGCGTTCCTCTCCGGCAAGGAGAAGGACGACATGCTCACCACGCGCGAGCGGGAGATCCTCCAGCTGCTCGCCGACGGCATGTCCAACGCGGACGTGGCCGGCCGCCTCTTCATCAGCCAGGAGACCGTGAAGAGCCACGTGCGCCACATCCTCGCCAAGCTCGAGGCCGACACGCGGACGCATGCCGTCGCGATTGCGCTTCGCGAAGCCATCATCGACTAGGTCGGCGCTGCTCGCGGCGGCGGTCGTGCTGGCCCCGACGGCGCTCGTGCTGGCCGTCTTCAGCTCGCTCGACCCGCTCTCGCTCGCCGCGCACGTGACCGCCCTCGCGTCCGCGGCCGCGCTCGCCCTCTACCTCCTCGTGGGCGAGCGCAGCCGGCACGAGCGGGTCGAGGACGCGCTCGCCGCGCAGGCGAGCTTCCTCGAGTCGCTCGTCGAGTCGATGGGCGCGATCGCCTCGCGGGTCGAGCCCAGCCAGGTGCTCGAGCAGGCGCGGAGCGAGGCAGAGGAGCTGTTTGGCGCTCGCGGGAAGCTCCTGCCACCGGGGGAAGACGCTCCTGCGGACGGCGACGGCGCCGCGACGCTTCCGCTGCGGGCGCGCAGCCGCGAGATCGCGACGCTCCGGCTCGAGCGCGACCGTCCCTTCGACCGCGGCGACCTCGTCCGCGCCGCCGTCCTGGCCGACTTCGCGGCGCGCGCGGCCGACAACGCTCAGCTCCTCGCCGAGGCCGAGACCCGCGAGACGGAGCGCGAGCGGCTCTCCGAGCAGCTCATCACCGCCGAGCAGGACGAGCGTCGGCGCCTCGCGAACGAGCTCCACGACGGCGCCGTCCAGTCGATGTCGGGGATCGCGCTCATGCTCGACGCCGCCACCGGCGCGATCGAAGCGGGCCGGCTCGACGAGGCGCGGCGCGTGCTCGAGAGCGCGCTCGTCCGGCACCGCGACACGATCCGCTCCCTCCGCGACCTCTCGTTCAGCCTCGAGCCGGTGGTGCTCCGCGACCAGGGGTTCGAGATGGCCGTCAGCGCGCTCGCGGAGCGGACCGCGCTCGCGAACCGGATCCAGGTCGACGTGGACGTCGCGGCCGCCGAGGCGCTCGCGGACAAGGCGCAGGTCGCGCTCTACCAGATCATCCGGGAGGCGCTGAACCAGGCGATCCGCCGCGGCCCGCCGACGCGCGTGTCGATCGCGATCCGCCCGCGCGACGAGGGAGGTTACGAGGCGACGATCGCCGACGACGCGCCCGGCGAGCGGCGCCGTGCGAGCTTCGAGGCGATCGCCGAGCGCGTGCGGACGCTGCACGGCCGCCTCGACGTCGCGCAGGGCGCCGACGGCGGCACGACGGTCCAGGTGCTCCTGCCTCCGTACGCGGAGCGAAGCTAGGATCCGCGGCGTGTCCGACGGGAACGGGTATCTCGCGTTCGTGTGGACGCCGACGGGCTACCGACTCACCGAGCGCGAAGGCGAGCCGCCCGCACCGGGCACCGAGGTCGAGCACGAGGGTCAGACCCTTCGCGTGACGAAGCTCGCGCCGTCGCCGCTCCCCGGCGACGACCGGCGCTGCGTCTACCTCCAGCGCTAGCTCGCCTGTTCGGCGGCGATCAGACCGAGGACGAGTGCCGCGGCGAGGCCGCTCGCGTAGCCGCCCGTCGAGATGCCGCCTGCGTCGACGCCGGCCGCGTAGAGGCCGTCGATCGCTCGGCCGTCGCGGTCGAGGACACGCGCGCTGTCGTCGATCCGCAGGCCGCCGATCGTGTGGGTGATCGCCGCCACCACGCGCACGGCGACCTTCGCCCCTGGCGGTGCGGGAAACGGCAGCTCGTCGGGAGCAACCGCCGTCGGCGCGAGCGCGACCATCTCGGCGACGGTCCGGTCGCGAACCCGCCGCTCGAGCGCCGGCTCGTCGAGCACGTACCAGGCCCGCGCGCCCGGCCGACGGGCCGTCGCCTGCACGAGATCCGTCTCCGACCACGAGACCTCGCCCGGGAAGAACTCGACGCCGTTCTCGTCGAAGACCCGCGAGTACCGCCCGTAGAGCTGGGAGAGCCGGACGAAGTCGGCCTCGTCGAAGTGCGCGTCGGGCATGTTGCGCCCGTAGAACTCGTCCATTCCCACGGAGAGCACCGCGCCGCGCGCGAGGGCGAAGCGCAGCCCGTCGCCCGAGCTCCACGGGTTCGCTCGAAGCCGGAGCGGCGCAGCGGGCGCGACGTACCGCGCCACGAGCTCCCGCGATCCCTGGAAGCCGCCGGTCGCGAGCACGACCGGGCCGTCTGCTTCCCCAAGCGCGGTCGCGAGGCGAACCTCGCCCGCACGCCGGACGACCGCCTCCGTCAGCCCCGCCGGGTCGAAGCGCTTCCCGACGGTGCGCGGGTTCCCCGTCTCGTGCGCCACGACCGGCGCGCCGAGCGACTCGAGCCACGCGATCGCCTCGTCGAGCCGCTCCCAAACGAGCCGCTGCAGACGCTCGTCGCCGCCGGGGCACTCGGCACGGAAGTCGCCCCACGAGCGATACCGCCAGATGACGCCGCTCGAGAGCAGCATCGACCCGCCCGGCCGCGTCCCTTTCTCGAAGACGACCGGCCGGGCTCCCAGCTCCCGCGCCCGCGCGGCGCACGCGAGGCCGGCCATCCCCGCGCCGGCGACGACTAGGTCAATGAGAACGTGGGCTTGTGCTCGACGTACTCGATGCGGACGCGATCGGGGCCGCGGAGGAAGACCGCATACGTGTTCGGCGCGTCCACGACGTCGTCGACCTCGACGCCCGCGTCGCGCGCCTCGGCGAGGTGCTCGTCGGCGGAGTCGACCAGCACCGCGAGGTGGTTCAGGAGCGGCCGCTCGGGATCGCCGGGATCGCCGGGATGGAGCTCCACGAACGCGCCGCCGACCTCCAGGCGCGGCGCGCCCGACTCGCTTGGATCCGTTCGGCTGAAGCCGAGCTGCTCGTATCCGGCCGCGGCCGCCTCGGGATCGCTCGCGTAGAGCGCGACGTGGTCGAGGTCGTAGTCGACGTCCGTGGGCGCCTCGACGAGCCCGACCCGGACGCCCTCGGCGACGTCGACGTACGGGTCGCCCTCGCTCGGAACCTTCGCGAGCGCCGCGGCGAGGTCGTTCACCCGAAGCGCGACGTGCTTCAGCGCTCCCGGCTCCCGCGGGCCCTCCGCGTCGAAGAAGGTGAGCTTGCCGCGGCGGGCATCGGAGCCGACGAGGGTGAAGCGGTCGGTCCGATCGATCACGTGCATGCCGAGGTGCGCGGTCGCGAAGTCCGCGAGCGTGTCGCGGTCGGCGACCCAGAAGGCGACGTGGTCGAGCGTGTTCGGATTCACGCCCCGAGGTTACCCACCGAGCACTGGGTTACGCCTCAGGACTTCTTCCGGTCGACTGCCCGCTGGAGCTGTGCCTTGTTCATCTTCGAGCGCCCCTCGATCCCGAGCTTCCGGGCCTCGTTGTAGAGCTGGTCGCGCGTGCGGCCCTTCGGCCGGTTGGTCCCCGAGCGCTGGCCGCCGCGCCGGCCGGAGGACATGTCCTGCCGGGACAGGCGCGACGACTCACGCGCCTCGCCCGCCCGGGCCCGTTCCTTGTTGACGGTCCGCGCGGCGATCTCCTTCGCCCGCTTCTTCGGCGTCCCGCGCTCCTCGAGGCTCTCCTCGATGTGCTCGTACTGACGCTCGCGCTTCGCGCTCCAGGCTTGCTGCGGCATGATCGAACCCCCCTCGGTCGTTTCGCCCGAGGTTCCCGCCGTGCAGGCTTTTATGCCTTACTCGAGGGGCGGGTTCTGGACGTTGTGCTCGGTGGCGTACTCGTCCGTGAGCCGGTTCACCACGTCCATACCCTCGCCGTAGGCGTAGTTGATCGGGACGAAGGGCTCCCACTTGTCCGGGAGCGCGTCCTCCGGGAAGATCGCCTCGACCGGACATTCCGGCTCGCACGCGCCGCAGTTCCCGGTGTAGACGCCACCCGCCAGCGTGAAGGCATGCTTCTCGGGGACGACGGCGCAGAACGTGTCGGCCTCTTCGACGTCCTCGGGCTCGACGCTCGTCACACGCCAGAACACCTCTCGGGTCGCGAGGTACAGCCAGCGGATCGGGCGACTCCGGACGCCGAAGTTCGTCTCGCGACTCGCCTCCTCGCCCGAGCCCACCGCGACGAAGCCGGCGATCAGAGCGACCTGCTCGAGCCACGACAACGCTTCGTGATCGGTCGATCGAATTCGCCAGGAGCCGGCCCTCACGGGATCGCCGTCCGCGGCAAGCCATCCGTCGACGAAGCCGGTGATGTACTCGGCGTCGGCGGTCTCCGGAAGCGAGCGCTTCAGGTTCGTCGGCGCGCGCACGACGCCCGTTCCCACGTAGCCCGGATGGACATCGAGGCACGGCGAGAAGTTCACCTGCTCGAAGAAGTCCGTGAAGCGCGCCACGCGCTCGCCGTAGAGCTGCACGTAGTGGAGGTGCTCACCGGAGCGGATCTCCAGCTTGTTCCAGCTTCCGTCGCCGAAGACGAGCCCGTGTAAGACGCCGAGGCGATAGCTCTCCGAATCCCGCTTCGGCACCGCTCGCATCGCCGGCACGAACTGGCCCGGAGCCAGCGAGTCGGTTCGCTCCCCGTCCGCGAGGAGCCAGCTGTGCGTCGGTGTCGCGCGGACCGTCCGCCGGAACCGCGAGCGGTTTCGCGTCGTCAGCCGGGTGCCGCCGTGCCGGTCCCGCTCCTCGAAGGCGGGCGCCAGCTCGACGTTCACGAGCGGCTTCCGCCGAAAGCGCTTGACCACGGCCGGCTTGAATCCGACGTCGGTCAGAACGCGGCAGGCTTGGTTCTCCAGCTCCACGAACGACCGGATACCCCACGACGTGACCAGCTCTTCGGTGGGTGCGAAGCAATCGATGCACTCCTCCGGATCGATGACGAGGATTCGGTCGGCCTCGTGAATGCAGTCGACCGGGCAGACGTCAACGCAGGAGCGGTCTTTGATGTCGATGCAGGGCTCGGCGATGATGTACGTCACGGCCGGGTTACTCTACCGAGGCAATCAGCTCCTCGACGAGGTTCCTTGCCCGCTCGTCGAGGGCCGACTTGACGACGACCTGGTCGAATCCGGCCGTCTTCGCAGCCCGCAGTCCCGCCGTATCCGTATGGTTCGTAAACCCGAGGATCGGTACGTCCGGGTACGCGTCCGCGACCTCCTCCGGGTCGACGCGGGAGATGTCCGCGATCACGAGCTCCGGCTCGCCGACACCGTCCGTCGTCATCAAGCGATGGCCCGCCAGCAGGCCCTCCAGCTTGGCCCTGAAGAAGAGGTCGACGCCCGCCAGCAGGATCGTCGCCATCACCCCAGAGGGTAAACGGCTGTCAAACGACTCTCAAGAGCGCTGGCTCGCGAACGGGCTCGACCTGATCCGGGCCGGAGAGTTCTTCGCGGCGCACGAAGAGCTCGAGCTTGCGTGGCGCGCGGCGCCGCGCGGCGAGCGCGACTTCTACCAGGGCCTCGTCCACGTCGCCGTAGCGTGGTACCAGGCGGGCCGCGGGAGAAGGATCGGCTGCGAGCGGCAGCTCGAGAAGGCGGAGCGGCGCCTCTCGCCCTACGCGCCGGCGCACCGCGGAGTCGACCTCGACGCGCTGCTCGGGCAGGTGCGAACCGCTCGCGTCGTCGTCGCGTCGGGCTCGCTCCGCCTCGAGCCACCCGAGCTCTAACCGCCGAGCAGCCGGTTCACGCCCACCCGAAGCCACCAGAAGCGGTCGAAGAAGAGCAGAAGCCCGATCGCGACGAGGATCGCGCCGCTCCCGAACTGGATCGCGCGGTAGCGGTCTCGCAGCCAGCGGAACGCGCTCATTGCCCGCGCGAACGCGACGCCCGTGACCAGGAACGGGACCGCGAGTCCGACCGAGTAGACGAGCAGGAGCACCGAGCCCTGCAGGACGGTGCTGCGCGACCCGGCGAGCGCGAGGATCGACGCGAGCACCGGCCCGATGCACGGCGCCGCACAGACGCCGAACGCGCCGCCGAGGAGGACGTTCGACCGCGTCCGGCGCGCGCCGCTCAGAAGACCCGGCGCGACGAGCCGCTCCGGCCACGGCAAAAGTCCCATGAACGCGAGCCCGAAGACCACGACCACGAACCCCGCGATCTCCTGCTGCGAGGTCGACGAGAGGAGCCCGCCGGCCGCCGCGACGCCGGTCCCGAGGGCGACAAAGACCGTCGTGAAGCCGACGACGAACGGGATGCTCGAGACGAAGACGTGGCGCGCCGCGCTCCGATCGCCGAGCCGGGACGGATCGACCGCCGAGACCGCCGAGAGGTAGCCCGGCACGAGCGGAAGCACGCACGGCGCGAGGAACGAGAGCAGCCCGGCGGCGAAGGCGACGGGAATCTGGCCGGCCATCTACTCGAAGCGGCGGAGCTCGTCGTCGAGCCGCCGGTCGAGCTCCGGATCGAGCGCGACGCCGCCCGCCAGCGCCGGCGCGGGCTCGCGCGACCGACTCCAGCGCCAGGCGGCGAACCCTAGCCCGGCGGCGCCGACGAGGATGCCGCCGATCGGAAGCAGCCACGCGAGCAGCGCGAAGCCGTGCTTCGAGGGCTCGGCGAGGATCGCCGGGCCGAAGTCGGCGACGAGCTGCCGCTTGATCTGGCTCTTCGTGTCGCCCGCTTGGATCCGGCGGACGATGTACGCCTTGATCCGCTGCGCCGCCGGCGAGTCGGACTGGTCGAGGGTCGTGTGGCAGATCGGGCACATGACCTCGCCCTCGAGCTCGTTCAGCGTCGGGTGGCGTTCACTCGCCGCCGCCGGCGCAGCACACACGAGCGCCAGCAACGCGGTTGCAAGGATCTTCACGACCGGAGAGTGTGATCGAGCGTCTGCGCGAATATGGCCTTCTCGTCCCCGCTGTCGATCGAGCCGACGAAGTGCTCGACGAGTTGGCCGCGCCGGCCGATCACGAAGGTTTCGGGGACGGCCACCACGTCATAGCGGCTCGCGATCTTCCCGCTCGGATCGCGCACCATCGGGTACGTGAGACCGCGCTTCCGCGCGAACCTCAGCGCATCGCCGGAGACGTCGTTGTAGTCGACGCCGACGAAGACGACGCCACGGCCGCGGTAGCGCCGCCAGAACCGTTCGAGAGTCGGTGTCTCCGCCTTGCACGGGATGCACCACGTCGCCCAGAAGTTCACGACACGGACGCGGCCTTGGAGCGAGCTGAGCGCAAACCGGCCGGAGCCGTCGAGCCGCTGGGCGTCGAACGCCGGTGCCGTCGAACCGACCTTCGGGGGCTTCGTCTGGTGGACGACCTTCCAGATCAGGAGCCCGAGCAGCGTGACGACCCCTGCGAGCGCGAGCCCCTGCACGCCGCGCTTCAGGGCGCCGGCCATCTACGCGGCGACGATGTAGACGACCGTGCCGATCTGGACGCGGTTGAAGAGCCACTCCGCGTCCGGGATGTGCATGCGGATGCAGCCGTGCGAGACCGAGTAGCCGATCGACCCGTCCTGGTACGTCCCGTGGATCCCGACGCCCGGCGCCGAAAGCCCCATCCAGCGCGTGCCGAGCGGGTTTCCCGGCCCGGGCGGGATAGGCTTCGCGCCCGCCGCCCACGGCGAGCTCGGCGGATACCAGGTCGGATTCTTCCACTTGACGACGATCTGGAAGCGGCCGAGCGGCGTCGGGTACGTCGTCTGGCCGGTCGCGACGCCGAACGTCCGCCACGGACGCATGCCGTCGTAGAGGTCGAGGCGGTTCCCGCCGCGGTGGATCACGATCACCGGGCCGAAGCTGCGCCGCGTCACCGCCGGCAGGAGCGTCTTCGTCGGCAGTCGGACCGGCGTGCGCCGGTTCGCCTGGATCGCGCGGCGGATCGCCGCCGACGACTGGCGCTGGAGGAGCTGAAAGCCCGTGCGCTCATGCGAGATGAAGGGCTTGAGATCGCGCAGCGAGAGCTGTGCGTCGATCGCCTTCCGGTCGAACCGCCGCGCGAGCCGGCTGAGCCAGGCGGCGACCGTCTTCGGGCTGACGCCGACGTCGAGCCGCACCGTGGTGCCTGCGGGCGCGACGAGCGCGCGATTGACCGAGCGAAGGGCGTAGGGCACGGCGCCGAAGGTCGAGGCCGGAACGGACAGCCGATGGCGACCGACGACGAGGATCAGCGGCCGGTAGAACGCCTTCGTCACCGCCTGGTAGGCCTGGGTCGCCGTCATGCCGCCGACAGGCACGCCGCCGATCGTCACGCCGTCGGCGATCGTCTGCTCGGGCGTCGTGGTCGTGGCCGTCGTCGCGGAGGTCGTCGTCGGCTCCGTCGCCGTCGTCGCGGTCGTCGTCTGCACGGGCCGATTGGCCGCCGTGGCCACGACCGCTGCGAGCAGGCCGGCTGCGAGGCAGACCGCCGAGAGGACGATGGCGAGAGCCGGACGCTTCACGTAGGCAGGAGGTCGAAGACCCGCGGGTCGTTCGTGATGATACCGTCGATCCCGCTTGCAGACAGGGTTTCCGCCACTCGCGGTTCGTCCACGGTCCACGCGATGACGGCGGCGCCGCGCGCGTGGCAGCGTCGGACGACTGCCGGTGTGCAGAGGACGAAATGCAGCGTCGCAGCCGAGGCTCCCGAGCGGGCAAGCCAGCGGTCGATGCGATACGGCAGCGTTTGGCGGAAGGCGAGAAGAGCGGCGCCGACGACCGGCAGGAGGAGGCGCCACCGCGCCGTGCCGAAGCGGTCGTAGGGATACGTGAGCGAGCGCGGCAGGCCGGGCTCGATCGCGGCGACGGCCCGCAGGCTGCGCGGGAAGTACGAGCTCACGAACGAGCGCTCGAGCAGGCCGTGACGGCGGAGCGCGGCGAGCACGGGCGCCTCGTAGCCGGCCTCCTTCATGTCGATCTGGACCCCGACGTGCGACGCCTCGGCCGCGACGAGCTCGAGCGCCTCGTCGAGCGTCGGCAGCTCCGGAGCGACGCGCCGCAGCTCGGCGAGCGAGCGCCGCCGGGCCGACCCGCTAGCGCCTCCGTGCGTGAGCTCAGCGAGGTGGTAGGAGTGGCCGAGGACGACGTGACCGTCGGCGGTCGCGATCGCGTCGAGCTCGACGAGGTCGAGCGGGTGCTCGAGCGCACGGGCGAGCGAGCGAAGCGTGTTCTCGGGCCCGAGCGCCGGAGCGCCGCGGTGGCCGATCCGGAGCGGCCGCGACCCGTTCCGGCGCAGCTCGAGCGTCACGCGGCCGTCGTCCGGCGGATCACGACGACGGCGCAGTCGTCGGTCAGCTCGCCGCCGGCGAACGAGCGGCAGTCGGCGAGCACGGCGCGCGCGAGCTCCTCGGCCGAGAGCCCTGCCTCCGCCGCCAGCATCTCGTCGAGCCGCGCGAGGCCGTAGAGCTCGCCGTCGCGCCGGGCCTCGACGACACCGTCCGTGAAGACGACCACGCTCGCTCCGGGCGGCAGCGACTCGCGAACCTCCTCGTAGACCTGGCCCGGCTCGATCCCGAGCGCGAGGCCGCCGACGTCCAGCTCGCGCACGCGACCGTCGGCCTCGAGGATCCGCGGCGGCGGGTGACCCGCGCACGCGCAGGCGACCTCCCCACGCCGCGCGTCGACCGTCAGGTAGAGCATCGTGATGAACTTCGCCGGGGCGATCTCGCCGACGACGACGTCGTTCGCGGACGCGAGGAAGGCGGCGGGCTCGGGATGCTCGCGCGCGAGCGAGCGGAATACGAACTTCGCCATCGCCATGTCCGCCGTGGCCTCGATCCCGTGGCCGGTGACGTCGCCGAGGACGACCGCGAGGCGCGAGTCGTCGAGCCGCAGGTAGTCGTAGACGTCGCCACCGACGTCGACGCGCGCCGACGACTCGTAGATCGCGCCGAGCTCGAGGCCCGGAAGCTCCGGCGCCGAGCGCGGGAGGAGCGAGCGCTGCATGGTGTCGGCGAAGTCCTTCTGCTGTTGGTAGAGACGCGCGTTGTCGATCGCGAGCGCGGCCTGTCCGGCGACGGCCAGCGCGGCCTCGACGGTGTCCTCCGTGAGCGGCCGTGCGGGGTCGAGCGAGACGAGGAGCAGCGTGCCGAGCACCTCGCCCGGCGTCGCCACGGGCACGACCGCGGCCGTCGAGCCGCGCTCGAGGAACGGCATCAGGAGCTCGTAGGTCGAGCCGAGCGTGTTCGCCAGGTCGGTGTCGATCCAGAGCGGCCGGCCCATCCGGAACAGGCGCCGCCCGAGCAGCTTCGCGAAGGGCTGCGGCTGGTCGACGATCGTGCGGAAGGCCGCTTCCAGCCGAGCGTCGGCGACGTGCATAGCGCGGAGCGCGAGCTGGTCGCGTCGCTCGTCGGGCATCCGGATCACGGCGGCGTCCACGCCGAGCAGCTCGACCACCGTCCTGGCGACTGCGTCGAGCGTCGCCTCCAGCGAGAGCGTCTGCGCGAACGAGCGCGAGATCTCGTAGAGCGCGTTGAGCTGCCGCGCCGACTGGCGCTCCGACGCGAGCGAGCGCTCGAGCCTCGAGCCGAGCTCGGTCGCCTCCTCGTGCAGCTGCGCGTTCTGGACCGCGACGGCGAGCTGCACGGCGAGCGCCGACAGGAACGCCGACTCGTTCGGCGTCGGCGCCCGCCGCCGCGGCGGGTACAGCGCGAGCAGGCCGATCGTCTGGGCGTGGACGAAGAGCGGGGGCGCGATCGCCCCCTCCATCCCCGCCTCCGCGGTCGC
>Ga0081539_10003064_pt1 | contig 21557 bp, 25 predicted proteins | sample TabmetS4T2R2_FD_71023 | JGI IMG/M metagenome (GOLD analysis project Ga0081539, IMG submission 71023) | Tabebuia heterophylla rhizosphere microbial communities from the University of Puerto Rico - S4T2R2 | ecosystem: Host-associated > Plants > Roots > Rhizosphere ...
GGAAAGTTTTTCCGGCCCGCGGGGGCCGGGGTGCCCTCGCCGGGGGAGCCGATGAAACTTTCCAAGGACGAATGGAAGAAGCGCCTGCCCGCCGAGAGCTTCCACGTCATGCGCGAGGAAGGCACCGAGCGCGCCGGCACCAGCGTGCTCAACGACGAGAAGCGCCCGGGCATCTTCGCCTGCGCCGGCTGCGGCCTGCCGCTCTTCACCTCGGCGATGAAGTTCGACTCGGGCACTGGCTGGCCGAGCTTCTTCACCACCATCCCGGGTGTCTTCGAGACGAAGAAGGACCATTACCTGATCTATCCGCGCACCGAGTATCACTGCATCCGCTGCGGCGGCCATCACGGGCATCTCTTCGAAGACGGCCCCCAGCCGACCGGTCTTCGCTACTGCAACAACGGTGTCGCCCTCAAGTTCATCCCCAAGGACGCGAAGACCTAAGGTTTCTCTTTTTTGCGACAGGCACCTCGCGTCGAAATAAGTAGGGCTCTGACCCCGAATTCCGCGTCTGTCCGTTTGGACTACGCGCTCGCGCTTTAGTCCGCGTAGAGGAGTAGCGCGCGCAGGAAGCGTGCGGCCGCGCGGATCAGACTGCGCGCGGTGCAAGCACGCCGCCTTCGGCGCATAATCAACCTCACCTGTAACCGAGCGGTGCCCGGCCTCACAAGGGACGGCGCCGTACGAAAGGGACGCCGATGACCGTCGCCGCCACCTTCGAGATACGGTTCACCCGGTACTTGGACCCCACTGGCCGGGAAACCGCAGCTCTTCCTTCTTTTGCCGCCGATCCCCGCGCTCTGGTGCCCGATTACCGCGCCATGGTTTTCATGCGCGCGCTGGATGCCAAGGCGATCGCCATGCAGCGCACCGGCCAGATCGGCACCTACGCCTCCACCTTGGGCAAGGAGGCGATCGATGCCGGCATCGGCGCGGTGCTCGCGCCGAACGACGTGCTGCTGCCAAGCTACCGTGAGAGCGGCATCCTCATGCTGCGCGGCGTCTCGCCACACCGCACGCTCCTTTACTGGGGCGGCGACGAGCGCGGCAACGTCTTCCCGGAATCGCCGCACGATTTCCCGTTCAACGTTCCCATCGCCAGCCAGCTGCCCCATGCCGTAGGTGTCGCCTACGCGATGAAGTTGCGCCAGGAACCGCGCGTCGCGCTCGCGATGTGCGGCGACGGCGCCACTTCGAAGGGCGACTTTTACGAGGCGATCAACGCCGCGGGCGCGTGGAACCTGCCCCTCGTGGTCGTCGTCGTCAACAATCAGTACGCCATCTCCATACCCCGCCGCATGCAAAGCGCGGCGCAGACGCTGGCGCAGAAAGCGATTGCCGCCGGCATCGCCTGCGAGCAGCTCGATGGCAACGACCTCATCGCCGTGCGCGACGCAGTCGGGCGCGCGGTAGAAAAGGCACGCAGCGGCGGCGGCCCGACGCTTCTGGAAGCGCTCACCTATCGCCTCAGCGACCACACCACGGCAGACGACGCCACGCGCTATCGCAGCGCCGAGGAGCTCGCCGCGCAGTGGAAGGAAGAGCCCATCCTTCGCCTTCGCAACTGGCTGCACGCCAACGGCGCCTGGGCGCAAACGGACGAACAGGCGCTCGCGCGCGACGCGCAGACACACGTGCAGAAGATGGTGCAGGCCTACCTCGATACGCCGCCGCCCGAGCCCGAGCAGATGTTCGACCATCTCTATGCACGTTTGCCGTCTCATTACGTCTGGCAGACGATCGAGCTGACCCAGGATGAGGAGCGCGATGTCGAGCATCACGCTGGTTGAGGCGGTCAACCTCGCGCTCGCGCGCGCGATGGAGGACGACGACCGCGTCGTGGTACTGGGCGAGGACGTCGGCATCAACGGCGGCGTGTTCCGCGCCACCGCCGGCCTGCAAAAACGTTTCGGCACCGAGCGCGTCGCCGACACGCCGCTTGCCGAAGGCCTGATCGCTGGCATGGCGGTCGGCATGGCGGCCGAAGGCCTGCGGCCGGTCGCGGAGATCCAGTTCGCCGGCTTCGCCTACACCGCTATCGACCAGATTCTGAATCACGCCGGGCGCCTGCGGCATCGCACGCAGGGCCGGCTCTCCTGCCCGATGGTGCTGCGCACGCCGTGCGGCGCCGGCATCCACGCGCCCGAGCACCATTCGGAAAGCCCGGAGGCGATGTTCGCGCACATCCCGGGCATCCGCGTCGTCTACCCGTCCTCGCCCGCCAAAGCATACGGCCTGCTGCTTGCCTCGATCGCCGATCCCGATCCGGTGGTGTTCCTCGAGCCGTCGCGCCTCTACCGCCGCTTCAAGGAAGAGGTGGAGGACCACGGCGTGCCGTTGCCGCTTGACCAGGCGTTCGTCGTGCGTGAAGGCACCGACGTGACGATCGTCGCCTGGGGCGCGATGCTGCACGATGCATTGAAAGCAGCGGACGAGCTCGCCGCGCAAGACCACTTTGCCGAGGTGATCGATCTCGCGACGCTGAAACCCATCGACTACGACACCGTCCTCGAGTCGGTGAAGAAGACCGGCCGCTGCGTCGTCGTTACCGAGGCGCCGCGCACGGCGAGCCTCGCCTCCGAAATCTCCGCCAACGTTTCGGAGCAGGCGCTGCTCTCATTGCTGGCGCCAGTCGAGCGCGTCACCGCCTGGGATACGGTCACGCCGATGTTCCGGCTGGAAGAGCGCTACATGCCGAACGCGGCGCGCATCGTCGCCGCGGCGAGAAAGGCCCTGGAGTACCAGTAGTGCGCGTCTTCAACCTGCCCGACCTTGGGGAGGGCCTGCAGGAAGCCGAGATCGTCGAGTGGCACGTGAAGCCGGGCGAGACCGTCGAGTCCGACAAGCCGATGGTCTCGGTCGAGACCGACAAGGCGATCGTCGAGGTGCCCGCTCCCTATAGCGGCAAGGTCGAAAAGCTCTTCGGCAACCCGGGCGACAAGATCCACGTCGGCGCACCGCTCGTCGGCTTCGAAGGCGCAGCCGCCGATACCGGCACCGTGGTCGGCAACCTGGAAGCGCGCGCAGAAGCGAAGGCAGCGGCGCGCGCGGCTCCTCGCGGCGAAGCGCGAGGCGAAGTCAAGGCGACACCGGCGGTGCGCGCGCTCGCGCGCAGTCTCAACGTCGATCTCGCCACCGTCGAGGCTACGGGCCCCGGCGGCACCGCGACCACCGAGGACGTGAAGCGCGCCGCGCGCGGCTCGCTGCCGATTCAACCGAACGCGCAAAAGGGCATGCGCGCCACCATGGCGCGCAACATGGCCGCGGCGCACCAGGAAGTCGCCGCCGTCACGGTGATGGACGACGCCGACGTCGACCATTGGCCGAAGGGCACGAGCGCGCTCGCCAGGCTCGCGCGCGCCATCGTTGTTGCGTGCCGGGCCGAGCCGGGCATCAACGCCTGGTACGACGCCAAGGCCGATGCGCGCACGGTGCGCGAAGAAGTGGATCTCGGCATCGCCGTGGATCTGCCCGACGGACTCCTGGTACCCGTGCTGCGCAACGCGCATCGCCTTGCACCCGAGAAATTGGCGCCGGAGCTCGAGCAGCTCGTCGCCAAGGCGCGCAGCCGATCGCTCTCGCCCGAGAGCCTGCGCGGCGCCACGATCACGCTATCCAACTTCGGCGCCATCGGCGGCCGCTACGCTTCGCCGATGGTCGTGCCGCCGCAGGTAGCGATCCTCGGCGCCGGGCGCATCGTCGCGCAGCCAGTCGTGGCCAAGGACGGCACGCTCGCCGCGCACCGCGTGCTGCCGCTATCGCTCACCTTCGATCATCGCGCCGCCACCGGCGGCGAAGCGGCGCGCTTTCTGAACGCGGTCAAGCGCGATCTGGAGAGCTGAGGCGCAGGTCCTCTTCGAGCGGCGCGCCGGGAAAGTGAAAGCGCACCGGCCCGTCGGGCAGCGCGTTCACGAACTGCTGGAGATACGGGCTTGTCGACGTTTCGATCTCCTTCGGCGTGCCCTTGCCCACCACCTCGCCGTCGGAGATGACGTAGGCGTAGTCGCACACCGCCAGGGCCTGGCGCACGTTGTACGTGACGACAATCGAGGTGAGGCCGAGCGCCTCGTTCAGATCACGGATCAGGTGGCAGATGTGGTTGAGCGAGATCGGGTCGAGGCCGGCGAAGGGCTCGTCGTACATCATGAGCTTCGGATCGGTGGCGATGGCGCGCGCGAGCGCCACACGCCGCATCATGCCGCCCGAGAGGTCGTTCGGCAGCATGTCGCGTGCCCCGCGCAGGCCAACGGCGTGCAGCTTCATGAGCACGATGCGCCGCACCAGCTCTTCCGGCGGCTTGAAGTTCTCGCGGATCGGGAAGGCGATGTTGTCCAACACGCTCAAGTCGGTGAAGAGTCCCGAGTTCTGGAACATCATGCCGACCTCGAGCCGCAGGCGATAAAGCTCCTGGGTGCTGAGCTGGTGCACGTCGCTGCCCGCGACCTTCACCGTTCCGGCGCTCGGCCTGAGCTGCCCGCCGATCAGCTTGAGGAGCGTCGACTTGCCCGAGCCGCTCGCGCCGAGGATGGCGACCACCTGCCCCGCCGGGATGCTGAGCGACAGGCCGCGGAAGATCTCCAGGTCACCGTAGGAAAAATAAAGATCGTCGATCTCGATCGCGTCCATGGCGGAGAATTCTAGCCGTGCATGCGCATCCTTATTCGCAGCTCACGCCCGAGCGGGTGCTCGATGCGCTCGACGAGGCGGGGCTACGGCCCGATGGACGGCTCCTCAGCCTCAACAGCTATGAGAACCGCGTCTACCAAGTCTGGCTCGAGGACGACAGCGTGGTGGTGGCGAAGTTCTATCGTCCCGGGCGCTGGAGCGACGCGCAGATCGACGAGGAGCACGAGTTCGCGCGCGAGCTCGCCGAGCGCGAAATTCCCGTCATCGCCCCGACGCAGTCCTACCGATCGCAGGAGTTTCGCATTGCGATCTATCCGCGCCGCGGCGGGCGCACGCCCGAGCTCGAGGATGCAAAGACGCTGGAATGGATCGGCCGCTTCATCGGCCGCATCCACGCGGTCGGCGCGACGCGGCCGTTCGAGACGCGCGAGGCGCTCACGCCGCGAAGCTTCGGCGAGGAACCGCGCGCGTTCCTGCTGGCGAGCGGCTTCATCCCCGACGATTTGCTCGACGCATGGAAGGCAGTCACGGCGCAGGCGCTCGCGGGCATCGCGCATTGCTATGCGAGAGCGGGCGCGGTGCGCGCCATTCGCCTGCACGGTGACTGCCACATCGGCAACATCCTCTGGACCGACGCCGGCCCGCACTTCGTCGACCTCGACGACGCGCGCATGGGGCCGGCCATCCAGGACCTGTGGATGCTGCTCTCGGGCAATCGCGCAGCCATGAACGAGGAGCTGCACCATGTGCTCGCCGGCTACGAGGAGTTCGCTGACTTCGACCGCCGTGAGCTGCATTTATTGGAAGCGCTGCGCACGCTGCGCCTCATTCACTACTCTGCGTGGATCGCGCGCCGCTGGGACGATGCGGCGTTTCCGGCGGCCTTCCCCTGGTTCAATACACAGCGCTACTGGCAGGACCGGATACTGGAGCTGCGCGAGCAGATCGCGCTGATGGAGGAAGAGCCGCTGCGGCCGGCGTAGCCGCGAGGCGCGCGAGGTAGGCGTGGATCTGCGCCACCACGGCGGCGCCCTCGCCGATCGCGCCTCCGACGCGCTTCACCGACCCCGCGCGCACATCGCCGATCGCGAAGATGCCTGGCACGCTCGTCTGCAGCGGCAGCGTCGGATCTCCGCCGGTGGCAACGAAGCCGCGGTCGTCGAGCGCCACATCGCAATCCCTGAGCCAGTCGGTGGCGGGATCGGCACCGAGGAACAGAAACACGTGGCGGATCGGCCGCGTCACCGTCTCGCCGGAATCGCGCCGCCGCCACGTCACGGTCTCCAGCCCCGAAAGCGGCGAGCCCGTGAGGTGAATGATCTCGCTGCGCGTGAGGAGTTCGATGTTCGGCGTCGCGACGATGCGGTCGATCAGGTATTTGGACATGCTCGCCGCGAGACCCGGGCCGCGCACCAGCATCCAGACCTTCTTCACATATCCGGCGAGGAACACCGCGGCCTGTCCCGCCGAGTTGCCGCCGCCTACCAGCGCCACCTCCTCGCCCGCGGACATCTTCGCCTCGATGGGCGAGGCCCAGTACCAGACGCCGTGACCTTCCATCGCCGCAAGGTTGGAGCACTCCGGCCGGCGATAGCGCGCACCGGACGCGATCACTATGCTGCGGCAGCGGACCGTGCGGCCATCGGCGAGCTCGAGCCGCATCGGCTCGCCCTGCAGCGCCGGATCGCATCTCAGCCGGCGCACCTCCATCGGGATCAGCATGCGAGCGCCGAACTTCTGAGCCTGCGTAAAGGCGCGACCGGCGAGCGCCTGGCCCGAGATGCCAGTGGGAAAGCCGAGATAGTTCTCGATACGCGCGCTCGCACCGGCCTGGCCGCCAAAGGCGCGTGCATCCACCACTAGCACGGAAAGTCCCTCGGAGCCGGCATAGACAGCCGCCGCGAGCCCCGCGGGCCCGGCGCCGGCGATGGCGACGTCGTATACCGCGTCCTCGGCGCCGGCATCCAGCATGCCGATGCAGCGCGCGAGCTCGCTTTCGCTGGGATTGCGCAGCACTTCGCCGTCGGGACAAACGGCGAGCGGCAATTGCTGGCGCTCGGGCGCATAGCGCGCGATGAACGCCTGCGCATCGCTGTCGGTGGCCGGATCGAGCACAAGATGCGGAATGCCGTTGCGGCTGAGAAAGCCGCGAAGGCGCGCGACATCCGGCGACGAGGCGGTGCCGATCAGCACCGGGCCGCCAGCGCCCGACTCGATCAGCGCCACGCGGCGCAGGATCAGGGCGCGCATCAGCTTCTCGCCGAGTCCGGCTTCGGCGATAAGAAGCGCGTGCAGCTGCTCGCCATTGATCTCAATCGTCTCGGTATCGCCGAGAGCGACAGCGTCGACGAAAGACGGCCGGCCCGCGAGCTGGCTCAGCTCGCCGGAGAACGATCCGACGCCGTGTTCGACCACGGGCATGTCGTGGCCGTGACCGTCACGGCCGGTGACACAGATCGCGCCCGAGAGCACGACGTAGCTGCCTGGGCTCACCTTGCCCGTCTCGACCACGCGCTCGCCGGCGGCGAAGCGGCGCGGCCGGCCGAAGCGGTGGATGCGCGCGATCTCATCCGGTGCGAGCGTCGGGAACATCTGCGCGTGTCGCGCGGCGAGCGTCGGCGAAGAAATCTCCTTCATCCGATGTATTTCTTCACCACGTCGGCGTCGCGCGCGTGCGCCTGCTTCGGATCGCCGCCGAACTCGCGCAGAGCGCGCCGCTGGCGCAACAGATCCCAGCACTGGTCGAGCTCGGTCTGCACCTGCGCGAGCCGCTTGCTTTCGTCCGGCGAGAGCTCGGTGCGCTCGAACAAACGATGCTCTTCGCCGACCAGATGCTCGATATGCGCCAATACGGATGCGTCCTTCTCAGGCTGTGCCATGGCTGCTCCTCGGGGGTCGCGTCAACATAGGACGATTGGTCCCCGAGATCAAGCTCGCCTGCGCTAGCGGTCGCCCGTCGGCACCACGCCCTTCGCCTCGACCATCAGCACGACGGTGCGCTCGGGCGCGCGCGTTCGATGCACCACGCCCTTCGGCACCGTGAAGCCCTGCTGCGGCGCGAGCTCGACCGTGCGACCCTCGAGGTCGATGCAGAAGCGGCCTTCGACGACATAGAAGAACTCGTCCTCGTTGTCGTGCTTGTGCCAGTGAAACTCGCCCTGCAGCACGCCCAAGCGCACCACCGCGTCGTTCACCTCGCACAGCGTCTGGTTGAACCAACGCTCTTTCGTGGCGCGCTGTAGCGCGCCGACATCGACCAACTCGAGCGGCCGATACTTCACGTCGCTATGGATGCTGTAGGTGGTTGCCACGCTGACCTCCCCTGGATGGAAATTGCAACTGTAATGGGCGCCGTCGGTCCTGAAACACCGCGCGCACGCGGCGCGACCACCATGATTGCATGCCGGCCGGCTCCGCCCCCCTCTTCAAGCACCCGCGGCTCATCGGCGCCGCGATGCTGGTCGTGCTCACCGCCGTGAGCGGCGCGGCGCTGTATGTCCGGCCGCTGAGCGGGGATGGTTCAACGATAACGAGGTCCGAGGGCGCCGCAAGGATCGCCACCGCAGCGCTTCCGTCTTTCCGGCCTGCCGCCTTCCCATCCGACCCTTCCTCTCCCCTCCTCTGAGGCGGGAAGGCCGCATCCTGTCTACGGTCGGTCGTCGCGAACGCGTGCTGCCTGGAACGCGGAGACGACGGATACCGGATCGCTCGCCGGGAAAGTGAGCTCGATCGCCTGATCGAGCAGCCGCTCTGCGAGCGCGGAGTCGGCAGCTTCAGCGGAGGTGTCGGTATGGCGTTGCGGGAGTTCCATCAACCGATGGTACGTCGCGGGTCGCCTTGTGTTACGGGTGTAATGAATCTGCAGCCACCCGCAACCGTGCGGTCACGCAGACGGTGAATGATGGACTCATGCGGCCTTCGCGTGCGACCTCGGAGTTCTCCTCCTCCCTCCCCGTCTCCGAAGCGCGAAGGCCGCAGTTTCTTCAGTTGTTGCTAGCGCGCCTGAAGGCCGCGCTCGCCCGTCGCGATCCGTATCGCGGCGTCGCGCTCGGCGTAGAGAGCGCCTGGCCGGCGACGCTGCGCGTTCAGCGCAGCGGACAGGCGACCGTGTTGACCCCGAGGTAGATCTCCCGCAGGAAGAGCACCAGGCTGCCGATCAGGCCGAGCATCGCCAGGACGAAGAGGATCGCCACCAGACGCGAGAGGTCGACGCTGCTCAACGCATCGATGAACGCCATGGCGATCAACAGGCAGATGAGTAGCGCGGAAGTCACGGAGAGCGCGATCGCCGCATAGATGATCTTGACGCGACGGGCAACGAAGGCGAGCTCGCCGCGCGCCGTGGTTGCGTGCAGCTCATCCAGCGCCGGCAACCCGGCGGTCAGGACCCTGCGGCGGTCCACGGCGCGGCCCAGCCGGCCCGCAAGCACGTTGAGGAGCGTGCCGATCGCGGTCAGCAGGAAGACGGGCGCAATGGCGAGCTGGATGACGTGCGAGACGTCGCTGAGCGGCATCGCTGTTACGCCCGCCGGAGCGCGCGAGAGAGCGCGCCGGCGAGGTCCTGTGCGTGCACCGGCTTCTTCAGCACTTCGCGCACGCCGGCGGCGGACGCGAGGTCCGAGATCATCGTGCCGACGTAGCCGCTCACCAGGATCACCGGCAGGTCGGCCCGGCGCCCGCGCAGCTCGCTCGCGAGCTGGGTGCCGCTGAAGTCCGGCATCACCTCGTCGGTCAGCACGACGTCATAGCGGCTGGGCGCGCGCTCGAATTCGGCGAGCGCCGCGTGCGCGTCGGCGAAGCCGGTGGGCTCATAGCCCAGGCGCCGCAGGCTCTCGCAGGTGAGCGCGAGGAGTGGCGCCTCGTCGTCCACCACCAGCACGCGCTCGCCCGAGCCGCGCTTTAGCGCCGTGCGCGGGTCGTCGGCCGGTGTCGCCGGAGCGTCGACCAGCGGCAGGTACACGGCGAAGCAGCTGCCCTTGCCGGGCGTGCTCGTCACCTCGATGGCGCCGCCCGAGTCGGCGACGATGCCGTAGACGAGCGACAGGCCGAGGCCCGTGCCTTTGCCGACCTCCTTGGTGGTGAAGAACGGCTCGAAAAGGCGTGCGAGCGTCTGCGCATTCATGCCGCGCCCCGTATCCTCGACCTTGAGCACGGCGTAGCGCCCGGCCGCGAGGGTCGTGTGCGTGAAGGGCCGTTCTACGGGCGAATCGACCGTCTCTACGCTGACGTAGAGCTTGCCGCGCTCGCCGATCGCATGAATGCCGTTGGTGCAGAGGTTCATCACGATCTGGTGCACGTGCGTCGGATCGGCGATCACGTAGAGCGACTTGTCGGCGAGCGTGGTCTCGAGCTCGATGCCGGCGCGCAGCGACCCGCGCACGAGATCGAGCGTCTCGGCGACGATCGCACTCAAATCGACCGGCACGCGCTTGCCGCGCTGGCTGCGGCTGTAGGTGAGGATCTGCTCGACGAGCAGGCTGGCGCGCTCGGCGGCGCTGAGAACGTTCTGCGCATAGCGGCGTTCCGGCGAACCCTCGGGCGCATTCTCGACCAGCATCTCGGCGTAGCCGAGGATGCCGCCGAGGATATTGTTGAAGTCGTGGGCGATGCCGCCCGCGAGGCGTCCCACCGCCTCCATCTTCGCCGCCTGGCGAAGGCGCGTCTCGAGGCGCGAGCGCTCGGCCTCGGCGAGCTTGCGTTCGGTGATGTCGCGCAGGTTGATCACCACGGCGGCGACGCTCGGCTCGTGCAGCAGGTTGGTGGCGGTCACCTCCGCCCAGCGCCAAGAGCCGTCGCGATGGCGCAGCAGCTGCTCGCCGGTGGTCGTCTTTCCCGGCGTGCGCAGGTGCTCCTCGCGCAGCGCGACGAGCGCCGCCTGCTGCTCGGGGTGGACGAGCTCGAAGAACTGCTTGCCGCGCACGTCAGCGGCGCTGTAGCCGGTCATGCGCTCGAAAGCCGGGCTGGCGTAGAGGATGCCTTGGCCATGCGGCTGCGTGAGCACCACGGCGTCGCTCGAGCGCTCGATCATGGAGCGAAAGCGCTTCTCGTTCGTCTGCAGCGCGCGCTCGCGCCGGTTGAGGCCCCACGCAGCGAGCGCGATGAGCGCCAGCATCGCCACCGACGTGAGGAGCGTGCGCTCGGCGGTAAAGCGCGTCTCCGCCCTCCAGGCCTGCAACGCCGCGTATTCGGTCTTGCCGCTCGCTACGTACAGCGGCAAGCCGCGAATCGCGGCGATGGACACGAGGACCGGCTCTTTCATGATCTCGCTGATCACGCGGCCATCGAAGCGGCCATCGCGGCGCGCCCGGCTGGTCAGCGCTTCGGCGGCGCCCGCAGAGAGCTTGGTTCCCTTGATGTTGTGGGGATCCGGAACGCGCGTAATGACGCTACCGTCGGCACTGAAAACCCCGATGAAGCCACCTTCGCCAAGATCGATGGTGCGATAGAGGCGCTCGTAACTCTCGACCTCGACGATCGCCGCCACCACACCGGCGACACCGCCTCCCGGGGCGCTCAGCCGGCGCGACAGCACGAAGCGCCACAAATCGTTGCCGGAGCCGCCGAGGTAGGGCTCGCTCACGAAAAGGCCGACGTCCTTGCCTTGCATATGGGCCTCGACGTACGGACGGTCCTTGCCCGTAGCGTCAATGGTCGGCGTTTCGTTGGTACGCGCAACAATGGCGCCGTGCTCGTCGAAGACGAGAATCGCCGTGACCTGCGGCAGATAGGCGAGCTCGTCGCGCAGCCGCGCCGTCTGCGAGGCGATGCGTGCCGGCGTGCCGAGGCGCTGCACATCGCGCAGCACGAGGTCGACCGCGTCGAGCCCGGCCGCCGTCTGCTCGGCGAGAAGGCTCGTGATGTTGGAGACGTCGCGCTGCACGTCGCGGAAGACGCGCTCCCGGTCGGAGTACGCGTCCCAGACAGACGAGCCGATGTTGATGGCCACGAGCACCACGCCGAGCGCGACGAGCGCGTGCACGAGCGAGAGCCGCTCGAATGCCGCACGCAGCCTCCCCCGCACCATCAGTTCAATGGGGCGGACCGATGAGTTCGGAGACCGCGATCAGGAGCTGCGCCCGGCGCACCGGCTTCGCGAGCGCGCGCGCCGCGCCGGCGGACACGGCGTCTTCCGGCGAGATGCCGCTGCCCGAATTGAAATGCCCGGACACGGCGATCACTGGAGCATTGGGCGCGCGGCGCTTGAGCTCGCCGATGGCGGCGGCACCGCAGGCGCCCGGCATGAACATGTCGCAGACGATGAGCGCCGGCGAGGCATCGGCAAGCGCGCCGAGCGCGGCCTGGCAATCGGCCGCCTTGCGCACTTTGTACCCGGCCGCGGTGAGCCAGTCGCCGACGAGATCGCGCAGGATCGCGTCATCGTCGATGATGAGCACGTCCCCCTCGATCTTCGTAATCGGCACTGCTGTCATCGGATTATTCCAATGCCCCGCGATTGCGCGTAATTTACCGAGGTTATGCCCGCGCGTTACACCCGTAACAGTAGCGGCTTACGGTTGCTTACATTGCCCAGAACGTGCAATCGCAAGTCGCCATGACGCCTTCGACCCCCCCCGCCGCGGCCCTGGCGCGGCCCCATGTGCTGGTCGTCGATGACGACCCGACCATTCGCGACCTGGTTTCCGACTACCTGGGCAAGAACGAGCTGCGCGTAACCGCGGTGAGCGACGGTGCGGGCATGCGCGGCGTGCTGAAGAACCAGGTCGTGGATCTGCTGGTTCTCGACCTCGGCCTGCGCGGCGAGGATGGCATGTCGATCGCGCGGCGCATGCGCGACGAGTCCGAGATCCCGCTGGTCATGCTCACCGGCCGCACCGAGGAGGCCGACCGCGTGATGGGCCTCGAGCTCGGGGCGGATGACTACATCACCAAACCTTTCAGCCCGCGCGAGCTGCTGGCGCGCATCCGCACCGTGCTGCGCCGCCGGCGCGCCGAAGTGCGTCAGGGCAAGCCCGACGGCATCCGCGCCTACCGGTTCGACGGCTGGGAGCTGAATCTTAATCTGCGGCGGCTCACCTCGCCGGATGGGTGCCCGGTGCCGCTTACCAACGGCGAGTTCAGCCTGCTCGTCGTTCTGCTCGGCGCGCCGAACCGCATTCTCTCCCGCGACCAGCTCCTCGACCTCTCGCGCCTGCATAACGACGAGGTTTACAACCGCTCGATCGATGTGCAGATCCTGCGCCTGCGCCGCAAGATCGAGCCCGACGCGGGTGATCCGCGCTACATCAAGACCGAACGGGGCGCCGGCTACGTTTTCGGCGTTCCGGTCGAGACGGTCTACTAACCGTTCATTTCCGTTGTAACGCAGACGGCGCCGCGCGACATCATCGCGCAGCGGGCAATGCCTATCTTCGTATGCGACAACCCGATGGAGGATGGCATGTCCAAGCCCACCCTGGAAGCGAAGGCGCCCTCGCCAAGCAGCCGAGCGAGCCAGCGCGAGCGTGCCGAAGCACTGATCGCTGTTCGCACGCGCGAGCTCTTCGAGCGACTCTGGCCGCTGCTCGGCTTTTCCTTCGATGAAGACCTGACCGCGCTCGAAGTCGAGCTGCAGCGCTGGCCCGGCCACGCCTGGAGCCGCGAGGTGTATGACGAGGTCGAAGCGCTGATCACGGATCTCGCCGCCGAGCTCGTCGCCCTTCATCCGCACAGCGTCGATTTGCTTCGCGGCCGCACTTTTGCCCGCAACCTCCAGTAGCTCGCGGCAAACAAAAGTCATGTCCCGATTTACTACGGCCTCGCCACGGCAGCACAGGGAGCCTATCGGTTATCTCCTCCCTCCCCTCTCTGGTGGCTCCCTGAGGTGGCGGGGCCGCTTTCTCTTCCCGAGCCGATGAAAAGCATCCTCGATCCGTCGTTCCGCTACGTGCCGAGCCACGCTACCGACGTGCGCAAGACGTTCGAGCGCGCACGGCGTGAGGCCGAGGCCGCCGCGCCCCGGCCGCGCGACACGGTCGTGCAGATCAAGCGCGAAAAGATAGCCGCCTCCCGCGAAGCGGCTTAAAACTTTGCGTACAACTACTGTGTTTGTCCTTGTGCTCGTAGGTGGCTGCGCGAACTTCTCGAACGCCGACTGCGGCAGTGATTGGTATTCGATCGGCGCGCGCGACGGGCGCCTCGGCGCCACGCCGCAAGCGCAGTCCCACGCCGCGCATTGCGGCGTAGCAGTCGATGAGCAGCGCTACAGCGAAGGCTGGCGCGCGGGTTACAGCGAGCGGCCGCTGCCGCTGTGGTAACCGCGTATTACGAGCAGAGGCGGCGCAGCCTGAGATCCGCGTCGGTCGGAGCGCCGCTCACCCAAACGTCCGAGGCATCCACCGTAACGATGCCGGGCAGGAGGTCGGCGGGCTGCAGGCGCTCCGCCTTAAGGTCTTTCTCACAGACGAACACCACGGCGCCGTCGCGCCGCGCGTGCTCGATCAGCGCGCGCACTTCTTCTTCCGCACGCGAAGCACGCACGCGCATCAGCTCCCTTCGCAAGATGAGCAGCCGGTAGTTCGACGCATGCGGCGCATTGACCGCCTGCTCGAGGGTCTTCTGGCGTCCGGCGATGACAAGATCCGGATCCGCGGCGTGCGTTGCCACGAGCGGTACGAGACCAATGAGCAAAGTAATAGTACGAGCAATCTTCTTCATGCGAGCAGTTTGCATGCTCGTCAGCTCTGCGCGATATCGGGCCAAATTGCATTCGTAATTTGCCCCGCGGCCGCTGCAATCGCCGCGCAAGGGCCGGCCGGCAGCGTGAGGCTATGAGCCCCCTAATTACCGCTTTACTCCTTGCCGCCACGCTCGGCGTCGCGGCTCCGCTGCACGCGGAGGAGGACGTTTCGCAGCCGATGATTCTCGTCGCGAAGCCCGAGCTCGCGGATCCGGTCTACGCGCGCACTGTGCTGGTCGTCGCGCCACTCGGCGCCGATCAGCACATCGGCTTCATCGTCAACCGCCCGACCAAGGTCACGCTCGGTAAGCTTTTCCCCGATGACGGCCCATCGCAGAAGGTGGCCGATCCGATCTATCTCGGTGGCCCCAACCAGCCGGGGCTGATCTTCGCGTTGGTCAAGCGGGCGACGAGTCCCGGCGGCAAATCGCTCGCCGTGCTGCCTGGCCTCTATGCCGCGGTCGACGAGAAAACGGTCGATACCATCATTCGCGCTGACGCGCCCATGGCGCGCTTCGTCGCCGGTTTCGTCGCCTGGCAGGAAGGCGAGCTGCACGACGAGATCGAGGCAGGCGCCTGGTATGTGGTCGCACCGGAACCGCACCTCGTGCTCGACCAGCCCGCCGAGGGTTTGTGGCAGGAGCTCGTGCGCCGCTTGCAGGCGGAGGCGAACGCCATCTGATTACGGCCGTAACGCTCAGCGAGCGGCTTGAAACGCGCTCGCCAAGCCGCCCGCGCAAGCTGCGGATGTAGCGATATTTGCAAACCCCACCCGGAAGGAAACGATGATGAAGAAAGTTGTACTCGTCGCCTCGCTCGCTCTCGTTGCCGCCTGCTCGAGCCTGCCCGAAAGCATCACGGGTCCGTTCGCGCGTTCGTCGCAAGGCGCCACCGCCTCCGACGCCGTCGATCAGAGCAACACGACAAACCCGTATCCGGCCGAGACGGACCAAGGCCTCTTCTAAGCGCCTCTCGCCGCCGCATGCACCTCCTCGTCGCACTACGCTTCCTGTTGAAGTGCCTGCGCACGAGCCTGCATGCGGCGGTGGCCGTCTCGCTTAGCGTCGCGCTCTTCCTGCTTTTTCTACTGTGGTCGCTGATGCAGCTCATCGATGAGCGCGAGATAGCGGCCGCGGCGTCAACCGCGACGCCGGACGTCTCGGCGGCGGAATTGCGCACTAAGTACGGGAACTAGCCGCGGCTCGGCAACTGCGCTGCCACCCCGAGCAGCGTCAGCAGGACACCGAGAAACGTCATGCCACGCTCTGGCGAGCCATGTGGCGGTTCGACGAAAAAAGCAGCGAGTAGCACAAGCAGCGCCGCGAGCACCAGCCAGGCGCCCACGAGAGCAAGCTTCCCCCGCCACCCGGGTCGCGCGCCGGGCCAGTAGCAGCCGAGCGCGATGTTCACGAGGCTGGCGAGTAGCAGGTAGACGTGGTTCGCGCGATACATGTAACGAATCTCTGCGCCGCTCGCATAAGCGCCGGGGAAATGGCGTGCCATATAAAGCCCGGTGACGAGGAAGGCGGCGAAGCCGACGATGCCGCCAATGAGGAGCGCGATCCTCAAGGGCACGCAATTCAGCGGATTGGCGGCACGTAGAGCAGCCCGCCTTGCGCCCAGAGGCGGTTGTAGCCGCGCTCGAAGCCGAGGGGCTTGAGATTGGCGTCGAAGCTCTCGGCGTAATTGCCCACCTGTCTTACGATCTGATAGGCCCAGCGGTTGTCGAGCGCGAGCATTTTGCCGAGGTCGCCGCTCGCGCCGACGAAGCGCTGGATCGCCGGGTTGGGGCTCTTGGCCTGCTGGTCGATGTTCTTGGAATTGAGGCCGAGCTCCTCCGCCTCGATCATGGCGAAGAGCGACCACTTGACGATGTCGAACCAGCGATCGTCGCCGTGGCGCACCGCGGGGCCGAGCGGCTCCTTGGAGATCAGCTCCGGCAGGATGACGTGGTCGTCCGGCCGCTGGGCGCGCGAGGCGCGCAGCGCGACGAGGCCGGACTGGTCTGTCGTATAGACGTCGCAGCGGCCGTTGAAATAGGCGGCGAGCACCTCGTCCAGCTTCTCGATCACCACCGGCTTGAAAGTCATCTTGTTGGCGCGGAAGTAATCGGCGAGGTTCAGCTCGTTGGTCGTGCCGGGCTGCACACAGATCGTGGCGCCGTTCAACTGCTTCGCGCTTTTCACGTTCAGCTTCTTCGGCACCATGAAGCCCTGGCCGTCGTAGTAGTTGACGCCGACGAAGTTGAGCCCAAGGCTCGTGTCGCGCGAGAGTGTCCAGGTGGTGTTGCGCGAAAGGATGTCCACTTCGCCCGACTGGACTGCGGTGAAGCGCTGCTGCGCGGTGAGCGGCGTGAATCGCACTTTCGCGGCGTCGCCGAACACTGCTGCGGCGACGGCACGGCAGAGATCGACGTCGATGCCGCGCCAGACGCCCTTCGAATCGGGCTGCGAGAAGCCGGCCAAGCCGGTGTTGACGCCGCACTGGACGAAGCCTTTCTTGCGCACGGCCTCGAGCGTCGATTGGGCAGCAGCGCTCGTGCATAGGAGTACGAGCGCAGCGGCGAGCCATTTCACGCCGCGTCTCCTCGCAGCAGGAAGTCGCGCACGAGGCCAATCTGCTCGGCGCTGAGTAGCGTCGGTGCGTGGCCGACACCGGGGATTTCGATCACCTTGGCCTTCGGCCCGCGGCGCGCCATCTCAACGGTCGTGGCCCGCGATAGCAGGTCGGAGGTCTCACCGCGCAGCACGAGCGTCGGGCAGCGGATCGCGTCATAGACCGGCCAGACCTCGAGGTCCTTCTCCGGCATCGCCGCGCGATAAGGCTCGGCGATACGCGGGTCGTAGCGCGGGCGCCACCGCCCATCGGCGTCCTGCCTGACCCAGTTCTCGGTAAGGAAGCGCCATTGCGCTTCGCTGTGCGGGCCGAACGGCTTTGCGATCGACCGCACGTACTGCTCGGCGTCCTCGAGACTGGAAAAGGCCGGAGCGTTGCCGACGTAGCTGCCGATACGCTCGAGCGCGACGCGCGAGATCACCGGGCCGACGTCGTTCAGGACGAGCTTCTTCACCGGCGTGCCTGCCTGCGCCGCGAGCGCCATGCCGATCAGACCACCGACCGACGTGCCGAGCCAGTTCACTGACTCCGTGTCGAGGCGGGCAATCAGCGTCACCATGTCGGCGACGTATTGCGGCACCGCATAGAGCGCCGGGTCGGACAGGCGATCGGAGTCGCCGCGCCCGGCGAGGTCGGGGCAGGCGATACGGAAGTGGCCCGCCAGCGTCCGCGCAAGCTCGTCGAAGTCGCGCGCCGAGCGCGTGAGGCCGTGTACGCACACGAGCACGTCGCGGTTTCGCGGGTCGCCCCATTCGCGATAGGCGATGCGATGCAGCCCGCGCGGCGAAGCGCACTGCACCGAGCGACGGCGCGGCTCGCTCAGGTTCGGTTCAGCCATTGCGACATGAGCGCGGCACGAAGCGGCTCGGCTTCCGCGCCGAGCGAGGAATAGGCGCCGCTGCGGCGAAGCAGGGAAAGCTTCTCCGACTTTACATTGGCGCCGCGTACGGGGTGGCCGTATTGCGCGTAGCGCACGCGCTCCGCAGGCGCCTCTTCCTCGTCGTACCACAGCCACTCATCGACCAGGCGAAAGGCAATGTCCTCGAGCTGCGCATCGGCATCGCTCGGCGAAATGAGCGTGAGCTCGCCCTCGCGATAGCGGAAATACGTGTGCCGGTCGGCGCTCGCGGCATAGCCAATCCACGTCTCGCCGTAGTGCTCGCAAACCATGGCGAGCGCAAGGCGCGCGTCGTCGCCGAGCTCGACCGCCACCCCCTGCGGGCCGGTGAAGCTGCGCTCATCGTCCACCACGCGGCCGTTCTCGAGCACCGCGCGGCCGCGCAGGCCGTCGTGGTCCCATTCGGCCTCGACGCGCAGCTCCGGGAATTCGCCGGACGCCTCGGCGAGCGCCGGGAAGGGAATGCCTTTCCTCGGTGTGAAGTGATACTCGAGCTGCCCCTCGGCGTGGTGCTCGGTGTAATCCTCGGCGTCCGGGTCGCGCACCAGGAGCCAGCGCAGACGCTCGCGGAAATCCGCGAGGCGGCCGGCACCGGTGACGCGCACGAGCGCCGTGAACGTCACGCGCTGGTGTCGTACTTGAAGGAAAGCGCGACACGCGCGCGGAACTGCACTACTTTTCCGTCCTCGATGCGCACATCGAGCTTCTCGATCTCGGCGATGCGCAGGTCGTGGAGCGTCCCCGCCGCCGTCGCCACGGCGTTCTTCGCCGCCTCTTCCCACGACGTGCTGCTCGTGCCGATCACTTCAGTGACGCGATAAACGGAATCCGTGCCGCCGCCTTTCTTTGCCATGGTGGTTTGCCTCCTCGGGAACGAGGGAAGTCCCCCCGCCAAATCATTGTAGCCAATACCGCGCGCGCAATTGCCGCTCGGCGTCGACCTCGAGGGCCGCGCCCATGCGCACCGTGATCGCGCCTTCGAGATCGGTGCGCGAGAGCGCGACGCCGGCGGCGCGATAACGCTCGAGCACGAGCGGATGCGGATGGCCGAAGCGGCTGCGATATCCCACGGCGACGATTGCGCGGCGCGGCGCCACGGCAGCGATGAATTCCGGCGTCGAGGAGGTGCGGCTGCCGTGGTGCGGCACGAGGAGCACATCGCTTTGCCGCGAGCGTCCGTCCGCCAGCATCGCCGCCTCGGCGCGTCGCTCGATGTCGCCAGTCAGCATCATCGCGCGGCCGTGAGCGGCGATGCGCAGCACGCAGCTCTGGTCGTTGCGCTTCGCAGCGCTGCCGCTTGCGGGATGCAGGAATTCGAAGCGCACGCCATCCCATTCCCAAGCCTCGCCCGCGACGCAGCGGCGCGCGCGGAGCGCGAGGCCGTTCAGCGCATGGTCCGGGGCGAGCGACGAGGCGAGGTCGCTTACTTCGTATGCCTCGAGGATGCTGAGCGCGCCGCCGATGTGATCGCCGTCTTCATGCGAAAGGACCACGAGATCGAGACGCTCGATCCCTTGCCCGCGCAGCGCGGGCAGCACGACGCGCGAGCCGCTATCGGCCTCGGTGCCATACGCGGGCCCGGCGTCGTAGAGCATGGTGTGCGTCGCCGTGCGCACGAGCACAGCGAGCCCCTGGCCGACGTCGAAGGTGGTGATCCACGCCTCGCCGGGCGGGGGCGCGACGGCGCCGATGCAAAAGGCGGGTGCCATCAGCGCGAGCCCACTCGCGCGCCACGGCACGCCGCGCGGCGCAAGCATCCAGGCGGCGCCGGCGAGCGCGGCGATCACCGTCCAGAGCGGCGGCACGTGCTGCTGCCAGAGGGCGCCGGGAATCGCGGCGCAAGCCTCGAGGAACTCGAGCAGCCACTGCACGAGCCACGCGGCGAGATGGAGCAGCGCGTCGAGGGGCACGAGCGCCGCGGCGAGCGCAAGCGGGGTTATCACCGCGGAGACGAGCGGGATGGCGAGCGCGTTCGCGAGCGGCCCGGCGACCGAGATCTGGCCGAAGAGGAGCAGCGCCGCCGGCGCGAGGCCGATGGTGATCGCCCATTGCACGCGGCCCCATTGCATGAGCTTCGATCCCGGCTCGGTCCAGCCGACTGCGGCATAGAAGATGAGGAGTACCGCGCCGAAGGAGAGCCACAGTCCCGGTGCGAGTGGCGCCCACGGATCGAAGAGCACGATCGCCGCGAGGGCAAGGGCAAGCGTGCGCCAGGCGGACGAGATGCGGCCGAACCAGAGCGCGAGGGCGACCACCGTCACCATCCAGAACGTGCGCTGCGCCGGCACGCCATAGCCCGCAAGGAGCGTGTAGCCAAGCGCGCCGCCGATCGCGGCAATCGCCGCCGCCTTGCGCGCCGGTAGGCGCACGACGAGCAAGGGCACACGCCGCCAGAGTGTCGCGACGAGCCAGGCGAAGAGGCCGGAGACGAGCGTCACATGCAGCCCGGAAATACTCATGAGGTGCGTGACGCCGGTGCGATTGAAGAGCTGCCATTCCTCGCGCGAGATCGCGCGCTGGTCGCCCACCGCAAGAGCGGCGAGGATGCCCGCAGCGGGCGTCGGTCCGAGGATCGCGCTGAAGCGATCGCGCACCGCCTCGCGCGCGCGCTCGACGTAATCGAGCGGCGCGTGGCGCTCACCCAAATGGCGAGGCTCTGGGCGCGCGCGCACATAGCCCGTCGCGCCGATGCCGCGCTCGAGGAGCCACGCTTCGTAATCGAAGCCATGCGGGTTCACGAGCCCGTGCGGCCGGCGCAGGCGCACCGTGAACGCCCAGCGCTCGCCCGCGTGCACGCCGGCCGCGAGCGGCGAAGCGGCTGCATCTTCAGCGTTCGCGCTGCCGTACCAGGAAAGGAGAAGCTTCTTCGGCAGCCGGCCGGCGTCCGCGCCTTCGACCTCGAACTCGAAGCGCACGCCGCGCTCGGTGATCGCCGGCAATGCCGAGACGACGCCGACGATGCCGATATCACGCCCTTCGAGCGCCGTCGGCAGCCAGTCGCCCATGCGCGAGTGCGCACAGGCCGCCGCCCAGAAGAAGCCGGCGGCCAGCGCCGCCGCGGCCAGGACGGCGCGATAACGCAGCCCGACGGCGAGGAGCAGCGGCACGCAAAGCGCCCAGCCGAGCGCCGGCAGCGCCGGCGCGAGCTGCAGCAGCGCCGCACCCGCGGCGAACGCCAGCGCGGCGAGGGTCATGCTGGATGCAACGCACCGACGAAAAGTTCGCTGACCGCAATTCGGGGTCAGGCACCGAATTCCGAAAACTTCGGGCGAGTTAGGTGCCTGACCCCGAATTCCGGGGCTGCAGCAGGCCGTCGCGTATCTCGAGCACCCGCTCGGCGCGGCCCGCGAGGCTCGGGTCGTGAGTGACGATGACGAAGGCGGTGCCGTGCGATGCCGAGAGGCGCAGCATCGCGTCGAACACCTCCTCGGCGGTGTGCGAGTCGAGGTTGCCGGTCGGCTCGTCCGCCAGGACGCACGCCGGCTCGGTGACGAGCGCGCGCGCGAAGGCGCAGCGCTGACGCTCGCCGCCGGAGAGCTCGCCTGGCAGGTGCTCCAGGCGGTGACCGAGGCCGACCTCGCCGAGCACGCGGCCCGCGCGATCGAGCGCTTCGCTTCGCGCCATGCGGCGGATGAAGAGCGGCATCGCCACGTTCTCGACCGCGCTGAACTCGGGCAGGAGGTGATGGAACTGGTAGACGAAGCCGAGCGTCGCGTTCCTTGCCTGGCCGCGCTCCGCCTC
>Ga0081539_10003065_pt1 | contig 21556 bp, 20 predicted proteins | sample TabmetS4T2R2_FD_71023 | JGI IMG/M metagenome (GOLD analysis project Ga0081539, IMG submission 71023) | Tabebuia heterophylla rhizosphere microbial communities from the University of Puerto Rico - S4T2R2 | ecosystem: Host-associated > Plants > Roots > Rhizosphere ...
CGTTCAATGGTCTCTCCAATCTGATGCTCTATCATGGCAAAAGCATAAATTGCTCCCGGATTCGTGGATATAACGGGCTTTAGGAATGCTCGCCAGAGATAATCGAAGAGCTCCTGCAGGACGCGACAGTCGGCAAACTGATCACCAGCTCGTTTCCTTGTCGCTTTTAGCTTGATCTTCACCTTCCCCTTGAATGTTTCAGCGAGGCGGCGCTCAAATTCTCTGAACGTCATTCGAGACGCTCTGATAGATGTGTAAGCCCGCTTAATACTACTCGTCAACAAATAGTTTGCGCACTCGATCCCCTCCGGCCCGCGCTCGATCAATTCTCTGGTGCGGTGTTGCATCAGGGCAAAGGCATGCGCCGCATCAGGATTGTCGGATAGTACCGGCTTCAGGAATGTTCGCCATAACTCCTCGAAGAGATCCCGCAGAGCGTGGCAGTCGGATGACTTGTTATCCTTGCGGACTTTCGGCTTGTTCGCATCCGGGACACTAACGCGTTTCATGTTACTTCTTACCTCGCTATCTTTTACGAGACCGCTCGCGCTACAGATTAATCCAGCGATGAATTGCCTGCGTATCTACTGTTGACCAGGACAGCTTGCCGTCAGTATCGTCACAAACGGCGATAGCGTCAAGCCGTGTCTAAAATGGTGAGAACGAGGCCTCGCTGTGCGGAGACAGCGAAGTTGGTAGAGTGAGCATCATCGACGTCGGTGCTTCTGGCGAGCTGCCGGCGCTCGATTTTGTACAAAATCGACACCAACCATAACAGTTAGGAGAATCGCTCCTCGCGTATCATCAGTAATTGATTGTCTTCAGCTTGTATCCTTAAATATCCTCCGGCTTCGTTTGCTCTGTGCCCTTTCGTTCGGACGGGTAATTTCCTGCTCAATCCAGTATCTCTTTGCCGACGTGATCTCAAATTAATAGTAAGATACTCACTCAATTTGCTGCGAGGCTCCGGTGCCTGGCGCTGAGGTGCAACCGGGGATTGGTTACAACTTGTATCTGAGAAGAAGAGGGCAGGGAAGTCACAGAGTCAGTGTGGGATTTACAGCGTTGTGCTAATTCCACGCGCGGCGCAAGAATGCAATCAGTCGTTTTGTCATGCTCCCTCCGAAATCAGGTTCGACTGTTGAAACAAAGGTCAAACCTGATTCCGGAAAGGACACAATTAATGTGTTAATAACGTGAATAATGTTACTCATGTTAATCACATCCTATTTTCTACAATTACAAACCGCAGTCTTATACTCATAGGAGATGAGCTAATGGGATGGGGTGTACGCCGAAGCCCGACCGGCTCGCCGAGAAATTACGGCAGATCCGTCTCGCCCTCGGCTTATCTCAAGGCGAGATGATTAACCATCTTGGATTCACGGGCCAGATCGGCCAGGCAAAAATCTCCGAGTATGAGCGGGGAGAGCGGGAACCGGATTTACTCTTATTGATGGCATACGCTCGCTCGGCCGGAATTTAGATGGATTGGCTGGTTGATGACACATTGGATTTACCAGAAAGATTGCTAATTTCCCAGCGAATACCGAGCGGAAAATCGCAATGAGAAAAGAGTTATTGCCGCCTGTTCTTCGGTTCAGAAAAATACATTGGAGGAGCAACGCCAGTCAAAAATGGCGGCTATTCCCTTTGTATACTTGTCTTACGGACACCAACCTAGTAGTCGAGATACGGTTCCAGTCAAAATCTCACTGACCCGTAATATTTTTTTCTCACCAATAGGAAAATTTTCCATGAAATTACGTCCTTCATGAGTATGTAGTGGTGTATCTAGGCAGAGAGAGTGGGCTCGCATTCGACAAATTCGCGTGTAAGTGCTTATGTAAGAGGTATATGTATCTCCTGGCCTAGGTCCCCATTCAAGTGCAGTGAAATGTAATGCGCGAGAAATGCTTATCAGGCTAGGGTATGCAATAAGACTATACTAATTGGGAGAATAAGGGTATGAACAAATTTTCTAAGGCCACATCTCCCCTATTTCGCTATCTCCTCCGTGAATTATCTCCGGAGGAGGAGGGGAAAATCAAAAGCAGATTACTTGCTGATGAAGATTACGCGGAGCAATTAAAGGCTGCTGAAGCTGAGTTGATCGATGCTTACGTTTGGAAGTATCTGACTAAAATCAACCGAAAGAGATTCGAGAAATATTTTTTATGCTCCCAAGAACGGCGCGAAAAACTTAGACTGGCTGTAGAATTGTACGAGAACACCAATCGCGCCGAAATCCTAGAGAATGCAAGTCAAAGTTGGATCGACCGACCTCGCCGATGGCTATCAGGTTCTATGTCCCAGCCAATTCCTGCCTATCAGGTTCTTGCTGCGGGCCTAGTTATTGGCCTCGGCATATTGACCTTGGCATTCTTCTATTCTCGCATTGCTATGGCCAGAGGCCTTAATGCCCTTAATGATGCATATTCGGAAGAGCGCCCTATTGAACCATGGATTACCGGGTTCGGTTATGCGAGATACTTCCCCCGGCATGATGGTGGAGGCATCAAATTCGACCTCCAAAAGCGTGGTGAAGCGTCGAGGATAATTACCGATCAAACCATAGGGAAGAAGAGCCCCGAAGCTTATCACGCTCTTGGCAAACTCTATCTTACAGAGAAGAATTTCCGTGAGGCCATGGGCTACTTCGATCTTGCCCTACAAAACGACAACAAGAACGCCAAATTACACAACGATCTAGCCGTTGCACTGATGGAGAAGGAAAAGGCGAAGATAGAAGGTGAATCCACCGGCGAGGGCTTTGCTGAGGCCGTGGAACACTTACACCGCGCTATTGAATTGGATAATTCGCTCTTGGAAGCGCATTTCAATCTCGCCCTCTGCCATCAATATCAAATGTTATGGCGGACAGCCGTAGAGGACTGGAAAAAATGTCTCGAAAAAGATTCTCAATCACTGTGGGCTGAAGAGGTCCGGCAAAACTTGAAGAACGCAGAAGAGCAAGTCAAAAAGGGTGACGGGAATCAAGAAAAAGTCCAACAGGAGTTCTTGGATGGATATCAAAAACGGGATGCCGGGCAAGTCTGGCAGGCGTATCGGCGTAGCCGATTGAGAACGGGCAGTTTCATCACTAATAGACTGATCGACGATTACCTATCGCTCGCGCTGTCAAGAAAATCGACAGAAGCAAGCGACAAATTGCAGGCGTTACTTTTCATAGGAAACATTGAGCTTGAGAGAGTCGGTGACCGGTTTACTTATGATCTTGCTCAATACTATGGGGGGGCTTCATTACAACAGTTGCAAACGCTCTCAGAGGCTCGCAATCTAGTCAAATCAGCTTATGAACACTATGGAAAAGCGCAAATCGATAGTGCGATCAACGAATACCAGCAGGCTAAAGACTTGTTCAATAAGGTCGGAGATGTTGGCGAATCTCTGATGGCCCAACATGTGCTCGGTCATTGTTATTTCCGGCAGGCCAATACAAAGGCTAGCCTATCTATTCTGACGCAGGGCTCGCAAGACTGCGAAATCCGGACATACAAATGGCTGCTCACCATGTATCTTAATGACCTGGCCAATGCCAATCTCCTTCTTACAAAATATTCGAGAGCTCTGGAACATGGACTGAATCAGGTGACTTATGCGAAACAGATTGAAGACGACTATGGGATTTTGCGCGGATTAAATAGAGTCACAGAAATATATATGTTGCTGGCCAGATCCCGAGAGTCTTTGTCGATGATCCAGGAAGGATTATCAGTAGCCGGCGCAATTAAAGCGGATGCTGGACAATATATTGGGCTTTATTCAAGCGCAGCTAGATGTTATCTAGGCTCAGGCAAATTAATGGCTGCTTTGGATTATCAGAAAGAAGCCCTTAAACTGAGCCTCGAAATAAATAACCCTTGGCTGATATCGCGTCACTACACCAATCTGGGATTAGTCTATAGTAAACTCAATAAACCCTCCGATGCTCTCGGATTAATTCAACAGAGCGGAGAGATTGGTAAAAAACTTCAAGACAGAAAAATGGGCCGAGAAATCGCAGCTTTCTCACAGTTATACCTGGGGGAGATTTACCGGGAAATCGGCGATCTCGATAATTCTGTTAAAAGCTATAAAGATATCCTTCAACTTTTTAGCGGGAATGATATCGATAACCAATGGCTCTATTTTGGCGCCAAAAAAGGCATACTGCTAACCCACATCAAACAAGGAGATGCGGCGGCTACAGAGGAAGAGCTAAAACAGATCATAGACTTATATGAAGAGCATCGTAAAAATATCGAGGATGAGAGCAGTCGGAATAGCTTTTTTGACAATGAGCAAGGGATTTACGATATTGCGATAGAGTACGCCTATTTTAAACAGCAGAATGTTCGTCGTGCGTTCGATTTTTCAGAAATGAGTCGAGCACGCTCATTGCTCGACACTATAGACTTACCGCCTGAAAGGCTGCCGGAGGGCAAATTACCCAATTTACGCATCCCATATTCAATTCAGCCAATGAATCTTGGTCAAATTCAGAGCCGGCTTCCCGATAAGGTTTGCCTCTTACAGTATGTGGTCCTGGATGACAAAATCATTGTTTGGGCGGTCTCTAAAACAAAGATTGGTAGTCAGACCATCGAAATAAGCCAGGATGAGCTTAATAGTAAAGTAGCCGTCTATATAAACATACTCGCTGACGGCCTCAACCAGAACAAAAAAGTCGATCATCGGAAGGTATCTTCCGACTTGTATAACTTATTGATCAAACCTGTTGAGAACGAATGGGACAAGGATGCGGAGATCTGCATTATCCCTGATAAGATTCTCAACCGCTTGCCGTTCGTTTCACTAATCTCACCAACAAGTGGCAAGTACTTAGTCGAAGAGCGCCCGATCTACGTGGCTCCTAGCGCGAATATGTTTTTAGTCGCGACCGACAAGGCCAGGCAGAAAGAGAACGTAAAAACTGAGAGGCTGCTGAGCATCGGCAATCCCTGGTTTGATCGAGCCGAATTTCGTAATCTTAAAAATCTCCCGTGGGCAACCACTCAAGCCTCGGAAATAGCGACGTTTTACCCGAATTCAATAGTTCTTCTCGAAAAGGACGCCAAAGAGATCTATATCAAAAAGGAGATTGAGAAGTCGGATGTCGCCCACTTCGCGATGCACTATGTAGCGGACGAAAGGACTCCTCTGCTTTCGGCATTACCGCTGGCTGAAGAAAGAGTTCCTGCGACGAAAGACCGCGACGGCATCTTACAAACATTTGAGCTTTACAACCTCAATCTTTCGAAGCTGCGCCTGGTCGTTCTCTCAGCTTGTCAAACTGGTATCGAACAATACTATAAAGGGGAGGGAGCTATCGGGCTGGCGCGCGCATTTCAGGGGGCTGGAATTCCTCTCGTAGTCGCCAGCCTTTGGCCAGTCGAATCCTATCCGACGCGGGAGCTGATGGTCAGTTTCCACAAGCACCGCAAACGCGATGGACTATCCACCGCACAGGCGTTACGGCAAGCGCAGTTAGATATGATAAGAAGCGCTGATCCCGAGTTACGCAACCCATATCATTGGGCCGCATATACGGTTATTGGCGGCCATGCCAAATTTTAAGTATATTTTTGATATGGCTGATCAGATAAACGCATTTTGGCATCACGCATCAGGAGGGAAAAAATGCCGCTCCCTAAAAACCCGACCGTCGCCCTCTATTTCACCGGATTACTGGTCTTCTGCTTTGAGAAGGAATTCAAATATTGTCAGATCGGAATTCACAGCAAAACGGATGATCACGAACTGAAGCTGCGTCTTGTTAAGAAGACAACCAATCCAAAATCCGGCTCGGAGCAGAATATAACAATTCCTCACGAGATGATTCGCAGTACCAAGGATCTATGGCTCGACATCGAGGGAACACCTCCTCCGAAACAGCAGACTGTCAAGCCCTTCATCGTCGGCAAGCGCAATCAACCGCCAAGCGATCCGCAGGACTTCCGCCACGTCGTCGATCTGGAGGGTAAGCATTTCTATGACCGCCAATTGAAGATCAGGAGAGGCGTCCTAATACCCAGCATCTTCATTGCGAAGGGCCTGTTCTACACGGCTGCGCTGACTTCCCGGTCATACCGAACAATTCTGGCCTCGAATGATTCGGATCACTCGCACGGACATTCACATACAGCATCACCACTTCAAACCACAGGCAATAATTTGGGGCGGATCGCTGATACGATCGGGGTCAATCTCTATCTTGACCGCATCGGCCAAGCGGTCGTCTTAAGGGCGGGCCGGAACGGCGCCGAATTGTTGAGGATAACGAAAGAAAAGAATACGAGCTACGAAATCACCATCGATAACGGTCCGAACGATCGAGCGCCTGCCGGCAACCACTTTGGTCACTATTATGACGCATTACAATTGAATGCTGGAGAATCCAAGATGCTCATTCAAGCTGAATCTAATTCCGAAAAGACAGGCATTAAGGGATTTACAGGCGCAGAATGTTGGATAATTCAGCTCGGCAAAAGCAATGGGTTGGGCCGCGGCTAGTTAAGGTCGGATAGAAAATAAAAAGAAATTCCTGACGCGAGATCATTATCGTTCTGCGTATCAGTTCGATGTGTTCTCGCGTGCAGTCGTTCGAAGCGCCCGCTGGCAAATTCTGTCTAAGAGGTTAGCGTTGAACGGGTCGTTACCAATGCCGGCCAGTGCCTCTCTCTACGACATCGACTTCGATGACACATTTATGCATGCCTGCCTCGCGCGCAATATCAGTGAGTAACTCGTAGACCTGTGTATCGAGGTCTTCGTCATCCTGATAGGAAAACTTAAGCTCATACTCAGTGTCATTCAGCTTTTTCACTCCATGTCGCCGCAGATAGAGCTTCTCGATATTATTTCGTGCGCGCATTTCACTACGGCTAGACTTGTCTTTGCTCTCAATGTCAAGTGAAAGCGTAAGCATGATTGTATCCATAGGCGTTCCTATCTGTTCCTGTAGTTTGCCGCTTAACCCCTTCGTGCGCTGCGAAGCCGGCAGCTTCTTCGGCAAGTCCAGCTCATCGTCAATCAGAACGTCCGTCGATATACCCGCAGATCGCGCATACCGTAATAGAATCGGCAGTGGCGGCTCTCGTTCTCCTCTTTCGTAAGCCGAGATGGTGCTCCGATCATAATCATCAGCCATCCCCAAAAGTTCTAGCATTCCACCTTGCGAAAGATCGAGGGCTACTCGGAGTTGAAGTAATTTTTCTGGCAGACGTGCCGGCTTAGGGCGCTGTACTAGCCCCATGAGAAGCGCCCTCCTAATAAGAGTGTAATTTCGGGATTGCCATTAGAGCGATTTCGATCTAATATGTTGCCGAAAGCTATTACCGCCGGACCTGTAATCAGTTTGTCTTCACCGGCGTCGTTCATTGCTCGTGATATAACCGGCTATAAACTAAAGATATAGTCTTAATAGGCATAAAAGCATCATTAACATTATTAACACATTAATCAAGAGATAGATACGCTATCCCTCGCACCTGTTTGTGGAAGCATGAATGCATCATTTTCTGAAGCGTATCGATTGGAGCAGCAACGACTTTGCCTCCCTCCGCCTTGTTCGCTCGGCGAGGAAACGGCAAGAGAGTTGATGATCTCTTATGTGGCTGGAACTTGTCCGCCGGCAGAGAGAGACGATTTTGAATCTCATTGCCTCATTTGTGAAGAATGTCGTTCCATGCTGGCAATCGTTATGCGCTTCTTGTATTCGCCTATTGATGAGAAAGAGTTAGCGCCATTATATCCACTCGGTATAGAAGCAGCGGAAATCACTTGCTGGTTGTTGAGAAGCGAAGTCTCGACTAACGGGTGATGATGTTAGCTCTCGAACCTGACCAGTCTCTCCCCCTGCGGCTGGTCGCCGGATCGCCGGATCGCGAAGTTTATGAAGTTCTTAAGACAAACGCAATATCAGGCTTAAGAGATAGCCGACGCCAATGGGGATAGAGCTTGAGCAGATCATCGAAGACCTTTACTCGGCATTGGTCCGCTCGACTAAATATCTAGACGCTCATCGGGAGAACCAAGCGCGACAGGATGAGCGAATAATCGCCGGCTTCAGCGCATATGATAGGTTCTTAGCCACTAAGAGAAAAGGCAAGAGGAGAGGAAAAAAGGCCCGGGCAATCCTTGATTTGCTCGACAAACGCGGGCCATTAACCGGTCGTACAATACATGAGGCATTGGATGATGGGACAGTTCTTTCCGCCACATACGTCACGCTTAAACGCTTGGTCCGAGATGGCGAGGTTATCCTGACCAAGGTGGATGTACCTAGTGGTCACAGAGTGCATCAATACAGTATCAATCAAGACGATATTGAGCAATCTGATATAGGCTAGTTTTAAGGCTATAAATAAAGCTTGAATGATGGTGGGTTGTCTTCTATCCCCGTAAGGTAATTACCATGTTCATAGCGCGTTCATATTCTCAAATCATACAAATACAGCCGGACGCCGACCTCACAATCAATCTACTGGGTCCGGTGGAGATCTTTCGTGATCCTTCCCGCCGGTTTGCTCCTGACGCCTGGGCAACTAGGCGGGCGCGTGACATCCTTTGCTTCATCGCCTCGCGGCGGCATCGCCGCGCTTTTAAAGACACGATCATTGAGACCTTCTGGAGCGACGCTGATATAGAGAGTATCGACAAGAATTTCCACCCTACGGTGTCTTACATTCGCAAGGCGCTCAACAGCAATCAGCCGATCAAGCGGAATTTCCTGATCTATCGAAATGACCATTACCAACTGAACCCGGCATTCACCTATTCAATCGACGTCGCAGAGTTTGATCGTCTGATCGCCGAGAGTGAAGCGGCGCGGCGGGCCGCCCGGCCCGACTGCTCGATCGATTATTATGAAGCGGCGATTCGCCTCTACCGGGGCGAGTTTATGCAAGGCTGCTCCGGTAAGTGGGTTGATGAGCAGCGGTCATATTATCGCGAGCAATACTTGCAGATGCTCGAAGCGCTCGCCCTGGCCGCGCAGCGGGTCGGAGAATGGCCGCGCTCGCTCAATCTCGCCCAGCAAATCTTGAGCGATGATCCGTACCGTGAAGATATTCATCGCCTTGTTATGAACACACACGCCGCGCGTGGCAATCGAGTCGCCGTCAAAGAGCAATATGAGGCGCTGCGTCATCTCTTACACGCTGAATTGGGTGTAGAGCCCACGGCGGAAACGCAGAGGTGTTACCGGCAACTGATTGGTTAGACCGCAAAAACCATCATTGGACACTTAAGCGCTCTCAGGAAAGGGGGATTCATGAAAAATTAGTCCATCGAATACTTCATAGTTGGTCATATAAGTACAAATGCCGGAGAAATCGGCGTCAGTTCATGATGATACACGAATGCCATTGTCCTGCATCCCAGGATAACTGTGCACAGAAAGGAAATCTATGCTTCAGCTATTGAGAAAACACCAACTTCAAATTGTGGTTTGTCTCTGTGCTACCGCTATTTCGTTGTTCGTTATTTCGACCATGAAAGCTCAAAGCCACAATAAATTCCAAGAGGCTCAACGCGGCAACAAACTTCGTGATTTTACTGAAGGTTTGCAGGTCGTAGATTTTGATGAAAAGCTGTCAATAGAAAATACTGACCAAGTAACTCAGCTTAGACGCGAACAAAAGAGCGCCAGATATGGGAATCGTCGGGGACCGTCGTCGGTTCATGAAAGCCCGCTTGGCATTTATAACTTGCCGACCAATACACACTGGACACGTGGATTGAAGGCTTTACCGGTCGAGCAGAGCGCTATCGTAGCGACCGCTACAGTAACTCAAGCAAGAGCATTGCTTTCAACCGATAAGACCGGCGTCTATTCAGAATTCACGCTAAAAGTAGAAGGTATTTTTGTGACCGATCGCTCTTCGCTCAAGGAGGGCGACATGATCGTAGCCGACCGCGAAGGCGGGGCTGTCCGTTTTCGATCGGGAAAAATCGATTCATTCAGGATCGCCGGGCAGAATTACCCTCAAATTGGCATCCGATACCTATTTTTCCTTAGACGTGAGAATGAGGAAGATCTTTCGATTATCACCGCTTATAGATTGGTCGATGGTTATGCGTACCCACTCGATGATAGCGATCTGTTCGATTTATACCGAGGAGCAATGGAAGGTGAGTTAATTGAGCGCACACGCAATGCGATCAAAGAGCAGAAAGGAAGGTCGAATCAATGAGACGTCCATTCGCTCTCTTGTCTTCCGTTGCTCTCTTCTCCATTCTCCCAATCAATATCGCTCTCACGCAGGCACCGACGTGTAGTCAAGTAGTGCCTCCAAGTATGGGAGCAAATACAGCATGGGCGCAGGGCGCACATGTAGAAGTGACCATGACTGGTTTCAGCGCGTCACAGCAGACCGCAATTCAAAACGTTCTTGCAAATTGGAGTGGTGCGGGAAATTCAGGCGTGACGTTTGTCGTCGTTACCAACACAACCGGCGATAATCCGTATCTGCTCTTCAGTAACGCCACTCCAAGTGATCCTAATCGACAAGGCGAAACCAGTGGGCAGGGTAATGGCTCAAATCGCACTAACGCCTTTGTCTCAATCAATCCTGGTATAACCAATATGACCGCCTTTTCGCAGACCGTTTCACACGAAATTGGACACACGTTCGGATTGAACGATTGCGGGACCTGTCCGGCCAATTCCTCGGCGATGACGAATAATGTATGCTGCGGCCTCAATGCGACTGGTGGCTCGGTATCTCCGACAGCCTGCGATCATCGCGGAGTCAACAATAATGGTTATTCTGCGTATCAACCTCCTCCTTGCCAACCGTCCGGACCACCTCCTTCAACGGCAGTCTGTCCGAACGCCTCATGGAATAGGACTCTTTGTCAATGGGACTGTCGGCCAAGTCCAATCGTGATCGATATTGACGGTAACGGTTTCGATCTGACTAATGCCGAAAATGGCGTCAACTTTGATATTGATAACAACGGTGTGCGTAATCGAATTGCCTGGACATCGGCTAACTCAGATGATGCATGGTTGGCTCTGGATCGTAATGGAAATGGACGGATCGACAGTGGCGCTGAGTTGTTCGGCAACTTTACGGCTCAGCCCCCTCCGCCCTCAGGTAAAGAAAAGAATGGCTTCCTTGCTCTCGCCGAATTTGATACACGAAAAAACGGTGGCAACCAAGATGACCAGATTGACCGTCGAGACGCGATCTTTCATGGCCTTCGTTTGTGGCGAGATGTAAACCATAACGGTATATCTGAACGCTCTGAGCTTTTTACTCTCTCCGAGTTGGGTGTGGCTGTTATTGAGTTGGATTATCGGGAGTCGAAACGGTTCGATGTGCATGGCAATTGGTTCAAGTACAGGGCGAGAGTCATAGACGTGCAAGGCGCACAGATTGGACGCTGGGCATGGGATGTATTTCTTGTCACGCAGTGAAGTCTCAAGCCGGTAATACAATCTGCCTTGTCATGTATAGACAGGCTATATGTAGCAATCGAGGCGCCGTCAAAGAGCAATATGAGGCGCTGCGTCATCTCTTACGCACCGAGCTTGGTGTAGAGCCCGCGGTGGAAACACAGAAGTGTTACCAGCAACTGCTTGAGAGATACTAAAACACTCTGGAGAAAGGGGGTGATTGATGAAAAATTAGTCCATCGAGTACTTCACATCAGCAGAGGGCGGCATGTCTAGAAACAGACAAGCAGAAGATTATGTGGGGGACATGCCGCCACTTTATCAGTCGATCTGATATCCGCGAAGATTATGATTAGACACTGAAACGCCCAGAGGAAGGGAAGAGGCCGAATTCAGTATCGCCCCTCCATTACAAGCCTTTTGTAACTGGTGTTGAAAATCATTGAGGGCCTGACGATCCTCGATCAGGCCGCATTTTATCTCTCCAGTAAAAAAAACAGACATCGTGGGATTTTGCAGTTTCGGTCAGCCGGCTCAGTCAACAATCAATGAAATGATTGCTTCATCTCGGCAAGGGGACGTCCGAAGAGCGCCCTCTTCCAGCAAAAGAGCTTATGTCCGACAGAAACCCTCTTCAAACAGTAGAAAGTAGAGAAAAGTTTTTCGAAGCGCTCTTTACCCACCTTCCTGGTGCGGTGAGGTACGCTTGTTATAGATATCGATATAAAGTCACTCAAGATGAACTCGAAGATATTTGCCAAGAAGTCCTGATCGAATTGATCGAAGACGATTACAGTCGTCTGCTCACTTTCGATCATCGAAAATCTTCAGCAAAGACATGGATTTATGCGGTGGTGAAGCGATATCTAGCGCATCAATCGCGAGGAGATCTGATAATCACGAGTCTTGAAGATATCGCAGATCATTCTTTGATCTACCAGCCAAGACAAGATACCTCCATTCTCTATAAAGAGAGATGGGAGGCAATACAGCTGGCACTCGCTCGGTTGCCAAAGCGCTCACAAATACTCTTTGAGCTATCATGCAACGGATTCAGCCATCTCGAAATATCAAATCTCATAGGCGTCAAAGTGAATACGATCCGTAAACGTAGGTATGATCTTATCGGTACTCTCAAGAAACATTTCACAAGGAAGGACTTTTAAAATTAATTTTTGAGAGGGGGGGACATTTTCCTCTGAAAACCCATATAACATGATAGAGGCTCATTATGCTCTAACGACAATTTATGGAGGCCGACCCTAAGTACAGTCTGCCATACTCCTGTCGCCGTATCTAAAATATATTATTAGCCTGTCGCATTGAGAATAAATGACTTATGTTTATCTAAGGGCAATCAGCGGCCATCTCTTTTATATTGCGATGATTCGCATGATGCTTAGAAATTTCGCTTGTTGATTCTTTAAGACAGTTTTTGGGACAAACTATAGAGGAGAACAGCAATGAGACGAATAACTATCACAACAGCGTTAGCAGTTATTGGGTTAGCGGCCGGAGCCTTCGCCTTCAAGAGCCTTGCAAGAGTCCAGAATGAGCAACATGCGGGGCGTAGTGGATGGGTATTGATACAGGATAGACTTTTCACTGATTTAGAAGGCAAAACAGAGAAGATCGGCATGACATACTCTGTTTACGGATCAGATGGCAGCTGGCGGCAAAGGATTATGGCTATCAAAGACGGTAAAAAGACTTGTAGCAGAACGATCGCGTTTGTTCCAGGACGCGGAACTTTTGAGGAGGATAAGGCTCATACTAAACTTCTCTTCATCAATGAGGCAACAACCCGGTCGGCATGGCGAGATATTCCAGCTAATTATTTCAGTTCACAGCCTGGTTACTCAGGCGATGAAATGATTTTGGGCTATAAATGCGCCCATTTTGTGAATCGCGCAAGTGATGGTGCTATTGAAGACAGATGGTATGCTTACAATTTTGGCGGTGAGCAGTTAAAGGCTATTACACGCAAGGAAAACGGGACAGATATTTTTGAGCCGAAGACGATAACACTCGGCGAACCATCGGCAAGCCTGATGAGCTATCACAATGAATGGTCTATCGATTATACGCTGTATGAAATGGAAGTTGAACGCGTTCGGTCAATTGATCCGACTCATGCCGCCAAGATGAAAACGGCGATGGAAAGACTGAAGGCTATACAAGAACAAGAACCGATGAAATAAGGCATGAGTTTAGAGAGGCGAAACCCGGGTCAATCTACAAATAAAGCATCCAACCCCTCATGTAATTATTGACAGCCTTTACTGAGGATGCGGAAGTCCTGTGGCGAGTGCATAACAATTTTTGCGCCCGACCGACTGAATTTCTCTCTGTGTTAAGGCAATGGAGAGATAGGTATTTGCCTAAAAACGGTTAAAAAATTGAGGAATGTAGGGTTGACATATTTTCCATCAGCCACTGTAGGTCACATAGCTTCTACATAAGTGTACCTTGGCTCGAACCACGCTTGGCTACAAAATAAGGAGATAAGTATGATACTTCAATTGGTATTTGCACAAAGGCGCGTCTTAATAGATGCACTGATCGTGATTGTGGCTTTAATCGTTGGATTTGAGTGGTTTGCTATAAAAGCGGCTAAAAACGTTCAGGCTGCGTGTACATCTGACAATGTCACCTGTGCATTTGGTTATGACATTGTAAATGTTCCTTGTACGCAGCAAGATGATTGTAAGGGGACAGGCAAGCAGTGCTGTGGTTCCCGTAAGTGCTGCAGGGATGAAGAAAGGCGATGTAAAGCCGCAGATGGCGGTCCCGGCGTAACCGTCTTCCATAATAGAACCTGTCATATGTCTACCTGTGACTGCGACGATCCAGGTGGTGGTGCTGGTGGTGGCGGCGACTGCGAACCAGAATATGCGTGTCGGGACGGCTGTGGTTGGAGCTGCGGTAATGGCGCGTGTATGCTATTTGATGAGAATGGTCAAGTTGTAAGTGCGTGTCCCTCGCCTATTGTAGTGGATATACTGGGCAATGGGTTCGATCTGACGGATGCTGCAGGTGGAGTCGATTTCGATCTCAATGTGGATGGCACCGCAGAGCGCTTATCTTGGACATCCGCTGGGTCGGATGATGGATGGCTTGTGCTCGATCTCAATGGTAATGGGAAGATAGATAATGGAACGGAGCTATTTGGAAATTTCACAGCACAACCTACCCCTCCAGAGGGAACACCGAAAAACGGGTTCCGCGCGCTCGAAATCTATGACAAACCCGAAAATGGAGGTAATGGAGATGGGCGGATAAATAGAAAGGACTCTATCTTCCATTCTCTCCGCATTTGGCAAGACACTAATCATAATGGTATTTCGGAGCAAAACGAACTTCACACTCTTCAAGAGGTCGGCCTTGCCGTCTTAGATTTAGACTATAAAGTATCTAAGCGACAAGATAAATACGGTAATCAATTTAGGTTCAGATCCAGAGTAAAAGATACTCACGGAGCACAAATAGGACGTTGGGCATGGGATGTATACCTGCGTCGGGGACAATGATGATACAACCGTCCCTTCGCAGGACAAAAATGAATTTAGTAGCACGCACGCAGCGCATTCTGTCTTCGTGGGTTTGGGTTTGACTACACTTCCGGCTAAGTGCCAGTTTTAAAAGGTCTCGGCCGGTTCTGATAGCATGAGGGCATGAGCTACCAACTCTACCCGTGCGACCTGACCGACCGAGAATGGGAGTATATCAAACCGCTCATTCCTCCGGCTAAACCCGGTGGCCGTCATCGCAAAACCGAGATGCGCCAAGTGATCAATGCCATCTTCTATATCTCTCGGACTGGCGGCGCCTGGCGCTATCTGCCTCGCGAGTATCCGCCCTGGCAAACCGTCTATGGATATTTCCGTCGTTGGCGGATCGATGGCACTTGGGAGCAGATTCACGACCGCTTGCGTGCAGACGTGCGAGAAAAAGAAGGTCGATCGAGTCAGCCCTCGGCGGCCATCATCGATAGTCAAACGGTCAAAACGACTGACCGGGGAGGAGCCGAACGCGGCTACGATGCCGGTAAGAAAACCTTTGGACGCAAACGACATCTGCTGGTTGATACCCTGGGCCTGGTGCTCTCAGTTGTGGTTCATTCTGCGGGCATTCAAGATCGCGACGGAGCCCAACTCGTCCTGGCGTCCTTAGCGCATGCTTTCACCAAACTGCGCAAAATCTGGGCTGACACTGGTTATCGAGGAGCGTTGGGTAGCTGGGTCAGAAATTTACGAACTCGCAATCGAATCGATTTAGAAATTGTCAAACGAACCGATCAACGGCCAGGCTTCGTGCTCATCCCAAAACGATGGATCGTCGAGAGGACCTTTGCTTGGATCAGTTTTCATCGTCGGATGAGTAAAGATTACGAATTGTTACCCGAAACGAGCGAGACCTTCATTTATATTTCAATGATCAAGCTCATGCTTGCCCGATTAGCATGAATGGGCTTTTAAAACTGGCACTAAGTCGGTGTAGTGATCCATTCGGAGCCCTTCGTTAAGACGCCTTCACTCTTATCGCTCAGAGCGGAAGTGAATACAATTTTGAATAAATAGGAGGTCAATGTGAGAAAAGTTGCTTTCACCTTGTTAATTGCGATAGTCGGTTTTACTGCCGCTACTGCAATAACCCACGCGCACGGACAATATAAAATAGCACGGTATCTCGGCACCTCGATTGTCAAACGAACAGTGAAATCTAAGCCCCAAAAGTCGGCAAGGTTGATTACAGAAATAGCTCCGACTCGTTTTCGGGGGTTTGTCACATCTCCGGTAACTATAAGTGCCGTCACTGTAGCCGATCAGCCAATATCCTTCGGGAAAGAATTCTCCGCGGCCGATGGGTTCTTGAAAGATTTGAAAATTGAACTAACGAACACTTCCGATAAGATTGTCACCTATGTTTCAATAAATCTTCAGCTGCAAACGGGCAACACCGCCCTCCCCCAGGAGAGTAAGAAACTAATAGTTCCGTATAGCTTCGGCGACAAGTCATGGATGAAGAGACGTCCGGAGACCGACCCGGCATCCTTTTTGAAGCCGGGTCAGTCTGTAACCGTAAGACTGCTTGATGGCAGACCTATGGGCGCGGATCCTATGGAAGCGGCGCGTCAGAGCTTTCAGCCCAAAGGGTATCAATTCGAAATCGGCGTAGACATCGTAATGATTGAAGGCGATGTGATGTGGCGCATGGGATATCTTCATAATCGAACAGGACCGGAATTGTTCACCCCAATCAAGCCGTCCGGTCAGACTTCAAGGGCGCTGCCTGATGGCGTAACAATGCTAAATGCTACGTACAAACCTAACGTGATCCAAGATTGCCCGTTCAAGATTACCGGGGTCTACAATTATGTAAGCTGCATTGATATGTACGGCGGGACTGATTGCGTTTATCAGGTAGCGGATACTGGATATGGCGATTTCTATTCATACTCCGGTTCGTACCGAGTGCAGTGTTTCCATCTTTGGGGAGGCGGCGCATGTTTCCCTGAAGATTACTACGTCCCGAATTATGCTTACTGTGGCGTTTAATAAGACATGCAGGAGGGACGTGCGATATGACCCAGTAAGAATTGCATGTTCCCTCCTGCGGGTCCAGAAAGCGCCGTTCCAATTTCTCCTGAGAGAGCTCATGACAAATGCTTTGACGACAATCACGACCGATGCTGGGACGCTCGCCGAACCAATCCGGTCCCCGGTCCTCTTTACATTATTGTCTTCGAGACTCACTTTTCGCCTGTTCAACGACTCGGTAGACTTCCTGATATGATGGCCGGATTTTCACCTTTTATGAATCCGGAATCGACCCATATAATTTCTTCAGGCTTTCCCAGGCTCTATCGATATCGTGTTCTGTCACCTTCTCTCCTATTTGTCGCCTTACGGTCGAGTAATCGCTTGATTTGTTCATCGGTGCGACTCTGACCAGCTATCAGAGCCTTGATTTGTTTGTCAGTATGGGATTACGCATCGGCCAGCGCCGCAAGACGGGTAGACGCGCAATTACGCATTTATCGATGGTAGATCATCGCCGTTTGTGGCGATACCTCCAGAGTCAGCTCCCGCCTCGCTGATAAGAAGCACTCAATTGTGTACAAAAACGAGCGCCTGCGCATCGTCCGATCCGATGATCGGCGCGCCGCCCGCCTTCCCCGATGATGAAGAATCCGATTGTAACCCAGCGTCTCCTCACCCCAGCTGCGCTTGACACTACCGTCATTTCCCACGATACTGCGGGCGAAAGGGAAGGGAAGTGTTTATGATCTCTGGTCGTTTTCGTACAAAAACGGATAGAGCTGCCGACGGGCCGCTATTTTTCATCGGCTGTCCTTCACCAGCCAAAGCCACTCATTTCGATCGATGTATGGTGAGCATCAACTCTCTTCGTAAGAGACAGTCCGATTTCAAGGTGAATGACTGGCTCTTGGACTCCGGCGCATTCTCGGAGCTTTCGCGCTTCGGGCGTTACCGACATACGGTCGAAGAATATGCGACGGAAATCAGGCGGTGGTCAGTGTGCGGACAACTGCTAGCCGCTGTAAGCCAAGATTATATGTGCGAGCCGGTCATTCTTGAGCAAACCGGATTGAGCATTGAGGAGCATCAACGTCTCACCATCGAGCGTTACGATGCGCTTTCGAGACTCGTCTCAGTGCCACTGATGCCCGTCCTTCAAGGCTTCCGCGTGGGTGATTACTTGAAGCATATAGATGATTACGGAACGCGTCTCTCCCTCGGGGCGTGGGTTGGTGTGGGATCTGTGTGCAAGCGCAATGCCCGCCCTCAAGAGGTCGCCGACATCTTGGCGGCGATTAAGAACAAACGCTCGGATTTGAAGCTTCACGGCTTCGGGCTGAAGCTCACGGCGCTCGAAAGTCGGGAAGTCCGGGAACTCCTCTATAGTTCTGACTCCATGGCCTGGTCGTACCCGGCGCGTTTCAAGAAGGGCGATGACTCACTCCAAACGGCAGACGCGTATATTGAACGGGTCGAGCAAACTCTTGCCGATTACGCACAGAAAGGGAAGCCACCGACGGCCGGACCGGACAACGGTCAAGGGCGCAAACCGAAATGGAACAACATGCCGACCACGGCGATCAGAGTGCCGGCCGCATTCGTGGATCGGCTTCTCGAAGTGGCGCGCGAGATGGATACACCGGCGGCCGTTCCTGTACAAAATCAAGCTGAAATCTGCCCTTTGGCACTCGCTCACTATGAAGGTGGGAAGGGGCAAGATGGGGTTTACCAGAAAATCATTAACCAACTCCCGCCACATGATGTTTATATCGAAGGCTGTCTAGGAGGCGGCGCTGTCATGAAGATGAAACGCCCGGCGCGGATATCCTACGGCGTAGAATTGAACCCAGAGATCGTCGAGGAGTGGCAGCGAGTAAACTTTCCCTCACTGCGTCTTATCTGCGGCGGTGTCGTGAAATTCCTCGCGGGGTTCTCGTGGTCGGGATCTGAGGTCGTCTATTTGGATCCGCCTTATCTTGGCTCTACTCGCTCGCAAAAAGGGAAATTGTATAAATACGAGATGATGACGGAAGATGAACATCGAGAGCTATTGGGAATCGTCAAGCTAATCCCGGCCCGTGTGATCATCTCCGGCTATTGGTCGCCTCTTTATGCCGAAATGCTCGCAGGCTGGCGCACCATGAGTTTTTCCGCGGTGAAAAGGAGCGGGGAACTCGCGGAAGAATGGTTGTGGATGAATTACCCCGCCCCGCTGGAACTGCATGATTATCGATACCTCGGCGCGAATTTCAGAGAGAGAGAGAGACTTAAGAGGCAGCGTGAGCGGTGGGAACAGAAATTACGCAAGATGTCGCCCCTTCAATGTCAGGCGATGATGGCGGGCCTTGAAACGGTGCGCGCGGAGCGATCAAACCTCGGTATTGATCGTCCATCCCGCCGGCGCATCCGCTGTTCTTGACGATGGCCCCGGATTCCGCCGTGCCCGTTGATTTCGCCCATCATCAATCAAAAATCGCTGGCGGATTCAGAGAATTGCCTGGAGATTCCTTTTCGAACGAGCTGAGTATAGAATTATCGATGTATGAATGTTTTTCTTAGTTATGCGGTGGGACAGGTGGAAGCTGTGATCGCAGCACGTCTTCGTGCGGTGGCAGCGGCTTATGATATTTCGATCCTGCTTCCTGACCGCACTCTCACCATCGACAATGAACTTCCTGCTGATACGCTCAAGAAGATCAGACAAAGCGATGCTGTCATTGGACTATTGACCAGAAACGCACAAGCGGTCTCGATGCATCTTATTGACCTTGTCAGCCTTGAACTGCAAGCTGCTGAGCAGGCTGGCAAACCGATTATTGCGCTAGTAGAGCAAGGGGTTTCGTTTCAAGGCTTGCCCCAGGATCGGATTGTTTACTTCAATCCTCTGACCCCTCATGTTCACGAACATTCAATAATGAATGCGCTTGAGCACATACGTCAACAACAACAATGGAAGAAGGGTTTAACCGCTCTTGGATGGATAGCCGGTATCGCTCTGGGATTGGTCGCCCTTAGTGAACTTGGCAGTGATGAGAAATAATGGCTCAAAATGTCAGGCGGCGTGGGCTGCCTCTAGCTGTGATCGACAACACTTTGCTTAGTCGGTTGGTCAGTTTAGAAGTCGCACAGTTTTTACCACTTCTGTACAAGCACATTCTTATCCCGCCCGAAGTCAAGCGAGAAGCATATAAAGCGCCGCATAAAGGCAAACGGCGCTTACAAAAACTCGTCAACGAAATGAAGGGGTTCTTTGTTGATTGTTATGAAGCCGATGAATTGGTTAAGAATTATTTGCAGGCAGACCTGGATGAGGGCGAAGCAGCCGCTATCGCACAGGCTGATTACAAGCAATCCCATTTATTGATAGACGAGGATAAAGGGTTCAAGCGCGCTAGGACAATGCAGCTAACAGCCCTCAGAACTGCAAGTCTATTGATCCTACTGAAAGAGGCAGGAGCAATTCCAGAAGTCAGACCTTATTATGACAAGTTGGAAAAGACAGGCTTTTTTCTGAAAGAGACTGTGCGCAAACGACTGCTCGCCATAGCTGGAGAAGAATAGTCCTTTATTTTCTCGGCCAAATCACTCCATCAGCATCTATCCCAGGTGTAACCATCGAAGTGCGCTATGGCGGTTACGTAACAACGGTTATCGGACGCAAGATATGGTAGGCAGGAAGACCATAAATACAAGATATTGTATTTAAGAATTATTATCTTCCCGCTTGCGGTCGAGCCTTTCCATTCCATTGAGAATGGCCACTTCCCGCTGTCGACTCTTGATCGACGACAAACGACATACGCGCTTATCCCAGACCTGGGGTGATTCTTGGCCGAGTCGATAGCATCAGTGTATGCGGCCCAGCTGACTGGCGACAATCAGAGCAAATTCAACTGGATCGATCGGCTTGGCGAGATGTACTTGATAGCCCGCCGCAAGCGCTCGCATCCGATCTTCTGTTCTGGCATATGCCGTCAGCGCCACGGCAGGTGTCCGGGTTCCTGACTCGCGCTCCCACGCTCTAAACTTCTCAATAAATTGATAGCCGTCCTCGTCCGGCATTCCTAAATCAGAGACCACAATCGAGGGCCTCCATTCTTGAGCCTCTCGCAAGCCTTGCGCCGCAGAGCCCGCGTCGCGGACCTCAGCGCCGTGATATTCAAGCACCGTTCGGAGGAGATTGCGCGCGTCAGACTCATCATCAATGATGAGCACTTTCACCCCCTCCAGCTTCGGCGAACCGCTGAACAGAGGGGAGATTTCTGCTTCAACTTGAGAAGGTACTTGCGACTCTTCGTCTCGACGCGCGGGGATTACCATCAGTGGCAGCTTGACCGTAAATGTCGCTCCCCGGTCTTGACCGAGGCTGTCTGCCGTCACCGTCCCTCCATGCAATTCCACCAGATGGCGCACAATTGCCAATCCCAGCCCGAGCCCTCCATGCATTCGCGTCGTGCCTCCATCCGCCTGACGGAAGCGGTCAAAGACATGCGGCAAAAATTCAGGACTAATACCCTGCCCCGTATCACTAACGATCATCTCGATATGAGCGTTGATGCGCTCAACCCGAACCTGAACGCGCCCGCCTTTCGGCGTGAATTTAATC
>Ga0081539_10003066_pt1 | contig 21552 bp, 15 predicted proteins | sample TabmetS4T2R2_FD_71023 | JGI IMG/M metagenome (GOLD analysis project Ga0081539, IMG submission 71023) | Tabebuia heterophylla rhizosphere microbial communities from the University of Puerto Rico - S4T2R2 | ecosystem: Host-associated > Plants > Roots > Rhizosphere ...
CCTGCCTCTACCGCGACCGCGCCGACGTCGGCGCGGTCGCGCGCACGCACTCTTTTTACGCCTCCGTCCTCGGCGTGCTCGGCCTCGGTGTACGCGTCGTTCACGACTTCGGGGCGACGCTGCTCGGCGGCGTGGAGGTCTTCCCTGAGTCTGACCTGATAGAGACCGCCGAGCTAGGGGCGAGGCTGGCCGCCTTCATCGGCCCCGATTCCGGCGCGCTGTTGAGGGGGAACGGCACGGCCATCGTGGGGCGGGACGCGGTGGAGGCTTGCGTGAGGGCCGTCTTTCTGGAGGAGTCGGCGCTGCTCCAGTATCGCGCCCTGCGGCTCGGCAGCCCGCGCTTCTTCACCCCGGAGGAGACGGAGGCCCGGGGGCGGCAACTGCTGGAAGGCTCGCACCTCCTGCGCGCGTGGGAGCACTACCGCGCCGAGGCAGACGCGGCGACGCCAACGGCCCGGGGCGACGAATAAACGACCGCGCGGAAACTTCTCACCTGAGTTGGAGCTGGTAGAAAGACTCTATCGCCTCCCTGATCGGGGACGGCATTGAGTTGACGTCCCCTCCCCTGGAGAACTTCTCCTGTAGGTATGCGGCGACATAGGTCTCGGCGACGAACTCGCGCCTCTGGATGATCTGTGCGGGTGTGCCCCCGAGGCGGCGCTCGATGTCAATCAGCCTTTCGTCTTTAGCGTCGAAGCCGTTAGCCTTGAACATCTCCCCGTACTCAAGTATCAAGCGATTCTGGCTCGCGTAGGCGGAGGCATCCCTAGTGGAAGTGTCGCTCACGTGTCCGAACTCGTGGGCCAGTTTGGCCGCCGCGAGAACCTCGCGCTCGACGCCGCCCTGATGGGCGCCGAGGCCGAGCGCGCAGGTCACAGGGTAGTTGGTGTTGGTCGGGTAGCCCTTCTCTATATCTTTACCGAGGAAGATCGTCGCCGAGACGAGCCTCCCGGATGCGTCCCACCGGTAGTCTCCCGCACGCGCCCCCCGACCGAGTCCGGGCGACACCGTAACGACCAGCAGGAAGTCGTCCCTGTGCGCATACCTCGCCCACTGCTCGCGCCCCGCCTCGGTCGAGAGATATTCGGATTTCCACCTCAGGTATCGTCTCTCATATTTAGGCGGGATCGCCTCGAATACCCCTCGCACGGGCGGGCCGCCCGTACCTTCGCCGGCGTCCGTCGCCGCACGAACGCCGGTGGTCTCCAACCCCGGAGTATCTTCCCAACCCGCGTAAACAGGATCGAAGGCCGCAGCCGTCAGGAGCACCAAGGCCGCGCAGAACGAAGCCGGCCTCCCTCGCCAACTTTTTGCGGAGTTACGCTTCATACGTCTCGTCTCGCCCTTCCACCCAAGGCCACGGACAGTCGTCACCACCCTCACTTCGATTCGATTGGCGTCGCGCGGCGCGGTCATACGCTTCACGAAGACGGTCATCAACCCTTCGATTGACGCGTCGCTTTTCTCGATTCGGGCCGAGTAGTCGTTGCGCTCTCGGTCAGCACTACATTGCCGCTCACCAATTTGATAAAGCCATCGAACAACTCAAAGCTTCGCTAGACCTCGCCCCACAGAACGCGAAAGTCCATAGCGATCTCGGTGTGGCCCTGTTTGAACGTGGCAAGGAAGCTCAGTCGAACAACGATCTCGGCTTGGGCCTGCAATACTTTGGTCAGAGTCTTGGACATCTTAAGAAGGCCCTCGAACTTGACGAATCGCTCCTTGAGGCGCGTTTTAACCTACCTCTCTTACTCCACAGCATGGGATTTCAACAACCGGCAGAGGAGGGCTGGCGGGAGTATCTTAAAAGAGACTCTAACTCTGGATGGGCCAATGAGCGCGGTTGAAATAAAACATGCTCCCACAACCATTCTGTTATAGAGGGGGAATTTCAAACTTCAGTTAGGAGGAAACACCAAAGGGACTCGACCACTCAAAAGCTTTCGTGCGCATCTACTTTGCGGCTAGTGACAGCATTGTTGGGTTTACCCCATGTAGGAGCGGCGTGCATTCAGAACGAGATCGCATCAGAGCGCCGAGGCTCCAAAACTCTCCGGCTCATCATCCGAAGCATCCGAAGCAGCCGGAGGCTCGACGTTCTTGAAACCGAACTTCTTGAGCTTGCGGTAAAGCGTCGGGCGGTGGTAGCCGAGAATCTCGGCAGTCTTCTTGACGTTGCCTCCCGTGCGTTCGAGCGTCTGCGCGATTGCCTCTTTCTCTATCTCTTCCATCGTGAGGTATGGCGGGATGAGACAGCGGAAACCGCTCACCTGCGTCGTGCGCAATTGTTCGGGAAAGTCCTGCGGCAACAACTGATCTTCGCGCGCGAAGAGGACGGCATGCTCGATGACGCCTTCCAACTCGCGCACGTTGCCGGGCCAATCGTAGCGCGTGAGGAGCGAGAACGCATCCTGCGAAATTCCGCGAATACGTCTCTTGTATTGCTCGGCGTAGCGTTGCAGGAATCGCTCGGCCAGCAGCGCCACGTCATCCAGCCGCTCTCGCAAAGGCGGCACTTTGATCTTGATAGTGCTGATGCGGAAATAGAGGTCTTTCCGCAGCGTGCCGTCCTGAATCATCTGTACCGTGTCGCGGTTGGTTGAAGAAACGAGGCGGAAGTCAACCTCTATCTCCTGCTCATCGCCGAGGCGACGCAGGCGTCTCTCTTGCAGCACGCGCAAAAGCTTCGTTTGCAGGTGAGGCGGCATTTCGGCTATCTCGTCGAGCAAGAGCGTGCCTCCCTCCGCAGCTTCGATAAGCCCGCGCTTATCCTTGTCCGCGCCGGTGAAAGCGCCCTTCTTATATCCGAACAACTCGGATTCGATTAGCTCGTGCGGGATGGCCGCGCAGTTGATACTGATGAAAGGCCGCGCGGTGCGGTTGCTGTTCATGTGTAGAGCGGTTGCGATCAACTCTTTGCCCGTCCCCGACTCGCCCTCGATGAGCATGGAGGCATCCGACGGCGCGGCGGTGCGAATCGTATCCCGAATCTGTCGCATACGCGCGTTGCGACCTGTGATTCCGAAAGTGTCTTCGTCGTCGGCGAGCGCGTCGCGCAAGCTCCGATTCTCGCGTTTGATCGCGCTGAACTGTAGCGCGCGCTCGGCGAGCATCAAAACCTGATCGGGGGTGAAAGGTTTTTCGACATAATAATACGCGCCGCCCTTGATGGCCTCGATTGTGATTTCCATGGAGCCGTGCGCGGTCATTAGGACGACTTGCGTCTCCGGCGTATCAATCTTGACACGCTTCAGCAGTTCTATGCCGTCCGAGTCGGGGAGGCGCAGGTCTGTGAAGACAAGGTCGAAGGGGCAGGTTTGCATCAGCGCGAGCGCCTCGCGGACGCTACTCGCAATTTTAACCTCGTAGCCTCTTTCGCTAAGGACTAATTCGAGCGCGCTGGTGATACTCGCTTCGTCGTCAACAACGAGAATTCTGTGTCGGGACATTTCGTCGCCCCCTCCCTTCCTGTGGGTATATCCAAGATGACGCAAGTGCCCTGCCCCGGACGGCTCTCGACCCTGATCGTACCCCGGTGCAGTTCGATGACTCTTTTTGCATACGGCATGCCAAGGCCGAGACCATGACTTCTCGTCGTGTAAAACGGCTCGAAGAGGTGTTCGATTTGCTCGTCGGTCATGCCGACCCCAGTGTCCGTAATCTCAAGATGCAGCCCTGTTGCGTTCCCGCTCGTCGAGATGTCGAGACGCCCGCCGTCAGGCATCGCCTGCATTGCGTTTAGAACTAGGTTGATAAGAGCAGAGCGTATCGAAGACTCGTCAAGCTGTCCGAATAGACTCGACTCGGACAGACGGACAGACTTCTCGATGTTGCCATCAACCATCTGCTGTGCGAGCAGTTGAAGGATGTCTTCGACGACCGCGTTGAGGTCTACTTCGCGCAACATGAGGTTCATCGGTCGGGCGAAACTCATAATCTGTTCGACTGTGTTCATCAAGTGGTTGATGGTGTCAACGATTCTGTCGGCGAGGACGATTTCACTTTCGCCGACTTTGCCGATGAGCTTGCTCTTCATGTGCATCGAATAGAGAAGGAGGCCGCTCAGAGGGTTCTTGACTTCATGCGCGACGTGCGCCGCGACGCGCCCGAGGGCCGCGATTTTCTCCTGATGATTGAGCAGCGCCTGCATCTGTCGCAGAGCGGCTTCGGCTTCACGTTCGGCGGTGAGGTCGCGGATAATGCAGAGGTAGCCGAGTTGATGTTTGTTGTAGGCGCGAATCGGCGTGATTGCAACCGAGGCGAGGAACTCCGTTTGATCGGAGCGTTGCAAGTGAATCTCTGTTTGATATTTTCCGACGAGGTCAGCGTTATTCAGAGATGTCTGAAGGATGCTCTCGTCCGCGCGCGTCACGTCAATGAACAATTCGCTTGGACGTTGGCCGAGCGCTTCATCCGAGGAGAATCCGAAGAGTAGTTCCGCGCCGCGGTTGAAGAGTGTGATTCGATAGTCCATGCCAAGCGCGACGATGGCGTATTCCGTCGAACTGTCGAGGACGAGGTTCAGAAAGTTGTGCGCCTCGGCGAGTTCGGCGGTTCGCTCTTCAACTCTTCTCTCCAGTTCTCCGGCGTATTGCTGTACCTCTTGCTCAAGTTTTCGCTTTTCGTCCCACAGACGCTTTTTCTCAGCCGCGTGCGCCACCGTGCTGATGATTGTGTCTTTAACGACGGGCTTGGCGATAAAATCATAAGCGCCCGCGCGCACGATGTCGGGTATTTGCGAGAGCTTCGGCTCGCCTGTCATCATGATGACGGGCACATAAGGGTCGCGCTGGCTGAGCGCCTGCAAAAGCTCGATGCCGCTGCGGCGCGGTAGGTTGATGTCAACAACGGCGATGTCAATCCGGCTCTCGGCTGAACGAATGATGGAATCGGCCTGATTGCCGTCCGAGGCCGTTATCACCTCATAGCCTTCGCGCTTCAGGAATTCTTCCATCGTCAGGCGGATACTAGGCTCGTCGTCAACTATCAATACCTTGTACTTAGACACCGGCCTCCTCCTCCTCTTCATCTGCCGGCAGTTCAACGATGAAGCGCGCGAACTGTCCCTCCATGCTCTCGGCGCGTATCGTTCCGCCGTGGTCACGAACAATTCCAAAGCTAAGACTCAGGCCCAAGCCCGTGCCGCCCGTGTCGCGTCGCGTCGTGAAAAACGGGTCGAAGACTTTGCCGAGATTCTCGGTAGGAATGCCGACGCCGTTATCGTAAAACTCTATACTCACAAAGGGACGCCCGCCTCTTTCTATGTTCCGTGCGATGATGCGGAAGAGCTTGTGCCGTTCAGCATCCGGCTGCCTCAACTTCAGCGCGTGGTGCGCGTTGCTGATCATATTGAGGACTAGTTGCCGCAGGCGCGATTCGTCGGCACGCAGAGGCAACAGGCGGTCGGGCACATCTATTTCGACCGTGATGTCATCGGTGTGGAACTGTCGCCCGAAAAGGGCGAGCGACGATTTGATTGGTTCCGCAAGGTCGACGCGCCGCATCTCGTGCATGTCGTGACGCGCGAAGGTCAGCAGCCCGCGCACGATGCTCGCGATACGACCACCTTCGTCAATAATGCCCTCTATCATCTGCCGCTCAAACTCACTGCGCTCGACATCCTCGTCCTTCAGGAGTTGCGCGAAGTTGATGATGCCGTTCAAGGGATTATTAATCTCGTGCGCTACGCCTGCCGATAGTTCGCCGATTGAAGCGAGCTTCGAGGTCTCAAACAGTTGTCTCTGCATCTCCTCCCTTTCAGCTTCAATCTGCCTGCGCGCCGACAGGTCGCGCATGATGATAATGATCAGGCGCTCTTTGTCGGTGGCGAGCGTGTTAAAGGAGATGGAGACGGGGCGCTTAACGCCTCCCGCCGTTTCGATAACCGTCTCTGTTTCGCCGGACACATTACATCCCAGAAGTTTGGCGAGCGAGTCCGACGTGGCATAGGCTTCCGCGTAAGGCGACTGGATGATATTGCGTACGTCGCGCTGGACGAGTTCCCCCGCATTGGATTCAAGCAGATCGCAAAATTTATTATTGGCCTCGATGAGACGATGGTCGGTTGCCGTGACGACTCCGATGCCGTCGCTTGCGTGCTCGAAGAGGGCACGGTATCGCTCCTCGCTTTCGACGAGCTTGCGTTGCTGGCGATTGACTATGCGGAGGAGCAGCGTGACGACAATCACGTCAACCGTGATTGAAATAGTGAAATGTTCGACGCGCTGCTGAACGTTGGTGCGCGTCTGGCGATTGGCTTCGCCCGGATACTTTTGCGCAACCCAATTGAAGAACGGGTCGCGGATGAATTTTTCCCACGTTAACATCACGACTGCGGTCAGGACAATAGTGAGCAGAGAAAAAGAGATTATCAGTTTGATATTGGAGCTTATTTTCATGCCCGTCTTCTAATAAGGACAAGAGCGCCGCGAGGACGCGACAGCAACCCTCACCATGAGTTGCTGCTAACCGGAGCGTCCGCCGGAGATTATCGCCCCGCGCGGAAGCCGGGTGTGTCGCCATCAATTAAAGCAACGCGGAAGAACTTATCTCAAGAAATTCATCGAGCACGCACACTGGCCGATTTGTCCGGCATGCGTCGGCAGCGCTATGGCGGCCCGCCCTGCCCCGCTACGCTGAGCGGGCGTTCGATGGAATAAGCTTGCAGATTATGATGAGGAAGGGGCATCGGACTGGATTTAACTCGGTATGGCGTGAAGGGCAAGGCAAAAACAGGTCACAAACGAATCAGTAGCGCAAGACCCGAAGTTACATTTGTTCTTCACCCACCCGTGATCGAAAAACTTAACTGTGCATTTATTGTCAACGCCGCGCGTGCGGCGGTTGATGGAACGATGAAAGAGAACGAGAATGCTAGACTGCTTTCAACAGAGTGTCAATCAAACGAATTCAAAGTGGCCGAGCGCGCGACACGCGCCCCGCCTCGTATCTGAGAGATTCTATAGAGCAAACCATTATTCCGCCATCCTTGCTCTTCCGAACAACCATGCGACGAAGACAGAGATAACGTAGAGGACGAGCATCGGCGCGGCAAACAGCATCATGTTCGGGATGTCGTTCGTCGGCGATAGCACGGCGGCGGCAACGAGTATGACGATGAGCGAAATGCGCCAGTGACGGATGAGGAAGCCCGCGCTCACAATCCCTATGCGCGCCAGAACGTATGTAATCGCAGGCATCTGAAATACCACTCCCATCGCAAGCATGACGATGATGATGAAATCGAAATAGTCCGACGCGTTCAAAAACAGACGGAAGTCCTGTCCGAGTCCGAGGAGGTACGCGATGGCGGGCGGGAACAGGACGTAGTAGGCGAAGGCCGCGCCGAGTACGAAAGAGATGCTCGACATAAGCACGAACGGCAGCGCGTAGCCGCGCTCGTGCGGGTGGAGGCCGGGCGAGACGAATCCCCAGACCTGCAACAGCAGGTACGGCACTGAAAGGCACAACGCGGCGTAGAGCGAGACTTCCAGATAGAGCGAGAATGGCTCGACCGCCGTGTGTACGACGAGCTTATCCTCGCCCGCGTGGAGTTGACCCTGCCGCGCATCGAAGTCGGCGGGCAGGCGCACGCCCTTCGGAACGATGTTCGCTCCCGCGACGACCGCTTCGTCCGTAAAGACGCCGGGCTGTCCGTCGCTGCCGCGCGCCACGCGCGCCGCGACCGACGTGCCTGCGGGAATGACAACGCTTGTCCCCAGTCTCGTCTCCTCCGTAAAGACATAACGAAGGGCATCGCCTTCCTTGATTGACCCAAGCGGAAGAATCGTCTCGCCGCCCGTCAAACCCTGAAGCGGGACGGGACGCTCGGCGGCCTCCGCGAGCGCGCGCCGGACGGGCGCGGCCAAAAAGTTGTAGATGCGGTCGGAGACGAACCAACTGGCGACGAGCGCGACGAAGACGAAGACCACCGAGCGGATGAGACGGCGACGCAGTTCGTCCAGATGCTCAAGGAAAGACATCTGCCCGCCGAGCCGCCCGCCCCCGTGCTCTTCTTTCTCTCCTGCGTCTAAAAAAACAGTTGCCATTCGGGAAAGTTTAAAGTTGTGTGCGTGAACGCAGGATAAGAGAGACAATCACCGGTCGTTCATTGGTGAAGATTGGAGATGATTGGAGAAGTCTCTAAGTTCTAGCTTTCGCTGAGCACCGCTTCGTGGCTGGTATCACTCACGCCGTTGGGAGCAAGTGCTTCGCTCGTGGGCGCGTGTGCTTCTACGTCCGGTAGAGCCTTATCCGTAGCATCCGCGATGAAGGTTTCGGAGTGCGCTTCTTCGATGGAAGTGTGATTGGCAGAGGCCGCGGGCATGAGCGCCGTGGCGCTGCCGTTTGCGATTAGCGCCTCTGTTTCCCACGTTCGTTTTAAACTGTCGGAGGCTTCTCGAAACTGGTGGAGCGCTTTGCCGAGCGAGCGCCCCAACTCAGGTAGTTTGCGCGGGCCGAAGACGATGAGCGCGACGAAGAGTATAATCATCAACTCCGAAGTGCCGAGGAATTCAAAGAAGAGAAGTGAATGCATTACCGTCTCCTACTTTTGCCAACGACCTGCCGTTCTGATAGCTTTACCAGCACGGCGCGGGCGTGGGCATCCTGTTGTTAACAGGATTGACTTGTCTCGTTAATCGATCTGCTGTTTCGCCCGGCTCGTGCCCTCGCTCAGCATCTGCGCTTCATCCAGCCCCGCCGCGCCGCGCTTGAACTCGCGGATGCTTGAGCCGAGTCCCTTCGCCAGTTGCGGCAAACGCGTGCCGCCAAACAAGAGAAGCAAAACGCCGAGGACAAGCATTAACTCCGGCATGCCCAACCCTAAACCTAACGCGTGACTCATGGTCTTCATGTCTCCTTCCACTTGGTTGTTTCCGCGCACGAGAGATATGTCGGCGCGGCTCAAAATTTTTGTCCCGACTTCTACGTGATTATTGTCCGACCTCTACCTGCCGCGCTTCTCCTCCACCAAATCCATCCCGCATTTGGGGCATTCGCCGGGTGATTGCAAGTGTACGTCGTGATGCATCGGGCAGGTGTATGTGACCAACTGCGTGCGCGCCTTCTTGCGTCGGTTCGTCGTGCGCCGGTGCGCGGCGCGATGTTGCGCCTGTCCATCAGGTACGCTTCGCACGGACGCGATAACTGCCGGTGAAATCGCAAGAGAGAGAGAGGCTAAGAGAGGTGCGAACGATGAGATATTTTTTCTTTTCACGGGTGAGTTTTCATTCATCTGTATGGGTCTTTAATGCCAGTGCGGCGTAACGTTTTAGTTTCCGCGCGACTCCGAAGAATTGCAGGCGGGTAGGATTACTTCCGTCGCATGACCTTTCGGCGAGCCTACTAGTTGTTGTAGAGGTTCGCCGCGAATCTGTTTAGCGCCTGCATGCAAAAGCATAGCAAGTCACATTCCATTTGGATTCCATGAAACGATTATCTCGTCCCGATGCTCGCGCACGAGGTATAGACGTTCATTAGTTCAAGAGAAATCCGATAGCGAGCGAAAGTTTACGCAGTGCTGCGCGTGGCGAGTCTGCATTTGTGTAAACGTGTGGCAGGATGATGTGACAATTTAGATGTCCGCATTGCGACATGTTGGTATGCCCGTGTTTCATGTTAAGACACTGGCGAATAGACAGAACGAAAGGGGACTGGCACATGCAAGCCAGTCCCCTTCCCTTTCTCTTCAAGCTCACGGCCAGAAGATGACGGATGACCAATCAAATCCTCAACGGCTCACTTCACGGTCACGGCCCTCGTCGCCGAGCCGCCGAAGTTGCTTCGCACCGTGATGTTCTGCGGGTTAGTGGCTACGTTGAGCAGCCCGATGAACTTGCCGCCTCCGTTGCTCGCCAGCGTGCCGAGCAGTTGTCCGCTGGAAGTGACGAAGACTTGTAGCGTCGCGTCAGCGCGCGAACTGCTCGCCTCGATACGAAGCTGACGTTTTGCCGAGTCGTAGTCGGCCTTTTGCACGGAGACTGTGTCGGCGTTCGTCGCCGCCGGATTGATTGTTAATGTTGCGGAGCGCGTCACACCACCGGAGACGGCGCTGACCGTCACGGTCGCGGTTGAGGCGACCGACGTTGTGCTGACGCTGAATGTCGCCGAAGTAGAGCCAGACGCGATTGTGACGCTGGCAGGGACGCTTGCGAGAGCGCTGTCGGTCGAAAGATTAACGACCGTCGCCGACGAAGCCGGCGCGCTCAACGTGACAGTGCCCTGCGCGCTTGCGCCGCCTGTGACGGCGGTCGGGTTGAGCGTGAGGGTTGAAAGCACTGGAGTAGGCGTGGCGGGCGGAGTGACGTTTAGCACGGCGCTCTGCGTTGAGCTACCGTAAGTAGCGCGAATCGTCACCTGCGTGGGCGTCGAAACTGATGCGGTCGTAAAGTCGGCGAATCCGTTTGTTCCGCCGCTCTGAATTAACAGAGACGCGGGAAGATTCACGATGCCCGGATTATCGCTCGAAAGGCTGACGGTCGCTCCTTCGGGCGGGGCCGGTTGGTCGAGCGCGACCTGCACTCTCACGCCTTGCGTCGAGCCGCCGACAACGGTCGAGGGCGTGAGCGTGGCGGAGGAAAGAATCGCGGAGTTGGACGGAGAGGAAACTGAAAGCGTTGCGCTGCGACTCGCGCCGCCGTAGCTTCCCGTTATGGTGACGGGCGTCGTCAGTCCCGTCTGCTGCGTGTGTATCGGGAAAGTTGCGGAAGACTGTCCAGCGGGGATGACGACGTTGAGAGGCGTCGTGACGAGGCTCGGATTGTCGTTCGTGATGGAGACGACCGCGCCGCCCGAAGGCGCGACGTTGCCTGTCGTAAGGCTTGCGATGCCGGTCGCATCTCTGCCGCCGAAGACGCCCGCCGGTTGAACCTGCAACGAGCCGAGCGAGAGCGGCTCCGTGGGCGGCGTAACAATCAGGTTTGCACTGCGGCTGCCGCCGCGTCCTGTGGATACAGAGATGGTGACGGTCTGCGTTGTCGTAACGCGCGACGTATTAACCTTGAATCTGACGTTCGTCATGCCCGCGATGATGCGTATGCCGGTGGGCACGGAGACGACGGAAGCGTTGCTGCTCGAAACGGTGAGCGCGATGCTGCCGCCGGGTGCGACCGTGCCGGGCGTAAGGCTGACGTTAACTTCGGCTGGTATTGTGCCGATGACGCTCGAAGGCGTTACCAGTAGGCCGCCGATGGTTGAAGAAGATGGCGCGGCGTTGCCCGTCGAGTTAAGCATCACGGTCATGCCCGGATTGTTGCCACGAATCTGGACGGCGATGTCCTTCCTGCCGTCGCCGTTGAAGTCCGATGCTACAAGTACGCCGCCTGCGTTGGCGATGGTGAAGCCCGGAATGAGGTAGCGCACGATTGGCTTGAACGTTCCGTTACCGTTGCCGTAAAGCACGCCGACCGCGCCGTCGCCATTCAAAGAGCAGCAGAGCGACATGCCAATAGCTATGTCTTGAAAAGTGTCGCCGTTGAAGTCCGCGATTGTTTGCTGGCCGGGGCGCTCCTGTAGGTTGTCGAGAATGGAAGCCGACGTGCGGAAAGTCCCGTCGCCGTTGCCGAGAAGGACGACTGTCCGGTGGTCTGCGTCGGCGGCTATCACTAAATCCTGTATGAGGTCGCCGTTGAAGTCGGCGGTGTCAATGTCTGTGTTGTCAACGCCCGCCACGATTGTCATGTCGGGCAGTTGCCGAAACGTTCCGTCGCCGTTGCCGAGCAGTATAAAGACCTTGCCGTTGACAGCCGCGATGCCGAGGTCTGCGTTGCCGTCGTTGTTGAAATCTCCGGCGGCGAGTTTCGTCGGGCCGGGGCCGACCGTAATTTGTTGCGCGGGCTGGAACGTGCCGTCGCCGTTGCCGCGCCACAGTGAGACCGAGTTGCCGATGACGCACGGCGCGGTGAAGCATGAAATCTCATGTGCGACGACCACATCGAGCCGACCGTCGTGATCGAAGTCGGCGAGGACGAGCGAAGGGCTGTCAAGCCCTGTATCATTGGCGAAGTTCGTTGCCGCGCCGAACGTCCCATCGCCGTTTCCCATCAACACGGTGAGGCCGATTTGCTGGTCGTTGTTTGTGGCGACGAGGTCGAGTTTGCCGTCGCCGTTGAGGTCGCCCGCGGCGATGTCCTGCGTAGGCCTGCCCGTCGGATATTCGACCGCCGCGCGGAACGTACCATCACCGTTATTGAGCATCACACGGACGCCTGCGCTCGCGCCTGCGATGTCGGCACGTCCGTCGCCGTTGAAGTCAGCGACGACGTGATTGACACCGATGTCCGGGTAGTCTCTGCCGACGAAGGACGCCGTCTGCGCCGAGGCAGTGGAGATGAAAAGCAGAGTTGCTAGAAAAGCCAACGCTGTTTTTGAAATGATGCGTGTGAACTGTTGAAGGTTAGCGTGTCCCATGTGATTCCTCCCTTTTGTTCGACAGTGCGGATACCCTGTAACAAAATACCTTCACACCAGCGAAAACCTTTCACTCTCTTTTCAGGAAATCATGTCGGAAACTGGACATACTCCCGCCGCGCCGCCACGCGGTCTGAGTCTATAATCAAAAGGTATAGCTCCCGGCGGAGATGGACGCCACCGGGAGCTTCAAAGGCTATGACAAACTGCGAGCCTTTTACAGCGCACGCCTCGAAATCGTGCCGCTGCCCGTGCAGGCAACCCACAACGCCGATGCAGTTGCCGTGCCGATCAGCGGCGACCTGTCAACCTTGTCTTGGCTGATCAACGAACCGTCAGCCGCCGACAGCCGCGAGATGCTGTTGGTTCCGTTCTCGACGACCGCCACGACATTGCCGTAAGCAATCATGCCCGCCGCTCCGTCGCCCACGGCGGTCTTTGAGAGCACCGCGCCGGCTGCGCCGTCGAGCCTGAGCACGACGCCGTCCCAGAAGCAGGCCACCAAAAGATCGCCGCCAGCGTTGACAACGATGCCGTATGGCCCGCGCGCTGTGTCAAACTTAGCCAGCACCGCACCCGTGCTCGACAACTTCCACACCTGATTGGCCTTGTTGCATGACACGTAGACGCTCGTGCCCGTCCCCAGCTTCGCGGCGGTCGAACCGACCGCTACCCAGACGGGGCGAGCGCCCACGCTGGTCGAGCTTTGCGTCAAGCCGTCAGTTGACAGGCGGACGAGTGTGTTGCTGCGCTCGCACGCGATGTAGAGCGTGTCGGCGAAGAGCGCCGCGTGAACCGGGCCATCGCCGTTCACCTTGTAAGTGGCGATGTTAGTTCCGTCAAGCCCCAACTTCGACACGGTGTTGTCGGCGTTATTGAGCACGTAGAGGACGCCATTCGTGTTGTCAACTACGAGGCCGGTCGGGTTGTCGCCGACGGCGAACTTACTGAGCACAGTTCCGCTGCCGTTCAGTTTCACGACTACGTTTGTGTACTGAAGCGACGCGTAGACGTTACCGTTGGCGTCCGAGGCGAGACTGGTCACGCCTTCGTCGAGACCAACGTCTGTGGCTAACGTCGAGTCGGTCGTCGCTGGCGTGGGCTTAGCCGCAGCCGTGGTAGTGTCCGTCGTCGTCGTCGTGCCGTTAGTAGTCTGCGCGAACGAGACGAGCGGAGCCAGTAGCACCAGAGCGGCTACCATTAGCGCGCTCGGTAAGAGATGTTTGATTTTAAGTGTCCTTTTCATTTGCGCTCTCCTTTCCCGATCTCCGTGCCGGTCTTCGGGTACAGCCAGCCTATTGATTCGACGATAAAACTGGCATTAGCCATTCCCGGACACGCTCCCCAGCGCTCAAGCGGCTCGTTGCCGTAGCGGATGTTGCCGATATGCTGGGTCACGTCGGCGTCCTGTGCCGGGTCGGGGTTGGTGTAACCGAGTTTGCGTCTGAGTAGTTCCAAGTCCGCCGGGTCGCCGGTCAGGAACTGCCAGCCCGGCCCCACTTTGTGCATCTTGGCGTAGGCGGCCATGCTCTCCGGTGTATCTTCACGCGGTTTGAGTGAGAACGAGTACATGAATACGTCTCGCCCCACGCGGTCGCCGAGAAGCCTCTGCACACGCACGAGATTCGTGGTGATGCCGGGGCAGATGCCTTCGCACTTGGAGTACATGAAGTTGATGAGGACGATTTTGTCCTTGATGAGATCGTCGTAGAAGAGAACCTTCTTGCCTTCCTGATTGGTCAGGCGAACGTTCGGGAAGTGAAGCTGCCTGATTCTCTCGCGCGACGAGACATTCTGCACCGGAGGATAATCGTCCTGCCGACTTGACCCCGGCGTTGCGGCCCGCGCCGCTACTGCTCCAGCTACGGGGGCTACGCCGAGAAGGGCCAACACGCTTCTTCTACTGATGTTCTTCATGGTTCGGCTAATCCTTTCTCCAATCCACCGTCGCCTTCCACGCGCGCGCGCGCCGACTCCGCGAGGGAGATGGGCGCGGCGCGCACGAGGCGTCCGGTTTACGGATTTGGATTCGTGTCCCCCACGTCATTGATATTAAGGAGCACCATCATCGCGTGGTCTTCGTGCACGACGTTGTGGCAGTGGATGGGGTAGCGGCCCGTGAAGTCGCGGAAGCGGAAGTAAAGCTCCGCCTGCATGTTGTGCTCAAGGCGTAGAACGTCCTTGCGACCGGCTTGAATGATGCCGGAAGTGGCGGGCGGCTGGCCGTTGATCTTGAGCGTCTGAAACTCCTCGAAGTGCATGTGAACCGGATGCTGCCATCCGCCGGAGTTGTTCTGGAATATCCACTTCTCGACCGTGTTGCGCTTGACGGTGAAACGATTGTCGGCGCAGTCGGCGAACTTGCCGTTGACGGCCCACTGCCCGTTGTTGCGCTCGAACTTGAAGGTGCGCGTCACAACCGGCGCTGTCAGGGTGTCGGGGAAGTCGTAGAAATAGACGGCCTGATTGGCGGGGATGGTCGCCGGGTCAATGCTGTTGTCGGCAACTACGGGGCCGTCAACGACAATCTTCAGCATGTAGTTGCCCTGCCCTGCGTTCAGGACTGTGCCCGTCGGGCCGCGCCCGTCAATCTGTTCAAGGCGGTTCTCGATGTAGAAGGTCTTGCCCTGAAGTCCCGTGAAGTCAACTATCACGTCCATGCGCTCGGCGACGGAGATGCGGCAGCTTGTTACTTGGACGGGCTTGCGCAGGAAGTTGCCGTCGGTCGAGAGTTGCCAGAACGCCTTGCTCGATAGGTTGGTCGGGTCGGTCAGGAACATCTGGTAGAAGCGCGACGGCCCCATGTTGAGCCAGCGGAAGCGATAGCGACGCGGGCTGACGTGCAGAACGGGCTGAATCTTACCGTTAACCTGCATCTTGTCGCCGAGGATGCCGTCGAGATTGAAAAGGTCGAACGCCAACTGGTCTGTAACGGAATCATAGACGGCGTCGTTAAAGACCATGTTGATGTCGTAGTCGGGGAACGAAGGCAGACGGAAGCCCGTCGTCTCGTTGCCGGTGTCGTAGGCGGAGTTGGGTGGGTGGAAAAGGTTGTACATACCCGCCAGCCCCTTATAGACGTTCTGCGACGTGAAGTCGATGCGGTGGTCGTGATACCAGAGCGTGTGCATTGACTCGCGTATGTCGCCCGTGCCGGGGTGCGTCGAGTTGATGCCGGCAAGCACGTTCGGATAGTGATGATCGTAGAACTTGCCCGCCTCGTTGAAGAAGCAGGGGAAGCCGTCCGACTCCGACGGCGTGTGGCCGTTGTGTAAGTGTGTCGTCGTCGAGTTGATGCCGAAGCCGTTGTTCTGCGTGGGCAGGTCGTTGTAGATGCGATTGAGAATCGGCTCGCCATACTGCGCGACGAAGAGCGGGCCGGGGAACAGTCCGTCGAAGCCCCACAGAGTTGACGGCGCGAGATCAGGGGAGGCACTAGCTTGAAACGCACGCTCGTGCGTCTCGTAAAACTTCTGCGGCGGAAACTGTGCGAAAGCCTGATGCGCGATGGTGCGGCTCTCGCCCGCTGCGGTGTTCGGAGCGGCGGTCGGCGCGGGGCTGAGCGCCGCCACCGGTTGCTTGATGGTTAGACGGGGCATGTCTTCGATGAACGAACGTGTGGGGCGACTCTGCGGCGTGTTGTTCACAAAGCCGGCGCTGGTCAGCGGGCGTGCGCTCAAACCCATTTTGGGGATGAGCATGCCGGCGCTGGTGAGCAGTCCCATCTTTAACAGGTCGCGCCGTGAGAACCCTTCTGCGATTAACTCGCGCCTGTTCTTGGCGGCTATTCTACTCTGTTCTTCTCGTGTCCGATCTCTCTTCGAGATATTTGCCATTGGTTTCTCCTTCTGAACATACTGGGGCCAAGCCGAGCGCTTGTAGCAACGGCCTAAGGGGTTGCGATGCTTGGATCACTATCGGTGTGCGGCGCGTCTATTACGCCTCGATGTAGCCGACGCACTCGGAGATGACTAACATCCACCTAGACTTCTTTAAGGCTTAATGTCCTTTTTGAGTTCAGGTGCAACTGCAAGACATGCCGGTGCGTGCAGACAGGCTCGGCGTTCATTCGGGTGATAACTCACTTCGATGAGAGGGCGAGTTGGTAATGCCATGATAACTGCCCGTCGGCTACTGGCTCATTTGCAAACTTCCCGAGTTGCAGTAGCCGCTTGATTAAACGTGACGCGCCTGAACCCAATGGCAATCTATGTGCCTCTCTTCTGAAAGACGTGCTTTGAGCGCTTTTCTAAGCGCGGGCCTGTGCGGTGTTCTTAGGACGGCACATGAAACGTGGTTCGGTATGAGTCATAATCCGGCGACACATGTCACATGATGAAACAAGCGCGCCGGAGTGTATTTGAGGACGGGGTTTGATGTGATACGGCTGAAGGTGATAGGCGAGCGTGAAAATTCGGTTGGTCGTATGAACGCTCGGCGTAGCGTTCCGTTGAAAACGAAGGGTGGGTGAAGTTTGTCGAGAGACTTCTCAAGTGCTGCTGCGTGAGAATGTCGGTCTAAGAACTTCGTCCCACCTTTTTTAGTTTCGATAGCATCAACGGCGCGCGACTTACTTCAGCGTCACTGCGCGGCTCGCCCTGCCGTTGAGACTGCTGCTCACGACGATGGTTTGCTGGTTCGTCGCCACGTTGAAAGTTGCTTCGTAGCGCCCACCGTCCTTGTTCGACAAGACCCCGATAATATTTCCGGTCGCGGCCACCGAGACCGTCAGCGTTGCCGACGCCGTTCTGATTGAATGCAACGAAGCTGCCGAAATCTTCTTCACGTCCGCATCGAATGAAAAACCGTTTTTATAACCATCCGTGCATCGAGACGTGTTGAGAGAGGCCCCACGGCCTACGAGGCGAGTGATGAGTTTTCAAGTTCAAAGTCGTGTGCCGGGTCGGCGCTGGCGCGAAGTTGTACCTTCTCCATCTGGCCGAGCGAGTTGACCCATAAGACGTATGCGTTCTGGTCTCTACTGCCGATACTGATTCGCATATTTATAAAAACCTCAGCCCCGCCAAACTACTTAGTCTCCGCGCCGTGTCCTAAATCAACCGCTCTAAACATGAGCTATCCGACAACAATCTTAGCGCATGTTTCAGGGTGAAACATGCGCGGCCCAAATGTGATTCATACTGAATCATGCATCCCGCATAGTTTCTCCAGTGATTATTGAAATTGCCTTTTATAAATCTGAAAATTGGTCAAGGCATATTTATTGCTCTTAAAATTTGTTCGTATCACGTCCACGCTCTTGGTTACGGTGTTCAAAAGCCTTAACCGATGAATCCACGACCAACAGCCGATTGCTTCTAGTCTCAAAACTCACTCCCTCGGAGTAGTGAGTTTTCATTCCCTTTTGTAATTGCCAGCGAATTTGAGAGCCTCTCGCACCAGATGAAGTTAGAGCAGCCGCCCCGCGCGGACGCCTGACACATAAGCGTGAGGCCGTACAAGCCCCAGTTGAAGCTCACACAATCAAGCGCCCTCGGTTTCCAACGTGAATCCGATTGCGAAGTCGTTCAGGTGTTATCGCCGTGAAATCGCCTACGAACTGCCGTTATCGCAAACGGCAGTCGGATTTTTCGAGACATCCCTAAACCCTCGCGGCAGGAATTCCGCAACGCACCGAGACATTCCAAGGTTCTAGGAAGGAGAAACCCGAATGGCAAACATCTCGAAGAGAAACCGGACACGAGAAAAGCAGAAAGAAGTGGCTGCTAAGAACAGGCGCGAGTTAATCGCAGAAGGGTTCTCACGGCGCGACCTGTTAAAGATGGGACTGCTCACCAGCGCCGGCATGCTCATCCCTAAAATGGGTTTGAGCGCACGCCCGCTGACCAGCGCCGGCTTTGTGAACAACACGCCGCAGAGTCCGCCGACCACGCCGTTTGTAGAGGACATGCCGCGCATGCAAATCTTAGCGCCCGTCGCGTCGCTCACCCCTGCACCTACCATAACCCCGAACACCGCCGCGGGCGAGGGGCGGACGGTATCCCATCAGGCTTTCGCACAGTTTCCGCCGCAGAAGTTTTACGAGATGATTCAACGGCCCGGTCAGGTCAGTATGCACCCGCAACTCCCCGTCCAGACCATCTGGGGCTTTAACGGGATAACGCCGGGGCCGATGATCGTCGCCCGCTACGGCGAGCCGATTCTCGTGCGCCAGCGCAACCAACTGCCCACGAACAACAACGGCGGCTTCGGCTTCCCGTCCGTCACGACTCACCTGCACAACGGCCACACGCCGCCGGAGTCGGACGGCTTCCCTTGCTTCTTCTTTACGTCGGGGCAGTTCTACGACTATCACTACCCGATTGTCTATGCGGGTGTTAACTCGACGCACCCCGGCACGGGCGACATACGCGAGGCGATGCACACGCTCTGGTATCACGACCACCGCATTGACCACACGGCTGAGAACACCTACAAGGGGCTGGCCGGAACTTTCGTCCAGTTCAACCAGTTCGACACCGGCGACGAGACGACGGGCTTCCGCCTGCCCTCGTTCCCCGACTTCGACATCTACATGATGTTCAACGATAAGGTCTTCGATACCCAGACGGGTCTGCTGGCCTTCGACTCCTTTAATCTCGACGGCATCCTCGGCGATAAGTTCCTCGTCAACGGCAAGATTAACCCCGTTCTGCACGTCAGCCCGCGGCGCTACCGCTTCCGCTGGCTCGACACCGGGCCGTCGCGCTTCTACCAATTCTTCATTCTCGACCCGACCAACAACTCCAACCTGCCCTTCTGGCAACTCACCACCGACGGAAACTTCATGGAGCGTCCCGTCAAGGTCAACAGTTGCCGCATCGCCGTGGCTCAACGTCAGGACGTGGTCGTTGACTTCACGGGCAAGCAGGGCAAGACTTATTACATCGAAAACCGTCTGGAGCAGCAGGACGGGCGCGGGCCGACCGGCAACGTTCTGCCCGCAGGTCAGGGCGACAAGATTCTGAAGATTGTTGTTGACGGCCCCGTCGTCCCCGACAACAGCGTCAACTTCGACGTAGTTATCCCGACGCTCCCGCCCGGCCAGCCCTACTTCTACCAGTTCCCCGACACGAATACGCCCGTGACGGTGACGCGCACCTTCAAGTTCGAGCGCAATAACGGGCAGTGGGCCATCAACGGCAAGTTCGCCGACTGCAACGAAAACCGCTTCTCCGTCAAACGCAACACAGCCGAAAAGTGGATCATCCAGAACAACTCCGGCGGGTGGCAGCATCCCATCCACATCCACTTCGAGGAGTTTCAGACGCTCTCGGTCAACGGCCAGCCGCCTTCGGCGGTCGAACCCATCGTCCGTGGCCGTCAAGACGTGTTTCGCCTTGAGCACAACCAGCAGGCCATACTCTACTTCCGCTTCCGTGATTTCGTAGGTCGTCTCCCAATCCACTGCCACAACGTCGTTCACGAAGACCATGCCATGATGGCGCTCTGGCAGATTAACGACGTGGGAGACACTAACCCCAATCCTTAACGCTCGCGCCGAGGTCGGCGCGTCCGTTGAAGGGCGCGCCGTGGAGAGAAGACGAGAGACTGAAGAAAGGAGTTTTCGATCTATGAAGAGTATAAGTAGGAGAAGCATGATGGCGCTGCTCGGCGCGGCACCCATCGCAGGCAAGCTCCTCGGCGGGCCGGCGCTGGTTTCCGCAGCGGGTGAAGACCCGCTCACGAAGTTCAAGACCGACATCACGGCGCGGGAGAGGTTCCGGCAACGTTTCTTCCCCGATGTTGTTCTGACCACGCACGAGGGGAAGAAGGTTCGCTTCTACGACGACCTGATGAAAGACAAAATCGTCGTCATCAATTTCATGTACGCGAAGTGCGAAGGCGTTTGCCCCGGCATCACGATGAACCTGAGGCGCGTGCAGAAACTGCTCGGTGAACGTGTCGGGCGCGACATCTTCATGTACTCGTTCACGCTCAAGCCGGAGATAGACACGCCGGAGAAGATGGCCGAGTACGCGCAGATGCACAAGGTAGGGCCGGGCTGGCTGTTTCTCACGGGCGCTCCGGCAGACATGGAACTACTTCGCCGCAAACTCGGCTTCACCGATCCCGACCCGACGCTCGACGCCGATGTGACGCAGCACATCGGGAACATTCGTTACGGTAACGAGCCGCTCATGGAGTGGGCCGCGTGCCCCGGACTGAGTCACGCCAGTTTCATCGCTGAGTCTATCCTCTGGATGGATTGGCCGAAGGACTACAAAGCACAGGGGAAAGGAGATAGCAAATGAGAGGGAAGAGCCAAACGAAGAAAACTTTACTGGGCGTGTTGGCGATAGCCGCCTTCGCGTTGCTGTCCCCGGTCGTCTCTTACGCACAGACGACCGACACGGCGGGTGGAACTGTGGTGAAACCCGCGCCTGCCCCCGTTGACTCGACGGCAGTCACAAGCGTCGGCATAGGCGAGGATGTTACCAGCGTTGCCAGCGACGCCAACGGCAACATCTACGCGTCGCTCCAGTTCACGAACAAGGTCGTGAAGTTGAACGGCGGAGGGACGGAGATAGCCAGTTTCGCCGTCGGGCAAAATCCGACCGGCCTCGTAGTTGACAACACGAATGGCGTCCTCTACGTGCTCAATAACGCCGACAACACCGTGTCGAAGCTGGGGCTTGACGGAACTAACATCGCCACTTACAAGGTGAACGGCGATGGCCCCGTGTACGCGGCTCTCAATGATACCACCCTCTACATCGCGTGCGAGCGCAGCAATACACTCGTACAGATGTCAACCGACGGCGTTGCGCTTGGCTCGACCGAGGTCGGTGCTCGCCCCGTCTGGGTCGCAATCAGCCCGACCGGAACGAAGGCGGGCACGAGCGTTTACGTATCGTGCAACAAGGCGGATCAAGTGTGGAAGCTTTCGTCGGCGGGGGCTGTGCTCGCCAAGTACAACTCCGGTCGCGGGCCGTTTGGTATCGCCATCAACAGCAGCGGACAGGTTTTGGTGGCCTGCTTCTGGGACGGCGTCGTGCTCAGGCTCGACGGCGCAACCGGCGCGGTGCTCTCAAAGACCGCCGTGGGCGACGGAGCGGCGGGCATGATTGCTTACGGCAATGTCGTGGCGGGCGTCGGGAACGGCAGGAAAAAGATTACGAGGGTGTTGGGGGGCGGCGGGTT
>Ga0081539_10003067_pt1 | contig 21541 bp, 6 predicted proteins | sample TabmetS4T2R2_FD_71023 | JGI IMG/M metagenome (GOLD analysis project Ga0081539, IMG submission 71023) | Tabebuia heterophylla rhizosphere microbial communities from the University of Puerto Rico - S4T2R2 | ecosystem: Host-associated > Plants > Roots > Rhizosphere ...
GTGTGCTTTGCACAGCGACGCGCGTCATGTAAATACGACCCGCTCGCTACCGCTCGCGGTACTGTACTTCATTACGTCCCAACAGGCTAAAACGCCCACCCCACGAAAAGCGGACATTCTAACCTCCGCTGCCGATGTCGAGCAACACGCGGCGGGCGCGCTCGATGAGTCCAGCCCCTTCGGCCTCGACCCTCAGCACGCCGCTCGGACTGAACGACGCGCCCGCGCCCGACGCGACGAGCGCGAGCAGCTTGTCCGCGGAGACGCGCGCAGTCTCTTTCAACTTCAGAGCCAGCCCCGTGGGCGTTCGGTCAATCGAAACGACGCCCGTCTCCTCCGCCGTCCGGCGCAGACGCGCGTAAGCGAAGAGTCGTTCGACCGATTCCGGCAGACGACCGTAGCGGTCTTCAGTCTCGCGCCGAATCTGTTCGAGCGCGTCGTCGTCGCGCGCCGACGCGACGCGCTTGTACGCGCGAAGGCGTTGGCCCATATCGCTGATGTAGTCTTCCGGGATAGAAACGTCAACGCCGAGGTTTATCGAGACCGATGTCTCGTCCTCAACCTGTTCGCCCCGAAGCTCCGCGACCGTTCGCTCCAACATCTGCGTGTAAAGATCGAAGCCGAGCGCGTCCATGTGGCCCGACTGTTCGCCGCCCAAAAGATTTCCCGCGCCGCGAAGTTCCAAGTCGAGAGCCGCCACGCGGAAGCCCGCGCCGAGGTCTGAAAACTCGCGTATGGCCGCCAAGCGCCGGCGCGCAATCGGCGTCAACTCGCCTTCGGACGGAATGAGCAGGTATGCGTAGGCCCGGCGGTTCGAGCGCCCGACGCGGCCTCGGAGTTGGTAAAGCTGCGAAAGACCGTAATTATCCGCACGGTTTATGATGATGGTGTTGGCGCGCGGGATGTCTATGCCGTTCTCGATTATGGTCGTCGCAACGAGGAGATCGTATTTGTAATCAACGAAATCCAGCATCACGCGCTCCATCTCCTTCTCGTTCATCTGCCCGTGCGCGACCGCGATTCGCGCCTGCGGAACTAAACGCCGGACTAGGGCCGCCACCGTCTCAATCGTCTCCACGCGGTTGTGTATGAAGAAGACTTGACCGCCGCGCCCCAACTCCAACTCGATTGCCGACTTGATGACAGACTCTCCGGCCTGCACGACCTGCGTCTGAATCGCCAGACGGTCGCTCGGCGGAGTCTCAATCACCGACATGTCGCGCAATCCCATCAAAGACATGTTGAGCGTGCGCGGAATCGGCGTCGCGGAAAGCGTCAAAACGTCAACGCGTTTCTTCAACTGCTTGAGTCTCTCTTTATGCGCGACGCCGAAACGCTGCTCCTCGTCAACGACGACGAGGCCGAGGTCGCGGAACGCTATGTCTTTCGACAGAAGCCGGTGCGTGCCGATTATCACGTCAATGTCGCCCGACTCGACGCGCTTCACAATCTCCTTCTGTTCTTTGGGCGAACGGAAGCGCGAGATGAGTTCAATCTTTACGGGGAAGGCCGCGAAGCGAGCGCGGAAGGTTTCGTAGTGTTGATAGGCGAGAACGGTCGTCGGCGCGAGCACGGCGACCTGCTTCGAGTCCATCACTGACTTGAAGGCGGCGCGCATCGCAACTTCGGTTTTGCCGTAACCCACGTCGCCGCAAAGAAGCCTGTCCATTGGCGTCGCGGCCTCCATGTCGCGCTTCACGTCCTCGATGGCCGTGTCTTGGTCGGGGGTGGGCACATACTCGAACGCGTCCTCAAACTCGCGCTGCCAAGGGCTGTCGGCAGAGAACGAGTAGCCTTGGACGAGTTTGCGTTCGGCGTAGAGGCGCAACAACTCGTCGGCCATGTCGCGCATCGCGCGCTTGGCCTTCGCCTTCGTCTTCTGCCAACCCAAACCGCCCAAGCGGTCGAGCACGGGTTCGTGCCCTTCCGCGCTCGAATAGCGTTGAACCAAATCGAGCCGTTCGACGGGGACGTAGAGTTTCGCGTCGTCGGCGTAGAAGAGCAACATGAACTCGCTCTTGCGACCGCCGAGTTCCAAAGTCTGAAGGCCGCCGAAGCGCGCGATGCCGTGGTCTATGTGGACGACGTAATCGTTCACTTTCAAATCACGGAAATCGGAAAGGAACGCAGCCGTCTTCGACTTCCGACGACGCGCCGACGCGGTCGTCCCCGTCCCCGTCCCCGCCACTCTCTGCTCAAGGCCAGCGCCGCTCGCCTCGTCGAACAAATCCGTTTCGACGTGGACGATTAACGACGCGCCCGGCAACTCGAACCCGCCCGAAAGTTTTCCGGCGGTGACTATTGCCGCGTAATCATCCGACGACGCGCCCGATTCGCCCGCGAGCGCGACGCGCGACGCGACGTTGTAATCGCCTAAAACGTCCGAGACGCGTTCGGCCACTCCAGCCGAAGGCATCACGAAGAGCGTCAGAGCTTGACGTTCGCTGCTCGCGTGTCGCACGTCCGACGCGAGTTCGGGGATGCGCCCGTGGTAACGCCGCGCCGGAAGCGAGCGCCACTCGATTTCGGTCGCCTCCCCGACCGCCGGAAACAGGAACAGCGGCTGCGGCGCGTTGCGCGCTCGTCCGATCTTCGCCGCGGGCTGTTCCGACTCGCCCGCGAAACGCTCGTCCACGACAGCCGCCGCGCGCCCCAACGCGCGAAGCTCTACGCGGCGCGCGGCTTCGAGTCGCGCGCGCAACTCCGCAGGCGTCAGGTAAAGTTCTTCGGGTCTGAGTCCAATCTCGCCCGCGCTTTCGTTCTCGTTGAAGCGCGCGTCGAGCGTCTCTCGCGTCTGCGAGAGTTGTTGTTCGACGGACGAAGGCTCGTCAACGACTAACACCGTGTCGCTCAAGTAATCCGACGCGGTCGCGTCCGTTTTGACGACGAGCGGGATGAGCCACTCCCAACCCGCGAAGGTTTCGCCCTCGTCGGAATAGACGGTTCTGTCTTTGAGCGCGCGCGCGTGCGCGTCGTCCGGCCAGCGTTCGCGCGCAAACTCCGACCAGAGACGGAAGTCGTCGCGCCCAACGGCAAGCTCGCGCATAGGGACGATTTCGGTCGCTTGAAGTTGTTCGATTGAGAGTTGCGTCTCGGCGTCGAAGCGGCGCATGGAGTCAACCGTGTCGCCGAAGAACTCGACGCGAACGGGCGCAGGCTCGCCGGGCGACCAAACGTCTAGGATGCCGCCGCGCATCGAAAACTCGCCGACCGCGCCCACGGGGTCTTCGCGTACGTAACCCGACGCCAGCAGGAGTTCGACTAAATCTTCGGGCGGGAACTCTTCGTCGCGTTTGAGGCTCGCCCCCGCTTGCAAGAGTTGCGACGGCGCGACCGTCCGGCGCGCGAGCGCGCGGGCCGACAGCAACACGAAGCGACCGCGACCGTGGGCCAAGTGCCAGAGCGCGAGCGCGCGTCGCTCCAAAGTCTCCGCGTGCGGCGACGCGCCCGCGTACGGGTCGCTCTCCGAAGCCGGAAGCGACAAGACAGGCTCGCAAGCGTCGTCTTCCGCGCCCGCGGCGAGCGCGCCGCACCAGAACGCGAGGTCGCGCTCCCAAGTCTCCATGTCGCGGTTCGCCGCGACGAGCACGGCGAAACGTTTTCCGGTCTCGCGCTGCAACGCCGCGAGCGCGAGCGCACGCGCGGGCGCGCTCGTCAGCCCCGCGACCGGCACGACGCGCGCGCCCGACGCGACCACCGACGCTAGACGACGAAACTCCTCCCCCTCCACGACGCGCCGCAGCACGCCCCGCAAGACTGGAACTGATTCGACGGGAACGCTCATAAAAAAATGATGAGTGATGAGTGCGGAATGATGAATTGAAGAAAGGGTTCTGGGTTCTGGGTGTTGGGTAAGACGGCCAGCGCCCGGAACCTAACACCTAACACCCGCTTTCATTCATCACTCATCATTCCGCATTCATCATTTCTTCCATCACTCCGCATTCATCATTGCCTTTATCTTCTCGACGATGCTCGTCGTAGAAGCGCCCTCGATGAACGGCAGCGAATAGACCTGTCCGCCCGCGGCTTCAACCTCCTCGCGCCCGTGTATTTCGTCAATCGCGTAGTCGCCGCCTTTGACGAGCACGTCGGGCAAAATTTCCGCGATGAGCGAGCGCGGCGACTCGTCGTCAAACACGGTCACGAAATCCACGCAAGAGAGCGCGGCGAGGAGTTCGGCGCGCTCAAGCTCGGCGACGAACGGGCGGCCCGCGCCCTTCAGAGCGCGCACCGAGCGGTCGCTGTTGACGGCGACTAAAAGCGCGTCGCCGAGTTGCCGCGCGGCTTCGAGGTAGCGAACGTGGCCGACGTGGAGTATGTCGAAGCAGCCGTTGGTGAAGACGAGCCTGCGCCCGCCGGCGCGAAGGCGCGCGCGCGCGCGCAGAAGTTCGTCACGTCGGAGAATCAGTTTGCCGCTCATCGTTTCGTCAATCGTAAATGGTAAACCGCGAATCGTAAATCGCCGGAGGAGGGTTTTGTCTATTTGCGTTTGACGATTTACTATTGACGACTTATGAGCAATCCACTTTTCGACAACTCGATAATTGACGACAACGACCAGACGCGCGCTCGCCTCGCGCACCTCGAAGAGATTAAGAACCTCGTCGGAAACGCATACCCAAATAAATTCCAGCGCTCAAACGTCGTCGCCGCGACGCCCGAAGGCGAAGACACGGTAACGGCAATCGTCTCCGAGTTTGAGAAGCACGTTCCCACGGTCGAACAGGGCGCGCGTCCGACGCCGGAGCAGATTGAAGCGTCGAACGCGCGTCTCGGCGAGTTTCGCGTTCGCGTTTCTGGCCGGCTCGCCACGCCGCCGCGCGTGATGGGCAAGGTCGCCTTCGTGCATCTTTCGGACGGGCGCGAGCGCCTGCAAGTCTACGTGCGCAAGCAGGACGCGCGCGCCTTGAGCAACGACACAGGGCAGGCGGTTGACGACTTCGACAGCGGCTGGCGACTCCTGCAACTCCTCGACCACGGCGACTTCGTCGGCGTCGAAGGCAAGCTGTTCGTGACGAAAACGGGCGAGTTGTCAGTCCACGTCGAGACGATTCAATTCCTCTCGAAGGCTCTGCTGCCGATGCCCGACAAGCTCCACGGCATCAGCGACCCCGAAATACGTCAACGCCAACGCTACGCAGACCTCATCGCCTCAAGCCTCAAGGTCAAGACCGACGACGAAGACGAAGCTTCCGACGCCACCCGGCACGCGCTCAACGTGCGCCAAGTCTTCGAGCGTCGCGCCGCCATCATACGCGAGATGCGCAGCTACTTGGACTCGCACGGCTACATCGAAGTCGAAACACCGATGCTCTCATCAATCGCTTCGGGCGCAGCGGCGCGTCCCTTCGAGACTTTCCACAAGGCCCTCGGCATCCCGCTCTACCTGCGCATCGCGCCCGAACTCTACCTCAAGCGCCTGCTCGTCGGCGGCTTCGAGCGCGTCTATGAACTCAACCGAAACTTCCGCAACGAAGGCATCTCCACGCGCCACAACCCCGAATTCACGATGCTCGAATTCTACACGGCCTACAAGGACGTGAACTGGATGATGGATTTTTGTGAGGAGATGTTGCGTGAAACTATAAGAAAAACTTTAGAGCTACCTGAAGACAGCCCAACGCTAAAAGTTAGATACGACCCGCAACGGCTGATGGCCTTTCCGAATGCGAATCCTCAAACTATCGCAGCTTCGATATCAATTATGGAAAAGGGCGAAGCAAAGAGCTTTGAATTTGACTTCTCTCGACCGTTTCAGCGGCTGACAATGATAGAAGCGATTAACGAGTACGGGCCGGAAGATGTGAAAAGAGTTAGTAGTGACGAACTCGCCGCCGACCGCATCGTAGAGATGTTCGAGCAGTTCGCCGAGCCTAATCTGATTCAACCGACATTTATCACCGATTTCCCCAAAGTCATCTCCCCGCTCTCCAAAGCGTCGCCAGAGAATCCGGCAATCGCCGAGCGTTTCGAGTTGTACGTCGCGGGGATGGAGGTTGCGAACGGGTTCTCGGAGTTGAACGACCCGGCGGAGCAGTTTCAGAGGTTCGAGGAGCAGACGCGGCAGCGCGAGGGCGGCGACGAGGAGGCGATGCGCATGGACGAGGATTACGTCCGCGCGCTTTCTTACGGGATGCCGCCCGCAGCCGGCATCGGCATCGGCATTGACCGCCTCACGATGCTTCTCACGAACCGTCGCTCCATACGCGACGTGATTCTCTTCCCGCACATGCGTCCGCCCAAGAACCGCGCGGAAGAGCCGGAAGAGAAGGCGCAGGCCGCGGGTGAAGCGACGGATAATTCCTGAACTTTAGAGCCGTTTTCGATTGAGTTTACCGAAAAGCATTTCAACACAGAGGACACCGAAGACACGGAGAACACCGCAGTCAATCTCTGTGCGCTCCGTGCCCTCTGTGTCTCTGTGTTGAAAAATTCTTCGGCGACTGCATTCGCACATCATTCTGATAACCTAGAACCCAATCCGCTGAAAATTTCTCGCGCGGCGTGTGGGAGTTTGCCGCCGGAATGCGCGTTTAGTGTTAGGAAGAGAATGCGAGTTCGCGTTCGGCCTTCGCGCCGCGCGACCGCGATTCCCCTTTGAAACGGAGCGATAAAATGAACGCGACAGCCTTCGGCCCGACCATCTTCAACCTTTAATAGACTCGCGCCCGACTCATTTCGGACGCGCGCCGCGCGACTCGCCTTTAGAAGTGAGTCAGAATTTTTCGCGCCAGCGCGACGGCACGCGCACGCGTCGCCTCGTTCGCATCGCCGCCGAGACTCAAGTGTAGAACAGCCTCCTTCGTCAGAACGTAGAGCGAGCCGCCGCGCTCGCCCACAGTCCAGAAGGCTTCGTCGCCGAGACTAGCGATGCGGCGCGGGCGCTCCGTCTCGTCTTCTTCTTCGCCCTCCTCTTCCCCCTCGTGCCCGCCCTCGCGCAACTGCCCGCGCTCGCGCTCCTGCTCCAACTGACGCTCGCGCTCGCGCTCCGACCGCTCCTTCTCTTCACGCTCGCGCTCGCGCTCCTCAATCGCCTCGCGCGCAAACTTCTCCTTCCAAAATTCTTTGAGCGCGTCCTTCGCCCCCGTCTTCGCGTCCGCGCGCACCACTTCTAAGTTGAACGACTTGTCGAAGGTCGGCAGGCGATAGAAGCACTGCGAGCGCATGAGTCCGTCGCCCAAGTGCTCGCTCCCCTGCGCGTCAGCGAACGCCTCGCCCTGAATCGCTTCAACGTCGGCCTTTGACAGAAGCGCGCACGTCGGACTCACGGGGACGACGTTCGACGCGACGTTCGCGTCGCCCGCGTTCGCGTTCTCTGCCTGCGTGTTCGCGTTCGACGCGGTCTGCATGTTCTTCGTCCCCGCGCCGCACGCGAGAGCGAAGGCGAGAGAGCAGAGCATTGAAGTTAAAAGTGAACGGCTCACAAAAGAGCGTCGCATCAAGTCCCTCCGTCTTCGCGCGTCATGCGTTCAAGCTCGCGCGTCATTCCGAGCCGCTCGAAAATCTCGCGCGACTCTTGCCACAGACGCGCGCCGAGTTCTATGTCGCCGCGCGCGCGTTCGTGCCGCGCCCAGTCGCGCAGGGTGCGCGCGCGCTCCGCAGCCGCGCCCATCTCGGTATAGACGCGCAGGCTCTCGCCGAAACACGCGGCGGCGTCGCGCTCCACGCCGAAGACTTTTACCGGCCCGCCCTCGCGCGCGGCGACTAATCCGAGCGTGCGCCAAGCGCTTGCGATGTAGTCTTGATTCTCCGTCTTCCGTCCGAGTTCGAGCGCGCGCAGCGCCGTCTCAAGCGCTTCGCGCAACTCGCCCTGTCCCCAGAGGCTTTCGGCCAAGTAGCAGTAGATCATCGAGAGCGCGAAGTGGCCCGCCGGGCCTGTGAGCGCAACGGCCTCGCGCAGATTCTTCTCCGCCGCGCCGTACTCTTCGAGTCCTATCTGCGCGCCCGCGAGGTTGCCGAGCGTCGGCAATTCCCAAGTGCGCTCGCCGATTTCGCGGAAGATGACGAGCGCTTCGCGGTAGCGACGCACGGCCTGTTCGTAGTCGGCGCGAAGGTGCGCGTTGACGCCGAGGTTGTTGAGCATGAAACCGTAGTTGCGCCGGTCGCCGAGTTCCTTCAACAGACGTAGCGACTGCTCGAAACACTCTTCGGCCTCGCGGAAGCGACCCGAAACTTCGTGCGCGACGCCCAAAAGCTTCAAGCCGTTTGCGCGCGCGCCGCGCCAACCCTCCCACGCCTCCACGCTCAACGCGAGAATCTGCCGGCCCAGACGCTCGACCGACGCCGCGTCGCCCAGACGGTGCGACGCAAGCCCCTGCCGATTAAGCGCAACCGCCAACTCCGACTTCGCCGCGTCAACTTCAAACCTTGTCGCATCAACTTCAAACTTCGTCGCGCCCGTCTCCAACCTCGTCGCTTCCGACTTCGCAACTTGCCCGTCCGACTTCGCGCCCGCCGCGCGCGCCAACTCCTCCGCGCGACGCGCGCTCTCAAGCGCGGCGCGGTTGTCGCCCTGATACTCCTGAACCGCCGTCAGCCCGTTCCAAGCGCGCGCCTGCGCAATCAAATCGCCGCGCTCCTCGGCGGCCTCGCGCATCTGCGCGTAGGCAAGCGCGGCCTCAACGTAGCGCGCCTGCATCGTCAACACTTCGCCGAGTCCGGCGTACCACTTTATCGCCTGCGCGCGAAGCCGCGCGACGCGTTCGTCGGTCTCCGCGCGACGTTCGTCAATCTTCACGACGCGCTCGCTCGTCTTCGCGCCGCCTCCGTCAGTCTTCGAGCCTTTCGCTTCCCGCTCCGAGAGTTCGCGCAGGTGTTCGAGCGCCTTTCCGTAAAAGACAATCGCGGCCTCCGGCGCGTAAGAGGCGCGCGCCTGATGCCCCGCGCGCCCGTACCACTCCGCCGCGCTCTCCAACTCCTTCGACAACTCGAAGTGCTCCGCAATCACCGCCGCATACTCTTCGACGCGCGCGACGGCCCGCTCCATCAGCCACGCCGCCGTCTCGCGGTGCAGACGCCTTCGCTCGCGCTTCAAAACGTTTTCGTAAGCGACCGTGCGCAAAAGCGCGTGCTTGAAGATGTACTCGCGCGCGCCCGCGAACACGGAAGCCTCGCGGCGATAGACGAGTTCCTTACGACGAAGCGTCTCCAACGCCGACGCGGTGTCGCCCTCTTCACTCGCGCCGCGCTCCAAAGCCTCGCGCGAGAACTGTTCGAGCGCGCCGTCCCAGAACTCGCGCCCGACGACCGAAGCGCGCTGCAAGACCGTTTTCTCCCACGCCGAAAGCCCGTCGAGTCGGGCTTGGAGAACGCCCGTCAGCGTCGGCGGCACGCGAACCTCAACGAGCCGGCTCGCGTCAACGTGCCAACGGTCAGCCGACGCGACTATAACGCGCTGGTCAATCAGCATCTTTATCAACTCTTCGACGTAAAACGGATTCCCTTCCGCCGCGCTCACGACGAGTTCGCGCAGAGCCTGCGGGATTGACTGCGCGTGCCGCAAGATTTCCTCTACGAGTTGGCGACTCTCGCGCCGCGTGAGCGGCTGCAAACTGAGACGCGCGTGCGTGTGCAGGCCCTCGCCCCAAGCGGGGCGGCGCTCCAGTAGTTCGGGCCGCGCGAAACAGAGGACGAGCACCGGCGCGCCGGCGCACTCGCGCGCGAGATGGTCAACGAAGTCGAGCGAGCCGTCGTCGGCCCAGTGCAAGTCGTCTAGGAAAAGCAGGACGGGCGAGCGCAGCGCGATGCGGAGGAAGAACTCGGCGGCGTAGTGGAAGGCGCGACCGCGAACCTGTTTGGCGTCTTGAAGAATTCCGGCGAGGTGCGGGCTTGCGGAGAAGTCGAGGCCCGTCAAGTGTCCGACGAAGTGCGCGCGCATCAGTGCGTCTTCGTCGCCGCCGAAGGTTTCCGACATTCCGCGCTCAAACTTCTCGCGCGCCTCCGGGGGCGCGTCGCTGTCTTGTATGCCGAAGCGCAAAGAGAACACGTCGCGCACGAGCGCGAACGGCAAACCACGCGTCCACTGGCTCGCGCGTCCGTTGAAAACGGTCGCGTGCGCGCTCGACAGTTCGACCTCGCTGCTGAACTCGTCCAACAGGCGCGACTTCCCAATCCCCGCGTCGCCGACGATTGTCAAAACCTGAAGCTCGCGGTCTTCCGCGACCGTTTGCAGCGCGTCGCGCATGCGCGCAAGCTCCGACTGCCGACCGATCATGCGCGTTTCGACGCCCTCGACGCCGCGCGCGCGAAGCCGGAACGCGCGCGGCTTCTCGCGCTCCACCAGATACGCGCGCACCGCTTCGCCGACGCCGCGCACGCTCGCAAGCTCGGTCTCGCGCACGTCGAAGAGTCCGCGCACGTGCCGGTAGGTATCGTGCGAGACGATGACGCCGCCCGCCGGGGCGGATTGTTGAAGGCGCTGCGCGACGTTGACGGCGGCGCCCGTCGCCGTCAGTTCGCCGCGCGCGCCCGTCGCGCTCAAAAGAACCGCGCCCGTGTTCACGCCGACGCGGACGAACTCTCGCGCGTCGTCGGAGTGGAGCAGTTCGTTCAGATTCTCTTTGGCAAACTCCGAGACGGCGCGTCGAATCGCGAGCGCGGCGCGGACGGCGTGCGCGGGATCGTCTTCGTGCGCGATGCGCTCGCCCCAGAGCGCCATCAGTTGGTCGCCCATGCGCCGGTCAACCGTGCCGCCGTTATCCATCACAGCCGCGTCAACGCGACGCCAGAGCGCGCTCATCAACTCGCTCGCCTCTTCGGCGTCGAGCGCGTCGGAAAGGGCAGCCAGCCCGAAGAGGTCTGCGAAGAGAATCGTCACCTGTTTTATCTGTTCGACCGACGCGTGCGTCGCCGTCGCGCGCGACGCGGATGACTGCGTTACTTCTAGAACGACTGCCGCGCGTCGTTCGTCGTCGTCGCGCGTCGCGGCATTCGTCCGAGCGACTTCGGGCGCGCGCGTTCGTCCCATCTCGGCCTCAAACTCAAGCCGCTGCTTGAGTCGCCGAAGGTCAATCCCTAAATCCTTCACGGTCTGGTAACGCTCGTCGCGCTCTTTGGCGAGCGCCTTGGTCACGATGCGCTCAAGCTCCGCCGGAACGTCGGGCGCGGTCTGCGCGAGCGGCGTCGGCTCGCGGTTCAAGACCGAGGCCATCACGTCGCTGTTCGTCGGCCCCTTGAACGGCGCGCGCCCGGCGGTCATTTCGTAGAGCACGACGCCGAGACTCCAAACGTCAGTCCGCGCGTCGGTCTCAAGCCCGCGCGCCTGCTCCGGCGACATGTAGGCGACCGTGCCCATGATCATGCCGGGGTGCGTCGAGACGAGCGCGCGCGCGAGGGAATCTGACGAAGCGAATTCGTCCGCCGCGTCGCGGCGCGTCGGCTTGGCGAGTCCGAAGTCGAGGATTTTAACGTAGCCGTCGGGCCTGACCATCACGTTTTCGGGCTTCACGTCGCGGTGTACGACGCGCGCAGCGTGCGCTGCCGTGAGCGCGGCGGCGAGTTGGATGCCGATGTCGAGAACTTCCGCGAGACGCAGCGCGCCGCGCCGTAGATGCTCGCGCAGCGTCAAGCCTTCGACGAACTCGGTTGCGATGAAGCGCAGGCCGTCGTGGTCGCCGATTTCGTGAATCGTGAGAATGTTCGGATGATTCAAAGCGGACGCGGCGCGCGCCTCCTGCTCGAAGCGGCGGACGCGCGCGTCGTCTGAGACGAACGACGCGGGCAGCAACTTGAGCGCGACGCGGCGACCGAGCCGCGCGTCTTCGGCGAGATAAACCTTACCCATCCCGCCCTCGCCGAGCGTGCCGACGACCGTGTAAGCGCCGAAGCGACTGCCCGCCTCCAACTCGCCGCGACTCCCGACGACGCCCGCTGCGACGCTCCGTGCGGCGGCGTCGAGAAACTCGCCCTCGCGCGCGTCCGCCGCAAGAAGCGATTCGACTTCGAGTCGCAACTCCGTGTCGGCGGCGCACGCGCTTTCGAGCAGCGCGTCGCGCTCCGCGCCGCGAAGTTCGAGCGCGGCGTGAAACAGTTCCTTCACACGCTGCCAGCGTTCGGGAGTCATCATGGGAAATGATGAATGATGAATGATGAATGATGAATGAAGACAGCGTCGCTCTCATCATTCATCATTCATCATTCCGCATTCATCATTTAACTCATGCGTCAAGCTCGCGCCTGAGCCACGCGCGGGCCATCTTCCAGTCGCGCTCGATTGTGGCGTGGCTGACGTTCATCGCTTCGGCGGCCTCTTCGATTGTGAGGCCGCCGAAAAATTTTAGCTCAACGATTCGCGCCTGTTGCGCATCCAATACAGCCAGACGTTCCAACGCTTCATTTATTCTGAGAAGGTCAACGTCGGGGCTTTGGCCGAAGGCTTCGGCCTCGGTGAGCGAGACGGCGAAGTTCTGCCCGCCGCGCTTTGCGGCGCCCGCGGCGCGCGCGTGGTCAACGAGTATGCGACGCATCATCTGCGCGGCGACGCCGACAAACTGCGCGCGGTTCTGCCAACGCGCGCGGCTCTGGTCAACCATCAGCATGTAAGCCTCGTTGACGAGCGCGGTCGGTTGCAAGGTGTGGTCTGAGCGTTCGCGCCGCAGGTAGTTTCCGGCCAGACGCCGGAGTTCGTCATAGACGAGCGGCATCAGCGCGTCGAGCGCGTCGCGGTCGCCGCTGCTCCAACGTTCGAGCAGTTGCGTGACGCCTTCGGGTGTGTGTTTCGTCATCTGGTCGGCGGGTCTGACTCAAAACGCATCCGTCCCAGACTCCGGCGCGCGAAGGCCCGGATTGCGGAAGACACGGATGCTTTTACAGTCATGGGGAGTGGCGGCGGCTGATACTAACATTTTTCCGCGCCGCGCGGGAATCGGGCCGGGGCGTCCGACTCACTCGGATGAGGCGTTCGACTGACTCGGATTCGGTCGCGCCGGGCTGTATTTTTCCGTCTGGCGGCGGCTCTGTTTGAGTTCGCGTCCGTTCCAAACGGCCCACAGGTATTTGCAGACGCGTGCGAGCGGCAGAAACGTTGCAGAACGGCCTGCTGCACGTCCGTCAACCTTTTTCGCTTCGCCGTGTGGGAGTTTGCCGCCGGAATGCGCGTTTATTGTTAAGAGAGAACCGCGCTTCGGGATTTCAGTGTTTGACGTTTGCGTTCGGTCGTCGCGGTCTTTCTAAGTAGTTTGAATTAATGGGCCTCGCGTGAAATACCGTTTAGCAATTTAATCCTCCGAGGCTCGCAATCTTACATTTAGCGAGGCCGTTTCCACGGTCTCGCGCCGACAAGGTCTCGGAAGCGTCCCGACGCCAAGCGCTGCCCCGCGCACGCGCCCGACCGGCACTTCCGGGAGGAGATTTTCCGTAATGCCTCGTAAGCCCCAGTTCCACACACCCTCGAAGGGTCTCCGTCTGTTTATCGCGGTCGTCGCGGCAAGCGTCCTGATTCCGCTGGTCACGGTCTGGGCCGTCTCCACGCTTTCAGACCCGGTCGCGCTTCCCGGCGACAACGCGCCCGCCGCCGCCCCCGACTGGCAGCAGCAGCCCGACATCGCCAAAGGCTCTGACTCTTACCTCGCCGTCTGGACTGACAGCCGCACGATTCTCGCCAACGGCGGCTTCTTCGGCAACATAGGCTTCAGCGGCCCGTTCGAGGGCACGGGCCTCGGCACGATGATGGACGTTTACGCCGCGCGCATCGGCGCGGACGGCCAAGTTATAGACAAGACGCCCATCGTCGTCTCCGAACGCGGCTTCAATCAGAGTTACGCGCGCGTCGGGTGGAACGGGCAGAACTGGCTCGTCGTCTGGTTCGCGCAACGCGACGACGACCGCAACGCTTACGAGGTACAGGCCGCGCGCGTCTCGCCCGAAGGAAAACTGCTCGACACGACGCCCATCGTGCTCAAGCCCTCCGCAGCCTTCGGCGACTTCCCCAACCGCGTCACGTCCGACGCCGCCGGAAACTGGGTCGCCGTCTGGGACGCCTTCACACAGTCGGGCGGCGGCACGCGCTCCGTAGTCGCCGCGCGCGTACGCCCCGACGGAACGCTTCTCGACGTGCGCGAACTCAACGCCGTCTTCCAACTCTCAGGCTCCGACATCGCGCACGCCACAGACCGCTTCCTCGTCACCTACACGAGCAGTTCCGGCGGGCTTATGGCGCTCCTTCTCGACGAGAACCTCAACCCCTTGCGCAACGGCCCTGAGACGATTAACACGGGCGGCTTCAAGCCGCGCGTCGCCTCCAACGGGCAGACGTTTATCGTCGTCTGGGGTTCGGGCTTCAGCGGCAACATCGGGAGCGTCACAGCCGCGCTCGTCTCGCGCGACGGCGACGCGACGAACGTAGTCTCCGTGCGCTCGAACGTCGGCACTTCGCCCGCCGAGCCGCAGGCCGCTTGGGACGGCTCGAACTGGTTCGTCACCTACAACAGCAACTTCGACGCCTCGACGCAAACCTTCAACACGGGCGACGATATACAACTCTCGCGCGTCGGCGCGGACGGAACGGTTCTCGACCCCAACGGCATCACGGTCTCGAACGCGCCGCTCACGCAGCAGCAGCCCGCAATCGCGCCCGGCCTCTCAGGCGGCGCGGCGGTCGTCTGGACTGACCTCAACACGCAAGACTTGGGAAGCGCCACGGTCTCCGCGGCTGGTGTGCCGAGCGCGCCCACCGTCGCCGCGCTCGGCGCGCCGCGACAGTCGAGAGCGCGCATGGCCTCGAGCGGCAACGGCTTCCTCGTAGTCTTCCGCAGCGAGACATCGAACGCTTCGCGCATACTCGCTCAACACCTCGACGCCCAAGGCCAGCCCGTCGAGCAACAGCCCTTCCTCGTCTCCGACGCGCCGAACTCTAAAAATCCTTCGGTCGCTTGGAACGGCTCTAACTACCTCGTCGTCTGGGAAGCGACCGCCACGGCGACGACGACAGCCAAGCAGACCTTCGCGCGCGTAGTCCCGCAGGCGGGGCCGCCCGTGGGCGACGCCGTCACGGTCATGGCCGGCGAGCAGCCCGACGTTGCGGCTCTTAACGGCACGTTCCTCGTCACAAACATCCTTCAGGAAACGGCGCAGATTCGCAGCCTTCAATATGTCCGCGCCGACGCCGCGGGCACGCCCCTCGGCACGCCCGTCAAGCTCCGACGCTTGTACGACTCTTGGCCGCGCGTCACGCCTTTCGGCGAACGCTGGTTCATCGTCGTCGAGGGCCACAACAATCACGACGACTCGCCCGGCACGATCATCGGCGCGTTCGTCGCGCAGGACGGAACGGCCACAGCGCCCACGGCAATCGGCGACGCGGGCAGCGACGCCGTTCCGCACGTCGCCGCCGGCGGCAATAATCAAGCTCTCCTCGTCTGGTCGAACGGCGATATACGCGCCCGCCGCATCAACAGCGACGGTTCGTCGCCCGAAGTTCTGGCCGGAATGCCCGTCGCTCAAGCCGCGGGGCTTCAGACGCAGCCCGCGGTCGCTTGGGACGGCAACCAGTACGTCGTCACTTGGCTCGACCAGCGCAACTACGTCTCCCCGCAGCAGGTGCGCGGCGACATACGTGCGGCGCGCGTCGCCGTGACCAACGTCCCCTTTGAAGAGTTCGCCGTCGCCGACTCGACGCTTCCAGAAGAGACGCCCTTCGTCGTCTCCGCTGGCGGCTTGACGGTCTTCTCCTACGCGCGCTTCTACGACGACGCGGCCTCGGCCTCGACGCCCGCGCTCGACGCCTATCACACGACCATTCGCACGGCGCGCTTCGCCGCGCCCGACTTGGGCACGCCGCCCTTGCCGCCCGCCGCGCTCGTCGCCGAGCAAGTGAACGTCGGCCCCGGCACGGGCACCGTCAAGCTCACTTGGAGCGACAACAACACGAACGAGGTCGGCTACAAAGTCGAGATGGGTTCGTCGCCCGGCTCGTTCACGCAGATTCGACTCCTCGCCGCCGACACGACGAGCACAGAGATTACAAACGCCAGTTCCAACACCCAGAACTTCTTCCGCATCCGCGCCTACAACGCCGCGGGCGACTCCGAATACTCGAACGTGGCGACGCCGCCCGTCGCCAAAATCACACAGCCTCCTCCGGGCGGCGCAACCTACAACTTCGGCTCGAACGTGACCATCTCCGTAAGCGCGTCAGACCCCGAAGGCGTCGCGCGCGTCGAGTTCTATTCGAGCCGCGACAACTTGAACGGGACGGCAGACCCGCCCGTTCTCATCGGCACGGCGACCGCGACCGACGCGCAAGGTCTCTACACCTTCATCTGGACTGTGCCGCCCGCGGGCTACTATCACCTCACGGCGAAGGTCTTCGACAACGCAGGCAGCGTGACGACGACCGCCGACACCACCGCCTTCGTCAAGCAACTCCCGACCGCGCTCATAACCGCGCCGCAGGAAGGCGCGACCTTCACGCAGCCCGCTTCCATCACGCTCACGGCCTCGGCCTCAGTCAACAACAACCGCTCCGACGAGTTTATCTCGCGCGTTGACTTCTACGACGGCACGCGCTGGATTGGTCAAGGCACGAACAACGCTTGGCAAGCGCCTTGGAGTTTCACTTGGACGAACGCCTCCGCCGGCGCTCACACCATCACCGCGCACGCGACGAGCAACTGGGGCGACTTAGGCATCAGCCCGCCCGTACACATCACAGTCAATCCGCAGACGCCGCCCGAGCCTGACTTGAACCTCAAGCCCCACGTCGCGCTCACGTCGCCCGCCGGGGGCGCAAACTTCGCCGCCGGAGCGCCCGTCGTCGCTACGGCGACCGCGACCGACGACGACGGCACGATTGCGCGCGTCGAGTTTCGCGCCAACAATCAGATTGTCGAAGTTGACACGACAGAGCCTTACGCCGCGACGCTCAACCTCGCCGGAGGCGCGCACGACATCACCGCCGTCGCCTTCGACAACAAAGGCGGCTCGACCACGTCCGCGCCCGCGCGCATCACGATTGACCGCGCGGCGGGCACGCAGTTGACCTCGACCGCTTGGGACGGCCAATCGCAGTTCGGCCCAAGCGTCGTCACGCAGCAAGGCACGCCCATTGACCAAGAGTTGGCGGACGACTTCGACATCATCGCCGACATAGACCGCGTCGTCGTCAACGGCTCGCGCGGCTTCAGCGCGCCCTCAAGCCCCGACATCCTCGGCGCGTACGTCCGCTTCTACGCTTGGAATAACGGCCAACCCGGCGCGCTTCAAGACGAGCAGTTTCTCGCGGCGGGCGCGGCGGGTCTCAACTTCGACGCCTCGTCCGCCTCGACCTTCGACATAACGCTTCCGCACTCTTTCCGCGCAAGCGGAAAGCACTTCGTTTCCGTCCAACTCCTCATCAAAGGCTCAAGCGCCTACTGGTACTGGAACAGTTGTCACACAGGCTCGCCGCAGAACTCGCCCGTCAAGGCACGCGACAACTACGCGAGCGCGCCCGTTTGGTCGAACGTCACGCAGCCCTCCGGCACGGTCAACGCCGACGCCGTGATGCAACTCTACGGCACGCTCACGAGTCCCGCGCGTATAACTTCCGTCTCGCCGCAGACCGTCGAGCGCAGCGGCTGGTTCACGCTGAGGGGGACGAACTTCGGCGCGTCGCAGGGCGCGAGCCGCGTGCTCGTCGAAAAGCTCGGCGCGATTGTCGTCAAGTGGACTGACACGGAAATCGTCGCTTACGTGCCCGAAGCGACGCCGCTCGGCACAGTTCCCGTGGTCGTCTCGAACGCGGCGGGGACGAGCAACGCCGTCGAGATAAACGTCATGGAGCGCAAGGCGGTGGGGCGCATACGCTGGCAGGCGAAGTATCTCGGCGACTACGTGACGTACCGCCCGGCCATCGCTCCGGCGGGAAGCCCCGACGCAGGCTCTGTCTATCTCGAAGTTGACGGGCTTATCTACGCTTGGTCGCCGGCGGGCGCGCTCAAGTGGGTTGCCAAGTCGGACGGCTTCGTCGGCTTCTTGAGCATCGGCGGCGGGCAGATTACGGTCGGGCCTGAAGGCAACGTCTATGTCGCCGAGCTTGTGCAGCCCGGCGGCGCGGGCACGCCCTATCGAATGGCCCTCACCGCGCGCGACGGGCGGACGGGCGCAGTGAAGTGGCGCAACACCGACTCGACGGCCTCTTCGATGTACGCCGGGCCGAACGTCGGCCCCGACGGAAAGGTCTATGCGGTCTTCGCGCCCGGACAGTACAACACCGTCGCCTTCAACCCCGACGGCACGCTCGCTTGGTCGCGCGACGACCACTTGAGCGCGTTCCTTTCGGGCGCGACGCGCGAGATTGCCTTCGGGCGCACGCTGTCGCGCTTCTACTTCGGCGCGGGCACGCCGCTCATCGCGTCTGACTTCGCGGGCGCGCTCCTCTGGTCAATAAACCTCGGCACGGCTGACATGCCCGCCGTCGGCGCCGACGAGAACCTTCGCATACGCAATTCGAGTTACAGCGCGCAGACGGGCGCAAAACTCTACACCTTCGCCGGCTTCGGCCAAGGGCCGAGCTACCCTGCGGCAGCCGCGGCGGACAACACGCACTACGTCGTCAACAACTTCTACCGCCTCTACGCGCTCAACAGCGACGGCACGGAGAAGTGGCACTACGACGACAAAGACTACAACGACAACTTCGGCTGGGTGAGCGACCCGAACGCAAGCCCCTCGAACAGCTTCGTCCTCATGGGCGGGCGCAACACGGGCAACTCTTCGTGGGCGGCCAACTTCGGCTACATCGTCGCCGTTGACCCGGCGACGGGGCAGTTGGCTTGGCGTCAGGCACTTCCGCAGACGCCCGGCATGGCGACCCTCGACAACCTCAGTCGCGGCCACATCACCGTCTTCCCCAAGATGGCCTTCACAGCCGACGGCTCGACGGCCTACACCGCCGGCGACGTTGGCGGCGAAGGCGACTCGCGCTTCCAAGGCACGCGCTTCGGCTACTTCTACGCGCTCAACACGACGAGCGAAAACGTCTCGATCAACCAGCCGCCCGTGGTGACGCTCACGAGTCCGCTCCCGAACTCGAACGTCGCGTTCGGCTCAACGATTCACGTCGCCGCCTCAGTCCAAGACGATGGGCCGATTGACCGCGTCGAGATTTACATGACCGCCAACAGCGCGGTCACAAAACTCGCCACCGTCACGACGCCCGACGCCGCCGGACAATACGCGACCGACTTCACGCCGACCAAGCCCGGAAGCTACGGCTTCTTCGCCATCGCATACGACAAGGGCGACCTACAGAACGACTCGAAGCTCCACAGCGTCTTCATCCAGAACTCTTCGCCCACGGCCACTTGGGTCAGCCCCACGAACGGCGCGGTCATTGCGCCGCCGCCCGCGAGCCTCACGCTCAAGGTTCACGCGACCGACTCGGACGGCAAAGTTACGCGCGTCGAGTTCTACACGAGCGCGACCGGACACATCGCCGACGTTATAACGCCCGACTCGAACGGCGACTACGCCATCGAATGGGCCAACCCGCCCGCCGGCCAGCACACGCTCAGCGCTTGGATAAGCGACGACGGCGGAAGCCGCATCAACAAGTCAATCACCGTCACCATCAACGCGGCGCCGACCCCAACGCCCACGCCGACGCCCGTGCCGACGCCGACGCCGACGCCCACGCCCGCGGGTCAGCCGCCCGTCGTGCAGATAACCTCGCCCGCCGACGGCTCGACCTTTTCGCCGGCGGCGACCGTGGACGTAACGGTCGCGGCATCCGACCCCGACGGCACAATCGCGCGCGTCGAACTCTACCGGGGCTTCTACGACCAACTCCTCGGCACAGACTTCAACGCGCCCTACACCTTCCGCGTCGCATCTACGACGCCTTCGCCCTTCGACCTCTACGCCGTCGCCTTCGACAACAGCGGCAACCGCACGCAGTCTGCGCAGATTCGCATCCTCTTCGAGTATCCCGCGACAGACCCGCAGGGACAGTTGACGATTTCGGGCCGCGTGCGTCACCAGCAGAGCACGCCCGACCGCGAAATCTTTTTGCCGAACGCGCTCGTCAAGTTGAACTTGAACAACCAGTTCATACGTTCGACGCGAACGGACGCCGGCGGCAACTATCTCTTCGACCATCTCTCGCGCGGCGGTCGCTACGAAGTGATTCCGGCTGAGCCGGGCTACGAGTTCTTCCCGCCGTCGGTCTTCTTCGAGGGCATCGCCGAAAGTAAGACTTGGGACTTCACAGCTGCGGGGCCGCTTCCCCCCGGCCCGACGCCCACGCCCACGCCGGGCGCGAACGGTCTCAACTGGGAGAAGTTTTTCGACGGCCCGCAGCACCTCGCCGACTTCAACCCGCACGTCGCCGTTGACGGCGCGGGCAACACTTACGTCGCCGCCACGTCAGGCTCTTTCACGAACGGCGACACCGACATCACGACGCTCAAGTACGGCCCCGCCGGCGAACAACTCTGGGCCGCGACCTTCGCCGCGCCGGGCGGCTTCAAGGATTGGGCCAACGACATCAAGGTTGACCCCGACGGAAACGCATACGTCACGGGCGTCGCTTGGGGCGGCGCGTTCACAGGCTCGGAGTACGACGTTGTAACCATCAAGTACGACGCGGCTGGCAACCGGAAGTGGGTCAGATACTACAACGGCCCCGCCGGCCATTGGGACTTCGGCTTCGCGCTCGCTCTGGACGGCGGCGGAAACGTCATCGTCGCGGGCTACTCGCAGAACACGAAGGCGGGCGGCGCGCTCTACAACGAGTTTCTCACCGTCAAGTACGACGCGGCGGGCAACGAGCTTTGGGCGCGGCGTCGTTCGACCGCGCAGATAGGCGACGAGGCTTACAGCCTCGCCGTTGACTCCTCGAACAACATCTACGTCACCGGCTCAGCCTACGCGACCGCTCCGAACGGAAGCACTAACGCCGACATCGTGACCGTCAAGTACGACCCTTCGGGCGCGGAGCAGTGGGCCACGCGCTTCACCGCCGCGCCCGGCAGCCCCGCAGGCCCACAGCCGCTTCCGAACAACCCCGTCTCAAGCGACGCGGGAGGAATCGCGCTCGACTCAGCCGGAAACGTCTATGTCTTCGGCGCGAGCGACACGGGTTCTACAGACACAGACTTCCTACTCCTCAAATACGACCCGGCGACGGGCGCGATTGCTTGGAGCAGGAACTGGTCGGGCCAGTCGAGCGACTACCCGCGCGACATGGCGATTGACGCCGCGGGGAACGTCTATCTGACGGGCGAGAGTTGGGACGGCGACTACAGCGCGGCCACTTCCCAGAACACTTGGGACGTTGCGACCGTGAAGTTCGACCCGTCGGGCGCGCTCCAGTGGGCACGCATCTACCGAGGCTTCCCCGGCAAAGTTGACGGCGGTCGCGCGCTCGCCTTAGACCCCGCGGGCAACATCTACGTCGGCGGCTTCTCCGAAGGCTTGCTCGACGGCGACACAATCGTCATCAAGTACAAGCCCGACGGCGCGGAGCAGTGGATATTCCGCTACGACAACCCGCAGCACACGAGCGACAGCCTGCACGACATGGCCGCCGACTCCGCCGGAAACGTCTATCTCGCGGGACAGG
>Ga0081539_10003068_pt1 | contig 21537 bp, 12 predicted proteins | sample TabmetS4T2R2_FD_71023 | JGI IMG/M metagenome (GOLD analysis project Ga0081539, IMG submission 71023) | Tabebuia heterophylla rhizosphere microbial communities from the University of Puerto Rico - S4T2R2 | ecosystem: Host-associated > Plants > Roots > Rhizosphere ...
TTTTGCCTGGACCATGTGGTCGTGACACGGGCGTCTCGCCCGTGCGAGCGGTCCACGCACGGGCGAGACGCCCGTGTCACGGATGCAGCCCGCTGAGCTGCGGTCCGCCTAAGCCCTTGCATCGATTGCCTCATGCGCGAGGACGTTAATCGACGATGCCGCCGCGTGTCACGCGATGGAGTTTGCCGTGATAGCGCAAGTTGGTGAGCCGTGCGTCGGGGTCGAACTTGCCAAACTGCGGGGTGGCGGTGATGCCTTGGTTGAAGGTCGCGCGCACGCCGAAGATCGACTCGATGATGATGTTGCACCACGCGCCGTTGCTCGAGCAGCACCAATCGTTGATGTACGGGAAGTCCGGCGGCGCCTTCCGCGCGCCACCGTCCTCCGGCGCGACGACGCTCTCGGCGAAGTGCGCCTGCCCGAACGGGCCTTGGTTGGCGCTCTTCGCCAATCCCTTGAGCCAGTCGAACGCGAGTCCGGATTCGCCGATTCGATACAAGCCCGTCACCGCCAGCGCCGGCCAGGCGGTGTAGGCGCCGGTCCACTGGTGGTCGGGCCGCACGCTGAACGTCGCGTCGTCGTCGTCGCAGCTCAGCGCGTGCATCCACGTCGGCGTCTTCAGTTCCCTACGGAAGAACTCCGTCATCTCGCGCTTTTGATTAACGCTCAGGTCGTCGGCGATCGTGTTGAGCACGGTGATGAAGTCGTAGCAGTGTCGCACCTCGTGCAGCGCGCCGTCGGGGAAGCGCGCGTGCCAGTAGCCCTTGCCATCGACGTACAGCTTCTGCACTTCGCGCACGATCGACGCGGCCTCTTCGAGCATCGACCTGGCCTTGTCCTTCTGGCAGCGCGACGCGACCCATTCGGCACAAGTGCGCAGGTTGAACGCGTTGGCCGCGTTCAGGCTCGCGACCTCGTGCAGGTAGGTGTCCACGCATTCGAGCAGGTTGTTCAGCCCGCCGTAGTCAGCCAGGCCGCTCGGCGTGCGGAACTGCTTCCAGTTGTGAGCGTACTTGTCGAGGTAGTCGATGACCCGGGCGTCACCAACCGTACGATCCAGCCACGCGCCGTCGCCGCTGAAGCGGAGGTAGTCGCGGGCGATCTGCGTCATCGCGAAGTCGTTCACCGAGTACCACGGCCCGACGCCGGCGCCGGTGAGGTACTCGGTGCCGAAGTGCTTGTGCACGTCGAGCTTCATCCAGCGTTCCAGCGCGCCGCGCATCTCGGTCGGGTCGAGCAGCGCGTGCACGAGCGACGACAGCGAGTAGTCCCACAGGAACGTCACGGGCTGCCAGTACCGCGGCACCAGCGTCGTGTACGCGCGGCCGTGCACGGAGAACGGCGTGTCGCGCTTGAAGTAGATGACGCCGAGGATGCCGGTGTGGTAGAGCTTGAGGACGTCGCGGTCGGACGTCTCGAGCGTCGGCATGTGGCCCGAGTAACGGTCGTTGCCGGGCGTGAAGACGGCTTCGAGTTCGCGATTCCAGTCGTCGCGGGCGCGGGCGATCTCCTGATGCGCAGCCGGCGCGATCTCGTCGAACAGCCGCGACGCTTCGCTAGTCGTCTCCGCGATCGCGTTCACGTACGCGACCGTCTTCGACTCGCCGCCGCGGAGCGGGAAGCTGAAGCGCAGGCCGTTGGTCGTGACTTCGGACGGCGGGGGATGCGCGCCCTGGAGCGAGACCGCGCTGCTGTTCCGCGCGACGAAGCGGAGTGCGCGGCGTTGCCCGTCGATCTGCACGTCGCTGTCCGCCTCGGTCGGCGGAAATGCGTCCTTCCACACGCTGACCGATTTCGTCACGCCGCCGCGCAAGCCGAGTTTCATCGTCACGTCGCGCGGCTCGGTCGTCAGGTTCTCGATGCGAATCCGCACGATCGCGGCCATGCGCTTCACGGCGAGGACCGTCGTCGACGAGACGCGCAACCCGTCAAACTCGGCGACGCGCTCGACGCGATCGGGATACCACGTCGTCGTCACCGGCGATCCCGTTGCCGCGAAGATCTTTCCGTTTAAGAACAGCGTCCCCGTCACCGTGTCCGAACACGCGAACGGCGGGAAGTTCAGGCTGCGGATCGCGACCGGATCGAGGTCCGTCTGCACGCAGCCGAGAAAGTTCGTCAGCCCCGGGGGGCAGAACAGGTCGCCAAACCGGTGCGTCATCGGCGAGCTTTTCAAATCTTCAACGACTGGAATCATTTCATTTGCTCATGGTTCATTGGTTCATCCGCTCATTGGTCAGCCGAGCGTGACTTCAACCAGATGTGGAAAGTATTCCTCGAACTCGATGTACGTCAGGTAAATCGTGCGACCTCCGTCGCGCGCGAGCTGCGGGTGTTCCTTGCCCGCGTAGATCAGCGGCAATTCGTAGGGTCGCGGATACTTCATCGGCGTGGGTTTCGCGTGCCAGAGCGTCGTCGGCCCGCTCCACGGGCCCCAGGGCTCGGGCGCGGTGCGCGCGACGATGTCGCCGGTCAGCAGCAGCGAGTGCACCGCTAGATAGCATCCCAGGTGTTCGTTGAACGAAACGGAGCACTCGCTGGGCATGCGGTCGAAGATCGGGATCGCGCGCGCGACGTCGCCGTGCCACGTCGGCGCGTCCGAACTGAAGTATTCCCAGCGAGCGGGCTCGGCGAAGTGTTCCGGCGCGACGCGCGCGAGGTAGCAACGCTGCGTACCGCCGCGGCTCACGGTGCCATAGCAGTAGACGATGCCGCGCCGCTCATCGTTAAGGAACGCGGTCGCGAAATGCGGTTGGTCAGCTTTCCAAAGCAGGTGATCGCGGTCGCGCGTGATGCGTATGAAGTTCCACTCGCCGATGCGTCCGCGTGCCAGCCCCGAGCCGACGATCTCGAACGCCAGCGGCAACGGCGGCATGGGCTCGTCGAGCATGCGGACCTGGATGAACGAGAGGAAGATGTCGTCGCCGATGGCGATGCCGTGCTGGCACCAGATGCGATCGCGGTCGGGATGCTCGCTATGCGCCGCTTCGAGCGGGAGAAGGTTCTTTAGCCTGCCGCGCGGGTCGAGAAGGTAGCGGAAGTCGCGCAGCCCGTTCGCGCCCGTCTGCTTCGGCAGGAGCAGGCCGGTGTTGTTGATCATCTGCTCGAACGTCCCGCGGCCGGTCATGTCGCGCGGGCCGACGAGTTGGTTGTCGATGAGCCAGATGCTGTGGTTGTGCGGGCGCGTGCCGACGAGGGTGTCGCCGAAGAACCAGAGCGTTTCGTCGCGATGCTTCGGTCCGAGCTGGATCGAGAATGCGCCGTCCTGCCCGACCATGCGATGCGGGTTGCGGACGAGCTGTGGCCCGAGGTCGCGAGCGGAGTTGACGCGGACCATGTTTGGCCTCCCTCTCCCTGTACTCAGGGAGAGGGTTGGGGAGAGGGTTCTGCTTTCTTCGCACATCCGATGTCCTTCGTCCCTCGAACGTACCCTCTCCCCTGCCCTCTCCCTGTGTACAGGGAGAGGGAGGAAGCGCTCTCATCCGCCTCGCATCGCATGACACGCCAGCGGCAATCCCGGCACGTTCACGGGAATCTTCGTGATGTGCCAGCGCCCCAGATTCGCCGCGAAGAGCTGGTCGAACTTTGGCCCGCCGAAGGCAATGTTCGTGGGATTGCTGATCGTGTGCGCTTCCCAGTCGTCCATCAGGATGCTGACCTTGCGCTGCGGACTGACCTTGTAGATCCGCGCCGGCGCGTAGCAGGTGACGTAGAGGTTGCCGCGCTGGTCGAAGGCGAGCCCATCCGGGCAGGTCTTGGGAAGCTTCACGAACACGCTGCGTTTGCCGGCGCTTCCGTCCGGCTTGATCTCGATCCGCTCGACGCCGGGAAGCCAGGTGCAGACGACGTAGATCGCGTCGCCCTTCGGGCCGATCGCGATGCCGTTGGCGAAGTTGAACGGCCCGTCGTGCCAGACGCCGCCGTTGCCGTCGAGGTCGAACTTGTGAATGCGGCCGGTCACTTTGCGGAATGCGCCGCTGTCGGTGACGAACAGCTGGCCGTCGGTCGTGAAGGCGAGGTGATTGGGGATGCCGAAGGGCGTGCCATCTCCACCACGAGTTAACTCGGTGAGCGTGCGGCTGCGGAGGTCGAGTTTCCACACGCACTGTCGCCGCAGGTCGCACGCGGCCAGCCACGAGCCGTCCGGACTGATCGCGACCCCGAGGATGAAGCCCCCGTCGGAGCGGGCGATCTCGTCCACGCGCTTGCCGTCCGCGCTGATGCGGTAGATCTGTCCGGCTTCGCCGCCCGCGTAGAACGTGCCGTCGGGGTGGTAGCAGACGCACTCGGGGTGATCGAGTCCGTCGGCGAACGTGGAGGCTTTCGAGATCGGGATCGGCACCGCTCTTACTCGCTTTCCTCTGCGCCATCCAGCGTCTTGTCATCCTGAGCGCAGCGAAGGATCTCCGATGCTCGCACTCGAGAGATCCTTCGCTGCGCTCAGGATGACAAGGGGCGGGCGCCCGGCTTCGCCCAGTTGCGCTCCGGCGTCACGCTGAACCACTCCGGTCGTTTCGGATCTCTGTCGTACGGATAATTCCCCAGCTTGCGATACAGCTCCGCGTATTGCGCGACCTTGTCGCGATCGAGCGTCACGCCCAGCCCATGCCCGCTCGGCACGGCGATCGCGCCGTTCACGTACTTCATCTTGCCACCCGCGATGACGTCGTCGGTCAAGTGGTGGTAGTGCGCGTCGGCCGCGAACGAGAGGTTCGGCAGCGCGGCGCCGAGGTGCAACATCGTCGCGAGTTGGATTCCCAGCTCACCCGAGCTGTGCACCGCCACGCCGAGCTGGAACTTCTCGCACACCACGCCCGCCTTCCACGCCTGGCGGAGGCCGCCCCAGAAGGTTGTATCTAATAGAATCACATCGACCGCGTTCGTCCGCACGCACGCGGCGAGCTGCTCGAAGTTGACGACGATCGTGTTCGTCGCCGTCGGGATGCGGACGAACCGTCGCACGCGGCGCATGCCTTCCATGCCCCAGCACGGGTCCTCGAAGTAGTCGTTGTTCAGGTCCTCGATCTTCTGCCCGAATCGCACGGCATCCTCGACCGACCACGCTGCGTTCGGATCGATCCGCACGCGATGCCCTGGAAACGCCTCGGCGATCGCGCGGAACACCTTCAGCTCGTGCTCCGGCGCGAACACGCCGGCCTTCAGCTTGTGCGAGGTGAAGCCGTGCTTGCGCACCAGGTCGCGCGCGTGGGCGACCATCTGCTCGGGCGTCTCTTCGCCGCCGGCTTGCGTCTGATCGTCCTTGTGTCTGAAGAAGAGGTACGACGCGAACGGGACGCTCTCGCGCAGCGCGCCGCCGAGCAGGTCGCAGGCACGGATGCCGAGTTTCTTCCCGACGATGTCAATGCACGCGAACTCGATCGCGGCGTGAAGCTGCGCGCGGTTGTTGTAAAGCGACGCGGTCGGGTTGCAGATCTTCCAGAACAGCGCCTCGAGCTGCATCGGGTCGTGGCCGACGAGGTAGCTTTTCAATCCTCGAAATGCCGTCTCCGCGGACTCTCCGCCGCCGCCCATCTCGCCCAGGCCCGTGATGCCCTCGTCGGTCTCGACCTCGACGATCGTGCGCACGAACCGCCCCCAGTGGCAGCCGTTCGCGTGACGCAGCGGCGCCTCCAGCGGCACCGTGACGGTCGTGGGTTTGATGTCGGTGATCTTCATTCGCGCTTGCTTCCGCCTACCGCCAATCCCAAACCCCCGTCGATGCGAAACGGCTGGCCCGTGATGAACCCGGCCTTGTCGCTGGCGAGGAAGAGGATCAGATCGGCGACCTCCTCGGGCTTGGCGATCCGCTTCACCGGGTGCATGGCGTTGCACTCTTCGAGCACTTCCGCCGGGTTGGGTGATTGGTTGATGGCCCAGTGCAGCATCGGCGTGTCGACCGTTCCGGGACAGACTGCGACGCACCGCACCTTCGGCGCGTAATCGATCGCGATGCTGCGCGTGAGTCCGAGCATCGCCGTCTTGCTGGTCGTATACGCGGCGACCGTGTTCTGGCTGATGAACGCCTGGACGCTGGAGATGTTGACGACGACGCCGCTGCCGCGACGCTGCATCGACGGGATCGCGTGCTTGGCGCACAGGAACGCGCTCTTGAGGTTGACGTTGAGCGTGCGGTCCCAGAGTTCCTCGCTCGTCTCCGTGACGGTGCCGTAGGTCTGGATGCCGGCGTTGTTCACGAGGACCGCGATATCGCCGAACGCGCCGACGACGGAGTCGATCGCCGTACGAACTTCAGATTCCTTCGAGACGTCGCAACGGATGAACTTCGTGCGCTCGTTCATCTCGCGCGCGACGTTCGCGGCGGCGTCATCGACGTCGAGCAGCGCGACGCGTGCGCCTTCGCCGGCGAACGCGCGGGCGGTCGCGGCGCCGATCCCCTTGGCCGCACCGGTGACGATGACCGTCCGGTTTTCAAACTGCCTCGTTGCCGTCGTCTCCATGGCGCGGGCGATTGTAACGAGTGTGCGGGCGTGACCGCGCTAGGCATCGAGCGGCGCGCTCAAGTTGTCTGCGCAGCCAACACTCGTGGCCGGAATGCGAACCAAAGGGCGATTGACCGATTCGCGCGCCGCGGGGTAGGCTGCGCGCCTGCGCCGCGCAGGCCGACGCTCGGGTGATTCCACCCTGATCGGCCGGTCAATTGCGGCGCGCGGAGGGTCTTGAAGATGTCACGCGCCACGCGATTCGTCGCTCGTCATGCTCACGCGCCGCTCGTCCTCGCCGCCTGGACGGTGATTCATCCGCATGTCGGATTTGCCAACAGCGGCGTGCAACTCCCGCTGAGCCAATACTCGGCCGGCAGTGAGACGACCAACAACACGATCGTCACCAACGGCGGCTTCGAGCAGCCGGGCGTCGCCGGTCCGAACGCGACCGGCTGGACGCCGATGACCGACCAGAGCGGCCCGTCGCCCGCGATGTCGGTCGGCGCGCCGGACGCCGCACACTTGCCGAGCCCGGCGAGCGCCATCGGCAACTTCTCCGCCAAGGGCGGCTCGAACAACATCAACTTCAACAATTGGTACCAGCAGACCGTCACGCTCGCGCCCAACACCGAGTACGTGATCAGCGGATACCTCTGGAGCTACGGTATTTCGGGCAACCCGCCGCACAACGACATCAGCAGCACCGGAGACCTGGCCGTCCTCCAACTCCGCGACAACGCCAACTTCTTCAACACGGCCGGCGTCGCGCTCGAGCCTACGGCCGTCGACAACGGCAGCGGCGCCAACGGCTACTTCGTCTACCGCAGCTTCAACTCCGGCCAGTTCAGCGACGCGACGCCGACGCTCGAGGTCATGTCCGACCCGAACGAGAACAACCTCGGCGCTCGGCCGACGACGCTGGCGCAGTTCGACAACGTCTCGATCACGCCCGCCAGCCAGTTCGCGGCGCAGAAGTGGAACAGCGCGACCGGCGGCAACTGGTCTGACGGCAGCAAATGGCTCAACGGCGTGCCGAACAACGTCGGATTCGTACTGCCGCAAGGGAACGTCGAGGGCAGCGCGATCGCGACGTTCGGCAACACGATCGCCGCGCCCGCGACGGTGACGCTCGACTCGGCCAAGGGTGTCGCGGGCATCAACTTCGACAGCGCGGTCTCCTACACGATCGACGGCCCGTCGACGCTGACGTTCGCGCACCAGGAGGACCGCGACGGCGTGTTCGTCAACGTGAACCAGGGCACGCACACGATCGCCGCCCCGGTCGTCATCCGCCAGCCGACCTCGCAGGGCATCACGAACTTCGGCCCGCGGAACTTCCGCGTGACGGTCACGCCGGCCAACGCCGCGCTGACGATCACGACCGACGTCGTTTCCAGCGGCACGTCATCGTTCAACCTGTTCAAGTCCGGCGCCGGACGGCTGGCGATGAAGAACGTCCGCGTCGGCCGGCTGAACATCAACGCTGGGACCGTCAGCGTCATCGTCAACAACTCGACGATCGCGACCAGCAGCGTCCAGACGCTCACGATCGCCGGCGGACCCACGACGCCGACGGCAACGTTTGACATCGGCGATCACGACCTGATCGTGCGATCCGGCCCGAAGTCGGACGTGGAATCGCTGGTGAAGTTCGCCCGCAACGGCGGCACGTGGAACGCGAACGGGATCAGCAGCTCCGCCGCCGCTACGAACGGGAACCACACGACGGGACTCGGCGTGCTCAGCGGCAGCGAGTATACGAGCGTCGGCGGCAATGGGACGTTCGAAGGGTTGGCGTACGCTTCGACCGATACGCTGGTGAAATACACCTGGAACGGGGACGCGAACTTCGACGGGCGAGTGACGTTCGACGATTACGTGAAGATTGACACCGGATTCAACACCCACCTTACGGGATGGTTGAACGGGGACTTCAACTATTCCGGCGCGGTGAACTTCGATGATTACGTGTTGATCGATGTGGCATTCAACCAGCAGAACGGGACGCTCGGGCGAGCGATCGATTGGATCTCGGGTGACGATCGATCTGGATCCGGTCGCACAGCGACCGGCGTGTCGGAAATGATCGAGCACTTTGAAGAGTTCGGCAGCACGTACGGTGCCGCATTCCTGTCAGCCGTTCCGGAGCCGGTTGCGGTTCCGATCGCTTGCCTCGGTTGTTGCGTCGCGTCGCGTCGGCGGGCGCGTCGTGACGAGCGATGACTTGTTCAACGGGCCCGACTGCGTGTTGAACGCGGTGTCGATCAACACGTAGTCGTCGAAGTTCACGCCGCCCGACTGGTTGAAGTCGCCGTTGCTCCAGCCGGTGAGGTGGGCGTTGAAGCCCGTGTCGATGCGCACGTAGTCGTCGAACGTGACCGTCCCGCTGAAGTTCGCATCCCCGTAATATGTGTACTTGACGAGCACGGACGACGCGCCCGGCGTCTGGCCGGCGAAGCTGGCGCCCGCGCCGTAGAAGCCGCGGTAGTCGGACGCTTCCATCGCGCCGAGCGTCGTGTTGTGCCCCGGGTTGTCGCGCGCGACCGAGCTGGTCAGCCCCGCGCCGAGCCAGTTGCCGCCGTTGCGCGCCGAGCCGATCAGCGACTCGATCATCGCCAGCGGCGAGCCGCCGGTGTAATCGAGGATCACGTCGTTGTCGGCCAGGTCGATCGTGCCGCCGATGTTGACCGTCAGTCCCGCGGTGCGGAGCGTGTTCAGGCCGCCGTTGCGGACGATCAGGTTTCCCGCGCCGCCTACCGCAACCGAGTCGTACGTCCGCTGCTGGTCGAGAACGACCGTCGCGTTGCCGATGTTCATGTTCTGCGACGCGCTGCGGATGAGCTGATAGCCGGCGCTGACGAACGCGTTCGCCTTGGCCGCGTCGAACAGCGGGTTCACGTTCACGCCCGCGAGCAGCGCGCGGCCGGCGCCGATCGACCAGAGGCCCGTGTTCCAGCTTCCCTTCAGGCTGCTCCACGCGTTCTCGACCTGCCCGCTCCACGTCTGCACGACGGCCGACTCGACCATGTTCAGCGGCGAGAGCATCCCCGCCTGCGCAAAGTAGTCGAACATGCGCTTGGCGTCGGACGGGAACAGCGACCACATCATCCCGCCGTAGTGCGGCATCGCGACGGGCGCGGCGAAGACGCCCGAGCCGTCGTCGGTGCCGATTCCGTAGGCGTGGTACGTGTTCCCGCTGTTCACGAGCGAGTAGATCGGCACCTCTCCGGCGCTCGCGCCGAAGACGGGTGCGGGGCCGTCGTCGTAGTGGTCGATCTGCGCGACGGCCGCGCGCGTGCGGTAGATGTCCCAATCGACGTTCCACGCGTCGTGGCCGACGACCGGCACCACGCCCCAGAGCATCTCGTCGATGAACCCGCTGCCGTTCGCCGTCTGCGGGTTGGCGGGGTTCACGTTCGGGATCGCGGGCAAGTGACCCTTGGCCGAGGCGAAGGCGAGCGCGACCATGAGCGACTCGGTGCCGAACCAGTCCCATCCGCCGTTGATGAGCGTGCCGTTGGGGTTGAAGCCGAAGCTGACGACGCCGTTGCCGAGCAGCAGCGAGTCCCAGTTGACGTTGTTGATCGCCTGCTGGAGTCCGCTCGTCGGCAGACCCAGTGCTTGCGATGCGAGCAGCGTGTAGAGCAGGGCGATCGTCGTGTCGATGCTCGAGTACTCGCTGCCGGTGTACGGGATGAACGTCGAGCCGCTCTTCTTGACGAAGTGCGCGATCACGCCGTTGAAGGACGCGGTCGACTGGAGGCTGATGAGGCGCGCCGCGATCGTCGAGACGATTTGCTGCGCCGACGCGTTGGAAATGACGCCGAGCTGCGCCGCGTACGCGGTGGCGGCGGCGAGCGCGCCGGTGCCGTTGATGCCGTCGAACTCGCCGGCACGGTTGGTCGAGACGTCGCGCGTCAGGCCGCTCGTCGGGTCGTAGTTCGCCAGCAGCGTCGCGTACGGCCAGAGGAAGTCCTCGACGTACCCGACCTTCGGCCCGCTGACGTTCATCGTGACCTTCTGCACGCGAACGTTCTGCCCGACGGCGCCGCCCGTCAGCAGCCAGTTGAAATACTGCGCGTTGCCCAGGTTGGATGGCAGCGAAACGGCAAGCGTGCGCGGCCCGCCGATGAGCGTCGCCTCGAACGACCAGATCACCGCGTTCGACGCGTCCTTCAGCTCCATCCGGAACGTACCGGTGCCGCTGGCGATCTTCACCACGATCCCGGTCGCGCGGTACTGGTAGGTCGATTGGATCTGCGACGGGAGCAATGCCTGGAGGTTTACCGGCACCTGCTCGGCGCCGACGTGAGACAAGCTCGAGTACACGCCGTTGCCGCTGCCCGTGACGTCCACGTACCCGCGGCCGAACACGACGTTGGCTGGCGCGCCGATGACGCCGCGGTCGCCGCCCAGGCGGTCCACGCCCCACGACGACTGCCCCTGAAGCGGCAACTGCACGTAATCGTCGATCGTCGTCTCGTAAACGATCGGCGTGATCGGGTTGCCGAGGTCCTGCTCGGTGACGGTGATCGTCTGCGACGTGAGGCCCGGCGAGCTGACGTCGAACGTCGCCGAGCCGTTGGTCGTGTCCGCGTCGCTCTTGGCCGCGAAGCTGACCCACTGCCACGTGTCCCAGTTGGTCGACGTGAACGTGAGCGAGCCGTGCGCTTCGACCGAAAGGTCCGCATCGCCGCCCGTGGGCAGTGTGGTGACGATCACGTTGGACGCGGGCTTGGCGACGAGGCGCACGCGCGCGGTGGCGGTGCGACCTTCGGGGACGTTGAGCGTCGCGCCGCCGAGCTCGATCGCCTGGGGGACGTCGTCGTCCTTCTCGGTGGCGGTGATGTCGAGCGTCGGCAGCCCGCCCCCGCTGACGCGGATCGTTGCGACGCCGGCGGTCGCGTCGGCGTCGGCGGTCGCCTGGAGGCGGATGTACTTGTCGGCGCGCCAGTTGTTCGCGTCGAACGTGACCGAGTTGTCAGTCACGATGATGTTCGAGTCGCCGGAGATGCGTGTGAGCGAGGCGACAAAGCTCGACGCCGGGGCGCTCGTGAGGTGCAATCGAATGACGGGAGCCGCGGGCAGACCTTCGGTGACGAGCACCGAGGTGCTGACAGCCTCGAAGTCGAAGAGCACGCGCTGTTCGAGGGGCTCGGCAAATACGATTAACGGCGCGGCGAGGGATCGCCGGCATTTTCGCTCGCACGAATCCGACACGTCTACTGCCCTCCAGTGCCCGCAGGCTTTCGCGGACGGGGAGTATAGCATGTCCACGCCGGGGCAAAGCGGTACTCCGCGCCGCTCGACTGTCTTCGACCCTGAGGCTCAAACCCGAAGGGAGCTCGCCGAAGTCCGCCCCGGATACCGGCGTGCGGAACTCACAAATCACAGACCACAACCCGCAAAGAAGCTCCAACACTCAAGACCAAGCGGAAATCTCCAAGGCCGGCCTTTGGAGCTTTTGTACCTTCCCTTGAGAATTGGAGCTTCTTTGTGATTTGTACGTTGTGAGTTGTGAGTTCCGCGCGCAGCGGAATCCGGGGCGGCGCGTCGGAGTACCGACGCTTTGCCCCGGCGTGGGCGATAGATAGCGCGCCAATTGGTGTGACGTCGCGCCAGACGCTAGAATCGCCACATCTCCTGCGGCGGTCCATGCGTGCGCGGCAAGCGGTGCGCGCGCGGCCCTGCGATGCAAGTGTGAAGCTGATGGACCGCGAACTCGCCGACGAAACGAGCTTTGGGCTTTTCACGCTCGGCGAGTCCTCCGCCGAGAAACCGGGATTGCGCATCCGCGCGCTGGCCACCGGCTGCATCTACTCGGTTGACCGCGGCGAGCTGATGATCAACCAGCTCCTCGCCAGCCCGCTCGACGGCGGCGTTCATCGCATCTACTTGCGAGTGCACGACGGCGCGACGATCGACAGGACCGAGATCGTCGGCCTGCGCGCCGACTCCGTCTTTTCCGCATCCGATGAGAACTTCACGTGGACCGGTGCGTGGCGCGGTATCGAGTACCGATGCACGTGCGCCGTCGACGCGCCGCGCGACGCGTGGTCGTTCCACGTCGAGCTGAAGAACGCGACGAACCGCGCGATCCGCTGCGACGTGATCCAGCTCCAGGATCTGGGTCTCGCGACGCGTGGGCAGGTGCGGAACAACGAGACGTTCACCTCGCAATACCTCGACCACTTCTCCGCCCGGCACGACGAGCTCGGCCACGTCCTCATGACGCGGCAGAACCTCGTGCAGACGATCGACGAGCGCCCGACGCACCCGTGGCTGATGCAGTGGTGCTGGCCGCGCGCAATCGGGTTCACGACGGACGGGTTCGACTTCTTCGGCGCCGCGCACCGAGGCGGAAACGACCCGATCGCGGTGTCGCGCCCGATCATCGGTCAGCAGGTGCGACAGTACGAAACCGCTTTCACGGCGCTCCAATCCGCGCCCGTCGAGCTCAAACCCGGCCAGTCGCTCGCGGTGACTTTCCTCGCGCAAGTCGTGGCCGATCATCCGGAGGCTTCGTCGGAAGCGGATTTGAAGCGGATCACTGCGGCGCCGCCGACGTCGGGCGGGAAACGGGGCGGTGTCGTCCAGCGTGAGCGAAATGTGTTTGATCGCTGTGAGCCCTTCGCCGCGAGCGACTTCACTGCGGCCGACCTTCAGCGATTCAACGGCACGCGACGCCACGAAGAGTTTGATGCCGACGGCCGTCTGCTCTCGTTCTTCTACGGTGGCGACGCGCGCCACGTCGTTCTCCGGACGAAGGAACTCTCAATCCCGCGCTCGCACGGCCACATCCTCCGCGCCGGCCGCGGCTGGATGCCCGACGACGAGCGGCTCATGTGCTGCACGTGCTACGCGGGCGGCGTGTTCGCGTCGCAGGTGGCGCTGGGCAACGCGAGCCTGGGCACCGTGCTCTCCCGGCCGCGCGACCCGCTGGGCCTCGTCCGTTCCAGCGGCATCCGAATCTTCGTGCGACGCGACCCGAGCGAAGCATGGCAACTGCTCGGCGTGCCGTCGGCGTTCGAGATGGCGATCGACTCGTGCCGGTGGCATTACGACGACGCGCTCACGGTGACGTGCTCGGCGTCGCAGGACGAGCCGATCCTGACGGTCGAAGCTCGAAGCGAGCGAGACGAACTCGAGTTCCTGATCAGCGGCGAAATCGCAGTTGGATCCAACGAATACGACATGCGACCAAGTCTGACGATCGAGCGCGAGCTGGGGCGCATTACGATTCGATCGGAGGCGACGACGAAGTTGGCCGAGACGTGGCCGGAGGCGAGGTTCTTCGTCGATGTCAGCGACCCGAACAGCATCGCCGTGATCGGCGGGGACGAGTTGCTGTTCGAGTCGGGTTCATCGCACGGGCTGCCGTACTTCGCGATCCGAACGAATCGCACGAAGTCTTTTTCAGTGTCGATCTCCGGCGAGTTGCGACCTCCCTCGCCCTGTACTCAGGGAGAGGGCGGGGGAGAGGGTACGTCCCTGAGTCAACAACGTACCCTCTCCCCAACCCTCTCCCTGAGTACAGGGCGAGGGAGCCGGAGCGCGATTCCGCACGTGGATTGTTCAATCGAAGAACTCCACGACACCCTCACCTGGTTTGCGCGCGACGCGACGGTCCACCTCAGCACCCCTCGCGGTCTGGAACAAGCCAACGGCGGCGCCTGGGGCGTGCGCGACGTCTGCCAGGGGCCGGTCGAGTTTCTGCTCAGCTACGGCCGCGGTGACGTCGTCGCCGAAATCCTCCGCAAGCTCTTCGCGCAGCAGTATCACGAGAAGGGCGACTGGCCGCAGTGGTTCATGCTGCCGCCACTTCAGGAGATCCGATCAGCCGACGCGCACGGCGACGTGATGATCTGGCCGCTGAAGGCGCTGTGCGATTACCTGGAAGAGACCGACGACGGCGCGTTTCTGGCCGAGCGCGTGCGCTGGACGCGCGATGAGAAGCCGTTCGATGCCGTCGGCGAACCCGACACGATCCTGCATCACGTCGACCGGCTGATGCGCTGCTTCCGCGAATCGTTCCTGCACGAGCGCGTCTGCCTGCCGCGCTACGGCGAGGGCGATTGGGACGACTCGCTCCAGCCGGTCGATCCCGCGATGCGCGAGCGCATGGTCAGCTCGTGGACGGCCGAGCTCCTGATCCAGACGCTCAGGCGTTGGAACGCGGCGCTGGTCAGGTTCAATGAAGATCAGCGCGCCGCCGACGCCGCGCGCATGGCCGATGCGATCGAGGCGGACTTCCGGCGGTTCCTGATGCCGGACGGCGTCGTCGCGGGGTTCGCGCTGTTCGACGGGTCGACGCCGGCCGAATACCTGCTGCACCCGCGCGACGCGCGCACGGGGTTGCGATATCGCTTGATCCCGATGACCCGCGCGATCCTCTCGCGGATCTTCACGGCCGACGAAGCGACGAAGCATCTTGAGTTGATCCGTCAGCACCTGCTCTACCTCGACGGCGCGCGGCTGATGGATCGTCCGACCCGCTACTCGGGCGGCGTCGAGCGCGTATTCCGACGCTCGGAATCCGCGGCGTTCTTCGGACGCGAGATCGGGCTCCAATACGTTCACGCGCACCTGCGATACGCCGAGGCGCTCGCGACGATGGGGCGGGCCGATGAACTTTGGCACGCGCTGCGCGTCGTGAACCCGATCACGGTGACGGATGCGGTGCCCAACGCGCGGCCGCGACAGCGCAACTGCTACTTCAGCAGCTCCGACGCGGCCTTCGCGGATCGCTACGAAGCGTCGCGCGACTACGAGAAGCTCCGTACCGGCCAAGTCCCGACCGACGGCGGCTGGCGCATCTATTCCAGTGGGCCGGGCGTCTACACGAACGTCGTCGTTCGCCACTTGTTCGGCCTCCGACGATATTTCGATTCGTACGAATTCGATCCGATTCTTCCCAAATCGTTCGACGGCGCGACGATCGCCCTGACGGACTCGAACGGGCTGCGCGTGACGTATCGCTTTGCGCGATCCGACGGCGCGCCGCGAGTGACGGTAAACGGTGAGCCTCTGAGCAGATCGACGGTCGCGCTGCACCCGTACCGCACGGGTGCGACAAGGGTTGCGCGATCGGAGCTGGACCGTGCTTTGACCCGACCGGACAACGTTGTCCAGATCACGCTCGTCTGACGACGCCGGTCACTGCGTGACCGGATCCGGTCGCACAGCGACCGGCGTCTGCGGCGCGGAAACCTCACCGCACCCTGTCGAAATCCTCATTATTTGCTTGACCCTCCGAAAACCCTTGGCAGAATGAAAGCGGTTACAAGGCCGGATTTACTGAGGATTCCGAGTTTGAGCGAAACCGTTTCCCAGCCCACGCTGTACGACGTCAGCCGACTGTCGGGCGCGTCCATCGCGACCGTCAGCCGCGTCTTCAGCGGCAAAGCCCAGGTCTCCGAGAGGATCCGCACCCGCGTGCTCGAGGTCGCCGGCAAGCTCGGCTACGAGCCGAGCCACGCGGCTCGCGCGCTCGCCGGACGCAAGACCCAGACGCTCGGCGCGATCCTGCCGGAGATTGCGGGCGGGTTCTACGCGGACGTGCTCGCGGGGATGGACGAGGTCGCCGCCGAGCACGGCTTCGACGTGCTCGCCGCCTTCGTCGGCAAGCGGCGCAGCCGGCCGGAGATGGTCAAGCGGCTCCTCCGACAAGGCCGCGTCGACGCGCTCCTGCTGCTGAACCTCGACGACAACCCCGACCTCCGAGCCGCCGACGTCGACCGGTTGCCGATCGTCCTGATCGACCGCGAGATCAGCGGCTCGAAGCTGCCCGCCGTCGGCATGGACAACATCGGCGGCGCCGAGGCGATGATCGAGCACCTGTTCGAGCAGGGCCACCGGCGCATCGCGATCATGACGGGGCCGGAAGGGAACTTCGACTCCGACCAGCGCCTGCTCGGCTGCCGCCGGGCGATGGCGCGGCTCGGATTGACGCTGGACGAATCTCTCGTGTGGCACGGAGCGTTCACCCTGGCCAGCGGCGTGCGCGGGGCCAATGAGTTGATCAACTCGCGCACGCCGCTGCCTGACGCCATCTTCTGCCTCAACGACGCGATGGCGATCGGCATGCTCGGCGAATTGCAACGCGCCGGCATCAGCGTGCCGGGCGACGTGGCGCTCGCCGGCTACGACAACGTCGACGCGGCCGAGCACCTGTCGCTGACGAGCATCGCCTGCCCGATGCGGTTGCTCGGTCAGGTAGCCGCGCGCTGGGCGGTCGATTTGATCACGAAGAACGAGCGGCCGACGAGTCACCGGTTGCAAGTGCGGCTCGTGGTCCGGCGTTCGTCGATGGGCCGGCACTCGGTCGACGCGCTGCCGCGCGGAGCGGTCGACGGCGTGGCAGGAACCGTGAGCACAAGGTTTGGGCAGAGGGTTGTTGCAGGACGGAACGGACGCAACGGCGATCACGAGCCGCGACCGTAAGGGAGCGGTTTTCACGACGGTCGCACAACCGCTCCCTCACGGTCGCGGCTCGTTGCGGTTGGATCGTGACCCCTAGGTAAATGGTCGCGATCAATTCTCGCGGAGGTACGATGTCAAAATCCAAGACCCCACGTCGTCGCGCGACGCCACGCGCGTTCACGCTGGTCGAACTGTTGGTCGTGATCGGCATCATCGCCGTCCTGATCGGCGTGCTGTTGCCGGCGCTGTCCAAGGCTCGTGCGAACGCGACGAAGCTCAAGTGCATGTCCAACCTGCGCACGATCGGGCAGTCGCTGTTCATCTACGTCAACGACAACAAAGGCATCATGCCCTACGGCTACTGGGCGCAGGGCGTCACGCTGCCGGGCTACACGCAGCCGTCGACCGACGGGAGCGACTGGACGACGCTCCTGCTGAAGGTGCTGAACCGCAAGGACAGCCTGTACGCCGCGAACTTGGGAGATGCCAACAGTGCTGGCTCGCGAGCGGTGTTCATGTGCCCGTCGGTCTCGGCGATGGAACCGACGATCAAGGTCATCCTCACGCACTATTCCGCGCACCCGCGCCTGTTCCCGGACCTTCAAACCTCGGACGGATTCACCGGTGGGCAGCTCCAGTCTTACAAACTCGCGAGGATCAAGCGGTCCGCTGAAATTGTTGGAATCTTCGACGCGTCGATCGGCAACTTTAACGGCCCGGCGAACCAATGGGTCGCGTTCGCCTGCGCGTTCCACCTCGACAACGGCGCGGTTTACAAGAAGCCTTGGCTCACCGACGCGTACGCGCTGTCGATCAACCCCAACCCGCTGCTCCCGAGCCAGCCGGTGAACCTCAAGCCCAACTCGTTCGACGACAACTTCATCAACATGGACAGCGAGAAGAACCAGGGCAACATCCGCTTCCGCCACATGAACGACACGCAGGCGAACGCGTTGATGCTCGACGGGCACGTCGCAACGTTCAACTACAACCCGCGGGTGAAGCAAACGGACATGCTGCGGATGAACGTGTACGTGACCCGGTGACTTCCGGAGGTTAGCGGGAGCGTGCGGTTCGTGGCCAGGGCGAAAGGGACGCGCGCGTGAGGGTGATTCGGGCAAAACTCTTCGGGCCGGTCGCGACGATAACCGTCGTCGTGGGACTGTTTTTCTCTACATTCGTACAACGTGCCGAAGCTCGGCTTCGGCGCGACGTTCCGTCGTCCGGACAACCGTCCGCCGCACAGCTTGCCGCAGCAGGGCTTCGATACGAAGACCCGTCCCAGCCGCCCGGCAAGGGCGTGTTTTCGTCCGACGAGGAGGCGTTCCTCGACGACCTCCAGCAGCGCGGCATCCGCTTCTTCATGGATGAGGCCGACCCCGTCAGCGGCCTGATGCCCGACCGCGCCAAGGCCAACGGTGGGCCGGCCAACAACGTGTCGAGCACGGCGTCGGTCGGCTTCGGTTTGACCGCGTTGTGCGTCGGCGTCGAGCGCGGCTGGGTGCCGAAGCAGGAAGCGTACGACCGCTCGCTGCGCGTGCTGAAGTTCCTGCGCGACAAGATGCCCAACCACCACGGGCACTTCTTCCACTTCATCGACATGCGCACCGGCGAGCGCGTCTGGAACAGCGAGGTGTCCAACATCGACACCGCGCTGCTGATGGCCGGCGTGCTGTGCGTGCGGCAGTATTACCCGGACACCGAGCTCGCGAAGGTCGCCGACGAGCTGTGGCAGCGCGTCGATTGGCCGTGGCTGTTGGACAAGAACATCGGCGGGCTGATGTGCATGGGCTGGAAGCCCGAGGGCGGACCCGTGAAGACGGACGCGCCCGGCTCCGAAGCCCAGGCCGAGGAAGGTACATTCCTCACCGCGCACTGGGGCGCGTACAGCGAAGGGCCGCCGCTGATTCACTTGCTGGGCATCGGGTCGAAGTCGCACCCGCTGCCGGCCGAGTCGTGGGGCGCGTGGAAGCGCGAGCCGGTGATGACGTTCGCGGGGCTCACGTTCATCCAGTGCCCGCCGCTGTTCACGCACCAGTACCCGCAGTGCTGGTTCGACCTGCGCGGGCTGCGCGACGAGCAGGCGAACTACTTCCGCAACTCGCGCCTCGCGACGATCGCGCAGCGGCAGTGGACGATCGACGTGCTCTCCAAGCGCTACGAGACGTACGGCCCCAACGTGTGGGGAGTGACCGCTTCGGACGGCCCTGACGGATATAAGGCCTGGGGCGGCCCGGAGCCCGACGGCAAGTACGACCGCGACATCAACGGCGTCGTCGTGCCCTGCGCGTCGGCAGGCAGCCTCGCGTTCGAGCCGCGGCTCTGCATCGACGTGCTGAAGAACCTGAAGGCGCGTTACGCCGAGAAGGGCTGGCGGAAATACGGTTTTGTGGATGCGTTGAATCCGCGCACCGGCTGGTACAATGAGGACGTCATCGGGATCGACGTCGGCCCGACGGTGCTGATGGCCGAGAACGCGCGCAGCGGGTTCGTGTGGAAGCTGTTCATGTCCACGCCCGAGGCGCAAGCCGCGGTGAAAGCCGCGGGCCTGCGTGCTGATGGCAAGGCTGGGATGATGCAACCGAACACGGCGTTGGTCGGCGCTGCTGCGCCGGCCGGAAAGCGTTGAGCCGCAACGCGCGGTTCCGCGCGTGCGTGCGTGGATTGTTTTGGGCGGTGGAGGGAGGTGAGCGACGAACTTTTTTCCGTCGTGTGCGAGGCGCGCGCTCTTAACGCTCGCGTCCCGCTCGCACGAAGCACTTCTCGGTTAGCGGCGATGTGGGAGTAACAGACAACTGATCGTCGGAACTTCCAAGTAAAGGGCTTTGCGTTGGGCAACCCTTGGGAACTCCGGCGGTTTCACTTCACTTGCACGGGAGCGAGAGGAATGATGCGACAACACTTCATCCGTTGCGCGGTGATCGGCGGGGCGTTCGGACTCATGGCGGCGGCGACCCAGTCGGCCAGCGCGCAGAACCTGCTCACCAACGGCAACCTGGACCAGTGCTACGCCCAGGAAATCGTGCCGGGCTTCTTCCTGCCCAAGCCGAGGAATTGGGTAAACGATGGCTCGCGCGCCATCAGCGGGCCGTACGAGGACGAGATGTCCTCCGAGCCCTGGGCCGGACCGGCGCCGACGCCGGTGACCACCGACGGCGACGCCAACCCGCCCGACGGCGTGGGCATCGGCGCGGACGGCGGCGTGTTCTTCAAGCCGTTCAGCGGCAACGCGACCGACGGCGCGGCGACCGGACACCTGTACCAGGACGTCGCCGGCGCCCCAGGCCAAACCTACACGCTCACCGGCTGGGCCGGCGGCGAGGCGAACGCCCTCATGCAGGACGCGGTCCTCGCGATCGAGTTCCGCAACGCCGGCGGGCTGATCAGCATGTCCAGCCTGAGCATGCTGCCCACGCTGGTCACACCGAACGGCCAGGCGTTCAACTACAAGCAGTACAGCGTGAGCGGCCTGGCGCCGGTCGGCACGACGATCGTCCGGGCACGCGTCTCGATGATCGGCGCGATGAGCAACCCTGCTGGCGGCGGACAGGCGTTCGTGGTCGACGACTTCGTCCTGAGCGTCCCCGAGCCGACGAGCCTCGCGGTCGTCGCGCTGGGCGCGCTCGGCCTGGTCGCGCGGCGCCGTCGCGCTTGAGCTTGCTCTGCTTTCGCGCCAAGTGCGCCAAGAGACGCCAAGTTCGCCAAGGCAGAGGAAGGAAGAAACCACAGATTGCGCAGATTTCACAGATTGGGAAACGCCTCGTTTGAATCTGTGTAATCTGTGAAATCTGTGGTTGAATCTGACCTTCCCCTTGGCGGCCTTGGCGCTCTTGGCGAACTTGGCGCTAGCCTCTGGTTCGCGAAGTAATGCATCCGCAATCCAACAGCTCGGCGACGGCGAGGGTGATCAAGACGCTCGTCGTCGCCGGGCTGTCGCTCGTTGCGGCGGCGATCCTCGCGTTCGGCCCGCGCCCGACGAGCCAGTTCCCGCGCGACCGCGTCATCGTCGACTACTGGGAGAAGTGGACCGGCCACGAGGAAGCCGCCATGCGGCAGATCGTGGACGAGTTCAACAACACGGTCGGCGTGGAAAAGGGCATCTTCGTCCGCTACCTGTCGACCAGCGCGGTGGTGGACAAGACGATGATCGCCACCGCCGGCGGCGTGCCGCCGGACGTCGCTGGTCTTTACAACCAGAACGTCCCCCAGTTCGCCGCGATGGACGCGCTCGAGCCGCTGGACGAACTCGCCACGTCGCGCGAGATCACGCCCGCAACCTACAAGAAGGTTTTCTGGGACGAGTGCTGCTACGACGGCCGGCTCTACGGATTGGTCAGCACCTGTTACACGATCGCGCTCTACTACAACAAGGAACTGCTCGCGCAGCACGGCCTCGATCCGAGCAAGCCGCCGCGGACGATCGACGAGCTCGACGCGTACGCGAAGGCAATGGACGTGGTCGATTCGGCGGGCCGCATTACGTCCACCGGCTTCCTCCCGATGGAACCGGGTTGGTACTTGAACTACACGTGTATCTGGTTCGGCGGCACGTGGTGGGATCGAACGAATCATCGGTTCACGTTCACCGACCCCAATGTCGTGCGCGCGTACGAATGGGTGCAGAGCTACTCGAAACGCCTCGGCAGGCAGGCGATGGCCGAGTTCCGCTCGG
>Ga0081539_10003070_pt1 | contig 21523 bp, 14 predicted proteins | sample TabmetS4T2R2_FD_71023 | JGI IMG/M metagenome (GOLD analysis project Ga0081539, IMG submission 71023) | Tabebuia heterophylla rhizosphere microbial communities from the University of Puerto Rico - S4T2R2 | ecosystem: Host-associated > Plants > Roots > Rhizosphere ...
CCACGTGCACCGCTACGCCGGCGAGCGGCAGGCGCGGGCCGCCCTGCTCGACACCGACGTGCGCGGCGTCGTCGTGGGCCGCCGGATCCTGGTCGCCCGGGCGTTCGGCGTCGTCCCGACGCAGGCCGTCGCCGAGGCGCTGCGAACGGCCGCGGGAGCGCCCGCGCGGGTCGAGGACCTGCGCCCGCTGCCGCCGGGCGACCGCAACGGCCTCTCGGGGCTGTTCACGATCGTCGGCACGCTGATCCCGAGCCTCGTGTTCGGGGCGCTGCTGTCGGTGCTCGGCCGCCGGCTGCCGGCGCGCGTCCGCTGGACGGCGGTCGCGGCCTACTCGGTGCTCGCGGGCGTCGTCGTCGCGTTCAACGCCGATGTCCTCATCGGCGCGCTCGACGGCCACTTCGGCGGGATCGCGCTCGCCACCGGCCTGCTGGCGCTGGCGGTCAGCGCCACCGCGCACGGGCTCGGCCACCTCGGCGGGCCGGTCGGGGTCGTGCTCGCGATCCTCACGCTGCTCCTGCTCGGGCTCAGCTCGTCGGGCGGCGCCGTCACATACGAGTTCGAGCCCGGCTTCTACGGCGCGCTGTCGCAGCTGCTGCCGCCGGGCGTAGCCCTCACGGCGGTGCGCAACATCCAGTACTTCGACTGGGCCGCGACGCTCGGGCCGCTGCTCGTGCTGTCCGCCTGGGCGGCCGGCGGCGTCGTGCTCGGAGTGCTCGGCGAGCGCTTCGGACCGCACGTCAGGAGCGCCTGACATCGGGGGTTGCAAACCGGCGCAACGGCGTTATCATCGGCTGTGATTCAACAGCCGTTGATTTTTGAAGAGGTGCGTCATGGCCATCAGCTCAGCGCCTGCGCTGTATGGGCGGATCGCCGAATCCGCCCGCATCCGTGAGCTTCTGGACGACGTCCGGGCAGGGCGGAGCGGCACGCTCGTCGTGAGCGGCGAAGCGGGCGTCGGCAAGTCCGCGTTGCTCGAGCACGCCCGCGAGCACGCGTGCGGGATGTGGGTCCTCGGCTGCCGCGGGATCGAGTCGGAGTCCGAGCTCCCGTTCGCCGCCCTGCACCAGCTCGTGCGCCCGGCGCTCGACTACGCCGATTCGATTCCGGGCGTGCAGGCGCGGGCTCTGCGCGCGGCGCTGGGGCTGGGGCCCGAACCGCGCCCCGAGAGCTTCCTCGTCTCGGTCGCCGTGCTCAGCCTCCTGGCCGAGGCCGCCACGACCGCTCCGCTCCTCTGCATGGTCGATGACGCCCACTGGATCGACGACGCGTCCGCCGCCGCGCTCGCGTTCGTGGCGCGGCGGCTGGAGGCGGAGCCGATCGCGATGCTGTTCGCCACCCGCGAGGCCGGCAACCTGGGCTTCGACGCGCTCGGGCTCGAGCAGCTGCGGCTCGGCGGGCTCGACCGCGAGGCCGCCGGAACGCTGCTGGACGACCGTGTCGGCCGGCCGCTGTCGGCGGCCGCGCGCGACTGGCTGCTGACCACGACAGACGGCAACCCGCTGGCGCTTCTCGAGCTCTCGGCCGCGCTGACCCGAGCGCAGCGCTCCGGCGACGAGCCGATCCTCGGCCCGCTGCCGGTGAGCGCGCGCGTCGAGCGCTCGTTCCTGCGACGCGTCCGGAAGCTGCCAACCGCCGCGCAGACCGTCCTGCTGGTCGCCGCCGCCGACGAGTGCGGCGAGCTGGCGGTGATCCTCGACGCCGCGGCGCGACTCGGCGTCACGGCCGACGCGGTCGACGCCGCCGAGGAGCACGGCCTCGTGCGCGTGCGCGGAACCCGGCTCGAGCTGCGGCATCCGCTCGTGCGCTCGGCCGTCTATCACGGCGCGCCGCTGTCGCAGCGCCTCTCGGCCCACGAGGCGCTCGCCGCGGTGCTCGTCGGCGACGAGGCGGCCGACCGGCGCGCGTGGCATCGCGCCGCCGCCAGCGTGGAGCCCGATCCGAGCGTGGTCGAAGAGCTCGAGCGCGCCGCCCTGCGTGCGCAGGCGCGCGGCGGCTACGAGGCCGCGTCGCTCGCGCTCGAGCGCGCCGCGGCGCTCACCGGCGATCACGCGAAGCAGGCGCGCCTGCTCGCCGCCGCCGCCGAGAACGCATGGCTGCCCGGCCGTGCGTCACGGGCGCGCGCGCTGCTCAAGCGGGCCCGCGCCATGGCCGTCGAGCCGCTGTTGCGCAGCGACCTCGCGCGCCTCGAAGGCCACATCGAGTTAACCTGCGGCGCCCCCGGCGAGGCCGCGACGGCACTGCTGCGGGCCTCGCGGGCCGTCGCGCCCGCCGACCCCGAGCGGGCGCTGTACCTGCTCAGTCTCGCGAGCTGGGGCGCCGCGTTCGCGCGGGACTGCCGAGCGATCGTGGCGATCGCGGACGCCGCCGCGGAGCTCAGCGTCCGCGACACCGTGCCGAACCGCTTCCTGCTGACGAGGTTGGAGGGCCTGCGAGCCCACTTCACCGGCGACTTCGAGCACGCCGCCCCGAGGCTCGAGGCCACGCTGGAGCTCGCCGGTCAGGCCGCGGAGGCGCCCGAGCAGCTCGCCGACCGGTTCGGCCTCGCCAGCCCCGTCGGGTGGTTCCTGTGCGACGACCGCACGATCCTCGCGCTCCACCGCAGCATCGCCGCCGGCGCCCGCGAGCGCGGCGCGGTCACGCTGCTCAGCCAGGCGATCCCGTGGGTCGCGCTCGGCGAGATCTGGGCCGGGCGCTGGGCGGCGGCGACGGCCGCGCTGCGCGAGGGGCTCGAGCTCTCCCGCGCCACCGGCCAGGACCAGATCCACGCCCACCTCATCGCCGTGGAGGGCCTGCTGACCGCGCTCCAGGGCGACGAGGAGCGCTGCCGCTCGCGGACCCGTGAGGCGCTTGCGCTCGCCTCGGCGCGCGGCCTGGTCCATGTCGCGTCGTGCGCCACGTGGGCGCTCGGCGTGCTGGAACTCGGGCTCGGCCGGCCGGAGGCGGCGCTCGCGCACGGGCGCGCGCTGCCCGTGACCGCGGGGATCGAGTGGGACGCGCTCGACCGCGTCGAGGCGGCCGTGCGGTGCGGCGAGCCGGAGACCGCGCGCCGCTGGCTCGACGCGTTCGCGCCGTGGGCCGACGCGAGCTCCGCGCCGTGGGGCCGCGCGGTCACGCTCCATGGCCGCGCGCTGCTCTCCGAGGATCCCGGGGAGGCCGAGCGGCTGTTCCGCGCCTCCCTCGCCGTGCACGACGAGGCGCGCAGGCCCTTCGAGCGCGCGCGCACCGAGCTGGCGTTCGGCGAGTTCCTGCGTCGCATGCGGCGACGCACGGACGCGAGGGCGCAGCTGCGCGCCGCGCGCGACCGCTTCGACGCGCTCGGCGCGGCGTTGTGGGCGGAGCGTGCCCGCATGGAGCTGAGGGCGAGCGGCGAGCGCAGCCGTCGCCGCGACCCCAGCACGCTCGACGACCTCACCGCCCAGGAGGTGCAGATCGCGCAGCTCGTGGCCGAGGGCCGCACGAATCGCGACGTCGCCGCGCAGCTGTTCCTGAGCCCGCGCACGATCGACTACCACCTGCGGAACGTGTTCCGCAAGCTCGGGATCAGCTCGCGGATGGAGCTGACGCGCCTGGAGCTCGCGGCTCGGGCATGAAGCCGGAGCGCCACGAGGGATAGCGCGGCACCCTCCCACCGGCGACATCACCGGTGCGAGCCGCGCCGAGGCGCGCGATGGTCGGCGCCATGAAGCCCATCACCGTTTCCGTCGACGTCTCGCGGCCGCGCGAGGACGTCTTCGCGTTCCTGGATGTCATGCGAAACCACGAGCGGTTCAACGACCACATGCTCTCCGGCTGGGAATACGCGGGCCCGGCTCGCGGCGTCGGCTCCACCGCGACGGTGCAGACGAAGGTGGCCGGCAAGACCGACTCGCTCGTGATCGAGACGGTGGCGAGCACGCCGCCGGTCGAGATCGTCGAGCACAACGTCGGCGCCGGCGGCCGCCGCCGCGCCAGCGGCACGTACGCGCTCGAAGCGCTCCCGGGCGGCGGCACGCGCATCCAGTTCGAGTACGCGTGGCGCACGGCGCCGCTGTCCGAGCGCCTGCTGGCGCCGGTCGTGCGCGCGGTCATGCGGCGGCCGCTCGAGCGCAGCATGCGGCGACTGGCGGAGGAGCTCGACGCGAGCGATGGCCCGTGCTGAAGCCCGCCGGCGAATGACAGATCGCCGAGCACCGCGTCGACTGCGAGCGGCTCGGCGCGCTCGAGCCCGTCCTCGCCGTCGGCAATGGCTACCTCGGCATGCGCGGCACGCCCGGGGAGGGAACGCCCTCGCGGGACCCCAAGGAGCGATCCTCAACGGGCTGCGGCTCGCCTCCGGGATCGACCACGGCCGACGGCATCCACGTCGCGCCGGGCGCGGGCACGTGGCTCGTGCCGGCGCGTCGCGCGTATAAGCGCCGTCTCCCGGGTACGGTCCCTCGTCCTCGTGGTGAGGCGAGCCTTCAGCAGCACGCGCGGCGTCCTGGACTTCACGAGCGACTGGGCGGTCCTGTCGTTCGCGGTGTGGACGCTGATTGCCTGGGCCGGCATGGCGACCCGCGCGCCGGCCACGCTGCTCGTGGGCCTATGGCTGCCGACGCTGCCGCTCGTCGCCGTGGCGCTCGCCGCCGCTCGCCGGCGTGTGGCGGGCCGGCGGGCGCCGGACGCCCTCGGCGCGGAACGTCGCGGTCGGCGGGCGGTCGTGCTCGGCAGCGTCGCCGGCGCCCTCGCGTCCGCGGCGCTCGTCGCGCTGCGGTCGCAGTCCGTGCCGGTCCCCTGGGCCATCGTCTGGGCTCCGGCGGCCGCCGCAGTGGTCCTCGTCCTCGCGCGTGGCCGCTGGCAGAGCCGTGCGGAGACCGACGAGCCGCCGCGCCCACCGATCGGGGCGGACGCGTTCGCGGCGGCCGTCTCCCTCGGCTTCGCCGTGATGTCGCTGTTCATCAACAACGGCGACAGGGACGACGCGTTCTACGTCAACCGCGCCACGGCGACGGCGGAGCTCAACCGGATCCCCGTCAAAGACGTGCTCTTCACCGACGAGCGCGTCCCGCCGATCGGCGGCTCGGGGACACCGGTGGACGCCCTGCACGCGCTCCAGGGCGCGCTGGGGCGGTTCCTCGGCGTGCACGGCGCGTCGATCGCCTATTACCTCACGCCGCCGGTCGCGACCTTCCTCGCGACCTGGGCGCTGTGGCGGCTGCTCCGCGCGTGGGCCCCGCGGCGGGCGCTGCTCTGCTTCGCCGTCGGCTGCCAGTACTGGCTCTGGAGCGCGCTCCTCGACCTCAACCCGGGGTCGTTCTTCCTCGCGCGCATCTGGCAGGGCAAGGTCATCTTCGTCGCCTGGCTCGTGCCGACGCTCTACGTGCTGCTGACGCGGTGGCTCAGCCGGCGGGACGCCGTCACCGCCGTGCTGCTGTTCGCCGCAGGGCTCGCGAGCATCGGCCTGAGCGGGTCGGCGAGCCTGGTGGCGCCGCTGGTCTTCGCGACGGCAGGCCTCGCGCTGATCGTCAGGCGGGAGTGGCGCGCCCTGGCCGTGGTCGCCGGCGCCGCGGCGGTCCCCCTCGGCATCGGCTTCGTCGTCACGCGCCGCTATCCGCTGCCGCACCTCTTCGCCTCCGGACTGCACGGCAACCAGTGGTTCTTCGACCACGTGTTCGGCCTCGGGGTCGTGGGTGCGCTCGGCGTGGCGGCGCTGTGCATCGCGCCCTGGATCGCGCGGGCCGGCCCGCCCGCGCGCATGACCACGGCCGTCGCGGTGATCGCCCTGCTGCTGCTCGCCCCGGGCGTGCTGCCGGGCCTCAGCGATGCGCTGGACTTGACGGACACGCTGCGGCGGACCCTGTGGATCGTGCCGCTCCCGGCGCTCGTCGGCCTGCTGGCCGCGCTCCCGGTGCGCTGGCCGGCGGCAGCCGCCGCGGCGGCGGCGATCGCCGCCGCGCTGGTGGTCTTCGGGCAGCCCCTGTGGCAACCGCGGGGGGATCGCCCGTCGTACTGGACCGCGCGGCCCGAGTGGAAGACCGATCAGGCGCGTCTGGCCGAGGCGCGCACGATCCTCCGCGAGTACCACGGCGACGATCCCATCCTCGCGTCCCAGGGCGTCATGTTCGCCATCGCGATCCAGACCTCGCATCCCAAGGCGGTCGACGCTCGCCATTACTACGCACGACTGCTGCCGGAGCCCCTGTCCTGGACGAGCGCGCGGCGCGTGCTCGACGAGTTCGCCACCACCGGCGAGCGCGTGCCCGGCCCGAGCGTCGAGAGCGCGCTGTCCCTGCTCAAGGTCGGGCTCGTGTGCGTCGACGCGGACGGCGTGCGCGAGATGCGCCGGCTGGGCCTCCGCGACCGCTATCGACGGGCGTTCCGGGTCGGCGAGACGGTCTGCCTCCAGCGGGCGTAACGCCGCTCGACCGAGCGAGTAGGCTGCGCCTGCGCTCGAAGTGGACTGGGCGGTCCCATGGGAGGAGGAGGTCTGCCGTGCGCGTTCGACGGCTTGCCGTGCTGGTCGCATCGCTCGTGCTGGTGCTCGTGGCGGGCGCGCCCGCCGCGCGGGCGCAGGACACGGTGACGCTCGTGGGGTCGCTCCAGTCGGAGCTCGGCTGCCCGGGCGACTGGCAGCCGGAGTGCCCGCAGACGCGGCTCGCGCCCGTGAGCGGATCGCCCGGCGTGTTCCGCGCCACGTTCGACGTGCCGGCGGGCAGCTATGAGTACAAGGTCGCGCTCAACAACTCGTGGGCCGAGAACTACGGGGCAGGGGGCGCGCGCGACGGCGCGAACATCCCGATCACGGCGCCGGGCGGACCGATCACCTTCACGTACGACCATGCCACGCACGTGATCAGCGACGACGTCCCGCGCCCGCTCCAGGCCGTGCGCGGCGCGCACTGGCTGCGAACCGGCGTGATCGCCTGGCGGCCGCCCGCCGGCGCGCAGACCTACCGGCTGCACTACGCGCCCGAAGGCGGTCTGCGCATGGTCGACGGCGCCATCACCGGGGGATCGTCGGTGCCGCTCACCCTGAACGCGGCGGGCCTGCCGGCCGACGTCAAGGCCCAGTTCCCCCACCTGGCCTCCTACTCGGCGCTCGAGCTCTCGCGCGAGGCGCGGCACAACGCCGCGACGCTGCTCACCGGCGAGCTCGTCGTGGCGGCGTACGACGGCGCGGGCAAGCTGCTCGGGAGCAGCGGCCTTCAGATCCCCGGCGTGCTCGACGACCTGTACGCGAGCGCCGCCCACGCGCACCTCGGCCCGGTCTGGCACCACGGGCGGCCGGAGCTCGCCGTCTGGGCGCCGACCGCCAAGAACGTCGACCTCCTCATCGGCGCGCAGCGGGTCCGGATGCGCCGCGGCGACGACGGCGTCTGGCGCGCGCAGGGCGACCGCTCGTGGCGCAACGCGACCTACCGCTACGAGGTCCGCGTCTACGTGCCGACGCTCGACGAGGTCGCCACGAACGTCGTCACCGACCCCTACTCCGTCGCGCTGACGACGGACTCCGCGCGTTCGGTGGTCGCCGATCTCGACGACCCGGCCCTGATGCCGGACGGCTGGCGCAAGCTGCGCAAGCCGCGGCTCGCCCAGCCCGAGGACTCGACGATCTACGAGCTGCACATCCGCGACTTCTCGATCACCGACGAGACGGTCCCGGCTGCGCATCGCGGCACGTATCTCGCGTTCACGGACTCCCGCAGCGACGGGATGCGGCACCTGCGCGACCTCGCGCGGGCGGGGCTGAACTCGCTGCACCTGCTGCCTTCGAACGACATCGCCACGATCGAGGAGGACCGCGCGAAGCAGCAGCAGCCCGCGTGCGACCTGCGCTCCTTCCCGCCCGACTCGCCGCTCCAGCAGGAGTGCGTGACGAAGGTCGCGGCGAGCGACGGCTTCAACTGGGGCTACGACCCGCTGCACTACACGGCGCCCGAGGGCTCGTACGCGACGGATCCGGACGGCGCGGCGCGCACGCTCCAGTTCCGCGAGATGGTCGCGGGCATCAACCGCGCGGGCCTGCGCGTGATCATGGACGTCGTCTACAACCACACGCCCGCCGCCGGCCAGGATCCGAAGTCGATCCTCGATCGCATCGTGCCGGGCTACTACCAGCGGCTCGACCCGGCGTCGGGGGCGGTGGAGACGTCCACGTGCTGCGCGAACACCGCGACCGAGCACATGATGATGGGCAAGCTGCTCGTCGACTCGGTGCTCACGTGGGCTCGCCAGTACAAGGTCGACGGCTTCCGCTTCGACCTCATGGGCCACCAGCCGAAGGCGCTGATGGTCGAGTTGCGCCGCCGGCTCGGCAGGCACGTCTACCTCTACGGCGAGGGCTGGAACTTCGGCGAGGTGGCGGACAACGCCCGCTTCGTGCAGGCCAGCCAGCTCAACATGGCGGGCACCGGGATCGGCACGTTCTCGGACCGCCTGCGCGACGCGGTGCGCGGCGGCGGCCCGTTCGACGACGACCCGCGCATCCAGGGGTTCGCCAGCGGCCTGTTCACCGACCCGAACGACTCGCCGGCGAACGGGACTCCGGCCGAGCAGCGCGCCCGGCTCCTGCACTACCAGGACCTGATCAAGCTCGGCCTCGCGGGCAACCTGCGCGACTACACGTTCGTGGACAGCAGCGGGCAGACCGTCAAGGGCTCGCAGGTCGACTACAACGGCCAGCCCGCGGGCTACGCGGCCGACCCGAGCGAGACGATCACGTACGTCGACGCGCACGACAACGAGACGCTGTTCGACGCGCTCCAGTACAAGCTCCCGCGCGCCACGTCGATGGCGGACCGCGTGCGGATGAACACGGTCGCGCTGGCCACCACCGCGCTGGCCCAGGGCCCTTCGTTCTGGCACGCCGGCAACGACCTGCTGCGCTCCAAGTCGCTGGACCGCAACAGCTTCGACTCCGGCGACTGGTTCAACCGGATCGACTGGTCGGGGCAGGAATCGACGTTCGGGTCGGGGCTGCCGCCGGCGCCGGACAACGAGGCGAAGTGGAAGTACATGCTGCCGCTGCTCGCCGACCCGGCGCTCAAGCCGGGGCCGGCTGACATCCAGGCCGCGCACGCGCGCGCCGACGAGCTGCTGCGCATCCGCTTCTCCTCGCCGCTGTTCCGGCTCGGCACCGCCAAGGCGATCCAGGAGCGCGTCAGCTTCCCGCACGGCGGCCCGGACCAGACACCGGGCGTGATCGTCATGGCGATCCACGGCCGGCGCGACGGCGCCGTCGTCGTGTTCAACGCGTCGCCGGCGGCGACGAGCCAGGCGGTGCCGGGGCTCGCCGGCCACCGCTATGCCCTGCACCCCGTCCAGGCCGAGGGGAGCGACCCGATCGTCAAGACGTCGGCGTACGACGCGGCGACCGGCACGTTCACGGTTCCCGCGCGCACCGTGGCGGTGTTCATGGCGCGATAGCGCGATAGTCACCGGATGATCGACGCCCAGGTGCTCGCCGGCATGGCGGCCGCGGCCGGGGCGGCGGTGTGCTTCGACGGCGCGGTCATCCTCCAGGCGCAGGAGGCGCGGCGCGTCGAGCCCGAGCACTCGCTGCGCCTGTCGCTGCTCGCCCGGCTCGCCCGGCGCCCGCGCTGGGTGGCCGGCACGGTGCTCGCGGTGGCGGGCTGGCCGCTCCAGCTCCTCGCTTACGCGCTCGCGCCGGTCACCGTCGTGCAACCCTGCCTGGCGCTCGGGCTGGTGCTGCTCCTGCTGGTGGGCGGCCGGACGCTGCGGGAGCCGATCGGCCCGCCCCAGTGGGCCGCGGCGGGGGCCGTCGTGGCGGGGGTCGTCGCGCTCGGGCTCTCGGGCGTCGGGCACACCGAGCGCCTGCCCGGCGCGATCGCGATCGCGATCGCCGTCGCCGCGCTCGCGATCGTGGCGACCGCGCCCTTCGCGCTCGGGCGCCACCGGCTGGCGGCGTGGCCGCTCATCGCCGCCGCCGGCTCCGCGTTCGCCCTCACCGCGCTGGCGAGCAAGATGCTCACGGTCGAGCTCGCGCACTCGCGCCCGCTCGCGGCGCTGGGCTGGGCGGTCCTCGTCGGCGCCGCGGCCGCGGCCGGCTTCCTCGTCGACATGACCGCGATGCAGCGCTTCGAGGCCACGCGCGTGGCGCCGGCGACGTTCGTGCTCGAGGCCGCGCTCCCGGTCGCCCTGGCGCCGCTGCTGTTCGACGAGCACTGGAGCGCGCTCGTCGCCGTCGGGCTCGCGCTCGTCCTCGCGGGCGGCGCGGTGCTGGGGTCCAGGCGCGCCTCGTTCGACGCCACGCCGCGGGACACGCTAGCTTGATCGCTGTGACGTTTGGGGACGATCGCCAGCAAGTGGTGCTGGTCACCGGCGGCTCGGGCTTCATCGGGTCGCACGTGGTGGACAAGCTGCTCGCCGCCGGGCACCGGCCGCGCATCTACGACCAGCGCAAGTCGCCGCACCACGCGGAGGAGACCGTCGAGACCGTGGTCGGCGACCTCGGCGACCTGCGCGCGCTGAGCCGCGCGATGGACGGCTGCGACGCCGTCCTGCATCTCGCCGCGGCGGCCGACGTGAACGAGGTCGAGGCCGACCCCGTGGGGTCCGAGCGCTGCAACGTGCGCGGCACGCTGAGCGTCCTCGAGGCGGCGCGCCGCGCCGAGGTCGGCCGCGTCGTCTACGCCTCGACGATCTGGGTCTACTCGGACACCCCGGCGACGTGCCATCTCGAGGACCTGGCCCTGCGCCCGCCCGCGCACCTCTACACCGCGACGAAGCTGGCCGGCGAGCACTACTGCCACTCCTACCGCGAGCTGTACGGCCTCGAGTACACGATCCTGCGCTTCGGGATCCCCTACGGCCCGCGCGCGCGCCCCGCCGCGGTGGTGCCGGCCTTCGTGGCCCGGGCGCTGGCCGGCGAGGCGCTGACCATCGCGGGCGACGGGCTCCAGTCGCGGCGCTTCGTGTACGTCGAGGACCTGGCCGACGGCGTCGTGCGCGCGCTCACGCCGGTGGCCGCCAACCGCACCTACAACCTCGTCGGCACGCAGGACGTGTCGATCAAGGAGATCGCCGAGACCGTGCGCGCGGTCGTCGGCGACGTGGGCGTCGAGCACGTGCCGGGCCGCAACGGCGACTTCGCGGGCGCCCCGGTGAGCGGCGACCGCGCCGCCGCGGACCTCGGCTGGTGCGCGTCGACCCCGTTCGAGGAGGGAGTCCGGCGCTACGTCGAGTGGCATCGCGCCGCCGCCTCCGTGCGCGCGCCGGCGCCCGCCGGCGGATGGGCGCGGGTGCTGGCCCGCCGCGCGCTGCTCGCGTTCGCGTGGGCCGCGCTCGCCGCGCTCGTGGTCATCGGCGTCGTCACGCTCGTGCCGTTCGACTCCGACGACTCGCCGTACGCGATCTTCGGCACGCTGCTCGTGCTCTTCATGCCGTTCGTGCTCGTCGGGGCGTTCTCGTGGGACGAGACGCGGCAGCGCGGGCTGCGCGTGGGCCTGTGGCTCGTGTCCGTCGCGAGCCTGGCGGTGGCCGTCCTGCCGTGGCCGCAGCTCATGCACCATCTCGACCACGGGCGCACGGCGCTGCTGCTGTTCGCGCTGAGCTCGGCCTGCGCCGGTCAGATCACCGGCCGCGCGTCGCTCCGGGCGCTGCTGAGCGCCAGCGATTGATGCACGTCTCCGCGCCGGCCGCCATCGCCCGGTTCGCGATCGGCTTCGATGATCGCGATCGCGCGCGCCTGCACGCGCTGTGGGACGAGGTGATTACCTCGCAGCGCTGGTCGGAGGGGCCGCTGACCGAGCGCTTCGAGGGCGCGTGGGCCGGGTGGAACGAGCTGCCCGCCGTCGCCTTCTCGGGCTGGACCGGCGCGGCGCTGACGGCGCTCGAGTACGCCGGCGTGCGCGGCGAGACCGTGCTGTGCCCCTCGAACACGTTCATGGCCGTCCCGCTGGCGGCGCAGCACGCCGGCGCGACCGTCGAGTTCGTGGACTGCAACCGCGAGGACCTGTGCATGTCGTTCGCCGACCTCGAGGCCAAGGTCGCGCGCCACCGGCCGCGCGCCGTGATCCTCGTGCACATCGGCGGCCACATCGCGTTCGACGTCGAGCGCATCGCCGAGCTGTGCCGCGCGGAGGGCATCTTCCTGATCGAGGACTGCGCGCACGCCCACGGCGCCGGCTGGAGCGGGCGCCGCCCCGGGAGCTGGGGCGACGCCGGCGTGTGGTCGTTCTACGCGACCAAGACCGTCTCGACGGGCGAGGGCGGCATGCTCGTCAGCGGCGACCCGCAGCTGATCGAGTTCGCCCGCGCGTTCCGCAACTACGGCAAGCCGGACCACGCCGTGTCGGGCCTCAACTTCCGTCTCAGCGAGTTCACGGCCGCGCTCGGCCTGGTGCAGACGGAGCGCATGGAGGAGATCGTGGCGTTCAAGAACGACGCGGCGCGGCGCTGGCTCGACCCCGCGCATCCGCGGCGCGTCGAGCTGCCCGACGGGATGGTCTCCGGGCTCTACAAGTACATCGTCTTCGAGGAGATCGAGCGGTCCACGGGCAAGGTCTACGACGAGCCGTGCCACCGGATCATGGGCCGCGCGGAGGACCTGCCGAACACCGACTGGGTGGCCGCCAACCACTGGTGCGCGCCGCTCTACTACCGGCCGGACGGCTGAGCGAGGTCGGCGCCCGACGCGAGCGGCACGGGCGCGAGCCCGGCGGCCGCGATCGCGTCGAGCACCCGTGGCAGCGCAGCGGCGGTCGCGCGCCAGCTCTCGGGCGCGCTGTAGTGGTCGGCGTCGTGCAGGAGCAGCACGTCGCCGGCGCCGACGCCGTCGGCCACGAGCGCCGCGACGCCGGGGCCGGTCGCTGAGCGCCGCCAGTCGCGCCCCCAGCGCGACCACAGCACGGGCGTCCAGCCGCGGGCGCGCACGGCGGCCAGGCTGGGCCAGGAGTAGATGCCGTAGGGCGGGCGGTGCAGCACCGGCCGCACGCCGGTCGCGTCGGCGATCACGTCGAGCGCCCGGTCGAGGTCGGCCGCGATGGCCCCGGGCGGCAGCCGCAGCGTGTTGCGATGGCGGTGGCCGTGCACCGCGACGCGGTGGCCGGCGGCGACGATCTCGGCGGCGAGGGCAGGCATCCGCTCGACCTGCTCGCCGACGAGGAAGAACGTGGCCCGCGCCTGGGCTGCGTCGAGCCGCTCGAGGACGGCCGGGGTCCCCTCCGCGTGCGGCCCGTCGTCGAACGTGATCGCCACGCCGCCCGGCGCCGAGGCGCGCGTCGGGATGCGCAGCGCCATCGCGACGGCCGGCACGATCGGCGCCAGCGCGGGCAGCGACCAGCCCGCCGCCAGCGCGGCGCCGGCGGCGCCCTTCACCCGGCCAGCTCCAGCACGGCGTCGGCGGCCGCCGGGAGCGCCGCGTAGACCCCGTCGCGCGGCCGCGGCGCCTCCAGCGCACGCCGCAGCGCCGCGGCGAGCTGGGCCGGGCTCGTGGCCACATCGGCCAGCCCGAAGCGCCGATAGGCGGCGTTGTTGATGCGGATGTGGGCGACGCCCCAGCCGTAGGAGATCGCCCACGTGCCGCACAGCTCGGCCTCGAGCACGGTCAGCCCGGCGGTCGAGTGCACGAGCACGTCGGCGGCCGCCAGCCAGTAGCACATGCGGTCGGTGAAGCCCTCGGTGCGCAGCCGCCCGTCCGCGGCGATCGCGTCGAGGCGGGCGCGCAGGCGGCCGTTCGTCCCGCACAGGCAGACGACGGTGGCGTCGGGGACCGCGAGCGCGGTGCGGGCGGCCTGCTCGATGTCGCCGATCCCCCAGCCGCCGCCGGACACCGCGATGACCGGCCCGCGCGCCGGCAGGCCGAGCGCGTGGCGCGCGTCGGCGCGCGCCGGCGGCGCCTCGAACTGGACGCGGCTGAACCCCCGCACGCGCCGGACGTCGGCCCGCGCGCCGGCAATCGCGCGGACCTCGGCGGCGGACTCGCCGTGCGTGATCAGGTGCAGGTCGATCCCCGGATGGGCCCAGAAGCGCAGCGCCGCCAGGTCGGTGATCGCGGCGACGCAGGGCACGCGCAGCCGGCCGGCCGCGCGCAGGCGGCCGAGCACCTCGGTCGTGCCGGGGTAGGTGGAGACGATCACGTCCGGCTGCGTGCGCTCGATGAGCGCCAGCAGACCCGGGCCGCCGACGAGCGTCAGCAGTCGGCCGGCGAGCCTGCGGGTCGGCGCGACGCGCGACAGGAGCCAGTACTGGAACTCGAACAGCGGCCGCGCATGCTGGAGGATCGACTCCGCGCCGCTGCGCCCGATCGCGCGCAGGAAGCGGCCCATCGCCGCCAGGCCGTCCGCGACCGTGACCTCCGCGCCGGGGTCGCGCGCCGTGATGTCCCGCGCGAGCAGCTCCGCCGGCAGGTCGTGCCCGGCGCCGATGTCCGCGGTGAAGATGAGGACCCGGGGCACGCGCGCCACGCTAGCGCGTGTGTCAGGCGTGGAATGCGGCAAGCTGCTCGGCCTCGTCGTCGAGCGCTCGCCGCGTCGCGCGGTCGAGCTTCGTCCACGGCTCGAGCGCGACGCGGCCGTCCTCGTAGCGCCACTCGCCGGCCACGGAGCCGTCGACGAGGAACGTCGGCGTCCCGTGCGGCTTGCGCACGTGGAAGACGCGCGGGCGCAGGTCCTCGGGCAGCAGGCCGGTGCGGCGGGCGTGCACGAGCAGCGTGGCGTCCCAGACCGGCAGGAAGCGCACCGGCGCGGGCGTGTCCGGATCCGGCCGTGGCGCGCCCGGCAGGTCGAGCAGGCCGTCGCCGAGGTCCTCGAGCTCGAGGCGCGCGAGCACCGGCTTGAGCCCGCCGAGCTTGAGGCCGGTCAAGCTCGCGACGTCGTGGCGCGTGGCGGGTCCGAAGCCGCCCAGGTAGCGCCGCACGAGGTGCTCGATCGCATCGTCGACGTCGAGGTGGTCGGGCTCCAGCCACGCGGCCGCGTCGCCGTACAGGTCGGCGCGGCGGCGCTCCCACGTGCCGGAGGGCGGGACGCGGACCATGTCGTGCCACAGGCCGACGCCGCGGGCGCGGTCCTTGCCGACCAGGTCCTCCATCTCGCGCCGGGGCAGCGGCCCGTCGGCGAGGCGGCGCGCCACCGTCCGCGCCGCGTCCGCCATCTGTCGCTCGCTGAGGTCACGGACCGCCCGCAGCCACGACAGGCGGCGAGCGTCCCGGACCGCGATGGCGAACGGCCAGTAGTCGGCCGCCGCGACGAGATGGATCGTCGAGCGCATCAGCGTCGCCTGGATCACCGAGCGGTCGTGGAGCGCGTCCGTGAGCATCGCGCGCTCGAAGCCCGCGAGCCGCGACCACAGCCCGACGTACATCGCGGGCGCGTACTGCGCCTGGATGCCGCAGATCCGCTCGAGCGCCTCCGGCAGCGGCATCGTGCCGCGCTCGAGCAACAGCTGCCGCGCCAGCAGCGCCCGGTTGAGCTCGCGGTCGCGCATGCCGGAATCCTCGCAACGGAGCCTGCAACGAGACGTCAGAGGGGTCCGGAGCGCTAGGGTCGCCCGCCCATGCCGTCGTGGCGCGCCTCCCGGCCCGCGGGGCTCATCCTCGCCGTGCTCGCCCTCTGGGCGGTGCTTCCCGTGCCCGCGGTGTCCCAGAGCGAGCAGACGCTGCGCGGGCGGATCCAGCACAGTCGCGCGCGCGAGCAGGCGCTCTCGGGCGCCATCGCGCGGCTCGACGCGCTGCTCGCGCAGACCCAGCGCGAGATCGCGATCGTGCAGGGCCGGCTGGCCGACGTGCAGGCGCAGCTCGTGGTTGCGGAGGCCCGGCTCCGGGCGGCGCAGGAGCGCCTCGCGACCCAGCGGGCGAAGCTCGCGCGGCTCCGGCAGCGGCTCGAGGCGTTCAAGCGCGACCTCGCCGCTCAGCTCGTGGCGAGCTACAAGCAGGACCAGCCGGACATCGTGTCGCTCGTGATCGCTTCGCACAGCTTCGGCGACCTGATCGAGCGCGTCGAGTACGTCAAACGGCTCCAGCAGCGCAACGGCGAGATCGTCACCCGCGTGCACGCCGCGCGGGACGAGACCGACCGCGAGGCCAAGCGCCTCGCCGTGCTGGAGGTCGAGCGCCGGCGCACGGCGGACGCCGTCCAGCGCCGCCGCGACGCGCTGGTCAGCATGCGCGCCGCGCTCTCCCAGCGGCAGGCCACGCTGACGCGCGTGCGCGCCGCCCGCGCGCAGGCGCTCGCCGGCACGCGCGCCGGCCGGGTCGCCGCCGAGCGGGAGCTCGACAAGCTGATCGCCGAGCGCCAGCAGCTCGCGGCCCAGGCGGCGAGCGGCGCGGGCCCCGGGGGCCCGTGGGCGATCCCGTGGCCGATCGTGCAGTGCGAGTCCGGCGGCCAGAACCTTCCGCCGAACGGCGCGGGAGCGTCGGGCTACTACCAGATGCTCCCGTCGACGTGGCACGGCCTCGGCGGCTCGACGCCCCAGGCCTACCAGGCCTCCAAGGCCGAGCAGGACCGCCTCGCCGGCGCGCTCTGGGCCGGGGGCTCGGGCGCGCACAACTGGGTGTGCTCCGGGATGGTGTGACCCCGGCGAACGTCAACTGCGGCAGGGTGGGGAGGCGACGGGATCGACCGCGTCGTCGACTTTGTCGGCGTATGGCCGACAAACTCGACAATGTGGCGCACAGCCGCTCGTGCCGAACTACAGCTTGCGCCCCGCGCTGACCGCACCGACGGCGTCGTCGACCAGCGGATCGAGCCCGACGAGGCCGTCGATGCTCGCGGCGTTGTTCGCCGAGACATAGGCCCGCACGAAATCCGGGCCCTGCTTGCGCAGCCGGCTGTCGGCGTAGCGGTAGAGCTGGTCGCGCTCGCCCTCGTAGGACATCCGCGGCACGACGAAGCCGCACGAGTCGGCGACGCGGGTGACCTCGACCTCGACGACCGAGCGCACAGCGCGGCGCTGCTCGTCGGTCACCTCGAACGCGGCGAGCGCCGCGTCGAAGCCGGGGTCGCCCTGTTGGACCGGCACGCCGCGGCCGTGGAGCCGCACGATCTTCGGCGGCCCGTCGAAGGAGCAGAACATGAGCGCGATGCGGCCGTTCTCGCGCAGGTGGGCGATCGTCTCGATGCCGCTGCCCATGAGGTCGACGTAGGCGAAGCCCAACGGGCCGGTGACGTGGAAGAGGTTCGCGCCGCCCTTCGGGGAGACGTTCACGTGGCCGTCGTCGCCGCTCGGCGCCGTGCCGACGAAGAACACGGCCTGCGCCTCGATGAACTCGCGCAGCGCGGGCGTGATCTCGTCGAAGAGCTTGGCCATCGGACCGGCGACCCTAGCTGATCGCCCCCGCCGCCACCAGGACGAGCACGAGGCTGCCGAGCGCTAAGCGATAGAGCACGAACACCCGCACCGAGTGACTCGCGAGGTAGCGCAGGAACCAGGCGATGGCCGCGTACCCGACGAAGAACGCGACGACCGTCGCCACCACCGTGTTGCCGAGCGGCGCGTTGACGTGCTTGTCGCCGGTGACCACGTCCTTGAGCTCGAACAGGCCGCTGGCGACCACGGCCGGCACCGCGAGCAGGAACGAGAAGCGCGCCGCGGCCGGGCGCTGGAGGCCGAGCAGCAGGCCCGCGCTCATCGTCGCGCCCGAGCGCGACACGCCCGGCACCAGCGACAGCGACTGCGCGAGGCCGATCAGCACGCCGTCCCGCCCCGAGACCTCGTCGATCTCGCGCTCGTGGCGCCCGTGCGCGTCGGCGTAGCCGAGCACGAGCGCGAACACGATCAGCACCGTCCCGATCAGCCAGAGGTTGCGCGCGCCGGTCTCGATCTGGTCGCGGAAGATGAAGCCGAGGATCCCGATCGGGATCGTCGCCACGATGAGGAACCAGCCGAGCCGCACGTCCGGGTGCGAGCGTAGCCGTGGGTCGCGCAGCGCCCGCAGCCACTTGGTCAGGATCGACCACAGCTCGACCCGGAAGAAGATCAGCACCGCCGCCTCCGTGCCGAGCTGGCAGACCGCGGTGAACGCCGCGCCGGGGTCCTCCCAGCCCAGGAAGGCCGGGACGATGCGCAGGTGGGCGCTGGAGGAGATCGGCAGGAACTCCGTGAGCCCCTGCACGATCCCGAGGACGATCGACTGGATCAGGTTCATCGCGACGCGGGAGGCTAGCGGCCGCGATACTTGACGCCGTGAGCGTCGCCGAGCAGGAGCGTCCGCGCCTGTCCCCGGGCGTCTTCCGCCTCCCCGTCGAGAAGATCCGCGACGGCTATTACTCCGACGCGTACTTCAACCACACGAAGACGCTGCTGGAGGCGGACGACCACCACCCGCGCGCGCTGATGCAGGTGTTCCAGCGCAAGGCGTCGATCCTCGGCGGCGTCGACGAGGCGATCGCGGTGCTCAAGCAGTGCGCCGGCCGCCGCGGCGCGGACGGCAAGTGGGTCAACGGCTTCAAGGACCTCGTGGTGCACGCGCTGCACGAGGGCGACGAGATCGCGCCGTGGGAGACGGTCCTGACCGTCGAGGGCGACTACTCGCTGTTCGCGCACCTGGAGACCGTCTACCTGGGCTGCCTGGCCCGCCGCACGCTGATCATGCGCAACGTCCGCGAGGTCGTCGAGGCCGCCAACGGCAAGCCGATCCTGTACTTCCCCGCCCGCCACGACCACTGGCTCGTGCAGACGGGCGACGGCTGGGCGGCGCACGTCGCCGGCGCGATCGGCGTCTCGACCGACGCGCAGGCGTCATGGTGGGGCGGCCGCGGCGTCGGGACGGTCCCGCACGCGCTGATCGCGGCCTACGGCGGCGACACCGCGCTGGCGGCGCGCAAGTTCGCCGACCGCTTCGCGGCCGAGATGAACGTCACCGTGCTCGTCGACTTCGCGAACGACTCGGTCAAGACCGCGCTCGAGGCCGCCGACGCGCTCGGCCCCGACCTGTGGGGCGTGCGCCTGGATACGTCCGACCGCCTCGTCGACGAGGGCCTCCGCCGCGCGGGCGGCGGCGCGACCGGCGTGAGCGCGCCGCTCGTCCGGCTCGTGCGGGAGGAGCTCGACGCGCACGGCTGCGGCGCCGTCCGGATCGTCGTCTCCGGCGGCTTCACCGCCGAGCGGATCCGCGCGTTCGAGGCGGAGGGCGTGCCCGTCGACGCCTACGGCGTCGGCTCGTCGCTGATCCGGGGCTCCAACGACTTCACCGCCGACATCGTGATGGTCGACGGCCGCCCCGCCGGCAAGGTCGGCCGCGAGCTCCGGCCCAACCCGCGCCTGAGCCGCGTCATGTAGGCGGCGAGAAAGAGGTTTCGACGTCCCACGAGATCGGGTATCCGTGGACGACACGTTCGTCAGGGGTCCGCTGACAACGTTGTCAGCGGGAGGAGGAGCCATGCTGCACTCGATCCGCCGCGCGGCGCTGCTCGCGCTCGCCGTCGCGTTCGCCGCCACCGGGACGGCGCGCGCCCAGACGCGCTTCTACTCGTCCTTCGAGCCGGGCGATCCGCAGCCCACGTGGACGAGCACGGCCGAGCGGACGACGAACGTGACCGGCAGCGTCAACGCACGCATGCCGGGCAGCGTCATGGAGGACGTGGTCGAGGTGCAGGCCAGCGGCGACAACCCGCCGAACGAGACCAAGGAGCGCGGCGTCGACGGCAGCTCGAGCAGCAAGTGGCTGACGTTCGCGTCCACCGGCTGGCTCCAGGTCAAGCTCGCTCACCCCGCCATCGTCGTCCGCTACGCCCTGACCGCCGCCAACGACGCCCCCGGGCGCGACCCGCGCGACTGGAACCTGCTCGGCTCGAACGACGGAAGCGCCTGGACGACGGTCGACGCGCGCACGAGCCAGGACCTCGGCGACCGCTTCAACACGACCACCTACGACGTCGCGCACCCCGGCTCGTTCACCTACTACCGGCTCGACGTCACCGCCAACCACGGCGACAACATCGTCCAGCTCGCCGACCTCGACCTGTCCAACGGCGACACCACGCCCCCGCCCCCGACCGACATGCGCGCGGTGATCGGCGCCGGCCCCGTCAGTGGCCCGAACATCAAGCCGAACGCCGGCTGGACCGGCCTGCACGCGCTCCACTACCAGGGCGGCCACATCGCCGACGGCCCGGCGTACGCGTACGACAAGGTCTTCGACGTCGACGTCCCTGTCGGCCGCGACACCGAGCTCTCCTACATGCTCTTCCCGGAGCTGACCGGCGGCGACCTCCAGTACCCGAGCACGTACGCCGCGGTCGACCTCGCGTTCACCGACGGCACCTACCTCTCGCAGCTCGCCGGCGCGCCCGGCCCGCAGTCCGAGGGCAAGTCCAAGGCGCTGTACGCCGACCAGTGGAACGAGCGGGTCGTGCGCCTCGGCGACCTCGCGCGCGGCAAGACGATCGACCGCATCCTCGTCGGCTACGACAACCCGGGCGGCAGCGCCGCCACGCGCTTCGGCGGCTGGGTCGACGACATCCGCGTCGCCGACCGCCGTCCTGCGCAGCACGACCATCCGTCCGACTGGGTCCTGACCACGCGCGGCACCAACTCGAGCGGCAGCTTCTCGCGCGGGAACAACATCCCGGCGACGGCGATGCCGCACGGCTTCAACTTCTTCACGCCGATGACCGACGCCGGCTCGATGAGCTGGCTCTACAGCTACCAGGCCGACAACAACGCCGACAACCTGCCCGAGCTCCAGGCCCTGGCGATCAGCCACGAGCCGAGCCCGTGGATGGGCGACCGGCAGACGTTCCAGGTGATGCCGTCCGTCGCGGCGGGCACGCCGCCGACCGGGCGCGCGCAGCGGGCGCTGGCCTTCCGTCACGAGAACGAGCTGGCGCGGCCGTACGAGTACGCCGTCACGTTCGAGAACGGGCTGAAGGCCGACATCGCCCCCACCGACCACGCCGCGATGCTGCGCTTCACGTTCCCGGGCGCGGACCGCAGCCTGATCTTCGACAACGTCGACGACGACGCGGCCTCGCTGACCATCGACGGCCAGACGATCTCCGGCTGGTCGGAGACCCGCAGCGGGCTGTCGCAGGGCGCGGCGCGCATGTACGTCTACGGCACGCTCGATCAGCCCGTGGCCGCCGCGGCGACGACCCGCGACCGCACCGGCTGGGTCCGCTTCGCCCCGTCCGGCGATCGCACGGTCACGCTGCGGATCGCGACGTCGTTCATCTCGCTCGACCAGGCGAAGAAGAACCTCGGGCTCGAGATCGCACCGTCCGACACGTTCGCGGACCTGGTCGACCGCGCGCAGCGCGCGTGGGACTCGAAGCTGTCCGTGCTGAGCGTCGAGGGCGCCGGCGAGGACCAGCTCACGACGCTGTACTCGAACCTCTACCGGCTCAACCTGTATCCGAACTCGGCGTTCGAGAACACCGGCACGCGCGACAAGCCCGCCTACGCGCACGCGCTCCAGTCGACCACCGCGTCGAGCCCGGCGGTCCCGGCGCCCGTGCGGCCGGGGAAGCTCTACGTCAACAACGGCTTCTGGGACACGTACCGCACCGTCTGGCCCGGCTACGCGTTCTTCGAGCCGCAGGACGCCGGCGAGCTCGTCGACGGCTTCCTCCAGCAGTACCGCGACGGCGGCTGGATCGCCCGCTGGTCG
>Ga0081539_10003071_pt1 | contig 21521 bp, 19 predicted proteins | sample TabmetS4T2R2_FD_71023 | JGI IMG/M metagenome (GOLD analysis project Ga0081539, IMG submission 71023) | Tabebuia heterophylla rhizosphere microbial communities from the University of Puerto Rico - S4T2R2 | ecosystem: Host-associated > Plants > Roots > Rhizosphere ...
TCCCGAGTCACACCACCCACGACATCAGCCCGCGCAGCAGAAGGAACGGTCACGCGCCAACCCTCGCACAACCGGCAACCAATATCACGAACCAACACGAAAGATCTAGCCCTGTAGTACTAGCTCACTCGGCGGCGGTGGCCGTCGGCTACTCGACGCCCAGCGCGTTCAGCGCGGCGTTCCGGGCCGAGCTGGGCTTCCCGGCTGCCCGGTTCCTCCGATGATCTCCAACTCAGGGTAGGCCGGCCGGTCGAACACCGTCGTCGCCCGGCCGCGCAGGTGCAGGTCGAAGAACGCGGCGAGGTACGTCCGTTGCGCGGCGAGACTCCGCGCGGGCGAGATCGTGCCGATCGACGCCGTGAAGTCGCCGTCGAGCTGGGGCAGCAGCACCTGCGCGTCGGTGAAGCTCAGGTGCTCGGCGGCCGGCAGGTACACGTCCCGCCGCCATCCCGTGGACGCCGACCAGAACGACGCCCAGTCGTCGCTGTGGGCGTGGTTGTGCGGTGCCCCGCTCGACACCCCGCCTCCCATCAGCAGGAACGGCCGGGTGACGCCCTGGACGGCGGCCTGCCCGAAGCGCGGGTCCATGCTGCCGTCGAGGTTCACGCCGGCGGCGATCCGCGGCTCGGTGAGCATGGCCTCGGCCGTGGTGAACCCGCCCATCGAGTGGCCGACCATGCCGACCCGCGTCAGTCCCAGCTCGTCGAGCACGAAGCTGGTGTCCCGCACCCGTTCCCGCAGCACGGCCGCCGCGTCCACGCCGCGCCGCGGCAGTTCGACCCGGTCCGGGAACTGGACCGGGCTCACCGGCGTGTGGTCCATGCCCACCACGACGTACCCGCGGCTCGCGAGGTCCTCGACGAGTGTCGTGCCGAGGAACCGGGAGTGGTTGCCACCGGGGGAGTACAGGATGACGGGCCAGCGACCGGGCAGCCGCCGCGCACCGGTCCGCGAGTGCGTGACGGTGCCCGCGAAGTCGGCGGTCCCGGGTGGCACGCCCGCGTTCTGGTCGTAGTAGGCGGCCACCGCGGGCGGGAACTGCCGCGCCGGCGCCCCGTTCCGCGCCGCCGGGTACCAGACCGACACCATCAGCTCACGCGGCGCACCCGTCCACGGGTCGATCCGGTGCCGGTCGACCAGGTGCAGTTCCGTCGTGCCCACCGGGTGCGGCCCGGTCGGTCCGGGCAAGGTCATCGACACGGGCTCGGTCGCGACCGCGGGCGCGAGCCCGGCGGCCACGGCCACCACCGCCAGCCCGGCGGCGATCATCAGTTTTCCCATGTGGTGCAGCCTGGTCACGGCTCGCCCACCGATCATCTGGCGAAGGCGAACGGCCGCACTGGCCGAAAGTCATACGAGCCCGGCCTCGTAGGCGACGATCGCCGCCTGCACCCGGTTGGCCACCTCGAGCCGCCGCAGGATCGACGTCACGAACACCTTCACGGTGCCCTCCACGACGTGCAGCCGCCGGGCGATCTCCGCGTTCGGCAGCCCGGCGCCGACCAGGGCGAGCACCTCCCGCTCCCGTGGTGTCAGCCGGTCGACGAGCCCGCGCGCCCGCGCCGCACGGGCGAGCCGGTCCCCACCGACCTGCTGGATCACCCGGTGCGCGACGGTCGGCGACAGGAACGCGGCGCCCCCGGCCACGGCCCGGATCCCGGCGAACAGCTCACGCGGATCCCCGGCCTTGAGCAGGAACCCGCGGGCGCCGCCGCCGAGCGCGGCCGCGATGTGCTCGTCGGCGGAGAACGTGGTCAGCATCAACACCCCGGTCTCCGGCACGGTGCGGGTGATCTCCGCCGCCGCGGCGAGCCCGTCGAGCCCGGGCATCACGATGTCGAGCAACGCGACCTCCGGCCGGTGCGCGGCGGCCAGCTCGACGGCGGCCCGCCCGTCCGCCGCCTCGGCGACCACCTCGAGCTCCGGGTCGGCGGCGAGCACCGCGCGGATCCCGGCCCTGGTCAGCGGCTCGTCGTCGGCGAGCAACACCCGGATCATCGCGGCACGGTCTCCTTGACGACGAGCCGGCCGTCGAGGAAGCACAGCCGGTAGAAGAGGCGGAGGTCGGTTTGTTCGGTGGCCCAGTAGTGCCGGCAGTCGGCGCCCGGGGGCGGGTCGGGCAGCGAGCGTTCCGGATCGCCGAGAATCTGGAAGCGGGGCAACACCTTCTCGACGTCCGCCCGCGACTGTCCGATGCGGAGTGCCGCGAAGGTGTCCGGATCAAGCCGGTTGTCCGCGCCGGCGAGGAAGTACAGCCCGCCACCGAGCACCACCACGACACCGGCGGCCAGCAGCGGAACCCGGACCAACCGCCACGCCCGGGATGGCTCCCGGGCATCGGGCGCCGGATCGTGGGGGAGGGTCGCGGCGAGCACGAACCGCCCGTCCCGCGCCCCGGCCTCGAGCTGGGCGACCTCACGCAGCCCGACAAGCCCGGACCCACCGCCGGCCCGGGGCGATCCGTCCTCGTGACCGGCTCTTTCACCGAGCAGGTCGTTCTCGACGGTCACCGTCGTGTGGGGGCCGGTCGTGTCGAGCCGGACGGTCACCGGCATCCCCGGCGCGTGTCTGGCCGCGTTGGTGAGCCCCTCCCGCACCACCCGGTGGGCCGGCCGGGCGACCCGCTGCGGCACCGCGCCGGTCAGCTCCACCTCCTGCCCGGCCGCTCGTGCCCGGGCGACCAGCCCCGCCAGATCCTCCTCCGGCTCACCCAACAGCCGCACGATCTCGTGCAGTCGCTCCGTGGCCGCCGCCACCCCCGCCCGCAGCTCACCGGCCTGCACCCGCGCGCCCTCGTCGAGCCCCGGCGACACCTCCAGCGCGGCCGCCCGCAACGCGATGAGCCCCCACTCGTGCCCGAGCGAGTCGTGCATCTCCCGCCCGATGCGGTCGCGCTCCACCAACGCCGCCCGCGCCAGCCCCGCCGCGGCCATCTCCGCGCCGAGTCCGCGGTACCGCCCGGCGAGCCACGGCACCCCGGCCACGACGAGCAGCACGAGCGTCGCCAGGAACCAGTCGTAGAGCCCGAACACGAACCCGAACCCGCCCCGCCGGACGACATCCGCCAGCACCCCGGCGACGAGCCCGGCCCCCAGCGTCCCGCCGAACGCCGCCACCACCGGCGCGGCCGCCACCCGCCGCCCCGCCAGGTACGCCACGACCGCGCACGCCACGAACGGCCACACCCGCACCGGGCTGGTCGCGGTGGGCGCCAGCACCAGCGACGGCACCAGCACCCCGGCCACGGCGAGCGACACCACCACGACCGGGAACCGCCGGAAGGACGCGAACGCCACGCCGGCCACGGCGAGGCTCAGCGCCAGCTCGGCCCACCGCCCCCAGTCCTCGACGCACAGCGGCACGGCCACGAGCAGGAACCCCACGTGGCCATCCTAAGGAGACGCTCAGTCGGTCAGCAGGCTGATCTGGCGCATCTTGTTCGTCGCGTCCAGGGCGGCCACCTTGTACGACTCGGCCAGCGTCGGGTAGTTGAACACCGTGTCCACCAGGTAGTCCACCGTGCCGCCGCAACCCATCACGGCCTGTCCGATGTGGACCAGCTCGGTCGCGTTGGTGCCGAACACGTGCACGCCGAGCAGCGACCGGTCCTCCGGCGACACCAGCAGCTTCAGCACCCCGTACGAGTCGCCGATGATCTGCCCGCGGGCCAGCTCCCGGTAGCGGGACACGCCGACCTCGAACGGGATCCGCTGCTCGGTCAGCTCGTCCTCGGTCCGGCCGATGTAGCTGATCTCCGGGATCGTGTAGATCCCGATCGGCTGCAGCTCGTGCATCTCGTGCACGGGTTCGCCACAGGCGTGGTGCGCGGCCAGCCGGCCCTGCTCCATCGACGTCGCCGCCAGGGCGGGGAACCCGATCACGTCGCCGACCGCGTAGATGTGCTCCACCTCGGTCCGGAACGAGCTGTCGACCTTGATGCGCCCGCGCTTGTCCGCGGCCAGCCCGGCCGCCGGCAGGTTCAGCGCGTCGGTCGTGCCCTGCCGCCCCGCCGAGTACATGACCGTGTCGGCCGGGATCTTCTTGCCGCTCTCCAGGATCGCTACCGTGCCCCGGGGGTGGCGTTCCACCGCGGTCACCGTCTCGCCGAAGCGGAACGTCACCGCGAGGTCGCGCAGCTGGTACTTCAGCGCCTCGACGACCTCGCCGTCGCAGAACTCCAGCATCCGCATCCGCTGCTCGATCACCGTGACCTTCGTGCCGAGCGCGGCGAAGATCGACGCGTACTCGATGCCGATCACCCCGGCACCCACCACGATCATCGACCGCGGGATCTTCGACAGGCCCAGGATCCCGTCCGAGTCGATGATCGTCTGCTCGTCGAAGTCCACGCTGGCCGGTCGCGCCGGCCGGGTGCCGGTCGCGATCACGATCTTGTCGGCCGTGACCTTGCGCTCCTGCCCGGTGCCGTCGGCCACCTGCAGGGTGTGCGGGTCCAGGAACCTGCCCTCACCGGGCAGCAGCGCGACCCCGTTGCGGGACAGCTGGCTGCGGATCACGTCCACCTCGCGGCCGACCACGTGAGACGTGCGCGCGGTCAGGTCGCCGATCGTGATGTCCTCCTTGACCCGGTAGCTCTGCCCGTACAGCTCCCGCTGGGACATGCCGGTCAGGTACAGCACCGCCTCACGCAGCGTCTTCGACGGGATCGTGCCGGTCTGGATGCACACCCCGCCGATCATGTTGCGCCGCTCGATCAGCGCCACCGACGCGCCGAGCTTCGCGGCCGCGATCGCCGCCTTCTGCCCGCCCGGCCCGGAGCCCATGACGAGGAGGTCGTAGTCCGCCATGCGGCAAGTCTGTCAAGGGTCACATCGGTTGGACAGTTCGAGCACCGATCGTTTACCTTTTACGTCACGAAGGTCATGAGTGCCAGCGCGAAGCCCCGGCTTGCTGGCCGGCAACCCTCCAACCGCGGTGGGGTGCCCCGGGTGAGGACCTGGCCTCCCGCGAAGTGCGGGTGGGCAAGCGCGGACCCTCCACGAGCACGGGGTCCCCGACCCAGGAGGCACCCGGCAATGACTCTCGCGATCCCCCACGCCCGCGTGTCCAACACGCCGGACCCGCGTGTCCAACAGTCCGGACCCGCGAGTTCAACGAAAGTTCCCACGGTGGCCGGCAGCCGGCTCACCGTGCCGCTGGTCGACGGCCGGCACGTCCAGTACGCCAACCTCGACCACGCGGCCAGCGCACCCTGTCTCGACGCGGTCCAGGCCGCGGTCGACGAGCTGCTGCCCTGGTACGCGAGCGTGCACCGCGGCGCCGGGTTCGCCTCGCAGGTGTCCACGAAGGTGTACGAGCGGGCCAGGGGAGTCGTCCGCGACTTCGTCCACGCCCGCGGCACCGACGAGGTGATCTTCACCCGCAACACCACCGACGCGCTGAACCTGCTGGCCAGGGCCCTGCCCGCGCGCACGTCCGTGATCGTGTTCGACACCGACCACCACGCCGCGATCCTGCCCTGGCGCGGACCCAACGTGCACCGCGTGACCCCGACCGCGAACGTCGAGCGCGACCTCGACGAGGCCCTCGCGCGGACCCCGACCGGCCCGCGGCTCGTCGTCGTCACCGGCGCCGCGAACGTCACCGGCGAGCTGTGGCCGGTGGCCCGCCTGTCCGCCGTCGCCCGCCGCCACGGCGCCCGGATCGCCCTCGACGCCGCCCAGCTCGCCCCGCACCGCCCGGTCGACGTCCGCGAGCTGGACGTCGACTACGTGGTCCTGTCCGGCCACAAGCTGTACGCCCCGTTCGGCGCCGGCGCGCTGGTCGGCCGCGCCGACTGGCTGCGTGCCGCGCACCCGTACCTCGCCGGCGGGGGCGCGACCCGGCAGGTCACCCCGCGTGCCGTGTCCTGGAACTACGGTCCGGAACGGCACGAGGCCGGCTCGCCGAACGTCGTCGGCGCGCACGCCCTCGCCGTGGCCTGCCAGACGCTCCGCCGGCACTGGGACGCGGTCGTCGCGCACGAGGAGGCGCTGCTCGACCGGCTGCGCACCGGCCTCGCCGCCATCCCCGGCGTCCGCCAGCTGTCGATCTTCGGCGACTCCGCGCCCCGCGTCGGCGTCGTCAGCTTCACCGTCGAGGGCCACGACCCGGGCCTGGTCGCCGCGTACCTGTCCGCCGAGCACGGCATCGGCGTGCGGGACGGCGCGTTCTGCGCGCACATCGTGGTCAAGCGGCTGACCGGCGACCGGGCGCTGCGGGCGAGCCTCGGCCTCGGCAGCACCGCCGAGCACGTCGACCGCCTGCTCACCGCGTTGCGCCGCCTCGTCTCGCACGGTCCGGAATGGCGGTACGAGCTGGTCGACGGCCGGTACGCGCCGGTGGACGACCCCCGCGAGCTGCCCGCCTTCCTGAGCGACTGACGAGACCGTGGACAATGGCGGGGTGACCGACGAGACCAGCACCGATGCCGGGCCTGACACAGAGACACCGGTAGAGCCCCTGCCGCCCCGGCGGGCGTGGCTCGTCGTGATCGTCGCGCCGATCGTGCTGGCCGCCGACCTGATCACCAAGCAGCTCGCGCTGTCCGCGCTCGAGGGCGAGCCGCCGGTCCGCGTGCTCGGCGGCCTGTTCTACCTGCAGATCGTGCGCAACCCGGGTGCCGCGTTCGGCATGGCCACCGGCATGACCTGGGTGCTCACGCTGATCGCGCTGGCCGTCGTCATCGGGATCATCTGGGTGATGCCCAAGCTGCGGTCCATCGGCTGGGCCATCGGGTTGTCGCTCGTGCTCGCCGGCGCCGTCGGCAACCTGATCGACCGGTTCTTCCGCGCGCCGGGCGCACTGCACGGCCACGTCGTCGACTTCCTGTCGCCGTTCGCCCCCAACGGCGACGTGTTCCCGGTGTTCAACGTGGCGGACTCGTCGATCGTCTGCGGCGGTGCGCTGATCGTGCTGATGGCGTTGCTGGGTCGGGACTACGACGGCCGGCGGACGGCGGGCAAGAAGTGACCTCGCGAACCCTGCCCGTGCCGGACGGGCTCGACGGCATGCGCGTGGACGCCGGCCTGGCGAAGCTGCTCGGCCTGTCCCGCACCGCGGTCGCCGCGATCGCCGAGTCCGGCGACGTGAGCCTCGACGGCCGGCCCGCCGGCAAGTCCGACCGCCTCACCGCCGGCGCCTGGCTGGAGATCACGCTGCCCGAACCGGAGCGCCCCGTCACGGAGGTGCCCGCGATCGAGGTCCCCGGCCTGGTGGTCCTGTACGAGGACGACGACATCGTGGTCGTGGACAAGCCGGTCGGCGTCGCCGCACACCCGAGCCCCGGCTGGACGGGCCCGACGGTCATCGGCGGCCTGGCGGCGGCCGGCGTGCGGGTGTCGACGTCCGGCGCGGCCGAGCGGCAGGGTGTCGTGCACCGCCTGGACGTGGGGACCACCGGGGTCATGGTGGTGGCCAAGAGCGAGCACGCGTACACGGTGCTGAAGCGGGCGTTCAAGGAACGGACGGTCGAGAAGGGCTACCACGCGTTGGTGCAGGGCCATCCCGACCCGTCCGCCGGCACCATCGACGCGCCGATCGACCGGCACCCCAAACACGACTACAAGTTCGCGGTGGTCGCGGGCGGCCGCCCGAGCGTGACGCACTACGAGACGCTGGAGGCGTTCCGGGCCGCGTCCCTCGTGGACATCCGCCTGGAAACCGGCCGGACGCACCAGATCCGCGTGCACTTCGCGGCCCTGCGGCATCCCTGCGTCGGGGATCTGACGTATGGGGCCGACCCGGTCCTGGCCAAGCGCCTGAACCTGACCCGCCAGTGGCTGCACGCCCGCCGGCTCGCGTTCCACCATCCCGCCGACGGCCGCTGGGTCGAGTTCACCAGCGCTTACCCCGCGGACCTGCGGACGGCGCTGGACCGGCTGACCGAGGAGAGCTGAGAATCTCCCACAACCGTCGCGTTTCGCGTACTTTGGGCGACAACCCAGCGAGGGGCGGTGGTGCGGAGTGCCGAGCGAGAGAGCGGACGGCGACCCGGTGGAGCACTTCCTCGTGGACGGCGTCGCGCCGCCCGTGATCGGTGGCGGCCCGCCGGAGTCCCCCTTCGACGTGGAACCGGACCACGAACCACCCACCCGGCACCGCCCGGTCGGACACAGACAGGCCCCGTCGCGCCCCTACGGACCACCCGCGCAGCCCGGCCACAACCCACCGGCCGGCTTCCAGCAGCACTATCCGGCGGGCGAGTACCGCACCGAGCCACCCACGTCGCCGATCCCGGCGCTCCAGCCGCCTGAGCAGGCCCCGGAGAAGCGCAAGTCCTGGGTCTCCAGGATGTTCCGATTACCCGGCTGAGCAACTCAGCCTCGAGTCAGAGCCAACGGTCCGTTCGTGCGCCTTGGCCACCCGCCAAGGTCGGTGCCCGCCACTACGCTGGATACCGGGGGCCGGAGGCCGCCCTCAGTTCTCGACGGTCCACGTGAGGGTGCGGGACTCCTCGTCCGGTCGGGGGCTCCAGCGCACCGACGTGATCTCCGTGTTCTCCGGCACCACGTACACCGTGTGCCCACCCTGCGTCTCGCCCGGCGGCACCCCGATCCGGTGCGGCGGCCGCGACGACAGCGACACCGGCGCCTTCGAGATGGTCTTCCCGTCCGGCGTCACCAGCACCAGGTACAGGTCCGGCAGCGACTGGAACGCCACCGACCCCCGGTTGGTCAGTTCCGTGTGCACGACCACCGACCGCTCACCCTCCTGCAGCCGGTAGCCGGCCGCGGTGAACAGGTAGTCGGCCGGGTCGACGACCTCCACGAGCGTGATCGACAGCCGCTCGCCCTCGAGCCCCTCCGTCTGCAGCGCCGTCCCGACCTTGCCCTGCCGCACGTCCGGCTTCTCCGCCCGGATCGTGGGCTGCGTCACATCCTGCGGCGGCGCGTCCCCCCGGGCCCACGTCGACGTCTGCGGCGGACCCCACATGCTGATCGGCGCCTCCACCTGAGGCATCGGCTGGACCGGCGGCGGGCCAGGCTGAACAGGTGACGGGAACGGCTGGCTCGGCGGCCCCGTCTGCGCGGGGAAGGGCGAGCTGGGCGGCCCGGTCCGCGGCATCACCGGCTGCGGCACCGAGTGCGGCCCGGAAGGACCGGGCTGACCGTAAGGACCAGGACCCGGAACTGGCCCAGGCCCCGGCGGAGGACCAGGCACCGGCACGGGCCCGGACTGCGGATACGGCCCGGTCGGCGTGCCCTGCACCCCATAAGGCACCCCGTACGGCGGCGACGCGGCGGCCATCGCCGCGGCGGCGGCCTGGCGGAGGCGTCCAGGGTCACACTCGACGCCCACGAGCAGCGGCAGCCCGGTCGCCGAGAGCGCGACCAGCCGCGACGCGACCTCCCGCGGGTCCATGCCCACTCGGGCGGCCACCTCGTGCACCGCTGCTCTGCCCATCTCGGCAACCACGCCGAGGAGGCGGGCGTCTACCGGATCCGTCACGGCTCGCACGCTACCCCGTTCACTCGATCATCGCGGCGGAAGCCGCGCCCACCCGATGCATTCTCCTCTCCGCCGCCTCATCCGTTACTGGCAGGATCTACCCATGGGCGCCCCCACCATCCACCGAGGCTTCTGGACCCGCGATCTGAGAGCTGACAAGCACTGGCCGCTCCTCCCGTTCGACGTGCCACCGGGCTGCCGGTCCATCGCCGTCGACCTGGAGTTCGACCAGTCCGCCGGGGCGGTGATCGACCTGGGTTGCGAAGGCGCGAACGAATGGCGGGGCTGGTCCGGCGGCGCCAGGCGGAGCTACGTGATCACCCCCGAGGCGGCCACACCCGGTTACGTCCCCGGTGACCTGGAGCCGGGGGAGTGGCACGTGGTGCTCGGCCTCCACCGCCTACCCGCCAGCGGCATCGACGTCACGGTCACCATCCGCACCGACGCCGACGTCGCGCTGCCGGCGAAGCCTCCTGCGCCACCCGTCCCGGCCAAGCCCCGTCCCCGCGGCCTCCCCGCCGGCGCCGGCCTGCGCTGGGTCGCCACCGACCTGCACGCCCACACCGTCCACTCCGACGGCACGGCGACCGTCGCCGAACTGGCCGCCGAGGCCGTCGCCGCGGGACTGGACGCCCTGGCCGTCACCGACCACAACACCGTCAGCCACCACGCCGAGCTGGCCGAGGTCGGTAAGAAGTACGGCATCGCGCTCATTCCCGGCCAGGAGATCACCACCGAGTACGGCCACGCCAACGCGTTCGGCGACATCGGCTGGGTCGACTTCCGCGAGCCGGCGGCCAACTGGGTGAAGACCGTCCGCGAGCGCGGCGGCCTGCTGTCGATCAACCACCCCCTGGGCGGCGACTGCGCCTGGCGCCACCCGCTGCCCGAGCACCCGCCGCTCGCCGAGGTGTGGCACTCCAGCTGGCAGTCTCCGGAGTGGGGCGGCCCGGTCGCGTGGTGGCAGGCCTGGGGCACGGCCGCCACCCCGATCGGCGGCAGCGACTGGCACCGTCCCGACGACGGCGTCCGCCTGGGCGCGCCCACCACCTGGGTCGCCGTCGACTCCCACGCCCGCAACGCCGACGAGCTGGTCCCGGCCGTCCTGGACGGCCTGCGCGCCGGCCGCACCGCCGTATCGGCAGACCGCATGGGCCCGGTCCTGCTCCCGGTCGACGGCAAGGTGATCGCGCTGGACGCCCCGGGCACGCTGGTCGTCGGCCCCGAAGCCACCCACAAGGTCCGCTTCGACCGCGACACCTTCGACCCGCCGGGCCGCCACGGCCACGTCCTGTGCGGGCACGACGGCGCGGTCCTCGCCCTGGCCGGCACCCCCATGCCCTGAAGGACCCCTTCGAGACGTTGAACGCCCTGAAGGGGTCCTTCAGGGCACTGGCCAGGCCAGTACTCGCGCTCCCACCCGCTCCCCACTAATCTTCGTCCTGTTCGGACCGCTGTTGGTGAAAGACCAACGAACTCGACGACGAGAGGTGCCGAAGATGCGAGCTCGCCGAACACTGGCGATCACCGCCGTCGCCACGATGGCGCTGGCCGGCTGCCTGGGACAGCAGCAGGAGTCGGACACCGCGCGCAACGCGGACGCCAAGGACGTGATCCTCACCATCACGGCGAACGCGGTCGCCGGCGGCAAGAACGACCTCACCGCGAAGTGGTTCACCGACTGGGTGATCCCCGAGTTCACCAAGCAGCAGAAGGCCAAGGGCGTCAACGCCACCGTCAAGTTCGACGGCAGCGGCGTCGACGACGGCGAGTACAAGGCCAAGATCGCGCTCGACTTCAACACCGACACCGGCGGCGACGTCGTCGAGATCGACGGCATCTGGCTCGGCGAGTTCGCGCAGGGCGGCCAGATCCGCTCGCTCGACGACATCGTCGGCAAGGACAAGGTCGACGCGTGGGACGGCTGGCAGGAGATCCCCGACGCGGTCCAGAAGCTCGACGAGTTCGAGGGCAGGCGGTACGGCATCCCCGTCGGCACCGACGGCCGGGTGATGTTCTTCAACAAGAAGCTGTTCGCCCAGGTCGGCCTCCCGGCGGACTGGCAGCCGAAGAGCTGGGACGACATCACCGCCGCCGCCGTGAGCCTCAAGCAGCTCCCCGGCGTCACCCCCATCCAGCTCAACGCCGGCACCGCCATGACCGAGGCGACCACCATGCAGGGCGTCCTCCCGCTGCTCGCCGGCGCGGGCGCGGAGATCCACCAGGACGGCAAGTGGCAGGGCGCCACCAAAGAGGTCAAGGACGTCCTGGACTTCTACCAGCAGGTCTACCGGGGCAACCTCGGCGACCCGCTGCTCGCGCAGGAGGCCAAGGGCCGGGACAAGTCGTTCGAGCTGTTCGCCCAGAACAAGATCGGCATCCTGCTCGAGAGCGACTACTTCTGGCGCTCGGTCGTCGACCCGACGGTCGGCGTCGCGAAGATGGCCGACCGGGACACCGCCGTCGGCTGGGCCAGGATCCCCGCCATGAGCCCGGGTTCCGGCGTGGGCGGGCAGGACTTCGTCAGCATGTCCGGCGGCGCGATCCGCGTGGTCAACCCGAAGTCGAAGTACCCGCAGCAGGCCTGGGAGCTGCTCCAGTTCATGAACTCCGCCGAGGCGACCAAGGCGCGGCTCGGCGACACCGCGCAGGTCACGCAGCGCCAGGACGTCAACGAAGAGGTGCTGAAGAACGACCCGATGCTCAGCTTCGTCGCCGAGGAGGTCCTGCCGATCACCCGCTTCCGGCCGGGGCTCGCCGAGTACCCGAAGGTGTCGACGGCGTTGCAGCAGGCCACCGCGGACATCATCGCCGGGAAGAGCGCCGACGAGGCGGCCGCCGCCTACCAGGACGCCCTGATCAAGGCGGTGGGCGAGGACAACGTTGCGAAGGGCTAGGGACTCCGCCGGCCTGGGTGTGGCGCGGGCGATCGCGTTCGTGTCGCCCGCGCTGCTGCTCGTCGGCCTGTTCCTGGTCTTCCCCGCCCTCTGGACCATCTACATCGGACTGACCGACTACACGCTGACCGGCCCGTCGTCGGTCGCGCCCTCGTTCACCGGGCTCACGAACTTCGTGACCGCCCTGGACGACGCGCTCTTCGGCAACGCCGTCTGGCTGACGCTCGTGTTCGTCCTCGGCTCCGCGGTCCTGGGCCAGAACCTCCTGGGCTTCGCGCTCGCCTGGGTCCTGCGGTCGGCCCGGCCCGTCATCCGGAGGGTGGTCGAGGCGTTCGTCCTGCTCGCCTGGATCCTGCCCAGCGTGGTCGTCGCCTACCTGTGGACCGCGGTGCTCGACCGCGACGGCGGCACCCTGAACGCCCTCCTGGGCAACGACTCCACGGCGTGGCTGGTCGAGTACCCGATGGCCTCGCTGATCATCTTCAACACCTGGCGCGGCACCGCGTTCTCGATGATGCTGTACAGCTCCGCGCTGGCCGCCGTGCCGCCGTCCCAGCTGGAGACCGCCCGCACCGTGGGCGCGAACGGCTGGCAGACCGTCCGGGACGTCGTGTTCCCGCACATCCGCGGCCACGTGCTCACCAACACGCTGCTCATCTCCCTGTGGACCGCCAACGACTTCACGCCGTTCCTGCTCACCGCGGGCGGCCCGAACCACGAGTCGGAGACGCTGCCGGTCTTCATCTACCAGCAGGCCATCGCGAACGGCGAGCTCGGCTACTCGGCGGCCGTCTCGTTCCTGCTGCTGGTCGTGAACCTGCTGGTGGCGCTGCTGTACCTGCTCCTGCTGAGGAGACGCGCGTGACCTTCAGTCTGATGCTGCGCCGCTCCCTGTACACCGTGCTGATCGCCGCGTTGCTGGCGTTCTTCGCGATCCCCATGCTGTGGCTCGCGTCCGCGCCGTTCGACAGCGACCCCGGCGTCGGCCTGCGCTGGCCGGACTGGACCCTCGACAACTGGCGCATCACCTTCGAGCACCCGTACGCGCTGGGCTCGCTGGTCAACTCGATCGTCCTGTGCGCGGTCGCGACGATCGTGACCACGGCGCTGGGCACGCTCGCGTCCTACGCCCTGTCCCGCGTGCGGATCCCGGGCCGCGACGCGCTGCTGTACGTGCTGTTGCTGCTGTCCAGCGTCGTCACCGGCACCGCGGCCATGGTGCCGATCTTCGTGCTGATGCTGCAGCTCGGCCTGATCAACTCGCAGTACGCGACGGGCCTGGTGATCGCGGGCGGCATGCTCCCGGCCGCGATCTTCATCCTGAAGGACTTCATCGACACGGTACCCCGTTCGTACGAGGAGTCCGCGCGGGTCTTCGGCGCGTCACCCGGGCAGGTACTACTCCACGTGGTCCTGCCCGTCGCCCGGCCGGGCATCGCGACCATCCTGGTGTGGGCGTTCGTGCAGGCGTGGGGCAACTTCCTGCTGCCGTTCCTGCTGCTGCGCGACGTCGCCGAACAGCCCGCGGCCGTGCTGCTGCGCACGCTGCGGGACGAGGGCGGCAGCGCGAACCTCACGGTGATCCCGGCGTTCTCGCTGCTCTACGCGATCCCGGTGGTGGCGCTGTACTTGTTCGTCAGCAAGCGGTACGGGTTCCGCTTCCACGGAGGGATCAAGGCCTGATGATCGAGTTGACCGGTTTGTCCACCGTGTACCCGAACGGGGTACGTGCGGTGGACGGCCTGGACCTCTCCATCGCGGACGGTGAGTTCTTCGCGCTGCTCGGCCCGTCCGGCTGCGGCAAGACGACCCTGCTGCGCACGATCGCGGGCCTGGAACAGTCGTCGTCCGGCGCGATCTCCCTCGCCGGTCGCGACGTCACCAAGGCCGAGGCCGGCAAGCGCGGCGTGGCCATGGTGTTCCAGGACTACGCCCTGTTCCCGCACATGACCGTCGCCCAGAACATCGCCTACCCGCTGCGGGTCCGGCGCGCGTCCAAGCAGGCCCAGCAGGACGCGGCCACGTCGACGTCGGCGAACCTCGGCCTGTCCGACTACCTGGAGCGGCGGCCGGGCCAGCTGTCGGGCGGCCAGCAGCAGCGGGTGGCGCTGGCCCGCGCGATCGCCATGTCCGCGGACGTGCTGCTGCTCGACGAGCCGCTGTCCAACCTGGACGCCCGGCTCCGCCTGGAGGCCAGGACGTTCCTCAAGCGCCTGCAGCGCGACCTGGGCCTGACCACGGTGTTCGTGACCCACGACCAGGCCGAGGCCCTGGCCCTGGCCGACCGCATCGCCGTGATGGCCGAGGGCCGGATCCGCCAGCTGGGGTCCCCGAAGGAGGTCTTCCAGCGCCCCGCCGACACGTTCGTGGCGAACTTCATCGGTTCGACCCCCATGAACCTGCTGACCGGTACGGTCCGCGACGGCCAGGTCGACGTGGCGGGTGCTCTTTTGACCCCGCCGGGTGACCTGAGGCTGACCGACGGTGCCCCGGTCATCGCCGGCATCCGCCCCGAGTACCTGAAACCCGGCACCGAGGGCATCACCGGGGTGGTGTCCATCGTGGAGAACCTGGGCGTGACGTCGCTGGTGACGCTGGAGTGCCCGGGCGAGGTGCTGGTCGGCCTGACCGTGCCGGAACACGAGGAGCCCGCGGTGGGCGCGACTATGACCGCGGCTCCGGCGCCGGGACGGCTGCTCGTGTACGACTCCGAGACCAGCGAACTGCTGACGGCCTAGCGAGCACGACCAGGATCGCCAGCCCGTACCAGGTGAACTCGTTACCCACGATGTGCTGCCACCACGCCCAGTGCAGCTCCCGGTCGAACCGGTTGGGCAGCACCCAGTGCAGCGGCGCCGCGAACAGCACCGCGCCCACGCCGGTCGCGATCCGGGCCGGCCAGCGCCACTCCCGCAGCCGCGGCGCCACCCAGACGCCGGCGAGGATGATCCACACCCAGTGGTGCGACCAGGAGACCGGCGAGACCAGCAGCCCGGCGATCGAGGCCGCGAGCAGCGCACCCAGGCGGTCGCCCTCGGTGTGGGCGCGCCGGGCGGCATACCACGCCACCGCGACCACGAGCAGCGCGGAGACCAGCCACAGCGCGGTGGTGAGGGTGTCGCCGAGCCCGAGCCGGTGCCAGAACCCGTTGAGCGACTGGTTGCCCGTGTAGGTGAGCCCGCCGATCCGGGCGGGGTCGTCCAGCACCGCGAACAGGTAGGCCGGGGTGTCGCCGGGCGCCAGCACCCAGGCGACCGTCGTCGCCGCCGCGAAGCCGCCGGCCGCGGTGAGCACCGGCCGCCACTGCCGCCGCGCCACGAAGAACAGCAGGCACGCGAAGGGCGTCAGCTTGACCGCGGCCGCGAGCCCGATCAGCAACCCACGCGGCCACCGCGTGCGCGGCAGCAGGCAGTCGAGGACCACCAGCACCATCAGGATCAGGTTGATCTGGCCGAAGCCGAGCGTCAGCCGGACCGGCTCGAGCAGCATCCCGCCGGCGACCACCGCGGCGACGGCCACGGCGGTCCGGCGGGGGACGACCAGCACGGCCACCCCGGCCAGCGCGAGCAGGGACAGGACGGTCACCAGCGCGACGGCCACGTCCCACGGCACCAGCGCGAACCCGGTGAACAGCAGCGCCGAGACCGGCGGGTACGTGAACGGCAGGCCCTTGGTGTGGTAGCGGTGGGCGAACGCGTCGGAGTAGAGCGGGAACCGGTCCAGCCAGGCCTGCCCGCCGGCGCGGTACACCCGCAGGTCCATGAAGTTCCGGAAGTCGACCAGCAGCAACAGCACGATCACCACGACGCCGGCCGCGCCCGCGAGCGCGACAACTGTGGAACGCCGCGTCACCCGATCTCCCCTTGCTGGACCGGCGGGAGTCTACCGATCAGCCACCAGCCGCACGGCGAGGCCACCGAAGATGGCCGCCGAGACGCGGTTGAGCCAGCGCTGGATGCCGGGGCGGCGCAGGAGCACGGTCGAGAGCGTCCCGGCGGCGAGCCCGACGGTCGCGTCCACCGAGAACCCGATGACGATGAGGATCGCCCCCATCACGAGGAACTGGACCGGCACCGGCCAGCCGCCCTCGGTGACGAACTGCGGGAGGAACGCGACGTAGAACAGCACGACCTTGGGGTTGGACAGGTTGACCAGCATGGCCATCACGTAGGTGCGGCGCAGCGACCGCTGCCCGAACCTCGCGGGCGCGGTCGCGGCGACCTGCTTGGCCGACCGCAGCGTGGTGATCGCGAGGTAGACGAGGAAGACGGCCCCCGCGATCCGCACGGCCTCGAGCGCGACGGGTGCCGCCTGCAGGAGCGCCCCGAGCCCCAGCGCGGCGGCGACGGTGTGCCCGACGATCCCACTGGACATCCCCGCGGCGGCCACCACACCGGCGGCCCGCCCACGGGCGATCCCGTTGGCCATGATGAACATCATGTCGGGCCCCGGCACGACACTGATCACGACACAGGCGACGGCGAACGCCAACACGATCGAGAGGTCCATGCCCCGCATCCTGGTACAGAGCGTGCACGTTCGTCGCCGGGATTTCGCCTCGATCGGACGTATCAGCGCGAATCCCCGTCTTTGCCGGAAAGCCTCCCGGCTGCCCAGCTTGGGTCAGGGCAGCTCCTCGCGGAGCATCCGGTAGAGCACCTCGTCGCGCCACGCGCCGTCCCGGAAGGTGCGGCCCCGCATCACCGCCTCGCGGACGAACCCCGCCTTCTCCAGCGCGCGTTGCTCGGCGAGGTTCTCGGCCTCGGTGACGGCCTGGATCCGGTTGATCGGCGCGTGCGCGAACAGGTAACGCGCGAGCAGCAGCTGGGCGGCCGTCCCGTGTCCCTTCCCCCGCGCGTCGGCCAGCAGGCTGATGCCGAACTCGACGCAGTACGACGTGTTCCCGGTCTGCACGTGGTACCAGGACACGAACCCCACCGTGTCCCCGTCCAGGGCGACCATCAGGACGCTCTTGTCCGGGCTGAGCAGGTGGTTCTCCGCCCACCTTCGCCGCCACCGCACGTTGCCGTCGGAGAAGCCGCCCCAGTTGAACTCCCCGATCCCGGCCGGGTCGTTGAACATCTCGTCCAGCGTGTCGAGATCCGGCTCGGCCACCGGCCGCAGGCGCAACCCCTCGGTCATGCCGGCAACCTACGCGGCATGACCGAGGAGATCGACTTGGTTTCAGACGAGGGCGGCGTCCAGGGTGATCGTCGTGCCGGTCAGCGCCTGGGACACCGGGCAGTTCTTCTTGGCCTCCTCGGCCGCCGCCGCGAAGTCCTCCGCGGAGATGCCCGGGATGCTGGCCCGCACGGTGAGGTGGATGCCGGTGATGCCCTCACCGGGCTGGAAGGTCACGTCGGCCTTGGTGTCGACGGTCTGCGGCGGGGTGCCGGCGCCGGCGAGGCCGTGCGAGAGGGCCATCGAGTAGCACGTCGAGTGCGCCGCCGCGATCAGCTCCTCCGGGCTGGTCTTGCCGTTCGCCTCGTTGGCCCGCGACGGCCACGACACCTCGTACTTGCCGATGCCGGACGAGTCGAGCGACACGGTCCCGGCGCCCTCGAGCAGCGAGCCCTCCCAGTGGGCGTTCGCGGTGCGGGTAGTTGCCATTTGGTCCTCCTCATCTAGTGCCGGGCACGAGTCTGCCGCACGGCCCCGACAGCCGCGCCACCACGTGACCCGGCCCATAGCCGACCCCGAGACGAGGCTCGCTCAGATGTTCGATAAACTAGTCGTCCAACAACGCCGGACGCACCGGGTCGTCCACTCTCACCGCGAAGTCGGCGCGGTCCAGGGGACGCACGGTCGAGTGGTACCGCTCGAACGCGGGCAACGCCCACTCGTCGGCCAGCTTCCGGCGCAGAGCAGCAGGGGAGAGCCACAGATGAACAGCACAGTCGAACGGCAGACCGCGGCCGAGCAGCAGCTCGCCGTCGAGCACGAGCACGCCGCCGGGCGGCAGGTCCACGTAGTCCGCCCGCGTGGCGCGATCGGTCACCGCGTCCCAGAACGTGGGCAGCACCCGCCCGGATCCACCCGGCCCGAGCGGTGCGAACACCTCGCGGGTCAGCGCGTTCACGTCGAGCCAGTCGTCGTACCGGGCGTCGGGGTCGGTCCGCCCGCGTTCGTACCGCAGCGAGGCCGGCCGCAGGTAGTCCGCGGCCGACACCCGCTGCACCGCCCGGCCGCGCACGCGCAGCTCCTCGGCGAGCCGTCCGGCAAGCTCCCCGGGCGAGGTCGGGGGCGCCCCGTCGACCGCGACGCGGGTCCACTCCTCACCCGGTCGTGTGAGGATCGTCTCGGCCACTTCGGCGACCAGCAGGTCCGGCGAGATCGGGCGGAAACGCATGCCGCACATGATCCCCGCCGCCCGAAATTGTCGGTGCTCCGAGGTACAACGAGCCCATGCGCAACACACCCGCGAACCTGCCGGCGTCCCGCGGCGAAGTCGTCGTAGGGTGATGCCTCGTGGCGGCTGACTCGTTCGTTCATCTCCATGTGCACACCGAGTACTCGATGCTCGACGGCGCCGCCAAGGTAGCGCCGCTGATCAAGGAGGCCGAGCGCCTCGGCATGCCCGCGGTCGGCATGACCGACCACGGCAACATGTACGGGGCCGACGAGTTCTACCAGACGGCCAAGAAGATCGGGATCAAGCCGATCATCGGCATCGAGGCCTACATCGCGCCGAACAGCCGGTACCACAAGAAGCCGGTCTTCTGGGGCGAGGCCCGCCAGCGCAGCTCCGACGACGAGGGCGTGGGCGGCGACGTCTCGGGTGGCGGCGCGTACACGCACATGACGATGCTGGCGCAGAACGCGACCGGCCTGCGCAACCTGTTCACCCTGTCGTCGCTGGCGTCGATCCAGGGCTACTACCGCAAGCCGCGCATGGACCGCGAGCTGATCGCCGAGCACGCGAGCGGCATCATCGCGACCACCGGCTGCCCGTCCGGCGAGGTCCAGACGCGGCTGCGGCTTGGTCAGACCGCCGAGGCGATCCAGGCCGCGTCGGACTACCGGGACATCTTCGGCCACGACAACTTCTTCCTCGAGCTGATGGACCACGGCCTGCCGATCGAGCGGTCCGTGCGCGAGGGCCTGCTGGAGATCGGGCGCAAGCTCGACCTGCGGCCGCTGGCCACCAACGACTCGCACTACGTCACCAAGGACCAGGCCGACGACCACGCGGCCCTGCTGTGCGTGCAGTCCGGCAAAACGCTGTCCGACCCGAACCGCTTCAAGTTCGACGGCGACGGCTACTACCTGAAGTCCGCCGCGGACATGCGCGAGTACTGGGACAAGGAGGTCCCCGGAGCCGCGGACTCGACGCTGCTGATCGCCGAGTGCGTCGAGTCGTACGAGGACGTCTGGGCCTTCGCCGACCGGATGCCGGTGTTCGAGGTGCCGGAGGGGGAGGACCAGGCCAGCTGGCTGCACAAGGAGGTCATGCGCGGCCTGGAGTGGCGGTTCCCGGACGGCATTCCCGACGGGTACAAGGAGCGGGCCGAGTACGAGCTGGACGTGATCGTCCAGAAGGGCTTCCCGGCGTACTTCCTCGTGGTCGCCGACCTTGTGTCCTACGCGCGGCGGGTGGGCATCCGGGTGGGGCCGGGCCGTGGGTCCGCGGCGGGCGCGCTGGTCGCGTACGCGCTGGGCATCACCAACCTGGACCCGATCCCGCACGGCCTGCTGTTCGAGCGGTTCCTCAACCCCGAGCGCACGGCCATGCCCGACATCGACATCGACTTCGACGACCGCAGGCGTGGCGAGATGATCACCTACGCCACCGACAAGTACGGCCAGGACAAGGTCGCCCAGGTCATCACCTTCGGCACGATCAAGACCAAGGCCGCGCTGAAGGACGCCGCCCGCGTCCTGCACGGCCAGCCGGGCTTCGCGATCGCCGACCGGATCTCCAAGGCGCTGCCGCCGCCGATCATGGCCAAGGACATCCCGCTGTCCGGCATCGTCAACAAGGAGCACGAGCGCTACGCCGAGGCCGCCGAGGTCCGCACGCTGATCGAGACCGACGCCGAGGTCGGCAAGATCTTCGAGACCGCCCGCGGTCTCGAGGGCCTGATCCGCAACGCCGGCGTGCACGCCTGTGCGGTGATCCTCTCCTCGCAGCCGCTGATGCAGTCGATCCCGCTGTGGCAGCGCGACGACGGCTCGATCATCACCGGCTGGGACTACCCGTCGTGCGAGGCCATCGGCCTGCTGAAGATGGACTTCCTGGGCCTGCGCAACCTGACGGTCATCGGCGACGCCATCGACAACATCAAGGACAACCGCGGCGAGGACATCGACCTCGACCGGCTGACCCTCGACGACGAGAACACCTACAAGCTGCTGTCCAAGGGTGACACGCTCGGCGTGTTCCAGCTGGACGGTGGCCCCATGCGTGACCTGCTGCGGCGCATGCAGCCGACCGGCTTCGAGGACATCGTCGCGGTCGGCGCCCTGTACCGCCCCGGCCCGATGGGCATGAACGCCCACAACGACTACGCCGACCGCAAGAACAAGCGCCAGCAGATCAAGCCGATCCACCCCGAACTGCAGGAACCGCTCAAGGAGATCCTGGCCGAGACCTACGGCCTGATCGTCTACCAAGAGCAGATCATGTTCATCGCCCAGAAGGTCGCGGGCTACTCCATGGGACAGGCGGACGTGCTCCGCAAGGCCATGGGTAAGAAGAAGCAGGAGGTGCTGGACGCCGAGTTCGAGCGCTTCCAGGCCGGCATGAAGGCCAGCGACCTGCGCCCCGGCGGTTTCTCGGACGCGGCGATCAAGGCGCTGTGGGACACGATCCTCCCGTTCGCGGGCTACGCGTTCAACAAGTCACACGCGGCCGCCTATGGTCTGGTGTCGTACTGGACCGCCTACCTGAAGGCCAACTACCCGGCCGAGTACATGGCCGCGCTGCTGACGTCGGTGGCGGACAACAAGGACAAGTCCGCGGTGTACCTGTCCGAGTGCCGCCGCGCAGGCATCAAGGTGCTTCCCCCGGACGTCAACGAGTCGGGCCTCCGCTTCGCCGCCGTCGGCACCGACATCCGCTTCGGCCTGGGCGCCGTCCGCAACGTGGGCGCGAACGTAGTCGAGTCGATCATCAAGACCCGCGAGGCGAAGGGCGCCTACACCAGCTTCACCGACTTCCTGGACAAGTCGGAA
>Ga0081539_10003072_pt1 | contig 21520 bp, 23 predicted proteins | sample TabmetS4T2R2_FD_71023 | JGI IMG/M metagenome (GOLD analysis project Ga0081539, IMG submission 71023) | Tabebuia heterophylla rhizosphere microbial communities from the University of Puerto Rico - S4T2R2 | ecosystem: Host-associated > Plants > Roots > Rhizosphere ...
TCGACGGCGGCCTGACGCTGTTCCCGAGCTTCGCGACGCCGTGGTCGTCCGAGTGACCGCGAGTCCCGAGACGCGCTGGTGGCCCTCGCCGTTCGGGGCGGCGGACGAGCTCGGGATGCTCAACCACGTCGACGAGCGCAAGCGCCTCCAGGCGCTCGCGCTCGTCCGCGCCGGCCGGCTCTACGACCTCGGGCACGTGCTCGACGAGCGCGTGCCGGCGTTTCCGGGGCGCTTCTTCCGCCAGACGCTCGTCTCGACCGCGCACCACATCAACGCGGGCAGCGGCGGCGTCGGGGACAACGACGTGAACTGGATCACCGAGCAGGTCGCCGGGACGATGCAGCTGGGGACGCACCTCGACGCGCTCAGCCACCTCCAGATGGGCGGTCGCGGCTACAACGGCTGGACCGTCGCGGAGCTCGCCGACGTCGCCGGCGTGCGGCGCCTGGGCGCGGAGACCATCCCGCAGATCGTGACGCGCGGCTGGCTCGTGGACGTCGCGGCCGCGCGCGGCGTGCCTCGCCTGGCGCGCGGGGACGTCATCGGGCTCGACGACGTCGGCGATCTGCAGCCGGAAGCCGGCGACGCCGTGCTCTTCCACACCGGCTGGGGCGGGCTGTGGGAGGACCCGGATGCCTATCTGGCGGGCGAGCCGGGGCCGGGCCTCGAGCTCGCCGGCTGGCTGGCCGACCACGGGGTCGCGCTCACGGGGTGCGACACCTGGAGCTACGGGCCCGTCCCCGCGGAGGATCCGCGCCGTCCGTTCGAGGTGCCTCAGACGCTGAACGTCCGCCATGGCGTGTTCATCGTCGAGAACCTCGCCACCGCCAGGCTCGCGGCCGACGGCGTCGGTGAGTTCGCCCTGATCCTCACCCACCCCCGGCTCCGCGGCGCCTCCGGCGCGTGGACCTCACCGATCGCCCTCGTCTGACCTGGAGGCCCGACATGAGCGAGCACTACGACGTGATCATCATCGGCACGGGAGCGGGCGGCGGCACGCTGGCGCACCGCCTCGCGCCGTCCGGCAAGCGCATCCTCCTGCTGGAGCGCGGTGGTTACCTGCCGCGTGAGCCCGAGAACTGGGACTCCCACGAGGTCTTCAACCGCGACCGCTACGTGTCGGGCGAGGCCTGGTACGACTCGGCCGGCGCGCCGTTCAAGCCGCACGCCCAGTACTTCGTCGGCGGCAACACCAAGGTCTACGGCGCGATCCTGTTCCGGCTGCGCGAGCGCGACTTCCAGGAGGTGCGTCACTACGGCGGCATTTCGCCGGCGTGGCCGCTCTCCTACGCGGACCTCGAGCCGTACTATGCGGAGGCCGAGCGGCTGTACTTGGTGCACGGTCAGGCGGGCGAGGACCCCACCGAGCCGCCGCGCTCGGGCCCCTTCCCCCACCCGGCCGTCTCGCACGAGCCGCGCATCCAGCGGCTCCACGACGACTTCGCGCGCACGGGGCATCAGCCGTTCCACCTCCCCGTCGGCGTCGACCTGGACGAATCCGATCCGGAGGGCGGGCGCTGCGTGCGCTGCGACCGCTTCGACGGCTTCCCGTGCCTGACCGACGGCAAGGCCGACGCGCATGTTCGCTGCGTGCGGCCGGCGCTGAAGCACGAGAACGTGACGCTGCGCACCCACGCGAAGGTCGAGCGCCTGGAGACCGACTCCTCCGGCCGCTCCGTGACCGGCGTCCTGGTGGACCGGCGCGGGCGCGAGGAGACCTACACCGCCGACGTCGTCGTCGTGTCGTGCGGCGCGGTGAACTCAGCCGCGCTGCTGTTGCGCTCGGCGTCCGACAGCCACCCGGACGGCCTGGCGAACGCCTCGGGCGTCGTGGGCCGCCACTACATGGCCCACATCAACTCCGGCGTCATCGCGATCTCCCAGACGCCCAACGAGACGAAGTTCCAGAAGACGCTTGGCGTCAACGACTACCTGTGGGGCGCGGAGGACTCCGAGCTGCCGCTCGGGCACATCCAGATGCTCGGCAAGTCCGACCGCAACATCCTGCGCGCCGGCGCGCCGTGGTTCGCCCCGGGCAAGGCGCTGGACTACATGGCCAAGCACGCCATCGACTTCTGGCTGACGTCGGAGGATCTTCCGGACCCCGACAACCGCGTCACGCTCGATCGCGACGGCAACATCCACCTCGCCAAGCGCTACCGCAACGAGGAGGCGCACCGGAGGCTGTTGCGCAAGCTCAAGGGCCTGCTCGGCGAGCTGGGCTGCCAGGAGATGCGCATCCCGGGCTGGTCGGTGCTCGACCAGCGCATCCCGCTCGCCGGCATCGCCCATCAGTGCGGGACGGTGCGCTTCGGGGCCGACCGGGCGACCTCTGCGCTCGACGTGCACTGCAAGGCGCACGACGTCGACAACCTCTACGTCGTCGACACGAGCTTCTTCCCCTCGTCGAGCGCGGTGAACCCGGCGCTGACCGCGATGGCGAACGCGTTGCGGGTCGGCGACCACCTGCTCGAGCGCCTCGGCGCAAGCGTCGCGGCGGCGAGGTCCGACAACGGCAAGCGACTGCAGGAGATCGCGTCATGAAGGCCTTGAGCACCCTGTCGTCGGCGATCGGGCGCGGCCTGCTCGCCGGGTTCGCCGGCACCGCGGCGATGACCGTGTCGAGCACGACGGAGGCGCGACTTCGGCGCCGCGCTCCGAGCACCGCGCCCGCGCGGGCCACCGCGAAGATGCTAGGCATCAAGGAGTTCGACTCCGACCTCGCGGCCGCCCGCTGGAACGACCTCTCGCACTGGGGCTACGGCACGAGCTGGGGCGTGCTGCGCGGGCTCCTCGACGTCGCCGGGCTCTCGCCGAAGGCGGCGACGGCGGCGCACGGCGCGGCGATCTACGGCGCCGCCCAGGTGACGCTGCCGGCGCTCGAGATCGCGCCTCCTGCCGTGTTCTGGGGCGCGAAGGAGATCGCGATCGACGCCTTCCACCACACCGTCTACGCGACCGCGACCGGCATCGCGTACGAGCTGATCGGCAACGGGAGGGCGTAGTCACCCACGTTCCACGGCGATGGTGAAGCTCGCGCGAAGCTGACCGCCAGGTGCGATCCAGCGCAGCCCGCGACCGCTGACGAGGGCGTTGACCGGCGCGGTCATCGGCTCGAAGCAGACGAGCTCGCGGCCGGCCGGAGCGAACACCTGGGCCACGGGGTAGCCGCGCTCGAACGTCACCGCCAGCCTGTGCCCGCCGCCGGCGAGCTCGAAGCGCGGGGCGGGGCCGAGGGCGTCGTAGCCGTCGTCGAAGCTGCGACCGGCCAGCGCGCCGCGCAGGCCGCGCTCCCACACCGTCTCACCGGTGGGAAGCCCTCGCTCGTCGGCGATGAGATGTCGGCGGGGCGGCAGCGTGATCTGCCAGGCGTCCCGCGGCACGCCGGGCAGCCGCAGGTACGGGTGCCAGCCGAAGGCCACCGGGACCGCGACGGTCCCGGTGGCGCGCATCGTGGTGGCGATCGTCAGTGCGGAGGGGCCAAGCGTCACGTGCTGCTCGACCTCATGAGGGAACGGGAACGCCTGCGCGCCGGGGAACGCGAGCACGGCCCGCAGCGCCGAGCCATCGCTCTCGGCGCCGGCGGAGCGCAGCTCCCACGACTGCGGCAGCACGCCGTGGATGGGGAGCCCGTGCTCGTCGTGGGGCAGGTCAGAGGGAAGGCGGACGTCGCCGTAGCGCCATCCCTCGAGTCGGTTCGCCCAGGGGTGCAGGAACGGGATTCCGAGCACGGCGCCGCGCTCGAGGTACGCCGCCAGCCCGCCTTCGAGGGCCAACAGCTCCTGGCCCTCGTGGCGCAGGGAGACGCCCGCCATCCCGGCGCCGGGCACGAAGCACGCCGTCAATGCGCCGGCGCGCAGCTCGACCGCGGGGTGGCCGTCGAAGCTCGTCTGGCGCGCGGAGGGCGCGCGTGACATCAGGTCGAGAGTCATGTCGCGCGGTCAGCAGGTGCGACACGGGCGTTACACAGCGGTGAGCCCGCCATCGACGCTCCAGAGCGCGCCGGTGACGTAGGACGCGTCGTCGGAGGCGAGGAAGGCGACGACGGCGGCGATCTCGTGCGGCTGCGCCGGACGGCCCATCGGCACCGCGCCGACGACCTCGGCGGTCGCGGCGGGGTCCTCCGTCCACCAGCGGTTCATCGGCGTCACGGTGATCCCCGGCAGCACGCCGTTCACGCGAACGCCCTGATCGGCGAGGTCGGCGGCGAGCACGCGGACGAGCCCCTGCATGCCGGCCTTGCTCGCCGAGTAGGCCGAGAGCCCGCGCGCGATGCCGTAGGTGCCCGCGGGGGACCCGACACACACCACGGAACCGCCGTGGCCGTCGAGCAGCTCGCGCACCCCGTGCTTCACCGTGTGGAACGCGCCCGTCAGGTTCACGTCGAGCGTCTGGCGCCACACGTCGGCGTCGAGGCGATCGAGCCGGTCGTCGGCGCCCACGAGCTGCACGGCGGCGTTGGCCACGACGACCTCCAGCCCGCCGAGCACGCCCGCTGCGTTCACGACCGCAGCGGCGACCGCCGCCTCGTCGGCCACGTCGGCGATGAGCGCGACGGCCTCGCCGCCCTCGCCCTGCACCGCCGCCTCCGCGGCGCCCAGCCCGTCCTCGTCGACGTCGAGCAGCGCGACGCTCGCACCCTCGCGGGCGAAGCGCAGCGCCACGGCGCGACCGATGCCGTGTGCGGCGCCGGTGACGAGCGCGCGGCGCCCGCGCAGGCGGAGGTCTTCACCGGCGAGGCCCATTTCGCCCGTTGTATCTGGTTAGTGTCCGCCCGTGGAGCGACGTCACCGCCTGCGTCGACAGCTCGGACTGGTTGCGACGGCCGCCGTGTCGGTCGGCGTGATGGCCCCCACGCTCGCCATGTCCATCACGGCGGTGGAGCCCACCAGGCTGCTCGGCCGCGGCGCCACGCTCGCCTACGTCTTCGCCGGGCTGGGCATCGGTCTGATCGCCTACGGGTTCGTCCGGCTGGCGAGCGTGTTCGCAGACGCCGGCTCGGTCTACGCGTTCGTCGGCCAGGTGCTCGGCCGGCGGATGGGCTTCCTCACCGGCTGGGCCATGCTCGGGACCTACCTCGTCTTCCCGGCCGTCTCGATCTCGGCGATCGCGGTGTTCGGCCGCGCCTTCCTGCACGGGACGGGCATCGCCTCCGACGCACCGTGGCTGCCGATCGCGCTCGGCGGGCTCGCGCTCATCTGGTTCCTCGCCGCACGGGAGATCCGCACCGCGGCGCGATCGCTGCTCGTCGTGGAGACCGTGTCGTTGGCGCTCATCCTGGCGCTCATGGCGGTGATCGTCGTGCGCCTCGCGCTCGGCGAGGCACCCGGCCAGCAGCGCCTCACCGGCGACGTCCTCGACCTGCCCGGGGGGACGAGCCTGGCGACGGTCGGGCTCGCCGCCACCTTCGGGCTGCTGTCGTTCGCGGGCTTCGAGTCCGCCGGCTCCTTCGGCGAGGAGTCCGAGCGGCCGACGTCCTCCATCCCACGTTCGATGGTGCTTGCGATCGCGCTCGGGACCGTCTTCTACGTCGCCTGCGTCGCGGTGCAGACGATGGGTTTCGGCGCGGACGCCCGGGGTATCGACGCGTTCCTCGGCTCGGAGGCGCCGCTCTCCACCCTCGCCGACGCCTACGTCGGCGATGGCGCGGGGGACGTGCTGGCGCTGGCCGCACTCGTGAGTGCGGTCGGCGCCGGGCTCGGCTGCGCGTCGGTGTGCGCGCGCATGCTGTTCGCCCTCGGCCGCGACCGGCGACTGCCCGCCCGCCTGGCCACCGTCTCATCGGCAACCGGCGCGCCCGCCGTAGGGCTCGCCGTCGTCCTCGTGCTCGACGCCTGCGGCCTCGTCGTCTTCGCCGTCGCCGGGACCGATCCGATGCGCGTGTTCTTCTACTTCGCGACGTTCGGCGTGCTGAACCTGCTGGTGATGTACGTGCTGACGAACCTGGCCGCGATCCGTCTGCTGCTCAGGCGCTCCCGGCCGGCCGAGGCGTTGCTGCCGGTGCTCGGCATCGCGGTCGCCGTCTACGTGCTCTACCGCAACGTCTGGCCGGTCCCGGATCCGCCGTTCGACGTCTTCCCGTACCTCGTGGCGGCATGGCTGGCGATCGGCGCCGTCTGGGCGCTCGTCGCGGACGTAACGCCGGAGGGGCTGCTCGGACGTGAGCAGCATGAGCATCGCCACAACCGCGGCGCCGAAGGAGTCAGCGCGGTCGATCGCTGAACGGCTTCCCGGCGGGACGGGGGTGAAGCCGGTCGTGCCGGGGGGTGAAGACTCGTCACCCCCGTCGGACCGAGCCTGCGCGCATGGAGATCACCGCGCAGGTCATCCACCCGGCGGACGAGAGCGACGACGTGCTGCTCGTCGAGGCGCTTCGCCGCGGCGAGGAGGCGGCGTTCGTGTCGCTCGTGCAGCGCTACGGCCCGCTCATGCAGCGCGTCGCCATGGGCTACGTCCGGACGCAGGCGGTGGCGGAGGAGGTCGTCCAGGAGACGTGGCTCGGCGTCCTGCGCGGCATCGACCGCTTCGAAGGCCGCTCGTCGCTGAAGACCTGGGTGTTCCGCATCCTCGTCAACCGCGCGCGCACGCGCGGGGCGCGCGAGCACCGCTCCATGCCGCTGTCCGCGCTGGAGGCCGCGGGAACCGGCGACGCCGTCGATCCGCACGCGTTCCTGGACTCGGCGCATCCTGCGTGGGGCGGCTGGTGGGCGTCCTATCCGTGTTCATGGGAGGGGATTCCCGATGATCGGGTGCTCGCCCGGGAGACGCTCGCGCTCGCTCAGGATGCGCTGGAGGCCATGCCCGAGCGTCAACGGGAGGTGCTGGTGCTGCGTGACGTGATCGGCATGGAGCCCGAGGAGGTCTGCGAGGCGCTCGGCATCAGCGACGGCAACCAGCGCGTGCTCCTGCACCGCGGCCGCGCGCGGGTCCGCAGAGCGCTCGAGCCGCATCTGGACGGAGCGCGCGCGTGACCTGCCGCGAGCTCGTCGACAGCGTCACCGACTACCTGGACGGCATGCTGCCGCCGGCGCAACAGGCACAGCTCGAGCAGCACCTGGTGCTGTGCCTCGGCTGCCGGCACCACCTCTCCCAGGTCCACGGGACGCTCCGCGTCCTGCACGCGCTGCCGGTCGAGGACCTGCGGCCGGAGGCGGTCGGAGCCCTCGTCGAGACGTTCCGGACCTGGCAGACGTCGAGGGAGGCATCGTGATCGCCTGGAAGTTCACGCGCGACGGCGCCGTCGGGCCGTTCAGCGGCGTTGCGTGGCCCGAGCCGGGGACGTGGTTGCGCGCAGGCGGCGACGCGGTCGTCGCCTGCCGCAGCGCTGTGCACGCGTGCCGTCCGGAGGATCTGCCGCTCTGGCTGGATGCGGAGCTGTGGCTCGTGGAGCTCCGTGGCCCGGTGCTGCGGTCGCACGGCAAGCTCGCGGCGGCGGCCGGGCGGCTCGTCGAGCGCATCGACGCGTGGAACGCCGAGACGGCGGCCGAGTACGCCGATGCGTGCGTGGAGCGAGCGACCGTCGCAGCCGCCGTTCAGCCTCGGGATGCGGCCATCGCTGCCGGTCTGGTCCAGGACGGCATCGATTGCGCCCGCCGCGCGCGGCGCGAACCCGCCGTCGCTCCCACGATGGCCGCGGGTGCGGCGTTGTGCGCCGCACGCGTGGCGGGGCTCATGGATCCCGACGGCATCGCCGAGGAGCGGGCCTGGCAGGCGCGCTGGCTCGCCGGTCGCCTCGGGCTCGGCTGACCCTGGCGGCCGACCGATGGATCTCCGGCCTGCGCCGGATCTCTGTCGATGAGAGCGGCGACATGCGCCGCCGAATCGATCGGAGGACGAGCAGCCGTGAACGCGACATCACCTCAGAAGGGCACGCGACGGGCGAGCGGTTGGGTGATCGCCCTGACCGCCATCGGCTCGCTGATGGCAGCGCTGGACACGCTCGTGGTCTCGACGGCCCTGAGCACGATCCGGCTCGACCTGGGTGCATCGATCGAGCAGCTCGAGTGGACCGTGAACGCGTACAACCTCAGCTTCGCGGTGCTCCTGATCACCGCCGCCGCGCTCGGCGACCGCTACGGGCGCCGCGCCTTCTACGCCGTCGGGTTGGCGCTGTTCGCGGGCGCGTCGGCGGCCAGCGCGCTGGCGCCCAGCGCCGGTTGGCTCATCGCGGCCCGGGCGGGCCAGGGCGCCGGCGCGGCGCTGCTGCTGACGCTCGGACTGGCGCTGCTCAGCGTGGCGTTCCCGCCCGAGCGCCGGGGAGCGGCGATCGGGCTGTTCAGCGCGGTCACCGGGATCGCCGTCGCCGTCGGCCCGCTGGTCGGCGGCGCGATCGCCGACGGCATCGACTGGGAGTGGATCTTCTGGCTCAACGTGCCCATCGGCCTCGCCGCCATCCCGCTGGTGCTCACCCGCATCGACGAGAGCTTCGGCGGCGACACCGGACTCGATCTCCGTGGCCTCGCGCTGGTCACGGCTGCCGCGTTCGGGATCGTGTGGGGACTCGTGCGCGGGAACGCCGCGGGCTGGGGCAGCCTCGAGGTCGTCGGCGCGCTGGCGGGCGGGCTGCTGCTGACGGGGGCGTTCGTCGCCCAGGAGCTGCGAGCGCGCGAGCCGATGCTGCCGATGCGGCTGTTCCGCTCCCGCGCGTTCTCGGCGGGCAACGCGGCGATCTTCTTCACCCTCGCCTCCCTGTTCGGCGCCGTGTTCTTCTTCGCGCAGCTCCTGCAGACGGCGCTCGGCTACGGGCCGCTGGATGCGGGCCTGCGGTCGATGCCGTGGACGATCACCTTCATCACCGTCGCCCCGGTCGTCGGCAGCCTGGTGGACCGCTTCGGCGAGCGCCCGTTCATGGTCGCCGGGCTGACCCTGCAGGCGCTCGGCATGGGCTGGATTGCGCTGATCTCCGATCCGGGCCTGAGCTACGGGGAGTTCGTGCTGCCGGCGATCCTGTCCGGGGTCGGCGTGTCGATGGCGATCCCCTCCGCGCAGAACTCGGTGGTCGGCTCCGTGGCGGAGCAGGATGTCGGCAAGGCCGCGGGCGCAAACAGCATGATGCGCGAGCTCGGCGGGGTCTTCGGCGTCGCCATCGCGGTGGCCGTCTTCGGCGGCGCCGGCAGCTTCGCGTCGCCCGAGGCGTTCCTGGACGGGTTCGCGCCCGCGATCGCCGTCGTCGCGGCGCTCTCGCTCGCTGGCGCGATCGTCGCCCTCGCCCTGCCCGGCCGCCGGCATGCGGTCGAGGGCGTTCCGCTCGGTGCGGTACCGCTCGCGGCAGGGGCCGAGGAGGCCGTCCGATGAGGCGGGCCATCGGCTCCTACCGCCTGGGTGGCGACGCAGGAGAGCATTGAGGAGACGATGACGCCGTCGCGGATGAAGCCCGTCGTGCATCTCGAGCTCCACACGGGTGACCTGCCGCAGGCCCGCGAGCTGTACGCGGAGCTCTGCGGCTGGCGCCCGGAGTGGATCGAGACCCGGGCTGGCTCCTACCTCTCCCTGGAGCTCGGCGACGAGCTCGGGGGCGGCATCGTCGAGTGCGGCGTGGGGCGCCCGGTCTGGCTGCCCTACGTCGCGGTCGCCGACGTCGGGCGCGCCACGGACCGGGCACGCGGGCTCGGAGCGACGGTTCTCCTCGAGTCGCGGGAGGGCCCGGCGGGGTGGCGAAGCGTCGTCACGACCCCATCCGGCGGCGAGATCGCGTTCTGGCAGCCCAAGGCCCAGCGGAGGACCACATGACCGAGGACCAGCTGCTCGACGCGGCTCGTGCCGGGGACGAGACGGCCTTCGCGCAGCTCGTGGAGCCGCACCGCGGCGCCCTGCACGCGCACTGCTACCGGATGCTCGGCTCGGTGCCCGACGCCGAGGACGCGCTTCAGGAGGCGCTGCTGAACGCGTGGCGCGGGCTGTCCCGGTTCGAGGGGCGAAGCTCGCTGCGCTCGTGGCTGTATGCGATCGCGACCAACGCTTCGCTGCGGGCGATCGAGCGGCGGCCCAAGCGCGTGCTTCCGATCGACTACTCGCCCGCCGCGGACCCGCACGACGGGCCCGCAGCGCCGCTCGTCGAATCCGTCTGGGTCGACCCCTATCCCGATGAGACGCTGGGGCTCGAGGGCGGCCTGGCCGGTCCCGAGGCGCGCTACGAGCAGCGCGAGAGCGTCGAGCTCGCCTTCATCGCGGCGCTTCAGCACCTGCCGGCGCGCCAGCGCGCCGTGCTCGTCCTGCGCGACGTGCTCGGCTTCTCGGCGCGCGAGGTGGCCGAGACGCTCGACACGACCCCGACCGGCGTCGACAGCGCGCTGCAGCGCGCCCACAAGGCGGTGGACGAGCGGCTGCCCGAGCGCAGCCAGCAGACGACGCTCCGCTCGCTCGGCGACCGGCGGCTGCGCGAGATCGTCGACCGGTTCGTCGATGCCTGGGAGCGTGCCGACGTCGACGCGGTCGTCGCGATGCTGTCGGCCGACGCGGCGTTCAGCATGCCGCCCCTTCCCTCCTGGTACCGCGGGCGGGAGGCGGCGGCCGCGTTCCTCGCGCGGGCGCCGCTGCGCAGCGACCGCCGGTGGCGCGTCGTCCCGACCCGCGCGAACGGGCAGCTGGCGTTCGGCACGTACCTGTGGGACGAGCCGCGCGCGGCCTTCATGCCCCACAGCGTCAGCGTGCTCACGCTCGATGGAGCGCAGATCGCGGAGATCACGAGCTTCCTCGATGCTGATCTCATTGCGCTCTTCGGGCTCGCGGATCAGCTCGAGCCCTAGGCACGCGGAGCGACATCCATGGACTTCAGGCACATGCTCGACGTCGCCGTCGAGGAGGCCCGCGCAGGGCTGCGCGGCGGCGGCATCCCCATCGGCAGCGCGCTCTTCGACGCCTCGGGCGCCGTGATCGGGCGCGGCCACAACCAGCGCGTCCAGCGGGCGGACCCGTCGGCGCACGCCGAGATCGAGGCCTTCCGCAACGCAGGTCGCCGGCGCTCCTACCGCGACACGATCATCTCCACGACGCTCGCGCCGTGCTGGCTGTGCAGCGGCCTCATCCGCCAGTTCGGGATCGGCACCGTGGTCGTCGGGGAGTCGCGCACGTTCCGCGGCGGGATCGACTGGCTGCGCGAGTGCGGGGTGCGCGTCGTCGACCGCGAATCGGACGAGTGCGTCGCGCTGCTGCAGGCGTTCATCGCCGAGCACCCCGACATATGGGCCGAGGACATCGGGGAGTAGCATCGTGGGCTCTCGGGCACCGTGTCCTTCCTCGCTCCCACCGACCAACCCGACGCGCGGTTCCGTGGCCGCGACCTGCTTCGCGCCGTCGCCGAGGGCACCGCGGGAGCGGTCGGCGACGAGTTCCTGCGCTGCCTGGTGCAGCACGTCGCGCTCGCGTTCGACGCGAAGCTGGTCTTCGTCGCGGAGGCGACGGAGCCCAACGGCAGCCACGTCCGGGTCGTCAGCTGCTGGTACGACGGCGACTGGATGAACGAGCCGATCGAGTACGACACGCACGGCCAGCCGTGCGCGCTCGTCGCCGAGCAGGCCGTCGTGGCATTCCCGGCGGCGCTCACGAGGCGCTTCCCCGACGATACGGACGCGATCGAGCGCGGGCTCGAGAGCTACCTGGCGATCTGCCTGCGCGCGGCGGACGGCACGCACCTGGGCCACATGGCCGTGCTCGACGCCCGACCGATGGAGGCCGACGACGACGACGTCGCCGCGATGCGCATCTTCGCCTCGCGCGCGGCGGCCGAGCTGGAACGCCGTCATCAGGCGGTCGCGCTGCGCCGCTCGCGCGCGCGGGTGATCGATGCCGCCGATTCCGAGCGACGGCGCGTGGGCCGCGACCTGCACGACGGCGCGCAGCAGCGGCTGATGGCCGTCGCGAACCTCGTCAAGCTGGCCGAGCGCCAGCTCGACGACGATCACGATGCGGTCAAGGCGCTGCGCCTCGCCCTCGACGAGCTTGGCGAGGCGCACGCGGAGCTTCGCGACCTCGCACGCGGGCTGTCGCCCGTCGCGCTCTCGGAGCGAGGCCTGCACAGCGCGCTCGAGTCGCTGACGGCCAACAGCAACGTGCCCGTGACGCTCGACGTCGGCGCGGATGACGTGCCCGAGCAGCTTCAGCTGGCCGCGTACTTCATCGTCAGCGAGTCGCTGACGAACGCGAGCAAGTACTCCGGCGCACGCGAGGTCGGGATCCGCGTCGCGCGCGACGCCGAGACGCTCCGCGTCGAGGTCGCCGACGACGGCCGCGGTGGCGCCGACCCGGCTGCCGGGACCGGCCTGCGCGGACTGGCCGACCGGATCGACTCGCTCGGCGGCGAGCTCGAGGTCGACAGCCCTGTCGGAGCCGGGACGCGCGTGACCGCACGCCTTCCACTCGAAATCCCGGCCTGACGGGCGTACCATCGGGCTCGTGCCTGGCTGACGCTAGACGTCCGCTTCATCGACCGGGAGGCCGGCCGCCTGGGTCCTGCGGGCTCAGTGCGAGGGCGCAGCATGGTCGCCTGCGCCGTCCCGGCTCGGCGGCGGCGCACGTGCACCGCCTGCCACGCGGAGCATGCCCCCGGGCGTGGCGGGTATCGAGTGCGCATGGAGTCCGTGACCACCATCGCGGACGTGCGCACCTCCGAGACCCGGGGCGGCAACGTGCGCTATGCCGTGCGCGACGCGGACGGCAACGAGTACACGACCTTCCGCGAGGCGATCGGCGAGAAGGCCAAGCAGCTCGAGGGCCGGCGCGTCCGCATCGAGTACCACGAGGAGCAGCGCGGCCGGTACAACAACGTGTACCTGGACAGGGTCGAGCCGGGCCCGCCAGAGGCGGCAGAGGGGTCCGACACCGATCCGGAGGAGGCGGCGTGGCGTACCGCCGTCGATGCCGCGCCCTGGCTCGTGGGCGAATCTGATCCCGGCGCCAAGACCTCGCCGGACGAGCTCTACGAGACGCTCAAGCCCTTCAAGGACAAGGTCGCGGAGGACATCAAGGAGCGCGACGGCGGAGGGAACGGGGAGGCGTGACGTGGGCCTGGCGACCGGCGACCCGCTCGAGCTGCTCGCGCGATACACGACGGCGGCCGACAGCTTCGACGAGGCCGTAGCCGCCGACGGCGGTCCGCGCCCGGAGGCGGCGGCCGCCCTCGCGGCGGTGGCCGGGCACGATCTCGACGTCCTCGCCGACTGCCTGATGGAGGACGTCGCCGGCATGGGCATGACGTTCCGATCGGTCGAGGGCGACGAGCGCTTCGTCGTCGACCCCGTGCCGCGCGTGCTCTCGGCCGAGGAATGGGCAGGCCTCGAGGCGGGACTGGCGCAGCGCGTGCGCGCGCTGAACGCCTTCATCGCCGACGTCTACGGCGAGCGACGGATCGTGCGCGAAGGTGTCGTCCCGGCGCGCGTCATCCAGAGCGCTGCTCATTTCGAGCCGCTCATGGACGGCGTCACGCCGCCGCACGGCCTCTGGGTCGGCGTCGCGGGCCCGGACGTCGTGCGCACCGCCTCCGGCGAGTTCCAGGTGCTGGAGGACAACGTGCGCAGCCCATGCGGCTTCACGTACGCGCTCGCGATCCGGGAGGCGATCTCCGCGCGCCTCGACGGCGCCGTCGCCGATCTCGCGCGACCCCTGGACGCGACCCCCGACTGGCTCGCGGCGATCTTCGGCGCGGTTACGCCTGACGCGGCGGACGGCGACGGGCAGTCGATCGTCGTGACCGACGGGCCCCGCAGCGCCGCGTACTGGGAGCATCGGTGGGTCGCCACCCACCTGGGCATCCCGCTTGCGGAGCCGCACGAGCTCGAGCAGCACGACCGGCGGCTCTGGCTGCGGCCGCCCGGCACCCGCAAGCGCCGCCGGGTCGACCTCGTCTACAACCGCACGAGCACCGACCACCTGGACTCCCCGCTCGGCCACCTCCTGCTCGCGCCGGTCAGAGCGGGGACGCTCGGGGTCGTCAACGCCTTCGGCACCGGCGTGGCCGACGACAAGCTCACGCACGCCTACGTCGAGGACATGGTCCGCTTCTACCTCGGCGATGAGCCGCAGCTGCGCTCGGTGCCGACGCTCGACCTCGGACGCCCCGAGGTGCTCGAGGAGGCGCTGGACCGCTTCGACGAGCTCGTCGTCAAGCCCAGAAGGGGCTACGGCGGGATCGGAGTCGTGATCTGCCGCGACGCCGACGCCGAGACGGTCGAGGCGGCACGCCGGGCGGTGCGCGCGCACCCCACCGGGTACGTCGCCCAGCAGCTCGTGTGCCTGTCCACGCACCCGACCGTGATCGACGGTCGCCTCGAGCGCCGGCACGTCGACCTGCGGCCCTACGTGTTCCTCGGCGCGGACGACGAGGCGCACGTGATGCCGGGCGGCTGCACGCGCGTCGCCCTGCAGGAGGGGGCGCTCATCGTCAACGCGTCGCAGAACGGCGGCGCGAAGGACACCTGGGTGCTGCGCTGACCACGATGGTGCCGCGGACGCGCACCGTGCGGCGTACGACGGAGCACTCCGCGTGGCGGGTCGATGCGGACGTCTGCGTCGTCGGCGCGGGCATCGCCGGGACGTCCGCGGCGCTCGCCTCGGCCGGCCTGGGCCGGCGCGTCGCGCTCGTCGACAGCATGCCGATGCTGGGCGGCCAGGCCGTCCACTCGATCATCGGGACGTTCGTCGGGCTCTTCTCCAACGGCCCGAACCGCTTTCAGCTGACGCACGGGATCGCAGACGGGATCCTCGGCGATCTCGGGGAACAGGGCGCGATCCACTACGCCAGGGGACCGATGACCACCACCGTGTACTACGACGAGGTCGCGCTCCAGCGCTGGATCGTCGACAAGGTGCGCGATGCGGGCATCACCGTCGTCCTCGGCGCCGTCATGCGCGCGGCGCGCATGGAGGGCCGCCGCGTCACCGAGCTGGAGCTGGCCACGCGACACGGGGACGTGCGGGTCGCCGCGACCGGGTTCGTCGACGCCAGCGGCGACGCCGCGCTCACGTGGCTTGCGGGGCTTCCGTGCCGGGAGCCGGACGCGCCGATCTACGGCACGCAGATCGTCGTGCTCGAGGGCGTGAACGCGGAGCACGAGCCCGCGCGCGAGGAGTTCCAGGCGCTCCTGCGCGAGAAGGCCCAGAAGTACGGGCTCGTGCGGTCGGCCGGTCTCGTCTTCGTGTTCCCCAGTCGCGGGACGGGCGTCGTGAACATGACGCACATCGAGACGCCCCTCGAACCCGTCGCCGCGTCGCGCGTCGCCCTGGAGGGACTGCTTCAGGCCGACCGCGCCGTCGAGCTGCTGCGCCGGGAGTTCCCCAAGTGCTTCCGGGACGCGACGATCCGCTCCTACGGCCTGCCCGGCATCCGCCAGACCCGATGGATCGAGGGCCGCCATCACCTCACGGCCGACGAGCTGCGCGCCGCGGTGCAGTTCCCCGACGCGGTGGCCCGCTGCTCGTGGCCCATCGAGCTCCACGACCGCGAGGAGGGCTATCTGTGGGAGCCGTTCGGCGACGACCACGTCCATACGGTCCCGCTCGCGAGCATGATCCCGCGGGATGCCGACAACCTCGTCGCGGCGGGTCGGTGCATCGACGGCGACGCCGCCGCGCTCTCCAGCGTCCGCGTGATGGGCCCGTGCATCGCGATGGGCGCGGGCGCCGCGCACGCGCTGGACCTCGCGGGCTCCGGCAGCGTCCACGAGATCGACCACCGCGCGCTGCGCGAGCGGTGCAAGGAGAACCTGGAACGTGTCGACTGAACCGCCCCACGGCCGGCGCCTGCGCAGCAACTACGAGTACGGCAGCTTCCACTGGGCAGTCCGCCGTGCCCAGTGGCGAGCGCTCGGCATCGGCGACGACGATCTCGAGAAGCCGAAGATCGCCGTCGTCAACTCCTCCTCGGAGCTGGCCAGCTGCTTCAGCCACCTCGACGATCTGGCGGAGATCGTGAAGGACTCCATCCGCGCCGCGGGAGGACTGCCGTTCGAGATCCGCACCGCGGCGCCGAGCGACTTCATCACGAGCCGCGGCGGCCGCGGCGGCTACATCCTCTCCGCGCGCGATCTCATCCCCAACGACATCGAGGTCGTCGTCGAGGGCGCGCGGCTCGACGGGATGGTCTGCCTCGGCTCCTGCGACAAGACGACGCCGGGACAGCTCATGGCCGCCGCCCGCCTCGACATCCCGACGCTGATCGCGATCGGCGGGTACCAGGCCAGCGGCGAGCTCGACGGCGAGCACGTCGACATCGAGGACGTCTTCCTGTTCTCCATGCACGTCCTGACCGGGAAGATGCCGGTCGAGCGACTCGACGCGATGAGCGCCGCGGCCGTGCGCTCGCCGGGCGTCTGCACGGGCATGGGAACCGCGAACTCGATGCATCTCGTCTGCGAGGCGCTCGGCATGACGCTGCCCGGCGCCGCGCCGGTCGCGGCCGGCAGCGAGCGGATGGTTCACTTCGCCCGGCGGTCGGGCGAGCGGATCGTGGAGATGGTCTACGAGGAGCTGACGCCGCGACGGATCCTCACGGAGGCGGCGTTCGCGAACGCGGCGAAGGTCGTGCTGGCGGTGAGCGGGTCCATCAACTGCGTCAAGCACCTGCAGGCGGTCGCCGCGGAGACGGGGCGCGACATCGACGTCTACGGCCTCTTCGAGCGCTTCGACGGCGAGGTGCCGGTGCTGGCCGCGGTGCGGCCCGTCGGTGCAACGGACATGGAGGCCTTCGAGTCGGCCGGCGGGGCGCTCGGCGTGCTCAAGCAGCTCGAGCCGATGCTCGACACGGACGTCCTCACGGCGACCGGAGCGACGCTCGCCGAGAACCTCGCATCCGTGCAGGTCGGCGACGCCGACGTCATCCGGCCGCTCGCCGACCCGGTCTCGCGAGAGCCGGGGATCGTGATCCTGCGCGGCTCGCTGGCGCCGGACACGGCGATCCTCAAGCTGGGCGTTGATCCCGCCAAGCAGCGGCACTTCGAGGGCACCGCGATCGTCTTCGAGTCGCAGGAGGAGGCGCTCGACGGGCTGCGCGCCGGCCGCATCCGGGCCGGCCAGGTGGTCGTCCTGCGCGGGCAGGGCGTCACGGGAAGCCCGGGGATGGGCATGGCCTCGCGGATCGTGTTCGCGCTCGACGGCGCCGACCTCGGAGCCGACGTCGCGGTGGTGACCGACGGGCAGCTCTCCGGCCTCGTCAACAAGGGGCTGGTCGTCGGCGAGGTCTCGCCCGAGGCGGCCGCGGGCGGTCCGATCGGCCTCGTCGACGACGGCGACGCGATCGTCATCGACGTGGAAGGCCGGGTCGTGCAGCTGGCGGTCGGAGAGGACGAGCTCGCCGCACGGCGGTCGACGCTCGCGGCGCGCGCACCCGCTGCGGCGTCGGGTTGGCTCGCGATCTACGCGCGCAACGTCGCGCCGCTCCCGCAGGGCGCGGTGTTGACGACGCCGCCTGCGCGCCGCAGTGCCTAGAGGCCTCCTTCCGACGGACCCCCGCATGGCGCGAACGCGGCCTTGACCCATGCCTCCGACGGGCGGACGCTGGGCGCGGGTCACATCCGTCCAACAAGGAGGGGTCAGGATGGGTCATGTCCGCCTGAAGCTCGCTGCGGCCACGGCGGCCGCCGCCGCACTCGGCGTCGGAGGCGTCGCCATCGCGGGAGGAGGTGGTGAGCCCTTCGGGGGCGCCCTGACCGGCTATGAGGAGGTGCCCGCCGTCTCGACGGGCGCGTCCGGCAGGTTCGACGCCGTCGTTCGCGTCCACGACGACAGGATCTCGTGGAAGCTCAGCTACACCGGGCTCACGGGCGGCGTCACGCAGGCGCACATCCACTTCGCGCAGCGAAGCGTGAACGGAGGCGTCGCGGTGACCCTGTGCTCGAACCTCGCGACTGCGCCTACGGGAACGCAGCCGTGCCCGGCCGCGCCCGCGACGATCAAGGGCGTCGCGACGGCGCAGGACGTCGTCGGTCCGGCCGACCAGGGCATCGCGCCCGGGGAGTTCGATGAGCTCGTCGCGGCCATGCGTGCCGGGCTGACCTACGCGAACGTCCACTCGACCGCGTTCCCCAACGGGGAGATCCGCGCGCAGCTCGAGCCTTCGCAGTGATGCCTCGGAGGGCCGCCGCGTGGCGGCCCTCCGCGCTTCGCCCGCTGCCTTCCGGGGAACCCTCCGCGCGCCCCTTCAGATCGAGGGCCGACGCGCCGATGAAGGGAACCGACCCAGTCCGCGCCACAGGAGTCCCCGACCCATGCCAGAGCGCGTCGTTGCGCTTGCCAAGGAGGTCTCAGACCTCGCCACCGAGAAGCTCCGCGCGATCGAGGACGTCGCGGACCAGACGCGCATGCTCGCGATCAACGCGCGGGTCCAGGCGGCTCACGTCGGCGAGCAGGGCGCGGCGTTCGCCGTCGTCGCCGACGAGATCGGCAAGGTCGCAGGCAACGTGCGCGTCCTCTCGGAGAGCCTGTCGGGGCAGCTCGCGCCGATCATCGACCAGATCGACACGCTCGGGCGCCGGCTCGTCGACGACGTGCCCGGACAGCGCATGGCCGACCTCGCTCTGTACGCCGTGGAGACGATCGACCGCAACCTCTACGAGCGCAGCTGCGACGTGCGGTGGTGGGCGACCGACTCCGCGGTCGTCGAGGCGTGCGAAGCACCGCAGGAGGCGTCGCGGACGAGCTGGGCCTCCGAGCGCCTCGGGGTGATCCTCGACAGCTACACGGTCTACCTCGATCTGTGGATCGCCGACGCGAACGGCCGCGTCATCGCCCACGGCCGGCCCGACCGCTATCGCGGCGTCCTCGGCGCGGACGTCTCCGGCTCCTCCTGGTTTCAGAAGGCGATGGCGACGTCGGACGGCACGAAGTTCGCCGTCGACGACATCACCACCGTCGCGCTCCTGGGAGACGCGCCCGTGGCGACGTACGCGACCGCGGTCCGCGCCAAGGGCGCGACCCGGGGCCAGGCGATCGGCGCGCTGGGCGTCTTCTTCGACTGGGGCGAGCAGTCGCAGGACATCGTCACCGGCCTGCGCCTCTCCGACGACGAGCGCCGCCGCACGCGCGCGCTGCTGCTCGACGCCAACGGGCGGGTCATCGCCGCGTCCGACGGCCAGGGCGTCCTCACCGAGCGCATCGAGCTGCAGACGAACGGCAGCGAGAGCGGCTACTACATCGACCGCGACACCATCGTCGGCTTCGCGCACACGCCCGGGTATGAGACCTACGAGGGCCTCGGCTGGTACGGCGCGCTCGTGCAGCGCCGGAGCTAGGGACCCTCGAGCTGCGCACGCAGCGACGCGAGCTGGTCGCGCAGGTCGTCCGCGACGTCCTGGGTCAGGCTGCCCGGCTCGTCGTACATCGCTCCCACCGAGGCGCACGCCGAGCGCTCGAGCTCGCGGCCCCGCGGCGTGAGCGACACGTCGACGACGCGCTCGTCCGCGGCGCGGCGCGAGCGCTGCACGAACCCGTCGCGCTCCAGGCGCTTCACGATCGGCGACAGCGTGCCGTAGTCCATGCCGAGCGCCTCCCCCAGCTCGCGCACGCTCGCGGTGTCGCGCTCCCACAGCACCATCAGCACGAGGTACTGCGGATACGTGACCCCGAGCTCGGTGAGCATCGGCCGGTAGCGCGCCGTCATCGCCCGCGACGCGGCGTAGAGCGCGAAGCACAGCTGCTCGTCGAGGCGCAGCCGGTCGATCGTTGCCATGTCGTCCAGTCTATCGTCCACGATTCCCTCGTGTACGATGGATCGATGGCGACACAGGATGCGACCACGGCCACGACGCCGTTCTACTCGACGACGGGCATCTCCACCGGCAACGGCCGCGACGGCACGGCCGAGATCGAGGGAGCCGACCTCAAGCTGAAGATGGCGCTCGCCGGCCAGGGCGAGGGAGCCAATCCAGAGCAGCTCTTCGCCATGGGCTACGCGGCCTGCTACCACTCGGCGCTCAAGTTCCAGGGCTCCAAGCAGAAGCTGTCCACGAAGGACTCCAGGGTGGCCGCGACGGTCCAGCTCGTCGGCAACCTGGATGACGGCTTCACGCTGGCCGTCCGCCTCGAGGCGTCGCTGCCGGCGCTCGATCGCGATCAGGCGCGCGAGCTCATGGAGGCCGCCCACCAGATGTGCCCGTACTCGCGCGCCACACGCGGGAACGTCCCGGTCGAGCTCGCCGTCGCCGAGACGGCGCGGATCACACGCCCACGTTGAGCGCGAGGGTGATGCCCTCCTTCACGCTCCCGGACGCGGTCGCCAGCTGGCTCTTGTAGCCGTCGCCGAACACCATGTCGCCGTCGAGCGACGTCTGCGCGAGGTTCTGGACGCTCTGGTCGTAGCCGGAGGTCGCGTACACGGTCTTGCAGGTGTCCTCCGGCAGCGCGATCTGCGACGTCTTGAGCTTGGTGGAGGCCGCCGTCGCGGCGTCGAGGCTCTCGTAGACCTCGAAGTGCATGTGCGGCCAGCGGCCTGAGTAGCAGCCCGGGTAGATCGTGGTGAAGGTGATCTTCCCGTCGCTGTCGCTCTCCTGCACGCCGCGCAGGTAGTTCTCGTCCCCGGTCGAGTCGTCGTACAGGGTGTAGGCCCCGTCACGGGTGCAGTGCCAGAGGTACACGGCCGCGCCGGCGAGCGGCTTGCCGCCACCGGCCACGTCCAGCAGCGTCATCTGCACGGTCGTGGGCACGCCCTCGGCGACGCCCGACGCATCGCCGAAGCTCTTCGTGATGTCCCGGCGGACGACGCCGCTCCCGGTGAGGACGTTGGGCCCGTTGGATCCGTCGCCGGGATACGGGCCGGCGGTCTCCTCCGGGATCTCCGAGGCGCTTGCGCTCGTCGTCGTCGATGTCGAACCACCGGCGCTCGATGATGCGCCGCAGGCCGCGAGCGCGGCGGACGTCGCGCCGCCGGCCAGGATGCCGAGCACGCGCCTGCGGCTGATGAGCCTCGGCATGTCGAAGTCGAGGCCCTTGTCGTGGTCTTCGAGCTCCCCGTCGTGGTTGTGGGACATGTCGGCGGTTTCCTCTCGGGTGGTGACGCGGACATCATCGGCGCACGGCCCCGCCGGGCGCTGGGAGCCGCCTGAGACCTTGCTGGGACGCGTAGGGTCCAACCCGTGCAGCTCCAGCGCATCGGCACCGTCGCGTCGTCGCTCACCGACCCGGCCGCGGCGCCCAAGCAGGGCCCCGAGGGCGCACCGGATGCCTGGGTCACCTTCTCGCCCGAGTTCGGCGACGGGCTGCGCGACCTGCGCGCCGGGGACCGCATCATCCTCGTCACCTGGCTGGATCGGGCCCGCCGCGACGTGCTGCGCGTGCACCCGCGCGACGATCCCTCCAACCCGCAGCTCGGCGTGTTCAGCACGCGCTCCGCGGATCGCCCCAATCCCCTCGGGCTGCACGAGGTCGAGGTCCTCGGCGTCGACGACGATCGGCTCCACGTGCGGCCGCTCGAGGCGGTCGACGGGACGCCGGTCGTCGACGTCAAGCCGGTCCTGCCCGGGCCTGCATAGGCTCCACTCGGTGGCCAAGAGCGAGCACACCGTGCTGCAGGTCGCGGGGCGGGAGGTCCGCCTGTCCA
>Ga0081539_10003073_pt1 | contig 21510 bp, 17 predicted proteins | sample TabmetS4T2R2_FD_71023 | JGI IMG/M metagenome (GOLD analysis project Ga0081539, IMG submission 71023) | Tabebuia heterophylla rhizosphere microbial communities from the University of Puerto Rico - S4T2R2 | ecosystem: Host-associated > Plants > Roots > Rhizosphere ...
CGGCATGGGGCGCTTGTGCGGTGGACCCGACGAGACTCGAACTCGTGACCTCCGCCATGCGAAGGCGGCGCTCTCCCAACTGAGCTACGGGCCCTTCAATGCCGCCAGCCACCGGTATTCTAGACCACAGCCGGTATCTGACAAGCCACCCGCCTGAAATGTGGGCCATGCGGGGCTCGAACCGGCAGCCTTTGTCTGGGGTAGCTTTCGTTCGCCTTGCCGGATAGTCGCTGTGACAACCGTCGGCGAAGCGTATCGCGCGAAGGCGGCGTACCGCCTGCTAATCCACGCCTTCGCTCTCGATCGGATACCCCGCGCTGTACCACTCCTCCAGGCCCCCGACGTAGCGACGCACCCTTCTGTAACCGCGGGCCTTCAGAAACCTGGATGCCATCCTGCTGGCGGGACAGGCTGGACCAGAGTCGTAGAGGACTATTTCGTCGTCAGGGTCGAGTACCCGAAGCCCTTCCTCTGGGGTGCTGACACGCCTGGAGCCGGGTATACGACCGGCGCGATACTCCCACTCTCCGAGTACCATGACCAGTTCGAAATCGTCCCCGCGGTCGAGCATCGCCTTCAACTCGTCGCGGCCGATGAGATCCATTTCGCGCCTCCCCATGTTCATCTGTCCCGACCCCTTGCCTCTCAGCCATTGGTCCATTTTGCCATGATGCCACCCGGTGGGGCATCGTGCATCTACCGGACGTGAGAGGGTTCCTGGGATGTGACTTGCGGCGGGTCGCTGGTTGAGGCGCACCCTTCGCGGCGAAGCTATAATCAGGGTGCAAGAGCAACCGTTGCATTCTGAAAGGTGTTGGGGATGAACTGCTCCCGCTGCCAGGCCGCAAACCCCGAGGGGGCCAGGTTCTGCCTGAACTGTGGCGCCCAACTGAAGTCCGCCCGCCCGGTAGAAGGCGAGCGCAAGTTCGTGACCGTCCTGTTCGCGGACGTAGTCGATTCGACGGCCATGGGGGAGAGGCTGGATCCGGAGCAGGTCATCGAGATCATGAACGGCGCCTTCGCGTTCTTGAACGTGGCGGTAGCCAAGTACGACGGAACGGTCGCCCGCCTGATGGGCGATGCGGTGCTCGCGTTTTTCGGTGCGCCGGTCGCGCACGAGGACGACGCGGAACGGGCGGTGCGCGCGGGCCTCGAAATACAGGCGGCGGCAAGAGAATACGGACGGGAGATCGAGGCGGGCTACGGGGTCGACTTCAGCGTGCGCGTCGGCATCAACACAGGGCTCGCGGTGCTTGCCTTCGTTGGCGACGAGATCAAGACGGAGTACACGGCGATGGGCGACACGACGAACGTGGCCGCGCGGCTACAGAGCGCCGCCGCGCCTGGAACCGTTCTGATCAGCGCCGATACCTATCATCTCGTAAAGGAACTCTTCGAGTTCGAGCCGCGCGGCGCTGTGGAGTTCAAAGGCAAGTCGATGCCCGTCGAGACTTACGAGGTACTGGCTCCAAGGGACGTGCCAGGAAAGGTCCGGGGTCTCGAGGGCCTGACCTCGCCGCTCGTGGGCCGTGCCGCGGAATTCCAGCACGTACTAGACAAGCTGGAGGAAGTGCGCGAGGGGCGGGGCGCGTTCGTGGCTGTGATCGGAGAAGCCGGACTGGGCAAATCGCGATTGCTGGCTGAGGTCAGAAAGTCGGCCACGGACGATTCCAAATCCCCGGTTGCCTGGTTCGAAGGTCGGGCCCTCTCCTACGAGCAGGCCGTCACCTATTATCCCTGGCGGCAGGTGATCCGCGAGGCGATCGGCGCCAGGGAAGGTGAGGCGCCCGAGACAGTGCGCGAGAGACTGCGTTGTGACCGCGGCTGCTGCGAGATGCCCGGCGGCGACGTACCTTTCCTGGAGGTGATGCTCTCTGTAGAGAGCGACGCGACGCTCCAGGCGGTCACGAAGCTGGAGGGCGACGCGCTGGTAGACCACATCACCAAGGCGACCCGGGGCTACCTGTGCGCCCGCGCCGAAATGAGACCGACCGTGATCGTACTCGATGACTTGCACTGGGCGGATACGGCGTCGCTGGACCTGTTGATGAACGTTGCCGAGCTGGTCGAGGACTGGCCGCTTCTGATCGTCTGCCTGCTACGGCCCGACAAAGCCGCGCCGAGCTGGTCGACCATACAGAGCGCGCGCGGCGCTCTGGGATCTCGCTACACCGAGATCACGCTCGATCCGCTCGACGCCGCGCATTCCCAGGAGTTGCTCGGTAACTTGCTCTACATCGAGGATTTGCCTGAGAGCGTTCGTAAGCTGATTCTCAACAAGGCGGAGGGCAATCCGTTTTTCGTCGAGGAAGTCATACGGACCCTGATCGACTCCGAGTACATCGTGCAGGAGAACAGCCACTGGCGCGCGACAAGGGAGATCGTGAACGTCTCCATCCCCGACACGCTGTCCGGCGTTCTGAGCGCGCGCATAGACCGTCTGCCCGAGAGCACCAAGCACGTTGCCCAGACCGCCGCGGTCCTGGGCCGCATCTTCGCCCAGCGCGCGCTGACGGCGACCTGCGCGGCGGCCCCGCCGCCCGAACAGATCGAGGACGTGGAGCCCCACCTCGGCGTACTGACCTACGAGGAGCTGGTGCGCGAGCGCGTGCAGGACCCCGAGCTCGAATACATCTTCAAGCACGCCCTGACCCAGGAAGCCGCCTACGAGTTGCTACTGATCCGTCGTCGCAAAGAGCTTCACCGCCGCGCGGGCGAGGCCCTCGAAAGGCTCTATGCCGGACAACGGGGCGAGCTTGCATCGGCGCTGGCTTATCACTTCAAGCAGGGAGAGGATTGGCGGCGCGCCGCCGATTACGCGATGCGCGCTGGCGCCCAGGCCGTGAAGGTGTTCGCGATGAACGAAGCGCTCGCCCACTACGACGATGCCTACGAGGCGCTGATGAAGCTCCCCGCTCCTCCCCCCGAGCAACTCTGCGACGCCATCCTCGGCTGGACCCTGGCCGCGCTCAAGCTCAAGCCGTACGAGGAAGTCGTTGAGCGTCTTGGCGAGGCGGAAGGGATCGCGCGCGGGCTGAACGACGATTCGCGCCTCGCCAGGGTCTTGCACTGGATCGCCAACGCGTACATATCCAACGGCTTCCCGTCGCGCGGGATGCCGGCGTTGTTCGAGAGCTACCAGCTTGCGGAACGCCTCGGCGACGAACGGCTGACGCTGGTCGCCACCTTCTGGATGACGGCTGGCATGATAGATCGAGACCCGCGCGGGGCGCTGCGGCAGATGGATCACGTGGCCGAGGCGGCCCACAATTATCGTAGGTACGAGCTCGAAGCGCACGCACTGTCCAAGAAGGCGATAGCCCACGCGCGGTTGGGGGAATTCTCGGAGGCACAGGATGCCATCGAGCGCGCCTTCGAGGTATCGCGCAAGTCCGGCTCGGTGGTGAACGGGGCAGACGTGGCACTCGGGTCCTCGCTTGCGTATCTGGATATGGGCGACGTGCAGCGCGGGTTGGAGTACAGCCGGCAGGGTACCGAGGAGGCCAAATCGGCCTATGGCCTGGAATGCGCCATGTACGGCCACTACTGCACAGGGCTCGCCAACCTGCACTCGCGCGAACTGGATGAAGCGCAGCGGGAATTCGAGTCCGCCCTAAAGCTCCTCAACGACCACCTCTTCGAGTTACAGGGCTCACATCAGGTCGTAAACCAGGTGCGCTCTGGGCAGGCTATCGCCCGGTTCATGGGTGGAGATACAGGGGCGATCGAAGATTTGGAAAGTGCCCTGGCGAACGCCGAGTCGGTGGGCGACGACTATATGGTCGCATTTATCGCGCAGACTATCGGTGATGGGTATACGCAGCTGGGAGATTTCGAGCGGGGGCAACACTACCTCGATATCGCCCTGACCTACTACCGCCAGAACGACATGAAACCATTTCTGGCGCGCGTACTGCGATCCTCGGCCCGTTTGCATCAGGCGCAGGGGAATGATGCTGATGCGGAACGGGCGCTGGCGGAGGCTCGCCAACTGATGGAAGATCTTTCCCTGCCACCGGTTGCCCAACCCGGTAGTTGACCTACCGCGTGCGCAAGACGGGAAATCCCGAGGAAGATGGAAAAGCCGGTAATCCTCGCCGTTGACGACGAGCCGGCGGTGCTGAGCGCTGTGGCGCGGGATCTGCGCCGCGAATACGGCGCGCGATACAGGGTGATGCGGGCGGATTCCGGACAAACTGCGCTGGAGATAGTGCGCGAACTGAAACTGCGTAACGTGCCCGTCGCTCTGTTCCTGGTAGATCAGAGGATGCCGCTGATGTCTGGTGTGGAGTTTCTGGAAGAGGCTATCGGTGTCTTCCCCGAAGCCAAGCGGGTCCTGCTCACGGCGTACGCGGATACCGAAGCCGCCATCCGGGCCATCAACGACGTAGGGCTTAACCATTACCTCATGAAGCCGTGGGACCCGCCTGAGGACCACCTCTATCCAGTCCTCACTGACCTGCTGGACGACTGGCAGGTCTCGTTCGCCCCACCATTCGAAGGTATCCGCGTGGTCGGACACCAGTGGTCGGCGCAGTCGCACCAGGTCAAGAACTTCCTGGCCCGAAACCTCGTCCCGTATCAATGGATGGACGTGGAGATCGATGGAGAAGCCCGTGACCTGCTGGAGCTCTCCGGATCCGACGGCTCCCGGCTGCCCCTGGTGCTCTTTCCCCACGGTCCCTCCCTGGTACAGCCGACGAACCTGGAGATCGCGAACGAGATCGGCCTGAAGACCCGCCCAGGGTTACCGTTCTACGACCTGGTTATCGTCGGTGCTGGCCCGGCTGGCCTGGCGGCGGCGGTATACGGCGCCTCCGAGGGGCTGAGCACGCTGCTCATCGAGGGCGAAGCGCCCGGCGGGCAGGCCGGCACGAGCTCCCGCATCGAGAACTATCTGGGTTTCCCGAGCGGGTTGAGCGGAGGAGATCTGACCCGGCGGGCCGTGGCCCAGGCCAGCCGATTCGGCGCGGAGATACTCACACCCCTGCAGACGACGGGTGTACGGCTCCAGGACCCATACCGCTTCGTCACCCTTACCGACGGCTCCGAGGTCAGCTGTCACACGCTCCTCATCTCGACGGGTGTCTCCTACCGAACGCTGGACGCGCCAGGTATCGAAAGGCTTGCCGGCGCTGGGGTGTACTACGGGGCGGCGATCACCGAGGCGCTTGCCTGCCAGGACAAGGACGTATTCGTAGTGGGTGCGGGAAACTCGGCCGGACAGGCCGCGGTGTACCTTTCCAGGTTTGCCCGATCCGTTACCATGCTCGTGAGGGGAGAATCACTCGCCCGGAGCATGTCCCATTACCTCGTCGCACAGATCGAAACGCACGAGAAGATCACGGTGTTAGCACGCTCTTCCGTCGCCGAAGTGAAGGGGGACGCCAGCCTCGAAGAGGTCGTCATTGCCGACGCCGTGACCGGGGACACGCGGTCTGCACCGGCGTACGCCCTCTTCATCTTTATCGGTGCGAGGCCGCGTACCGATTGGGTGGCGGATCTGGTGGAGAGGGATTCGGCGGGGTTTATTCCGACCGGACCTGGCGTTATGCGGGACGGCCAGCGTCCCAGGGGGTGGGGTTTGGATCGGGATCCCTTCCTGCTTGAGACCAGCGTGCCCGGAATCTTCGCGGCCGGGGATGTGCGGCAAAGATCGGTGAAGCGTATAGCCTCCGCGGTTGGGGAAGGTTCGATGGCCGTGCAGTTCGTCCACCAGTATCTAAGCAGGGTTCCGGAGTAGAGCATGACGACGCCGGATGAACTCCGCCGGGTGCCGCTCTTCGCCGACCTCTCCGATGAGGACCTGGATCTCCTGCGTCAGATGTCCAGGACGATCCCCGTCGAACCGGGAGAACTGGTGTGCGAAGAGGGGAGTCCTGGTGATGAACTCTACGTTATCCTCGACGGCGAACTAGAGGTCACCAAGCGCCAGGACGGGCGTGACGTTTTGCTAGCGGTACGCAGGGCCGGTGAGTTCATAGGCGAGATGTCGCTGCTGGATCAGGCGCCGCGGTCAGCCTCGGTGCACACGCTGGTAGAGAGCCGCCTGCTGGTGGTGGACCAGACGGCCTTCCAGACGTTGCTCTCGTGCAGTCCCTCGGCGCATCGCACCATCCTGAGTACGGTGACCGCCCGGTTGCGCAGCACCGAGACGATGGTGCTGCAGAACGAAAAGATGGCCGCGCTCGGCACGCTCGCCGCGGGGCTCGCGCACGAATTGAATAACCCGGCCGCCGCCATACGGCGAAGTGCGGCCCAGTTGCGAGAGGCTCTGTCCGAATGGCAGCGCCTGACAGCCAAGCTCGGGGCACAAGATGATGCAAGCCAATCCGAAACGCTCAATGCTTTGCGGGAGGAGCTCCTGAAGCACGCGGCTGAGCCTGTCGTCGCCGACCTGATATCCCTGGGTGATCGGGAGGCCGAACTGGAGGACTGGTTGGAGGATCGTGGCGTAGAGCGGGCCTGGGAGCTTGCGCCAGCGCTGGCCTCTTTCGGTTGGGACGCGGATGAGTTGGAAGAGGCGGCCGAACATTTCTCCGCCGACCGGCAAGCCGTGGTACTGCAGTGGTTGGCGGCCGGTTCCTCGGTTTACGGCTTGCTCGGGGAAGTAGGAACGAGTGCCGGGGCGATCTCGGAGATCGTCAAGGCCGTCAAAACGTACTCGTATCTGGATCAGGCGCCGGTCCAGGAAGTCGATGTGGTGGAGAGCCTGGAGACCACCCTGGTTATCCTGCGCTCCAAGATCAAGGCGGGTATCGGCATCACGCGAGATTACGCCGACGATGTACCGCACATCGGGGCTTACGGGAGCGAGCTGAACCAGGTCTGGACCAACATCATCGACAACGCGATAAGCGCCATGCAGGGCCAGGGCGAAATCATCCTGCGCACATACAAAGTAGACGACGATGTCGTGGTCGAAATCATCGACAACGGGCCGGGGATTTCTCGCGAGAATCAACGACGAATATTCGATCCCTTCTTCACCACGAAGGGTCCCGGCGTCGGCACGGGCCTGGGCCTGCACATCGCTTACAATATTGTCGTCCACAAGCATCACGGCCGGATCGAGGTCGCGTCCAGACCGGGAGAAACGCGCTTCCAGGTGGCGTTGCCGATCAAGTTAGCCAGAGAGTAGCAATCGAATCCGAAGAGCCGCAGGTTTACAGAACAACGGACTTCCCGTCCTCCGCTGATTCGGCATCGAGGTTCCCGATCCGTCGCAGCATATCCTCGTTCATGTGGGTCAGGATGATCCTGTCGCACTCGAGTTCTCTCCGGTGGACCATCAGCGTCTGATAGTCGAGGTGAGATCCACTCGCATTCTCGAAGTGCGTGCATTCGCACACGAAAAGATCCGCGCCCCGCGCGACCGGGATCAGGGCGTCTGTCCACTCGGTATCTCCTGAGTACGCGAGAATTTTGCCATCCAGTGAGATCCTGACCGCGTAAGCGGGAGCGCCGCTGGGGTGCATGACGCTGTACGGGGTCACAACGAGAGAGGAGATCCTGGCATCGGTCTCGTCGGGAAGCTCGACGAACTCGATGCCGAATCCGAGGTCCATCCGGGAGGAATCCGGAAACAGAACCTCCATCGCCTCCAGGACCCTGGTTTTCAGTCCAGGTGGCCCGGCTATGGTCAGCGGCTTGCTCCTCCGTGCGACGTAGTTGGAATACATGATGAAGAAAGGAACCCCACCGAAGTGGTCGCCGTGCAGGTGTGAGATCAAAATCGTGTCTATGAGTGAAGGGTCTATGCCGAAACGTTTCATCGCAACGAGGGAGGAGGCACCGCAGTCGATGAGCAGGTGCGCTGCGTCGGATCTCACATAGAAGCAGGTCTGGAAACGACCTCCGCTCCCGAAGGCGTCTCCGCTTCCCAGAAACCGAACGCTAACCTCTCCCATACTCTTCCTTTCTAGAGATCTGATGCTGGCTGCGTGGTCGGCAAACTCCCACGATTACAGGTACTTCTAGAGTGGGCGATGTTAAGCTCGAACCAGCGACCTCTGCCATATAGAAGCAGCATAATAGTCTGCCAGAGATTTCTAGAGCTTGCATCCCTGCAAATAGGAGTAGTTTGGTTCATTATGCTTTTCTCAAATTTTCAGGATATTTACTCGGGTTTGCTGCACGCTCGCTCCAGGCTATGGTGACCGAGGCGGGACTGCATTCAGTCATCGCCGCACAACCACCGGCATACGCTGGGTGTGGGCTAGATCTCTACTCAACCACAGCCTTCATCTCCGACCCCTACCGACACCCGCTGCGAACTCGGCTCCAGGATGTTGTTCGGCAGATGCACAAGCTATAATTGGCTCCGAGGAACGGAATTCATGAGGTTCCGGGAAAGCGGCATGGAGCAGGTTCAGGTAGTTCGGTCCTTTGATGAGGCGGGAGGTAGGATCTCGCCGGACCACATGAGCCGTGCGATCGGAGCGCCCGGGTCACGTGTGCTATTCGACACTGGCGGATGCTGCCGTCGACATCCCAGCTCTTCCATGAGGCGCCTGGCGGGCCAAGGTGCTTCACTGGACCGGTTGGAGTAGCCGTGGTAGAAGCTATCGAGGACCTCGCACGGGGACGGGAGTCATACGCCAGACGGACGTGGATGGACGCCTACAAGTCGCTCTCACACGCCGATCAGGCGGCTCCGCTGGGAGCGGAGGACCTCGAGCTACTCGCAACGTCAGCCTACATGCTCGGCCGCGACGACGAGTACGTGAGCTGCCTTGAGCGCGCCTATCACGCGTACCTCGGTGCCGGAGAAGCAATGCGCGCCGTGCGCAGCGCGTTCTGGGTGGGCATGAATCTTGCGCTCCGGGGAGAGATGGGCCGCGGGACCGGCTGGCTCGGGCGCGCACAGCGGCTGGTCGAACGTGAGGGGCGTGACTGCGTCGAGCGGGGCTATCTGCTGCTGCCGCTCATGTTTGAGCATGAGGCCACCGGCGACTACGAGGCCGCGGCCGCCACCGCAGCCGACGCCGCCGAGATCGGCGAGCGCTTTGGCGAGGCAGACCTGTTCGCCCTCGCCGTACACGAGCAAGGCATCCTGCTGGTCAAACAGGGACGTGTCGTGGAGGGTCTCGGGCTGTTGGACGAGGCCATGGTGGCTGTGACCGCGGGGGAGCTATCTCCCATCGTCAGCGGCTTCGTATATTGCGGCGTGATCATAGGTTGCCAGGAGGCGTATGAGCTTCGGCGAGCGCAAGAGTGGACCGACGCTCTGACGCGGTGGTGCGAGGAGCAGCCCGACATGGTTAGCTTTAGCGGCACATGCCTGGTGCATCGCGCAGAGATCATGCAGCTGCACGGTGCGTGGCGCGACGCGCTGGAAGAGGCGCGTCGCGCCAGCGAGCGTTGCGCGCAGGTCAGGAACCAGGCGGCCGCCGCCCAGGCCTTCTACAGGCAAGGGGAGGTCCATCGTCTGCAGGGGGAGTTCGCCGCGGCCGAGGAGGCGTATCGGGAGGCAAGCCGGTACGGGTACGAACCGCAGCCGGGTCTGGCCCTGTTGCGTCTAGCTCAAGGAAACGGCGAAGCGGCCGCAGCCGCGATCCGCCGGGCGGTAGGCGAGACCACGGAGCCCCTGAAGCGCGCGAGGCTGCTGCCAGCCTACGTCGAGATCATGCTCGCCTTGGGGGATGCTCGGGAAGCGCACAGCGCCTGCCGCGAGCTCGAGGAGATCTCCGCGCGCTACGAGAGGGGCATGCTGGGTGCGATAGTTGCTCACGCAGAAGGAGCGGTCGGCCTCGCCGAAGGCGACGCGCGGGCTGCCCTGCTCTCCCTGCGCCACGCGTGGCAGGTGTGGCAGGAGCTGGAGGTTCCGTACGAGGCCGCACGTGTGCGTGTGTTGGTTGGGCTGGCCTGCCGCGCGCTGGGGGACGATGACACGGCCTCGCTGGAGCTGGAAGCGGCCCGCGGCGTCTTCGCACAGCTGGGGGCAACGCCGGATCTCGTCCGAGTCGACTCGCTAGCCCGGCCAGTCCCGTCTACCGATGCTCGTGGACTGACGCCGCGTGAACTGCAGGTGCTGCGCCTGGTCGCCGCCGGCGCGACCAACAAGGCCATCGCGGTCGAGCTGGTACTCAGCGAGAGGACGGTGGACCGGCACGTGAGCAACATCTTTACGAAACTGGGCGTGTCTTCACGCACCGCGGCCACAGCCTACGCGTATGAGCACCAGCTCATCTGAGCATCAGTTCATCTGAGACTCCCTTGTGGGTGGAATTACCCACGCTACCATGTGGCGGAAGTTGGGTAGTCCCACCGATGCGCCGCCTCCCCTCCGGCTCTTATCGTGTGAGTTCACTGCACATGCGAGTGAGGAGCAAGTCATCACTGGATCCCGCACCGACAACGTGGAGGTACGGAACAGGCGCGCGGACGTAGCTATCGAGATAGATCAGCAGCTCAAGGCTGCACAGGATGCCCTGCTCGTACGTTATGCACCCGACACGCGTGTCCGCCGGGTGCGCTGGTCGCGGGGTGAGATCCAAGTGCTAGAACTCGGCGCTGGTCCCCCGCTCCTTCTGGTCCACGGCGGTGGTAACAGCACCTCTGAGTGGGCGCCAATCCTTTCGGCGCTCGCTCGGAACCACCGCGTGATCGCTGTCGATCGTCCTGGCCACGGGTTAGCAGATCCATTCGACTACCGCGGCGTGGACCTGCTTGACCACGCGCGCACCTTCTTCCGTGACATCCTCGACACGCTGGAATTGCGCGCGGTCGACATCGTGGCGAACTCGATGGGCGGGCTGTTGTCCGTCGTATTCGCGATCGATGCCCCGGAGCACGTTTCGCGGCTCGTGCTCGTCGGTGCTCCCGCTGGTGTGACGCGTTCGGTTCCGCGCCAGCTCTGGATGTTCGGCCTGCCGCTCATCGGGCAGCCGCTCGGCCGACTATTTCTGTCCAACCCAACGCGCGAGAGCATCCGCAAGTTCTGGGGCGAGATCCTCGTGGTGCATCCAGAGACCCTCGAAGACACGCTGCTTGATGCGAATGTTGCGCATATGCGCCGGAACAACGGCAGCATCCTCAGCCTGTTGCAGTGCGCTATCGATGTGGGCGGGCTGCGGAATCGTTTGATCCTCGGCGAGCGCTGGCAGGCTCTGAAGGTGCCGACGCTGTTTTTGTGGGGCGAACGCGACGCTTTCACGCCGCCCGATGTGGCGGAGCCAATCGCCGAGCAGAACCCGAACATTCGCGTCATCCGCATCCCGGATGCTGGGCATCTACCTTGGATCGACGACTCCGAGCGCGTCATAGACGAGATCGAACACTTCCTGGCGCCGTAGATCAGCCGGCAGGCAGGCTGTTTGATTAGAAGCAGGAGAAGCCATGACCACAACAAACAAGGAAGCCAAGAACACACTGGAAGAAATACGGACCGCATGGGATGAGATCGCGGCAGGCTACGACGAGTTCGTCACCCCCACGCATATGTGGCTGGCGAACAAGGCCCTCCGCCTTGCCGGCCTCCGTCCGGGCATGCGGTTGTTGGACGTGGCACCTGGCAGCGGTGCCCTCAGTATCCCTGCCGCACGCCTCGGTGCGCAGGTACTGGCAGCGGATCTCTCTCCGAACATGGTCGAGCGGCTCAAGGCGCGTGCACGTAAAGAGGTGCTCTCTAACCTGGAGACCCGTGTCATGGACGGCCACGCCCTCGAGCTGGAGGACAATACCTTCGATATCTCCGGATCGCAGTTTGGGGTCATGCTCTTCCCTGACTTGCCACGCGGACTTAGCGAGCTGGGGCGCGTCACCAAGTCTGGGGGGCGTGTGCTAATAGTCGCGTACGGCCCGGCCACGGAGGTTGAATTCCTCAACTTCTTTATCGGTGCTATGCAATCTGCCGTCCCCGGCTTCACTGGCCTGCCAACAGATCCTCCTCCCTTGCCTTTCCAGGTGGCGGACCCTGAGAAGCTGTGCCAAGAACTGGCCAGAGCCGGACTGAAACACATCCGAGTGGAGACGGTGACCGAGAGCCTGGAGTTCCAGTCCGCCATGCATATGTGGACCTGGGTGACGAACAGCAATCCGACAGGAGCAATGCTGGTCGCCGACCTGACGAAAGAGCAAAGAGCCTTGGTTCAGCGGGCGCGGTCCTGCCGTTCTGACCAACCCGGTCCACATCGGCATCGGGACAAAATGAAGGTGCTGCCCGAAGTGGCACCGCGAGCGAAGGAGAGATCAGAGTGACATTGCCACTAGACACGACTGACCCTTACATCCTTCCAGAACTGGCCTTGAGGGAGGCTGTTCCTGGTTTGTCCCGCTTGGTGAGGGATCCGGCCTTTCTGGACTCTCATGTACTGCCTCTTATGGACGAAGCGGGAAGGGCTGAGGACTGGTATGTGGCCTATCTTAACGACGACCCACACTCCTCCTACTCGCTGCAGGTCTTCGTCTGGCCCCCAGGCTCTGCAACCATGATCCACGACCATTCCTCCTGGGGTGCCTTCTGTTGCGTCGTGGGATCTGTACTCGAAGAGCGCTACGAGCGCCTCGACGATGGCCTGCTGGACGACCACGCCCGCCTGAAGAAGATCTGGCGGCTGCCGTGGAGCAGGGAGGACGGAGTCTCGACCGTCCTGCCGTATGGCGGGGGTATTCACAGGGTGGGTAACCCAACGGATGGGCCAGCCATCTCCGTGCACCTCTACGGTCCCCGGATTGGGGAGATAGACGGGCGTGACTACGATCCTTCCCGAAACTACGTCTGCGATCGGCCGGAGGATCGGTGAACTCAGGGGTGCGAAAACTGGCCGGAGAGGCATTCGGTAGGGGCGACATGGAGACCGCAATGGGCATCCTCGTTACGCCGGACGTGTTCTGTGGAGAGCGGAGTGGTAACCCCGGCCGCGTCCATGACTGATGAGGAACTCGGCCACCTTGCCCGTCACTGGATTTTCGCGTGTCTTTCGGGAAATTGTGGACCACAGGAAATAACACCCGAGACGGAGAGACCCAGCAAGGAGGAGAAGATGAACGGACAGAGTTACGGTATAGAGCACAACGGGTCGACCGCCTCCGGCTCGGAGTACTTCGATACCGTGGTCATCGGCGGCGGCCAGGCGGGCCTCTCAGTCGGCTACCACCTGAAGAAGCAGGGGCGTCCGTTCGCGATCCTGGACGCCAGCGAGCGAATCGGCGACGCCTGGCGCAAACGCTGGGACTCGCTTCGCCTGTTCACCCCTGCCCGATACAATGGGTTGGCAGGCTGGCGCTTTCCCGCGTCCGCCGTGTCATTTCCTACCAAGGACGAAATGGCCGATTATCTCGAGTCTTACGCGGACCGATTCGATCTGCCTGTCCGATCCGGCGTCAAGGTGGACGAACTCTCCAGGCAAAACGACCGGTACGTCCTTACATCTGCAGGTCAGCGTTTCGAAGCGGAACACGTGGTCGTCGCGACGGGCGCGCACCAGCTCCCAAAGTTCCCCGCCTTCGCCGATGAGCTCCATTCGAACATCGGGCAGCTGCATTCGAGCCAGTACCACCGTCCTACTCAGCTCCAGGCAGGTGCTGTTCTGGTGGTGGGTGTGGGCAACTCTGGAGCGGAGATCGCATTCGAGGTGTCCCGCACGCATTCTACATACCTGTCAGGCAAGCCCTCGGGACAGATACCCGTCCGGCACGGACCCACTGCGGCGCGGTACTTCTTCCCCATGTGGCGGTTCGTCGGCCACCACATACTGACGTTGAGGACGCCTATCGGCCGAAAGGTCCAACCCAGGTTCATCTCCCATGGCGCGCCGCTCATCCGCGTCAAGCTAAAGGATCTCGCCACCGCCGGAGTTGAGCAGGTGCCGAGGATCGTTGGCATGGAGAGCGGACGTCCAGCGCTCGAGGACGGACGCGTCCTAGACGTGTCGAACGTGATCTGGTGCACGGGTTTCAGGGAGGAATTTTCCTGGATAGATCTCCCTGTCTTCGGCGAGGACGGGCGTCCTTCGCACAGGCGCGGCGTCGTTGTTGGAGAGCCTGGCCTGTGCTTCGTGGGACTGCGCTTCCAGTACGCAGCGTCGTCGGATGTTCTCCCCGGCGTCGGTAGGGACGCGGAGTACGTTGCAAGGCACATCGCGTCGCGCAAGCCGAGCGGCGGGCCGAGGAGGCACGCGCTGGTCGGGGCACGCCCTGAGGCACCCGATCACGCGTAGACCTGAGGTGGCGACGTTCAAAGCGTTCGACGAACTTGACGCAGTGGGACAAGAAAGTTACCGCTGTTCTGAGAGCAAGCAAAATATGGTCTCGTGGAGATGGAAAAACATCCCGCTTCCCGAGGCACACATAGCCGGGGTCCTTGCCAGTGTGGCGCTGCACCTTACTTGCCCATGGAAAGTTCCCGGGAGCAGGCGGCTATACAGCGGTGCCGGATGGGCGCTTGTCGAGACTGGAGTTGCGATCTCGGCATCGGCAGTGCGAGCCGCCTCCCGTATCGACATGGAGCTGCCCTCCATACTCGTTTCTACTGGACCCTACGCCATCAGCCGCAACCCGATGTATGTCGGCTGGACCTTGCTCTATCTCGGAGGTGCGCTTATCATGCGAAACGCATGGATGGTCGCATCGCTTCCGGTCGTGGCTGGGATCATCCACCGGGACGTTCTTCAAGAAGAGCGTGCTCTGGAGCAAGTGTTCGGGGAAGAGTACCTTCGGTACCGGAAGCTGGTTCGTCGATACCTTTAACAGCCGGTGCCGAATACCAGGAATCAACGTATGCTTTCGGGATTACTTGATATGGGAGCTCCCAGATGTCGGACTACCTCAGGTCCGACGGGTCTCAGTGTGTTGCTGCACAGGAGCCTGCGAATGTCTATTGCGTGGACTGCTAACTGACGATTGGCCTGTAAAGCAACGACTTTGCGAAGTGGGCGATGCTGGGCTCGAACCAGCGACCTCTGCCGTGTGAAGGCAGCGCTCTCCCGCTGAGCTAATCGCCCATGCTGCAACCGGGCACGGGGAATATACCATCATCCCCGATGCTTGTTAAGCCTGAACTCGCACCATGGTCACACACAAAAGGTCATAGCTCGAAGGCCGCGAACCAATCCCGGCAAGCCAAAAATCTTGCTACGAGGGGTTGACATACGAAGAAACTTCGCTATACTCACACGTTCGGTCGTACGAAGAACCGTCGGCCTTCTCTGGAAATCCGCTGGAGTTTACCACGATAACCGCCATGGGGTGTGGGTTCGTGCGTGGCGGAACAGGGTCGGGACGCGGTGCTGAGGCAGTAGGGAAATCGGATATGGTCGGAGGTAGAAGATGGAGACGATAAACAGGGCAAACAGAGGGCGCCCACAGCGCGAGGGGGACACGCCGGAGCTTCTGGCAAGGTATCTCTCCCACATCGGTAGGGGAGATCTCCTCACCCACGCCGAGGAGATCGACCTCTCCACACGCGCCAAAGATGGCGACCAGGCAGCCCGCGAGAGGCTGATCGAGAAGAACCTGCGCCTCGTGGTCTCGGTGGCCAAGAAGTACCGCGGATACGGGCTGCCCTTCGAGGACCTGATCCAGGAGGGCAACATAGGCTTGATGAAGGCTGTGGAGAAGTTCGACCCGGAGCGGGGTTTTCGTTTCTCGACGTATGCGACGTGGTGGATCAGGCAGGCTGTGCAGCGGGCGGTAGCGGACAAGGGGCGCACGATCCGGGTTCCCGTCCACATGACCGAGAAAATCCGCAAGATGGCCCGTTCGTACAACGAGCTGTCTGCGGAACTCGACAGAAACCCGACCGACGAGGAAGTTGCTGAGCGTCTCGGGTGGACCGTGGACGAGGTCAGGGACGTAAAGGACGCCATGCCGGATGCGACAAGCCTCAACCAGCCCCTGAGCCAGGAGAAGGACGCTTCGGAGCTTGGCGAGTTCGTCGAAGACGAGCGCGCCTCCGACACCCCCGGACAGGTAATGCGAGAGATGGAGACGGCGCATCTGAAGGAGGCGATAGAGCGTCTGCCGGAGAGGGCCCGCTATGTGCTCGTCCGCCGTTACGGCCTCGACGCGCAGGACTCCGCCACGCTGGCGCAGTTGAGCGACGAGTTGGGTATCTCGCGCGAGCGGGTGCGCCAGCTCCAGCGCGAGGCCGAGCAGATGCTCAAGAGCGGAGAGTACGGAAATATCCTCCGCCACGTGGCCGCCTAGAGCGGGCCGCGACAACTCGCGCACCATGGAGCCGCCGGAAACCCCGGCGGCTCTTTTGTGTTCGTGTGCCCTCAGGAAGACGGCGGAGAGCATCGGATATAATGCCTGGCGAGGAAGTTCGAGCTTTCGATACGGAGGGCGCGCATGGCGGAGAACGACACGGCCAACACGGGGGCTGCTGCGGAGGGAGACCTCGATCGCCTGCTTGGGGACCTCCAGGCGCTATCCGGTGACATCGAGTCTTGCGCCGTGCTCTCCAGCGACGGCGAACTTCTGTACTCCTCGCACGGGTCCGGCGTGGAGCGGGATCGGGTGACGGCCATGCTCGGCGCGCTGGCTGGCCTCGCCAGCCGCGCGGCCAGGGACAAGGGTCACGAGCGACCAGCGCAGGTCAAGATCAGCACCGAAGCGGGACATCTGTTGATGGTCAGCCTCGAAGACGGCGCAACGCTCGTCGCCACCACCGCCGCCGAAGCCAGGAGCGGCCTCGTCCTCTACGACATGCGCAACGCGAGGAGTGAAATCTCAAAGGCCATCCAGGGAGGGACGCAGTCGTGAAGAAACTCTTTCGGGGCCTGTTGCTCATCGGAACGCTTGCCGGCGCGGTCGTGATCCTGCGAAGCTACCTCGGAAAGTCAGAGTCTCCTGGCGAAGAGGCGGTGCAGCTCGTCTTCGACGACGGCTCGACGCGCTCGTTGACCTCGAAATCCGTGGAGGGCCAGGAGTTCACGGACATAGCCCGCAAGGTGCTGGAGATCGGGGTCTGACCATCGTTCCCTGCGCGGGTGCGAACTGCTCGCAGCGACGATCCGCAACGCCCGCTCTCGAAGCTCTGCGAACGTCTGGTGCCGGACGAATCCCTTGAGTTCGCGCCAGGATACGACCAGCGTCGGCGGGCGCATCACGCGTCGCAAGAGGGAACACGTCAGGGTCTGCCTGGAGGAGGACGTGCGTCACCCGGTGCTCTCCACCGGGTTCGAGCGGCTCGGACTACCGTACGTTTCGCTGCCCCAATTGAACCTTGCGGACGTGGACCTGTCGTGCTCGATGCTCGGCAAGCGGCTCTCGATGCCGTTCATGATCCTGAGCATGACCGGTGGGGCCTCGCTGTCCAGGACCATAAACCGCAACCTGGCAATCGCCGCCCAGGAACGTGGCGTCGCCCTCGGCCTCGGCTCCATGCGCGTCATCCTCGAAGATCCCGCCTCCGCCCAAACCTTCAACGTCAGGGACCTTTGCCCGGACGTTCCGCTGTGGGCGAACCTGGGGGCGGCCCAGCTCAACCTCGGCTGCGGCGTCGAGGAGTGTGAGCGCCTCGTAAGCGCCGTGCAGGCGGACGGGCTGTGCCTGCACGTCAACGCGCTGCAGGAGATAGCCCAGCCCGGTGGCGATACGGACTGGTCCGGCCTCGTGGAGAAGATAGGCGAGATCTCCGAAGGACTCTCCGTGCCCGTTATGGTCAAGGAGGTCGGCTTCGGCATAGACCGGAACACGGCCGGAAAATTGAACGGCCTGCCCATCTGGGGCGTGGACGTGGGCGGCGCCGGCGGCACGTCATGGCTTGAAGTCGAAAAGCGCGCCTGGGGCAGGGAGGACCTCGACGCCTTCGACGAGTTCGGCACCCCTACGGCCAGGAGCATAGTCGAGGTGCGGGAAGCATCTCCGGACAATGTCGTGCTCGGCTCGGGCGGCGTTCGCACCGGCGTGGACGCGATCAAAGCCATCGCCCTCGGGGCGGACTTCACGGGCGCCGCGATCCCGCTGTTGCGTCCAGGCACGCAATCCGCGGACGCCGTTTGTAACTGGCTGGAACTTTTCCACGAGGAGATGAGGATCGCCGCGTTCTGCGCGGGCGTACGGGATCTGGCCTCGCTCAAAAGCCTCGTGCTGGAACATCGTAACGCGTGGTAACTGTATAACCTGGTTACTGGATTTTGTAAGAGGGCACCGGCAATGCATGCGATGAAAATCTCGCGCATGCGGGTTGCTGTGAACAGCGCGGGGTGCTGCTAAGGTAATCGAACGGGCAACCGCAGATGCTACGGGGAGGTAGGAAATTGGCCAGGTCGGTGACGTTATTTACGGGGCAGTGGGCGGATCTTCCGCTGGAGACTCTCGCGGAGAAGACCGCCGCCTGGGGCTTCGATGGGCTGGAGCTAGCCTGCTGGGGCGACCACTTCGACGTCGAGGCGGCGCTCGAAGATGACGGCTACGTGGAGCGCAAGCGTGAACTTCTGGACCAGCACGGACTCCATTGCTGGGCCATCGGCAACCACCTCGCGGGGCAGGCAGTCTGCGACAGGATAGACAACCGTCACAAGGACACCCTTGCCCCGCGCGTATGGGGCGACGGCGACCCCGAAGGGGTCAGGCAGCGGGCCGCCGAGGAGATGAAGGACACCGCCAGGGCCGCCGCCAAACTCGGCGTGGATGTCGTCACGGGCTTCACCGGCTCCAGCATCTGGCACATGCTCTACAGCTTCCCTCCTAACGACTTCGCGGAGATCGAACGCGGCTACGAAGACTTCGCGGAGCGGTGGAACCCCATCATTGACGTGTTCGATGAAGAAGGTGTGCGGTTCGCCCTGGAAGTGCATCCCACGGAGATCGCCTACGACTTCCCGACCACCCGCAAGGCGCTCGACGCGATCGGCAACCGCGAGGGGTTCGGCATCAACTTCGATCCCAGCCACTTCGCGCACCAGTTCCTGGACTCCCCGGAGTTCATCGAGGAGTTCGCCGATCGCATCTACCACTTCCACGTCAAGGACAGCAAGAAGCGGCTGAACGGCCGCCGCAGCATCCTGGGGTCGCACCTGGACTTCGGGTCACCGGAGCGCGGCTGGGACTTCGTTTCACCGGGACACGGTGACGTGGACCTGGAGGGCTGCGTACGGGCGCTCAACCGCATCGGCTACACGGGGCCGCTCTCCATCGAGTGGGAGGATTCTGGCGTGGACCGCGAGTGGGGCGCCCAGGACGCCCTCGCCTTCGTCCGCCGAACGGACTTCGAGCCCTCCACGCAGGCGTTCGACGCCGCATTTGCCAGGGAGGAATAGGGGAGAGGCGGCAGGTCAGGCCGGGGAAGAGGACAGCGCGATCTCCGGCGAGAGACCCCGCGCCTCCAGGATGCGTCCGACGGCCAGCCCGATCTGGGAGTTCGGCGTCGAGGCGCCGGCGGTGAGACCGATGCGAACGGGTCCGTCCGGGAGCCAGTTTTCTTCCAGAACCTCCTCCCGCGCGTCGAGCGGGGTTCCGGCGGGTTTGTGGTGGATCACATCTCCCTCGATGCGGTCGCCGCTGGCTATGTGATAGCTCCTCGGAACACGTTCCCTGGCGATGATCGCAAGGTTGTTGGTGTTTGAAGAGTTGTAGCCGCCGATAACGACCATCACGTCCAGCGGATGTTCCAGCAGCCCAAAGAGCGCATCCTGCCGATCCTGGGTCGCGGAGCAGATGGTGTCGAAGAGCTCGAAGTGCTCGTCCAGGTTCTCGGCCCCGTACCGCTCCTCCATCGCCTTCCGAAGCTCCGCGCCGACGGCGAGCGTCTCGCTCATCAGCATCGTGGTCTGGTTGGCGACGCCGACGCTCTTCAGGTCCTCGTCAGGGTCGAAGCCGGGGCTCATGCCGTGGGAGAGCTTCTCCCGCAACTCGTCCGCCTCCATCTTCCCCAGGATAAAGTCCGTGACGTAGCCCGTTTCCTCCAGGTTGCGCACGATGAGGTACTTGCCGTTGCCCCCGTCCTTGAGCGTCTGCGAGGCTGTGGCTTTGGTTTCCTCGTGGTAGTACTTGCCGTGGATGATGCTGGTGAAGCCACGCTTGGCGTAGCGGGTGACGCGCTTCCACACTGAGAGCACGGAGCCGCAGGTGGTGTCAACGACGATGCACTCGCGCTCCTTGAGCATCTTCACCCATCCGATGGGCGCTCCGAAGGCGGGGAGGATAATTACATCGTCCGGCCCGAGCTGCTCGAACTTCTCGTCCGGCTTTCCGTCGAAGCCTTCGGAGAGGAACTCGATGCCCATCTCGCGCAGCCGGTCGTTCATGGAGGCGTTGTGGATCATATCCCCCGTTATGAAGATGCGCCGGTCGGGGAACTTCTCGCGCGTCTGGAAAGCGTAGTCCACCGCCCGATCAACGCCGTAGCAGAACCCGAACTCGTCAGCGAGGCGTATGGAGAGGCCGTCGGTTTCAAGGAAGTTGTCGTTCTCCCGGATCTTCTCCACGACTTCCGAGCGGTAGTCGCGGTCCAGCAGGTGCTGCACCTCGCCCCGCAACTTGAAGCCCTTGCGATAATACTTTTCCTGCTGCACGCTCACCTCTTCCGGCTACCTGCTTCTCTCGAAGGCTTACAGGGAGTATTTTATCAGCCGGCGCGCGCGCCTCCGGCCTCTGGAGCCCGGGGCGGCAGGTAGAAGATTGAATCCCAGAAACAGTCTTTCCACTAACCTTAATTCTATACTTCAAGCAGTCCCTCAAATACGGCACAAACGATGCGCCAGGGTGTAGAATATGTCGCCGTGGCTAAACCGACCATCATGTTCGTCGAGGATGACCCCGAAATCTTGAGGACGGGCGCTGACGCCCTGAACTCCGCGGGCTACCGCGTGATCAAGGCCACGGATGGCCAGCGGGCGTTGCAGGAGGCCATCAGCCGAAAGCTGGATCTCATCATCATGGACGTCTCGATGCCCCAGGTCGGCGGCGTTGAGGCGTGCCACTGTCTCAAGGCGATGCCGAAGACGCACAAGATCCCTGTGGTTCTTACCGCGGCCAAGAAAGACCCCGCTGCCAAGAAGCTTGGGGAGCGGATGCACGGCTCCGTCAGGGTTCTGCGCAAGCCGTTCACCGGCGAAGATCTCGTCTCCGTGGCCAGAAGCGTCGTCAAACCCAAGTCGTCGCTCCTGCTCTAGAACCCCGATGGGCGCAGACCGGGAGCTCCGGCTGGACGAAATACCATCCCCGCCGTTATTCAAGCTGGTGAACGAAGCCGGAGACGACGTCTTCGAGGAAGCTTCCGTGGGCGGAGAGCCAGCGAAGACCGGTGCGATCTTCTCGTCACCGGAAATCGCCGAAGAATTCTCCGAAAACGCCGACGAGCTCGGGATGCCGGCCTTCTCCGCGCTCGAAGCCGAGGAACTCTCCGGTTGGAGTGGCATCCGATCATATGCGGCTTCCGGGCAGGACTACGTGCTCGTGGTGACGGAAGGAGGAACAGGGCTCTTCCATGCTTCCGACGTGGCTGTCCGGGTTGCGGAAGTGACGAATGGAGAGATGGCGTTCCCGCTTTACATTCTCTCCGACGCGCAGGGTGAGTCGCCCCTGATCTCGGTCGAGGACGGAGAAGTGGACGCGGGGGAA
>Ga0081539_10003074_pt1 | contig 21503 bp, 20 predicted proteins | sample TabmetS4T2R2_FD_71023 | JGI IMG/M metagenome (GOLD analysis project Ga0081539, IMG submission 71023) | Tabebuia heterophylla rhizosphere microbial communities from the University of Puerto Rico - S4T2R2 | ecosystem: Host-associated > Plants > Roots > Rhizosphere ...
AGAGGGAGGGGCACGGAGCGCCCGTTGAACCGGCGTGCCGGTGATGCCCCTCCCTCTGACCCGAACCTGCCCTCGGGGTCTGGGGGGCGAGGTCGCCCCCCAGCGGGGGAGAGCCCGAGAGGGGGCGGAGCCCCCTCTCGGTCCGCACCCACGGCCTCTCAGCACTCCGCCGGTGGCGCGCCGGCGGCGCAGGCCTGCCAGACGCGGAGCGCCTGGGTGGTTTCCGCGACGTCGTGCACGCGCAGGATGGCGGCGCCGCGGCTGGCGCCGGCGAGGGCCGTGGCGAGGCTGCCGGCGAGGCGCTGGTCCGGCTGGGCGACGCTGGAGAGGCGGCCGATGAAGGCCTTGCGCGACGCCCCGAGCAGGATGCGGCAGCCGAGGGACGCGAGCAGCGGCAGGCGGTCGATCAGTTCCAGGTTGTGGGCGATGGTCTTGCCGAAGCCGATGCCGGGGTCGAGGGCGATGCGGGCGCGCGGGATGCCGAGGGCCTCGAGTGTCGTGATGCGGTCGCGGAGGAAGCGGGCGACCTCGAGGGCGACGTCCTCGTACTGGGCTTCGCGCTGCATGGTGCGCGGGTCGTCGCCTTGCATGTGCATGAGGATGACGGGGGCTTCGGCGCGCGCGATCACGCTCTGCGCCTCGGGGTCGTGGCGGAGGGCGGAGATGTCGTTGACGATCTCGGCGCCGGCTTCGAGGGCTTCTTCCATCGTGTCGGCGTTGCGGGTGTCCACCGAGACGGGGGCGGCCTTGGCGAGCTCGCGGATGACCGGGAGGATGCGGCCCATCTCCTCGCGCGGGGGGACCGGCTCGGCGCCGGGGCGGGTGGATTCGCCGCCGATGTCGAGGAGGTCGGCGCCGGCTTCGAGCATGGCGTGGCCGGCGGCGATGGCGGCCTCGGCGGCGGCGTGGCGGCCGCCATCGGAGAAGGAATCGGGGGTGACGTTGATGATGCCCATGACCAGCGGGCGGTCGTCGGGCAGGCCGGCGAAGGGCGGCGGGCGGCGGGTGAGGCGGCGGCGCTGGTCTTCCCAGTCCTCGGGGATGGCGGCGATGGGGAGCACGCCGAGGGACTGGCCGTCCTCGATCAGGCGGAGGAAGCAGAAAGCCAGCGCGCCGCCCTGAAGGGGCAGCGCGTGGCCGTCGCGAATGGCGTGGAAGGCAGCCGGGCCCGAGACCAGGCCGAGCGGTTCGGCCCAGCGCTCGGGCATGGCCGTCTCAGGTGGCGGGGGCCGGGCCGGGGGTCAGGCCGCCCGGGCCCGGGCGCGGCGCCGGACGGCCGCTCGCCGGGACGCTGCCGCGGCTCTGGTTCACCGGCTCGTCGGGGCGGTTGCGCACGATCGGCTCGCCGCGGATGACCTGCTTGATCTCGTCGCCCGAGAGGGTCTCGTGCTCGAGCAGCCCCTTGGCCAGCAGGTGCAGCTCGTCGATGTTCTCGGCGAGCAGGGTCTTCGCGCGGTCATAGGCGCCGTCGATGATGCCACGGATCTCGGCGTCGATCTGTCGCGCGGTCTCCTCGGAGACGTTCTTGGTCTGGGTGACCGAGTGGCCGAGGAAGACCTCCTGGCTGTTGTCGCCGTAGGAGATCATGCCGAGCTTGTCCGACATGCCCCATTCGGTGACCATCCGGCGCGCCTGGTCGGTCGCCATCTTGATGTCGCCGGCGGCGCCGTTGCTGACCTTGTCGGGGCCGAAGATCAGCTCCTCGGCGACCCGGCCGCCCATCGCCATGGCGAGCTCGGCCTTCAGCTTGGACTTGTGCTTGGAGTAGCGGTCGCCTTCGGGGAGCGACATGACGAGGCCGAGGGCGCGGCCGCGCGGGATGATGGTCGCCTTGTGCACCGGGTCGCATTCCGGCTCGTGCAGCGCGACCAGGGCGTGGCCGGCCTCGTGATAGGCGGTCATGCGCTTCTCGGCCTCGGACATGACGAGGGAGCGGCGCTCGGTGCCCATCAGCACCTTGTCCTTGGCCTGCTCGAATTCGTGCATGCCGACGGTGCGGCGGCCGGTGCGGGCGGCGAGCAGCGCCGCCTCGTTGACGAGGTTGGCGAGGTCGGCGCCGGAGAAGCCGGGGGTGCCGCGGGCGATCACCTTGGGGTCCACGTCCGAGGCGAGCGGGACCTTGCGCATATGCACGCGCAGGATCTTCTCGCGGCCCTGCACGTCGGGGTTCGGCACCACCACCTGGCGGTCGAATCGGCCGGGGCGCAGCAGGGCGGGGTCGAGCACGTCCGGGCGGTTGGTGGCGGCGATCAGGATGACGCCTTCGTTGGATTCGAAGCCGTCCATCTCGACCAGCATCTGGTTGAGGGTCTGCTCGCGCTCGTCATTGCCGCCGCCCAGGCCCGCGCCGCGGTGGCGGCCGACCGCGTCGATCTCGTCGATGAAGATGATGCAGGGGGCGTTCTTCTTGCCCTGCTCGAACATGTCGCGCACCCGGGAGGCGCCGACGCCCACGAACATCTCCACGAAGTCGGAGCCGGAGATGGTGAAGAAGGGCACGTTGGCCTCGCCGGCGATGGCGCGGGCAAGCAGCGTCTTGCCGGTGCCGGGCGGCCCGACCAGCAGCACGCCCTTCGGGATCTTACCGCCGAGGCGCTGGAATTTCTGGGGGTCGCGGAGGAACTCCACGATCTCTTCGAGCTCGCCTTTCGCCTCGTCGATGCCGGCGACGTCGTCGAAGGTGACCCGGCCCTGTTTCTCCGTGAGGAGTTTCGCGCGCGACTTCCCAAAGCCCATGGCGCGGCCGCCGCCGCCCTGCATCTGGCGCATGAAGAAGATCCACACGCCGATCAGCAGCAGCATCGGGAACCAGGACATCAGGTAGTGCAGCAGCGGGTTGACGTCCGACTCCTCGGGCCGGGCGACGACGCGCACGCCCTTCTCCGTGAGCCGCGAGACGAGCTGCGGGTCTTCCGGCGTATAGGTCTGGAAGGTGCGGCCATCGGTGAGCTGTCCGGTCACGGTGCGGCCCTGGATCACGACGTCCCGCACATGCCCGGCGCCGACCTCGTTCAGGAAGTCGGAATAGGCGACCTGCTGGGCCCCGGACCGGCTGCTGCCGCTCGGCTGGAACAGGTTGAACAGCGCCACCAGCAGGAGCGCCACGATGACCCACAGGGCCAGGTTCCGGCCGAAATTGCTCACGTGTCCTTACCCGTCTCCTCGTCCGCCCCCGGATGATCCGACGGAGGACCGCGACGCTTTACATAAGGACGGGTTCACATCCGTTGAATGGGCGCCCCGCCAAGGCCTGGCGCTGTTTCCGCCGTCCAGCCGGCCGGGGGACCGGCGGCGGGGGCGAAGACGACGGGGAACGGGGCGCAGGCCTCGGGGGAAGGATAGAGCAGCGCGGGGCAGGCGGCCAGTGCGCCGTCTTGGGCGCGGATGGCGGGGAGGGCGCGGAGCACGGCGGCGGGGAGGTGCGGCGCGAGGGGGCGGAGGCGGGGGGCGTCGGCACCGAGGGCGGCGATCACGTGGCCGGGGGCGGGGCGATCGGGCGGGGGATGCGGGAGGGCGCGGGTGGGGTCCTGGGCCGGGGGCGGATCGGGGACGGCGAGGCGGAAGCGGCGGTCCCACAGGGCGCCCGGGGTGGCGGGAACGGGCCGGCCGATGGCGGCGGGGTCGCGGAGGAGCAGGCCGTGGCGGAGCCAGGCGCCGCCCAGGGTGCCGTGGCCGCGGGCGAGCAGAGCGGCGGTGGCGTCCGGAGCGGGCAGCCAGTCGGCGCCGGCGATCAGGCGGATGAGGGTGGCGAGCGCGGCGGTGGCGGTAGCGTCGCGGCCGAGGACGGCGAGGTCGAGGCGGGCGAAGCCTTCCGGGTGGAGGGTCACGGCTTCGGCGAGGCGGGCGACGAGGGCGGAATCGGCGCGGGCGCGGCGGCGGCCGAAGGCGGCAGCGGCGGCGGCCAAGGCGGCGATGCCGGGGGCGTCGCCGCCAAGCGCCTGGCGGAGGCGGATGCGGTGGAAGCGGGGGTCGTCGTTGGAGGGGTCGCGGATGGGGGGGAGGCCGGCCGCGGCGACGGTGGCTTCCAGGCGGTCGGGGGGGAATTCCAGGAGAGGGCGGAGGATCAGGGCCTCGGGGGCGGGGCGGATGGCGGGCATGGCGGCGAGGCCCTCGGGGCCGCTGCCGCGCGAAGCACGGAACAGCAGGGTCTCGGCCTGGTCGGCCTGGTGGTGGCCGAGCAGGAGCCAGGGACGGCCCTCGGCGGCGGCGGCTGCGAGGAGGGTGGCGTAGCGGGCGGCGCGGGCGCGTTCCTGCAGGCGCGGGCCGGCAGAGAGGCCGAGGGGGAGGATGCGAGAGGCGATGCCGCGGGAGGCGAGGAGCCGGGCGGCGTGGGCGGCCTCGGCGGCGCTCTCGGGGCGGAGGCCGTGATCCACGATGAGGGCGAGCAGGCTGCCGCCGCGGGCCTCCGCCCAGTGCTGGGCGAGGAGCGCGAGGGCGAGGCTGTGCGGGCCGCCGGAGACGGCGGCGGCGAGGGCCGGGGCGGCGCCGAAGGGGAAGCAGCGCGCCATGGCGGCGGCGAATTCGGCGGGGGCGACGGGTGGGGCGATGGGAGAAGCTCCGCACGGCGCTGGGGCGGGATACCCGTAGCATCCTTCGGCCTGCCGGTTTCGGACAAAGGCCGGGAGGGCGGCGCAGTGCCGAAGCCCTGTGGAATCAGAAACTTCGCGCATGCGGGAGGACTCCATGCGTGGTGCCGGGCTGCGGGGAAGCCGTACCGGGAGACGGCGGGACCGGCGGGTATTCCGTAGCGCGCGGGCGAGGCGGGTGCGGGCGGTCCGTAGAAGCGGCCGCAGCCGTGCGATGGGGCGGGATGGGCTCGGGACGCAGTTCAGCCGCGGGCCGCAAAGAACATAATGGGAACCGGTGGCCAATCACAAGGGATAAACCCGGGCTCGCCGGCCGCGCGACCCGACCGCGCCGGCGAAGAGGTCCGGCGGCCGTGACGCCCTTGTGTCCGGCAAATTGCCCTTGAAGGCATATGCGCTTCAGAGCATAATTGCGCATGCCTTGGCTGGTGGAGTTCCACAACAAGCTGGCTGAGGAGCTGGCCCGTCTGCCCAGGGCGGTGCGCGTTGCCTTGGCGGCCCATGCCAAGCTTCTGGAGGACCAAGGGCCTGCTCTGGGCCGTCCTGCGGTGGATACCCTGAAGGGCAGCAGGATCAAGAATTTGAAGGAGCTGCGCTTCGATGCCGATGGCGGGGTCTGGCGCGTGGCCTTCGCATTCGACGACCGACGCGTCGCCATCCTGCTCGTCGCCGGCGACAAGAAGGGGCAGGACGAGAAGCGGTTCTATCGAAGACTGATCAGCGAGGCCGAAAGGCGCTGGAAGGAGTGACCACCATGGGTGTTCCCCTGGCGGAAATCATGGCCCGGCTGCCGGAAGACGAGCGGCAGGAGGTCGAGGCGCGCGCCGCGGAACTGATCGCGCAGGAGATGACCCTGCGCGAGCTGCGGAAGGCGATGGGCAAGACTCAGGTCTCCCTGGCCCGGACGCTGAAGATCAAGCAGGAGAACGTGTCACGGCTGGAGCAGCGGACGGACATGCTGCTGTCCACCCTGGGCAGCTTCGTGAAGGCGATGGGCGGCGAGCTCGACATTACGGCGAGGTTCAAAGGGCGCCCGCCTGTACGCCTGACCGGCTTTTCCGAGCTGGCGCCGGCGAAGCCCGCCGCGAAGCGGGCCCCTGCCCGGCCGCGCCGGTCCCGGAAGACGGATGCGGCGGCCTGACGCGACCGGCGCGCGGGCCCTGAGCCACGCATTCACCGGGCGCTGGGTCATGGGGGCGCAAGCGACTCTTCCTTGAGGGAGCGCGACCGGCGGCCGAAGGCGCGCGGTTCCAGGCAGGTCCACCCGTTCAGGGGCGGCGCCGCCCCTGGGCTCGCACGCGGAGTTGCGTGGCGGTCGTTGCGGCGAAGTGCCATTCTGGGTCGAGGGCGGCGTTCCGGAGACGACGCATGAGGCTGGTGCTGACCCGCAAGACCTTCACCGACAAGAGCACCATCGGCGAGCTCACGGTGGATGGCGCGTTCCAGTGCTTCACGCTGGAGGATGTGCCGCGGGAGAAGAAGATCGCCGGCAAGACGGCGATCCCCGCCGGCACCTACAAGCTGATCATCAACCACTCGCCGCGGTTCAAGCGCGACCTGCCGCGGCTGCTGGAGGTGCCGGGCTTCGAGGGCATCCTGATCCATCCCGGCAACAAGGCCGAGGACACCGAAGGCTGCATCCTGGTCGGCAAGACCGAGGGCAAGGACTTCATCGGCTCGAGCCGCGACGCCTTCGAGGCGCTGTTCGCGAAGCTCCGGAAAGCGCTCGACGGCGGCGAGGCGGTCTCGATCGAGGTGCAATAGCGGCTCGGCGGATCGGCGCAGGGGCGCGATACCGGGATGTAGCCGTCATGGCGGCTCGCCAGGCGTGGCGCTTCGATAGAGCGCTTTCCTGCGCTGTGTACGCGTTCGAAGAAGACTGGGGGGCGGAGATGAACTCCGCCCCCCAGACCCCCCACCTCCTTTTCTTGGATACGGGAAAGCGTGGAGAGCTCCGTTCTCAGCCCGACAACGCTGCGTCGCCTGAGAGTGCGGGGGGTCGCGGCACCGCCCCGACGTGAACTCCCCCCCACCGAAGCGCGATGTCGAGCTCGACCGCGTCCTCAGCAGCGCCAAGTCACCAAAAAAAGGAGGGATGGGGTCCGGGGAAGGGAGTTCACTCCCTTCCCCGTGTCCAACCTATCGGCACCCCGCCTGACGCCGCGTCGCGCTCGCGCGGTCGGCGAGTGGCCCGGAGAGGCGGGGGAATTCGAGCTGGAGCTGCCCGAGGGTGTCGCAGGCCTCGCGCTTGGCGCCGAAGCCGTTGAAGGCGTTGGCGAGGCCGAGCAGGGCTTCAGGCGCGCGGGAGCCCTGGCGGCTGCGGGTGTAGGCGTCGTTGTAGGCGAGGGCGGCGTTCTGGAAGTCGCGCCGGCCGGCGAGGGCCTCGCCGAGGAGGAGCTGGGCGTCCACGGTGCGCGGGCCGGCGCGGGTGGCGAGCACTTCGCGTGCGGCGGTCTCGGCGGCGGCGTAGTCGCGGCGGGCGAGCGCGGCCTGGCCTTCGGCGAGCGCGCGTTCAGCGGTTCGCGGTGCGGGCGGGGGGGCGGTTGCTTGGGGCGGCTGCGGCGGCGGGCCGGGTTGGGGGCCTGGCGCCGGCGCTGCGAGGGCCGGCGCCGCTGGAGGGCGCGCCCCGCCTTGTCGGCCACCCCCTTCGAGCTGCTGGAGGCGGAAGTCGATGTCGCCGCGCAGCTTCTCGAGATCCTGCTGGAGCTGGCGGTTGGCGTTCTCGGCGACGTCGATGCGGCCGCGCAGGCGGCGGACTTCCTCCTCGAGCTCGCCCATGCGGGTGACGAGCTGGGTCAGCAGATCCGAGGGGGCGAGGGCGGGGCCGCGCGGGGTGGGCGGCGGGGCGTAGGCGGGTGCGCCGCCGCCGCTGCGGCGGAGCGCTTCGATCTGCGCGCGGAGCTCGAGGATCTGGTTCTGCAGCGCGATGCCTTCGCGCGAGTCCATCTGCGCGTCTGCCGCGGCGGGCATGAGCAGCGTCGCCGCGATCAGCGCGCCTTTCGCGGAGGCGCCAAGTCTCCAAAGAAGAGGGACGGGGGTTCGGGGAATCGCGGCGCTGCCGCGACGCGAACTCCGCCCCCGATCTTCCTTCGTCATCACTGAACGACGGTAACAGCCCGCCGGTTCTGCGCCCAGGCTTCCTCGTTCGAGCCGAGCGCGGCGGGGCGATCCTTGCCGTAGGAGATGGTCGAGATCCGGGCGCCGGCGACGCCGCCGGCGACGAGCACGTCGCGTGCCGCGTTGGCGCGGCGCTGGCCGAGGGCGAGGTTGTATTCGCGCGTGCCGCGCTCGTCGGCGTGGCCTTCGACCTGCACCTGCACCTGCGGATAGCGCTGCATCCAGGCCGACTGGCGCTCCAGGGTCGGGCGCTGGTCGCCGCGGACGGCGCTCGAATCGAAGTCGAAGAACACGCGGTCGCCGACATTGGCGACCAGGTCCTCCTGGCTGCCGGGGCGGATGGTGCTGCCGCCGCCGGTCTGCGCCGCCTGCTGCTCCTGACGCCCGGAGCAGCCGGCGAGGATGGCCAGTGCAGCGACGGCACCGATCAGCTTGGTGTTCATGGGGGGTCCTTCTGTGGTCGGTTCGTGTCGGCCGAGTGCCGTGCGCGGTAAGCACCGGTGCGCGTAGCGGTCAAGCCACAGCAATGACAAATCATATTGAGCATCGCGCTGTCACGAACAGTGATGCCGTCATGACAGCAGGGGCGACCAGGCGGGGTCGGAGGCGTCGGTCGGCGTCGGGATCGGGCGCTCGTTGAAGCCGGCGATGTCGATCGAGGCGATGCGAGAGGAGTAGCCGCCGCCGCGCGAATCGCGGGCCGGGCTCTCGCGGTAGAACATCAGCACGCGGCCGTTGGGGGCGAAGGTCGGGCCTTCCATGCCCCAGCCTTCGGAGAGGATGCGCTCGCCGGAGCCGTCGGGGCGCATGACGCCGATCGCGAAGCTGCCGCCGCCGAAGCGGGTGAAGGCGATGAGGTCGCCGCGCGGCGACCACACCGGCGTCGCGTAGCGGCCGCGGCCGAAGGAGATGCGGCGCGCGCCGCCGCCGCCGGCATCCATGACGTAGAGCTGCTGGTCGCCGCCGCGGTCGGAGTTGAACACGATCTGCGCGCCGTCCGGCGAGAAGCAGGGCGAGACGTCGAGCCCGCCGCCGGAGGTGAGCTGGCGCTCGCGGCCGGAGCCGACGTCCACGATGAAGATGTTGGCGTCGCCGCCGCGGGTCGCCGAGAGGATGACGCTGCGGCCATCGGGCGAGAAGCGCGGCGAGAGCGTCATGCCCTGGAAGCTGCCGAGCACCTGCTGGCGGCCGGAGCCGAGGTCGAACAGCATCACCCGCGGCTGCTGGCGGCCCTGGTAGGACATGAAGGCGATGCGGTCGGCCGAGGGGTGGAAGCGCGGGGTCAGCGCGGCGTTCTGGCCGTCGGTGAGGAAGCGGTTGTTCTCGCCGTCCTGGTCCATGATGGCGAGGCGGCGGGTGCGGCGGTCGCGCGGGCCGGTCTCGCTGACATAGACCACGCGGGTGTCGAAATAGCCCTTCTCGCCGAGCAGGCGCTCATAGATCACGTCGCTGATCAGGTGGGCGATGCGGCGCCAGTTCGCCATCGGCGCGGTGAAGGCGGTGCCCTGGAGCTGCTGCTCGGGCAGCACGTCCCACAGGCGGAACTCGACGCGCAGCCGATCGCCCTGCATGTCGACGCGGCCGGTGGTGAGCGCCTGGGCGCCGATCACGCGCCAGTCCTGGAAGCGCGGCGTCTGGGCGGCGGTCTCGGCGGTCTGGATGAAGGCCTGGCGCTCGACCGGGCGGAACAGGCCGGAGTTGCGCAGGTTGTTCTGGATCACCTGGGCGATCGCGCCGCCCATGCGCTGGCCCTCGCCGCCGCCGGCGAAATCGGGGATGGCGATCGGGATCGGATCGGTGCGCGCGCGGGTGATGTCGATCACCGCGCCCTGCGGCGCCTGGGCGCTTGCGGGCAAGGGTGTCGCGACGATGCCGGGCGCCACCATGGCGGCGCCGGCGCCGAGCAGTGCCTGGCGGCGGGAAAGCGAAGGGTTCATCGCACCAATCCCCTCGGGTTGAAGCGGAAGGTCGAGGCCATCACGGTCTGCAGCTTGTCGGGCGGGACCCTGAGCGGATTGCACTGCGGCGACAAGAGCGCGCGGCGCGCCGATTCGTAGATCGAACGGGCGCGCGGATCGGAAGGCGGGCCGCCTGAGGCGGGCGTCACGTTGCGGACATTCCCCTGTGCATCGAGTTGCACGCGCAGCTCCACGATGATGGTTTCAAGGCCGAGCATGCCGCGGTCGACCGCCCAGCATTCGCTGATCTGGTCGGCGAGGCCGCGGATCTCGCCCTGCGTCAACGCGGCAGTGCCGGCGGGTGTTCCACCGCCCTGGCGCGGCGATCCGGCGGCGGGATTGGGGCGGGCGCGTGGCGGCTCGGTCTGCGCCTGGGCGGTGCGCAGGCGCTCGAGCGTGTTGAGCACGGATTGCGAGCGGTCCTGCGGGCGCTGCACCGGCGGGGTCTGGCCGGTGCCGGCCTCGCGCGAGGGCTCGGGCGGCGGCGGCACCGGGGGCGGCGGCAACGGCATGGGATCGTTGCGCGGCGGGGCGGCCTGGGCCTGCTGCTGCGGCGGGCTCGGGGTGGGCGGCGGCGGCGTCTGCTGGGTGACGCGCGGCGGCGTCGGGATCGGCTCCGGCGTCGGGGCGGGCGGCGGGGTCGGGGCGACGCGCGCCTGGCTCGGCGTCGGCGGCGAGGGGGTGGGCGCCGGCGCGGGTGGCGGCGGCGGAGGCGGCGGTGGCGGAGCGGGCGGCGCGGTGGTGGGCTGCGGCGCGGGGGGCTCCGGCGTGGGCGGGCGCGGGCTCGGCTCGGGCGAGGGCGCGGGGAGCGGCTGCGGCAGGTCGCCCTGGGCGAGCAAGGGCGGGCCGGGCGAGACGAGCTCGACCGCGATGCCGGTCTCCTCCGGCTCGGGGATCGGGCGGGAGAGGGCGAAGAGCGCGCCGATGACGAGCAGCGCGACATGCAGGGCGGCGGAAATCGCCACCCAGCGCCGCATCGCCGGAGGTTCGCGCAGCCTCGCCATGGCGCGGCGTCCCTAGCCCCGCTGCTGGCCCTGGGGGCGCGGCTGGCCGGCGCCGGGTCGCGGCTGGCCCCCCTGCCCTGCCCCGCCGCCGCCCCCTGCCCCGCCGCCGGTCGCGCCGCTGCGCGCCGGCTGCTCGGCGAGCAGGGCGACGCGCGTGAAGCCGGCGGCGGCGATGGTGCCCATCACCTCCATGATCTTGCCGTAGGCGATGGTGCGGTCGCCGCGCACGAAGATGCGGCGCTCCGGCGCGCCCTGCGGCTGCGCCTGCATGATCGCCTGGAGGCGCGGGACGAGCTCCTCGATCGCCGTCTCGGTTTCCTGGAGATACACTTTGCCTTCGGGGTTCACCGTGATGGTGAGCGGCTCGGTCTCCTGGTTGAGCGGCGAGGCGGAGGTGCGCGGGAGATCCACCGGCACGCCGACCGTCATCAAGGGCGCCGCCACCATGAAGATGATGAGCAGCACCAGCATCACGTCCACCATCGGGGTGACGTTGATCTCGGCCATCGGGCGGTAGCGCGAGCGCGCACCGCGGCCGTTGCCGTTCAGGCCCCCGGCCATCGCGCGCTACTCCGCGGCCTTGGCGGGCACGGCCGCCTCGGTCTGGCGCGACAGGATGGCGCCGAACTCGGCGGCGAAGCTTTCCAGCCGCCCGGCGAAGCGGGCGAGATCGGTGTTGATCTTGTTGTAGGCGAGCACCGCGGGAATCGCGGCGACCAGGCCGATCGCGGTGGCGAACAGCGCTTCGGCGATGCCGGGGGCGACCACGGCGAGGTTGGTGTTCTGCATCCCCGCGATGGCGGCGAAGGAATTCATGATGCCCCACACCGTGCCGAACAGGCCGATGAAGGGGGACACCGAGCCGACCGAGGCGAGGAAGACCATCCAGCGCTCCAGGCGTTCCATCTCGCGGGTGATGGTGACGGCCATGGCGCGCTCGGTGCGCTCCTTGGCGCCGGCCAGCGCGCCGATGCCGGAGCCGGTGGAGCGGCGCCATTCGCGCATGGCGGCGCCGAACACCGCGGCCATGGGGTGGGCGGGGCGCTCGCCTTCGCGGGTGAACAGCTCCTCGAGGCTGCCGCCGGACCAGAAGCGGTCCTCGAACTCGTCGGCCTGCTTGTTGACCTTGCGGAGGCTGGTGACCTTCTCGAACACGACGGCCCAGACCCAGATGCTGGCGAGCAGCAGCAGGATCATCACCAGCTTCACCACCCAGTCGGCCTGCAGGAACAGGCCCCAGAGCGACAGATCGTGCGCTGCCTGCCCGAGTGCCTGCGCGGTCACGCTGCGATCCACGCCCTACCTCCTTCCGCGCCGCGTTGCCGCGGCGCTCTCAAACATCCTGCGACCGGTCGAGCACCAGGCCGCGCAACACGGAACGCCAGGGTTCCGGGATGGGAACCGGCCGCAACGCCGCGCGCGAGACGCAGACCAGCCCGACCACCAACCCGGCCAGACGCTCCCCTGCCCCCTCGCCGCCCTCGCCGCGCAGCACGATCTGGTCGAGAACGCATTGCGCTGCGGTGACACGGCGGATGGACGTCTCGATCACCACCGAGTCGTCGAGGCGGGCGGGGCGCCAATACTCCACTTCGACGCGCCGCACCACGAGTAACGCTTCGTGTCGTTCCATGAGCGTTTGGTGAGGCAGGCCGAGCGCACGGAGCGATTCGGTCCGGGCCCGCTCGGCCCAGCGGAGATAGGTGGCGTGATAGGCCATGCCGCCGGCATCGGTGTCCTCGAAATACACCCGCAGGTTGTGCCGGTGGATGCGAGGGTGCGCCTGCGGTTCGGGGGTGCTCACGGATCCGTGTCCCGAAGCAGGTCGAGCTGGGCGACGGCGGCGGCAGGCGGGGCGAGGCCGAGATGGCGCCAGCCGGGCTCGCCGAGCATGCGGCCTCGCGGGGTGCGGAGGACCAGGCCCTCCTGGATGAGGTAGGGCTCGACGACTTCCTCGAGCGTGTCGCGGGATTCGGCGAGCGCGGCGGCGAGGGTCTCGACGCCGACCGGGCCGCCATTGTGGTGCTCGGCGATGCGGCGGAGATAGCGGCGGTCCATGGCATCGAGGCCGCGCTCGTCGACATCGAGGCGGCGGAGCGCGGAATCCACCATGGCGCGGTCGGCGTCACGGCTCTCGACGAGGGCGAAGTCGCGGATGCGGCGGAGCAGGCGGCCGGCGATGCGCGGGGTGCCGCGCGCGCGGCGGGCGATCTCCTCGGCGCCTTCGGGAGAGAGGTCGAAGTGGAGCTTCTGCGCGCCGCGGCGGACGATGAGCAGCAGCTCCTCCGGCGTGTAGAAGACCAGACGCAGCGGAATGCCGAAGCGATCCCGCAGCGGCGTGGCCAGCAGGCCCGCGCGCGTGGTGGCGCCGACCAGGGTGAACGGCGGGAGATCAATGCGCACCGTGCGCGCCGCCGGGCCCTCGCCGATGATGAGGTCGAGCTGGAAATCCTCCATCGCAGGGTAGAGCGTCTCCTCGATCGCCGGCTGCAGCCGATGGATCTCGTCCACGAACAGCACGTCCCGCGGCTGGAGATTGGTGAGGATGGCGGCAAGATCGCCGGCACGTTGCAAGACAGGACCGGACGTCGCACGGAAGCCGACACCAAGCTCACGCGCGACGATCTGCGCGAGGGTGGTCTTGCCGAGACCAGGCGGGCCGTAGAAGAGGACGTGATCCATCGCCTCGCCGCGGGCCTTCGCGGCGCCGATGAAGACCTTGAGGTTGTCCCTGAGCGCGGCTTGTCCCGTGAAGTCGTCGAGCCTTTGAGGCCGCAGGGCGCCTTCGGAGGCGGCGTCGTCTTCCTGACGCTCTGGGGACGAAAGTCGGTCGTTCATGGCAGCGTTGGACACTGGGGAGGGGGAGAACCCCCTCCCCAGACCCCTCCTCCCTTTTTTTGACTCATGGGGAAGGTGACGAAGTCCGCTCTCGATGAATCAGCGGTGCGTGGGTGGAGAGTGCGGTTTTTTGGCTTGATGGGACAGGTGGCTTGGTCCGCTCTGAATGTGACACCGGACGGCGTGTGCAGGGCGCGGTTCGAGCAGGCGCCGATCGTGACTCTCTCCGCTTCGAACGACACAGCTTGCCGCACGTGAAGCGCACGGCTGCCCCCGGTGCCAAAGACAAGACCTTCGAGCCGCTTCTCGCAGCGGATGCGGATTCCGGGAATAGCGGCGCGACCCACTCGCACCGAGGCAGCGGTATGCGGGCGGAGCGTGCGGCTGCCACCGGCGCCAAGTAGCCAAAAAAAGGAGGGTGGGGTCTGGGGAGGGAGTTCACTCCCTCCCCAGCTTTTCGGCGCGCTCACCGGGCGAGTTCCTTCAGGCTTTCGGAGATCAGCGCGGTGACCTGCGCTTCGTCTCCCAGCCGTGCAAGTGCGCGGGTGACGGCGGCGGAGGCTTCGGGGCGGCGGAAGCCGAGGTTCAGCAGTGCCGATACGGCGTCGGAGGCGGCGCCTTCGGGGGTGGGCGGCGGCGGGATATGGGCGACGCCATCGGGGGGCGCGATGCCGCCGGACCAGTCGCGGAGTTCCGTCAATAACCGATCGGCGAGTTTCGGGCCGACACCGGGAACTTCGCGGAGCGCGGCCTTGTCGCGGTTGCGGATGGCGGCGGCGAGGGATTCCGCCGTGAAGGCGGAGAGGAGGTCGAGGGCGACCTTGGGGCCGACCTGCTGGATGGCGAGGAGGCGGCGGAAGGCGTCGCGTTCCGCGGCGGTCGCGAAGCCGTAGAGCACGATGGCGTCCTGGCGGACATGGGTCTCGACGAGGACGGTGGCGGCGGTGGCGTTCGCTTCCAGGCGGTCGAGGGTGCGGCGGGAGCAGGAGACGAGGTAGCCGACGCCGTTGACGTCGAGGATGCAGCCGCCGTCGAGGATCTCGTCGAGGCGGCCCTTGAGACGACCGATCATGCGGGCTGGTAGCCGCGCGCGAGGGCGGCGCGGGTGAACCGGTGGTGGGCGTGGCAGATGGCGATGGCGAGCGCGTCGGCGGCGTCGGCGCGCTGGAAGGTGACGCCGGGGATCAGGTGGCGGACCATGGCCTGGACCTGCGGTTTTGCCGCGTGGCCGTTGCCGACGACGGCGCGCTTCACTTCCATGGCGCCGTATTCGCGGACGGGGATGCCGAGCAGGGCGGGGGCGAGGAGAGCGATGCCGCGGGCCTGGCCGAGCTTCAGCGCGCTCTCGGGGTTGCGGGCGACGTAGGTGTGCTCGATGGCGGCCTCGTCGGGGCCGAGGCGGGCGAGGATGTCGGCGAGGCCGCGATGGAGGGCGAGCAGGCGGTCGGCGAGGTCTTGCGTGGTGTCGGTGGAGACGACGCCTTCGGCGATGAAGCGGAGATGGTGGCCGTCATGCGCGATCAGGCCCCAGCCGGTGTGCTGGAGGCCGGGATCGAGGCCGAGGATGCGAATCGGGGCCGAGGCCATAGGGCAGGCATAGCAGAACCGAGCGCGAACGGTTGACCCTGGCGGGCGGGTTCTGTTTCGCTGGCGCGAGGGGTCGGGAGAAACGTTCATGACAGGCTTCGCGCGCCGGCTGGCGCTGCTGGCGGTGTTTGCCTTCGCGGTGCCGGCGGCGGCGCAGGAATTTCCGTCGCGGGCGATCACCATGATCGTGGTGTTCGCGCCGGGCGGGGCGACGGATGTGCTGGCGCGGATCGCCGCCGACCACATGGCGCGGACGCTGAACCAGCGCGTGCTGGTGGAGAATGTCAGCGGCGCCGGCGGCACGATCGGGGCGACGCGCGGGGCGCAGGCGGCGGCGGATGGGTACACGCTGACGGTGGGCAGCCTTGGGAGCCATTCGGCGGCACCCTCGATCTACCGCAACGTGCAGTACGATCCGCGGGAGTTGCAGCCGATCGGGCTGATCGCGGGGACGCCGCTGTACTTCATGGTGCGCAACGGGCTGCCGGCGCGGGATTTCCGCGAGTTCAGCGCGCTGGTGCGGGATTCGCCGGGGCGGGTTTCCAACGGGCATGCAGGGGTGGGGTCGACCAACCACCTCGCCTGCGCGCTGCTCATGCATGTGAGCGGCCTGCGGTTCAATTCCATTCCCTACCGCGGCGAGGGGCCGGCGGTGAACGACCTGGTGGCGGGGCAGATCGATTCCGCCTGCGTGCTGGCGCCGGCGGCGGTGCCGCAGATCCAGGCGGGGACGGCGCGCGCGATCCTGGTGGCGCAGCCGGAGCGCAGCACGCTGGCGCCCGCGGTGCCGAGCGCGGTGGAGGCGGGCGTGCCGGAATTCCGGTTCCAGGGATGGAACGCGGTGTTCGCGCCGCGCGGGACGCCGGCGGCAGCGGTGGAGAAGCTGTCGAGCGCACTGGCGGCGGCGCTGGGCGATGCGGCGGTGCGACGGCGGATCGAAGAGCTGGGCTCGATCCCGCCGCGGCCGGAGCAGATGGGGCCGGAGGCGCTGCGGACGCTGGTGCGCTCGGAAGTGGCACGCTGGGCCGCGGTGGTGGAGGCGGCGGGGATACGGGAGCCGTAGTAGGGCTCAGGAAGAAGAAGAAAAGAAGAAAGGTCGGGGGCGGAGAGAACTCCGCCCCCGAACCCCCACCTCCTTTTTTTGGCTTATTGGCGCCGGCTCCTCCCGCACTCTCGACCGCCGCGCCGTTCTCGGGCGGCGCGGTGCGCTCACCACGCTTCCCCGTATCCAAGAAAAGGAGGTAGGGGGTCTGGGGGGAGGAGTTCATCTCCTCCCCCCAGCTCTTTAAGGCGCGCGGCCGCGGAGCCGGGCCCGCAGGTCGCGCAGGATCGGCTGCACCGCGCCGCCGCCGGGGTAGGCGGCCGCCAGCGCCTCGCGCCAGGCGGCCACGTCGGGCACCCGGGTCGGGTTGCGGCACAGTAGTTCGCGCTTGAGGAACGGGAAGCCCTGGCGCAGCAGGGGCAGCCAGAGATCGGCGGTGGGGTTGAGCGGCGCCTGGCGCGCCGCCTGCTGGAGGACGCGGCGGGCGTTGGCGCGCACCAGGCTCGGCAGCTCGAAGGATTCGGGTTCCGTGGCGCCGGGCGCGGCGGGCTCGGCCCAGCTCTCGGCGGCGGCGGCGAGCAGCCCGTCATAGGGCCAGGCGGCCTGGCAGCGCAGCCCGGCGCGCATCATCGCCTGGGTCAACCCGACTTCGTAGCGCATCACCACGAAGAGCTTGGAGCGGACGTCGCGCACCTCGCTCCAGAAGCGCGTGAAGGCGCGGTCGTGCAGGGCGCGGGTGCCGAACAGCAGGAAATAGGATTGCAGGTGATAGCGGTGCTGCCAGCTCTCGGTCAGGCCCCAGACATCGGCCTGGTCGAGGTCGAGGCGCTCGAGCAGGGTGGGGATCGGGCAGAACGGGCCGTACACGCTGTCGTTCAGCAGCAGCAGGCGGCGGGTGGCGGCGCCGGGCAGGGCGCAGAGGCGGATGGCGTCGCGCCAGGCGGCGAAATCGTAGCCGATGTTGCGGCGGAGGATGACGCGGCTGGTCTGGGCGCGCAGCCATTGGCGCGCCTCGGGCTCGAGGCGGCCGGAATTGGTGACGACGACGAGGCCGAGGCCGGCGGCGCGCAGCTGCTCGATGTAGCGGCGGGTGGGCTCGCTGACCCGGCCGGCGGCGTCGAAATGGCAGAGGATGGCGATGTCGGGGCCGAGCGGGCCGGCCTCGCCCTCGATCACCTCGCGCACGCGGTTGCCGCGGTCGAAGCGCGCGAGGGCGCCCATGCCCCGGGCGAGGGCGATGCGGCCCTCGGTCAGGGCGCGGCCAGCGAGGCGGCGCAGGCGGCTCAGGACCATGGGCGGAAGGCGTGCGGCGGCGGCGGGGCGGCGGCGCCGAGGCTGGCGGCGATGCCGCGCGCCAGGCGCTCGGCCTCGGCGGCGCGGCCGAGCACGCGCAGCGCGAGGGTCTCCGCTTCGAGCGCCGGCCACAGCAGGATGCGGGCGGAGCCGGTGGCGCCTTGATGGCTGGCGGCGACGCAGCGGCGGCGCAGCGCGCCGAGCGGCTCCAGCGCGCGGGCGGCCTCGCCACCGGGTTGCAGCTCCAGCGTGCCGAGGCAGTAGAGGGCGTCGAGCGCGTCGTCCGGGAGCGGCGCGGCGGCGCCGGCGAGCGGCTCGGCGAGGCTCGCGCGCACCGCCCCGGCCAGCCGTCGCGCGCCGTCGCGATGGCCGCGGTTGACCAGGGTGACGAAGCAGCGGCGGAGCAGGCGCTCGGCGCGGCCGGGCGGGGTGGCGAGCGCCGGGCGCAGCGCTTCGAGCCGCGCGGGGAGGTCGGGCGCGTCCTGCTCGGCGGCGCCGAGCAGCAATTCCGAGCGCGCCTCGCGGGCGACCTCCTCGGCGTCGCCGTCGTCGCTGCCGATGGCGTTGAGGGCGGCGCGCAGCCGGTCCGCGGCGGCGATGGCGGCGTGGAACAGCGGCTCGGCCTCGGCCCGCGGGGTGCCGCGGCGCACCGCCTGCTGGCCGCGATGGAGCAGCACGCCGGCCCCGCAGAGCGGCTCGGACGCCGCGAGGGCGGCGAGATCGGTGGCGGCGGGCGCGGCGGGCGTGGTGGGGTCGCGGCCGAAGCGGTCGCGGCAGGCGGCGGCGAATTCGGCGTAGAGGGCGTCCGCCTCGGCGTCCTCGGCGGCGATCGCGGCCTCGCGGAAGGCGCGCGCGGTGAGGCCGAGCCAGAGGTCGCCGGGCGGCGCCACGGCGGCGCGGGCGGCGCGCAGGTAGCCGCGATAGGCGGCGCGCGGCAGGGCGCTGTCGGCGGGCAGCGGCGCCGGGCCGAGTCCCGCCATGGCGAGGAGCGTGGCGCCCTGGCGCTGCACCGAGACCTGGGCGAAGCCGGCCCGGCGCAGCAGCGCCGCGAGGCTTTCGGCGCTCTGCAGCACGAGGTGGTAGCCGAGCGAGAGCAGCGGCAGCAGCAGGCCGGGGGGGGTGTCCGGCTGCGCCGCCTCGATGGCGGGGGTGGTGAGCAGCAGCACGCCGTCATCGGCCATGCAGCGCGGCAGGGCGGCGAGGAAGCCGGCGGGGTCGGGCAGATGCTCGAGCAATTCCGAGCAGAGCACGATGTCGTAGCGGGCCTCGGCCGTCTCGGGGCGGAATTCCGCGGGGACGATGGGCAGGCCGAGCTGGGCGCGGCCGGCGGCGGCGGCGGGGGACGGGTCGTAGCCCCGCACCTCCCAGCCCAGCATGCGGCGCGCGAAATCGAGGCCGAAGCCGAAGCCGCAGCCGATGTCGAGCAGCCGGCGCGGCGGCGCGCCGAGCCAGGCGCCGAAGCGGGCGATGATGGCGTGGATGCCGGCGCCCTGCTGGAGATAGAAGGCGAGCGCGGCGCCGCCGCCGGCGGGCTCCGCCGCGTAGTCCGGCCGCGGCTCGGGATGGAAGAAGCCGGCGCCGCAAGCGGGGCAGCGCAGCAGGGTGGCGGTGCGGCCGTCGGGGAGCGGGGCGGCGAGCAGGCGCGGCTTGGCGGCGCGGCCGCCGCAGACAGGGCAGGCGGCCTCGCCGGAGCCGGTCAGCCAGACGAGTTCGATCGGCACCGAATCAGCCCCCTGATGAGCCCCCTGCCCCGGCCGGCAGCCCCCCGAAGCGGCGGAGAGGTTAGAGAGCGCGGCCCGGGCGCTCAATGCCATTCGCGGCGGGGCCTGTCCAATCAGGCAAACATCCTCTGCCGGGCACAATGCAGGGTGGCAGAGGCAGGCCGCGGTACACGTCATAAATAAAAGAACGTAATGTTGTGCGCACGGACTTATTCCTGCTGTTGTACGGTGTGTTTCGTCTTTCGAGAGGAACGACGCCATGTCCGGCACGCTGCCCACCAACAGCTTCCAGACCATCGCGACCGACGCCGCCGGCGAGCGGGCGATCCTCGACCACATCATGGCCGCGGGTGCCGCGACGCAGACCGACCCGGACCACGTGTTCTTCGCGGGCGCGCAGCTCACGGTGGATCTGAGCTCGGTGGTCTATTCCGGGGTGCCGGCCGCCTCCTCGATCTTCGATTCCGTCGATCTCGGCGGCGGGCTCGCGCTCGGCGCGGGGCTGCTGCTGACCTCGGGCGACGGCACGCCGCCGCTCACCAACACGGCGACCAACTACACGCAGCAGAACGGCGTCGGCGCCGATGTGGAGCTGCAGGAGCTGGCGCTGCAGGCGTTCCCGGGCGCCGGCACGGCGCAGGACGGATCGACGCTGTTCTTCAAATTCTCGGTCGCGCAGGCCGGCATCATCAAGTTCCAGATCCTGTTCGGATCCGACGAGTATCCGGAATTCTCCGACACCTCCTTCGTCGACATCGCCGGCGTGTTCGTGAACGGCACCAATTTCGCGTATTTCAACGGCGACATCAGCCAGCCGCTGTCGGTGATCGACGAGAACCTGGCGGGCAATTTCAACGACAACGGCGCCGGCGCCTACGGCATCGAGTACGACGGCATCAGCAACGTGCTGACGGTCGCGGCACCGGTGGTGGCGGGCGAGAACACGCTGAAGATCGGCGTCGCCGACACCGGCGACCAGCGCTTCGATACCGGCCTGTTCATCTCCGGCCTGCAATTCGCCGAGCAGAGCTCGACCGGCATCAAGGTGGTCGTCACGCCGGCCAACCCGGACCAGGACAACCTGCTGCTCAATGCCGACGACGTCGTGCTGGCGCAGGAATTCCACGCCGGCGCCGGCAACGACACGGTGACCGGCGGCGGCGGCAACGACCTGCTGCTGGGCGGCGCGGGCGACGACTGGCTCAACGGCGGCGCCGGCGACGACGAGGTGAACGGGGAAGACGGCATCGACACGCTGGTGCTGACCGGGCCGAATTCCAACTACCTGCTGACCTTCTTCAACGACGTGCTGAAGATCTTCGACATCGTCGGCAACCAGGGCGGCGACGTGCTGAGCAACATGGAGTTCATCGCCGGGCTGGACGGCATCGTCGCGCTCGATCCGGGCTTCACCGACCTGTTCCACGTGACCAGCCTGCCGCCGAGCCTGGTTCCCTTCACCAATCCGCTGCAGGCGACGGCGGGCGATCCGGCGGCGAAGTCCTACCTCGTGCTCGGCTCGGCCTATAGCGGGCCGGTGGGCCAGCTCGAGCGGCAGTATCTCGGCAGCAATGACGGCGAGGCGGTCGGGGGGACGGCGAGCAACGACTTCATCGCGACCTTCGCCGGCGACGACGCGGTGAATGCGGGCAGCGGCGACGACGTGATCGATGGCGGGCTCGGCTCCAACTTCCTCACCGGCGGCGCCGGGCTCGACGTGTTCTTCCTGGATGGGCGGAATGCCGGCGCCGGCACCTGGTCGACCATCACCGACTGGCAGCCGGGCGAGCAGCTCGCGCTGTGGGGCTGGCAGGAGGGGGTGAGCCGACGCCTGTGGGTCGAGAATGACGGTGTCGACGGGTACAAGGGCGTGACGCTGCACGCCGACCTCGATGGCAACGGGTTCGTCGATACCTCGGTGACCTGGAGCGGGCTGACGGCGGCGCAGCTGCCCGCGGCGGACACGCAATTCGCCGGGCTGCTGTGGATCCACTAGGAAAGGTTGGGGGCGGAGAGAACTCCGCCCCCAAGCCCCCACCTCCTTTTTTTGGCTACTTGGCGCTGGCCCATCCCGCACTCTCAGGCGGCGCCGCGTTGTCGGGCTGAGAACGGAGCTCGCCACGCTTCCCCGTAGACAAAAGAAGGAGGTGGGGGGTCTGCAGGGTTATCGCATATGAGCAAAGAGCTCGTAGAGGAAGCCCTTCTTCCAGCGGGCGAGGTTCATCTTGCGTGATGGCGAGCGCCGATCCGGATGCGCGCGCAAGATGTCGAGCGCCATGCGCCGAATGATGCTGTGGTTGTACGGCGCGTTGTTCTTTCGGCTTCTCGCCGCGTCCTCGTAGAACACGACATCGAGC